>Ga0247832_1008115_pt1 | contig 10628 bp, 7 predicted proteins | sample LaCruzMarch2015__10_FD_192407 | JGI IMG/M metagenome (GOLD analysis project Ga0247832, IMG submission 192407) | Freshwater microbial communities from meromictic Lake La Cruz, Castile-La Mancha, Spain - LaCruzMarch2015_4m | ecosystem: Environmental > Aquatic > Freshwater > Lake | place: Spain...
GTCGGGTCGCCTTATTAGGGTCCATGTCGCTCCGGAACCCTGGACCGAGCGAGGGTTGTCCGCCGAGGCCGTTGAGGTCCGTCGCTTCGCTCCGGAACCCTCGGCCGAGGGTTGTCCGAGGCTTCGCCTCGAGTCCGAGGGATGGCACATTACGAATGTGCATGTGGCTCATAACCTCAATTTGTGCATGTCGTGACTGAAATGTGCATGTCATGACTAAATTTTCTAGGTGCTGCCGTGGGGACAAAATGTACATGCTTTGAGCCACATGAACATTGCCTACATGCACATTTCTGCTCTCTCCTTCAGAGAAATAAGTCCGACAGAAGAAAGATCAGGAATCTTTCCTGAAGGCAAATCATAAAAATATAGTGACCAATGAGCCCAAGGTAAGTTGTCAGCGGCTTTGATAAATGGCAAGGTAATATAATATTTTGGCCTAATTCCGAAGCTGGGTGATTCAATACTTAAGTGATAGACTGCATTCATCAACACAATAATTATCTTAGGTGTTATTCCTACTGTAGATAGATTATTTGGTTATGGTACGGATGTAAGCGTCCCTGGCATTGCTTCTCATCTCGACACACGAATCATTGTATGCTGTCAACGTTGAGTTGATTAACTCTCTACTGACACAACCCTTTTCAAATTCTATTTGCAAGGAATTGATAGCACTACAATGCCCAGCTGATGCAGAAATCATCCAATGCTTTACAGCTCGCTCCATATTTCCTGACTTATACTCCATGTATCCAAGGTTGTGTCTTGCCACTTCGTGTCCTGCCATAGCCGCGGCCTCGCAGTGGAACTTCTCCTTCTTAGAATCCCCCTCTGCATCATAAGTGCAACCTAGCTGATAATGTGCCTGACTGGAACCAAGTGCCGCGGCCTGTTTCCATAGTTCCAGTGCAATCCCCCGATCTTGATTCAATCCCAACTGTCCATGGTAATATTTACTACCCAGAACCATCATCGAACCAGCATCATTTGCTTCCACCCGCCTCATTATTTCTCCAACTATTTTATTATTTGTTTTCCCACCAGTCATTGCATTGCAAAACGGACAAGTCTCCTCGTTTCCAGATTTGCGGAAGGAGTAAATACAACCTCCACAAATACTCTTTCCACAACATGGAAAATATGTTTCCATACTAATATTTGCCAACTCCTCATTTGCAATACCAAAGTTGTAATTTGGTGCGGATGATATAGTCGCGGGTGGAAGCGAGACACAATCTATCAATCTTACTGGCATCGGTAGGAAGCAAATGGGGCAGTCCTCCTTGGCCGGAGGGTCCTTGAACAGCGCCTCGTCGTGTAGTTCAGCAGCACGTCGTTTACATTCTGTCCTGTGCTTCGGCCAATGATTCCGTTGGCACGTTGGGCTGCAATACCTGGCGAGCATACACGCCTTACACACCTTCAGACTAACACCCTCTCCTGCAACGCCGCCGCAATCGGCACAGCAGCATGACAACGACATATTTTATTAGGACGCACCGAACCCAAATGACGTTCCCGCCGAGACATGTGAAACGTTGCGGGGAAAATAATGAATAACTTCACCTACGGCGATGATGTCGGCGATGGCGACAACACTGACGATATAGACTTGCTCGCCTACGATGACACTGGTCTACTAGCGCTTGCATCTCGTGAGGAAGAACGGTCGTTGTCGCCACAACAAACCGCTGATGTCTTTATGAGTAATAGCAACAAGCACGACTCTATGACTATGATCGCTGACGCTGATGACGATGACGACGATGGTGGCGAGTGGGACAATGTAGCTTGGGAGGATGTTGATGATGATTCCAAAAATGACGACGACGACCGCCGCTTCGACGACGATGACGACAATCCCTTCCCATATCGAGGGGTCATGATTGACTTTGGGTCAAAGAACTCAGGCAAGAGTAATAACCCAGATGACAATGTCCACAACAATGACGACGAGTGCAAACCTCCAGCAGTAGAAAGTGTGGATGCCAACGAGGTGGGAGTGGAGAGGAAGAGGAAGAGCAAGACAACTCGTGTGTTACGCAATATCCCACATGATACTCAATTGCTAATACAGAATGTTCGACGAACATTATTACTTTGCAATATTTATAAATGTGCATTCTGGTCGTCAATTGCCACTACTGTTGATCCTGGTAGTGAATGTAATGATGTTGATGATGGACGACGACGACTATTAACACATTTGGCTTATAGTTTAATACCACAACAGTTCCACAATTGTCACCACTCATCCAGCAACAATGACAACGACAATGATGATGACGACGACGCAATGATGACAACAATACGAAAGTCATCGGCGAATAATAATCATACTTCGATTATACCGACGAAAGTAATGGTACAAGAATTTGCAACATGGTGTATCCATTTCTTGAATGAGGCAGGTGAACGACGTCGCTCGGCGCTACGTCGAAATATTGCACAGGGTGCTGCTGCTGATGTCACGACACCAACACCGGTGAGAGGAGGGGAACGCAAACGACGATGTAGGAAAGACAGTGTAGGATTGAAAGTAAAGGCTACGACAAGTGTCGACCAAAGAGTCATGTCGTTGGATAATCAATATTACGACGGATCAGCCAAATTAAACAGCAACAGCACTACCAACACTACCTCCACCGATCATCTGACTCGCTTACTCACAGTGCTATCACCCCAATATGACGATGATCCACAATTATATAATGAAGAATTATTAGAAGATGGGTCATTCGACAATGCCATTGATGCAGTCGAAAGAATAACAGCACATGAAAAAACACTATTATTTCTTATAATGACACGTTCATTGGGGTGGAGAGTACGATATGTCGAATCACTCACACCGTTACCTTTGGAATTAACAGTTGATCATCCATTGTTATTGTCAACATCGCCTGCGTCACTACTGGATATGAAGAAGCAATCTGCTTTGAAGAGTGGTAGTAATGGATTTAATTGTGAGGAACGATTACATCAATTATGTCGTATATTGATCCGTCAACATCGACGGAGTAAGAGAAGGAAAGTACAAGTAAATGACACACCAGCGTCATGTACATCGATGAATGAACCTATCAATCTTCTTAGTGATTGTAACGATGACGATGGCGATGGCGTAGTAGCTCCAAAAGTCAAACGTTTGTCAACTACACTTCCAATCTCTCCTCAAGAGAATCATAACAAGGTTTGTACACCAATCCTATCATGGGTGGAAGTTCTGTGCAGAGTCGACGAAGGGATTCGCAACAAATGTACTATGAAAACATTAATCGCTGCAAAGTCAGACAACGAAAAGTGCATAAGCAAAACAACAGCTGCATCATGGATACCAATCGATATTGAACATGAATGTATTGATAAACCAGAGAATGTTGAGTCTACCCATGCATGGATGGAATCACGTGTGCAACCTCGGTCGGGCAAGCTCAATAACCACAACAAGCGTGCTGCAATGACATGTAACATAAGCCAGAGTGAGACTAGCAGTGTCAAGAAGATGAAGATGTCACCCAAGAGTGTCATGCCAAACTTGTCAAAAAGAATGTCTGTATCATACGTCCTTGCAGTAGAACATTTCTCAGACAATGGTGACAGTTCTTCCAGAGGTCAGTTGATGATGTTGAACGGAGCACGCTTTGTAGATGTTACTCCACGATATGCAAATACATGGTCCCGAACACTTCGTTTGCGTGGCGCGTCGGGAAAAGAAGTCACTTCTGGATGTGGAAAGTGTGTCGACGAATGGTGGAAAATGACACTCCAACAATTAAATAGTGTGCATCGCCGTGGAGCGTCAACACTATTGGATCGTGCTAGTAATAATAGTAGTAAGATTGCTTCCACCACTAAGGTACGATCAGTCGTGACCAAGACAACGACCAAAGCTGGGAAGGAGATGGAAATGATCGAATTCGAAAGCTCGGACGATGAGGACAAGAAGGATAGCATCTCCAAACAACACCACCAACATCCGGACAACGATGAAGAAGAGGATTTGTTAGAAACTAGGGATCTGGTTGGAATTTTGGAGAGGGAAAAAATTCCAACAAGCAAAGCTGGATTCAAACAAAGTCCCTTCTATGTTATACCATCTATTCTAAATTCTCAGGATGTACTCCATCCCGATGCTAAGAAACATATTTGTGGTGTTTTCAAAGGTGAGTTAGTATACCGTCGATCTGACGTAAGTAAGGCACTAAAATCATCAAAATGGTTATATCAAGGACGGAAAGTGAAAGACTGTGAGATCGGCAATCCAGTGAAGCAGGTCAAGACGAGAAAGAAACCAAGTGCTGCGGCTGCATCATCATCCAAGAATAATTTCCAGGCCTTGTCTTCGTACGGTATATCCGAAGAAGCACAGTTAGATATGATATCGACAATAAATGACAAGAATAAAGTCAACGTGGACGGAATTGGCGCTGTATGTGATGATAATGGAATGGACAATTTATATGGCAAGTGGCAAACAGTATCTTGGTCTCCACCCTACGTTGGACCTAATGATATTATCCCAACGAATGATTATAGGAATGTCGAGCTTTCACTACTCAATCCTGGCCTATCACACTTGGATCAAACTGGTTTAGCACCCATTGCCAAAAAACTTGGCATACCTTATGCTCCATGTATGCTTGGTTATGAGGGATCACATGTTATTGTGCGTGGCATAGTTGTGCATGATCATAATGTTACATTGATACGTGAGGCGTCAGTGGAAATGCAAAGTTTTACTATTGAGAAAGAAATTCAAGATAAACGTAATGCAGTTATTCATCGATGGAAGAGACTGGTAGTGGGTTTATTAACGAAGGAGAGACTTGATAGAGCATATGGTTGAATTTGTTAATGTATTTGAAAGGATACTCGATATTGCCTCTGAATTGCTGTGGAAAAATAGTCACACTGATTGTCAGTTGTCTAAGACAGGGGTAATACAATATATATATATATATACATATCTAGATCACACTCCATTAAATAATTCTGCCAATCCAAATCCCAATTGTTTCAATACGTCATCCAACAAATTCTGCTTTTTCTTCTTCGTCTCTATTCCGGAGGGCATACTTACTACACGTGGATCAACCTCCGGTGCTGGAGCCTTGGTTACCCATCCAATCAAAAATGGGAATATTGCACTCAGTACAATATCCCATCCGGGAATGTCAAATGAATCTTCTTGTTTAATAATTAGTCCACTATTATTTGTATCAATAGTAAAATCTGTATAACAAATATATGGCTTGATTGGTAAGCCGACTGGACCAATATTTACACGTCCACTTAATCTCCATGTAACTGTAATAGTATTTGGTATTGTTGTATTCACGACACAGGATACTATTTGTGCACGTGAAGTTTGTTGATCAAATATAGTACGTACACCACGTGCATATTCTTCTATACCGGATAATTTAACATCGGGATCAATGAATTGAAAATTCGGACTAAAGTATGCGGGATTGACTAGTCCAGTAACAAACCATTCAGTGTTGGTTAGCTCATAATCAAGTATTAATGCAAGTGTAGATAATAATTGTTTGTCATTGTTTTTGGGGAGTGTTGTTATTTTTGGCATGTCAAAGTCGATTTCTGATAATAGATCAACAGCATCTGTTGATAATTTTCCCTTTTGCATAAACTTTGATAGGAATGCCGTGGGTGCGTTGCGATATTCATCAACATCTCCATCACTTCTTGAGGTTAATTTTTGTCGTAAATCATTTTCATTGTCGATCTTCTTTCTCGTCGCGGCAACATTCGTCGTTTCCAGTCGACGTTGAGACGTCAATGACGAAGACGGAGTACAGGTTAAGTGTCTTGAGATATCTACTCTGTTAGGTTGAAAGCAGAACACGAACGGCGGCAACGCGACGGCAAATACGAGGAAGAAGACTAGGTTCATGATTGAGATGAGTGCAGTACGTTTGGACTTGTCCAATGGAGAAATCTACACTTCACCTTAACCGTTCTCGCCTCCAAACAACGTGATGGACTGCTGTGCCGATTGCGGCAGTGTGGCAGGAGAAGACGTTAGTCTCAAGGCATGTAAGTCTTGTAAGCTCGCCAAGTATTGCAATGTCAATTGCCAGAAGAATCATTGGAAGAAGCATAAAAAAGTTTGCAAACGACATGCTGCTGAGCTGCATGACGAGGCGATGTTCAAGGACCCGCCGGCCAAGGAGGACTGTCCCATTTGTTTCCTACCAATGCCAGTAAAATTGATAGCTTGTATGACGCTTCCGCCCGCGACTATAACGTCCATTCCGATTAATGATTATGCGGAGGCAAATGTAGAGTTGGCCAATAAGGATACGGAAACATATTATTCCTGTTGTGGAAAGAGCTTTTGTGGAGGGTGTAGCCACTCCATCAGTAAGTCTGGAAACAATGGGACATGTGTGTTTTGCAAAGGAGTGAATAACAGAACAGAAGAAGAAAAAATTGAAGAACTGATGAAAAGGGTAGAGGTAAATGATGCTGGTGCGATGTATGTACTAGGGAATAATTATCACCATGGTGGTTTAGGTTTGCAGCAAGATCGGGAGAAAGCAATTGAACTATGGATTCGGGCAGCGGCATTGGGGTCCAGCAAGGCGCATTTTCACTTGGGTGTCTATTATCATGCAGAAGGGGATTCTAAGAAGTCCAAATTCCACTACGAGGCCGCAGCTATGGCTGGAAACGAAAATGCAAGGAGCAACCTTGGAACAATGGAGGCAATGTCTAGAAATATGGGACGAGCTGAGAAGCATTGGACAATTGCTGCATCAGCTGGGGAGTATAATGCCATGCATAATTTGCTAATTGCATTCAATCAAGGTTCGACTAGTAGAGCTACAATCGATTCATCGTTGAGAGCTTACAATAAGTCCTGTATCGAGATGAGAAGTGCCGCAAGAGACGCTGCTATACGTTTAGATATTGTCAGTATTGGTGCAAGATGAGGAGAGAGCAATGAAAATAACGCTTGAGTAACAGAGCCCAAGTTCAGGCAATAGTAATGAGTATATAGTAAGAGGGTGGTTTTTTGAGGAAGTCCTGTAAAGACTATCTGTATATTTGTGTTCTGATATGAGTAGGAGTAATGGCGCACAAGATTTGTCGCTGGAACTCAATCTTTAGCACGGACAGAATTAAATATTAGACAAATGTTCCCATCCATCTATCTTTTGTTAGTATTGGATAGTGTTGTATTAACGACACAGGATACTATTTGTGCATGTGACATAGCTTGATCAAATATTGTACGTACACCACGTGCATATTCTTTTATACCTGATTACTTTACATCGTTAATTTAGGCATGCCAAAGTCAATTTCTGCCAATGGATCAATAGCATCTGTTGATAATTTTCCCTGATATTCAACATGTAACCCAATTTTTCTTGGTTGAATTTTATAACAAATACGCTGAATTTAGCAACGAATGAACCAGACAATCCTGACATTATACTAGAATTTTTGGGACAACTCACTGGCCAAAGGTTGGCCAGGGTTGAACCAAACATTGGGGAGGTCCCAGCAATGGTGATTTACCCATACATCAGTCTAATTGTTGTACTACTTCACCTGGTGTCACATCTTCTCAATTTGATAAAAAGTCCACTTTATCTGAATCTGAGGATGGAATGAATGAGGAAGAGGATGATTCATCATTTCACTCGTGCAGTAGTGGTAATAATGGTGTGGGTTCATTGGCGATGCATGATAATGCAGAAGTAAATTGGAATCCAACAACATTGTTAGTGTTGAATGATATTACATTTGATACTGTCTTTGCAAATATTGTTGGTATTTGTTTGGTAAGTGGTATCATACGTATCATCATCACACTACACACTACTATTACCACTGTACTACTACTTGTGGGTGCATCAACATCAAATTCAGTAGTCCAACATATACCATTAAAATTGATCGTATCTCGTGTTATAAACTTGTAACGTCGTCGTCGTTGTGGCTGTTCTGATGCAGTTATTCCACTGCTTCTTGCATCATTCGTTGTTCGTACTCGTAATTCAATTCCAGTACATGAGCTCATATTGATACATAGGAATCCTGACGGTCTGGCCGGCGTCGCAAGAACCACACATTCCTAGCACCTGGAGGATACTCAGCCACTCATCTCTTACCTAACGTAGATAAGCTCACAATATAGTGCAACCTTTATATCAACTCTATTGCTATTTATCAGTTGCACTATATATATAACCACGACCACGCACACCATATCCCAGTATTATTATCAATTGTTGAATAGGATGCACCTCCCATTACTACATCATCCAATGGTGCAAATCGGAGTAATGTAGTGAGGAGGAGGATGACGTAGGTGTCCAAAGTATTTCACCAGGTTTGATAACAATTTGTTTCATCATACTCTTACCTGAAAATGATGCGAATAGCGATTGTACAAGTTTAGAACTTTGACTAATAAACCGTAGTACATCCCATGGCTTACGCACTACCGCCGAGGTTGTTGTTGATTGTTGATTCATTGCCATTGTCATTTGAGGTGGTTGCATCAATATTTGTTGTTTCCAGCAGACATTGAGACGTCAATGACAAAGACGGAGTACAGGGTCAGATATGTACTCTGTTAGGTTGAAAGCAGAACACAAACGCGACGGCAAATACGAGGATTCATGAGGATGGAAAGTGAATTCCTTGATTTTTGGGTAATGGACCCCAGGAGGAGTGATCGTTCGGTTGCCGCACCTGTTTCTGGGAAAGCAACGGTCAAAAACTCCACACACCACAAGGCAAAAGGCAACCATGGTCGCACCGTCCAACCGCCTCATTCATCTATGAACGGCCGCCATTCAGAGCGGCCGCTGCGACGCAACCTACCTTCGGGCTGGTTTTGTGGCGGCGCGGCGGTCGTAGGCGGCTTGGGGGCTGAGTAGCGGTCGCTTTGCTGTCTTCGCACCGTGTTTTTGCACTGTATGAGGTGGGAGAATGGGAATACCCCTTCAATCAATTGGATGAGTGTTTTAGAGGCTCAGTTGAGCCTCATATGCATCGGATATCGTCGGGAATCGCTAGAATTGAGCGGAGTGGCGGAGAAGTGGTCAAACTGCTAAATGTGGTACCAATATACACGTGAATAAGGGGGTAGTGGCAGGAATGGGGAGGTACTTCATGAAATAATTGACAAATGACACAACAAACGGCTAACGGCTACTAATTGATGGGGGGTGATATTAGGATGGATTCGGCGTGATGGAATGGCGAGAATCAAGGTGACAGGTGTCGTACCTACCCCATTGAGTGGAGCATGCATTTCACTGGATTTGTTACTGTATTACAGTGTGAAAGTGATGTATTATCCCAGCTGCTTTTGGAAGTATTCAACAATTAACAACCACTGGAGACACTATTAAAATAGCGTTAATAATCTAAAAAATGTACTTTAATACACCAACTTGATAACACTAGCCATTAGTTTCATCATAATTAGCAGTGTAATTGAACGTAAATAGGGCACAAGGCGAAGCCTGCGTCAGCCAAAATTCACTCCTCCTGGTGTCCATTTTGGAGTCGGAAAGATTCTGACCCTTCAAGATTCTAGAAGCTGAACGAGTATGTAGCGTGCAAATGTATTCGAAATGATGATGTCTTGGCCTTGAAGAAAGGTATCTTCCGATAAATTACGATACATTAATAAATTCGAATACTATTATATATTATACAAGCCGATAGGGGCTTCGCCGCGAAGGTGGTGTGCATATTCCGTACAACGGCTCCGGGATTATGGTGTAGAATAATAAATCTCTCCGCAAGCTAAAGATGTCATGCAACACAACATTAATAATTCGTTTAATTTGTTGCATACGTTTATCCTAGTACTCTTCTCCTCCCAGATCGGAAGGATAATTATCCTCAGTGATTGTTGGTCAGGAGGTTTTGGCGGGGTTGAGTTGTGATGTGGGCGTGCAACTTTTGTTTGGAGGTTTTTGTTGTGAGTATGATATGTGATTGTGGGCGTTTTGCAACCTGATGTGATTGTGGGCTTGTAATGGAGGTTTTGGCGGGGTTTGAGTATTTTTTGGAGAGATTTTTACGTAGGAATTCAGCAGGCACAGAAACACGGACGAACGGACGGACACACTCTTAATCTTTATCCCTACTGACAAGCCAAGATTGGGCTAACGCCACTGTTGATGGGGTCAGTAAAGGACTAAAAGAACAATGAAGTCAGTAGGTGAAAAACGATAAAGCTCCGGTATCTTGTGACAGTTTATTAGATTAGATACCTCCGCAAGCCAACTGAGATACTGATGCAATGTGGTTGTTCTCTACACTACAACAGAAAAAAAACACATTTTACCCCATTGTTACTTGAACATAAACTCATAGCTTTTACCTGAATGCTAGTAAACACTAAGCCACTAAGCCAATTGCGACAATGGGGCAAAGAATCTAGGGAAAATTGCTAAAATGCTGTTGGATGAAGCAAATGACTTTTCATGTGCCACTACCTATGTTTTGGCTTTTAAAATGCTTTACTGTACTTCATTCTTTTAAAATACTTAGAGGCTTTTTGCTTTTAAAATACATGCTTTTCTGGTGTTGCCACTTTCGAAATACCATCTCGGGTTATAGCTTTC
>Ga0247832_1008118_pt1 | contig 10627 bp, 8 predicted proteins | sample LaCruzMarch2015__10_FD_192407 | JGI IMG/M metagenome (GOLD analysis project Ga0247832, IMG submission 192407) | Freshwater microbial communities from meromictic Lake La Cruz, Castile-La Mancha, Spain - LaCruzMarch2015_4m | ecosystem: Environmental > Aquatic > Freshwater > Lake | place: Spain...
ATCCGTTTACGCTGGATCCAAACAACAATAATGTAATGTATTTGGCAGCAGGTAAGTATTTATGGAAAAATTCAGATTTAAGCGGCATCCCAATGATTAATAATTGGGATACTATTAGCACCAATTGGCAGCAATGGCCCGATTCGGTGCCTGTTGCTGGAGCTGAAGTAACAGCAATAGGAGTTTCAAAAACTCCAGCTAACAGAGTGTATTATGGAACCAGTAAAAAAAGATTGTACAGAGTTGACAATGCAAATGTTGGAACTCCAACACCTGTTGATATTTCTGGTAATGTATCGCCTAATTCTTTCCCTACAAACGGCTATATCAATTGCATTGCTGTTGATCCTCAGGATGCCGATAAAGTGATGGTTGTGTTTTCTAACTACTCGGTATACAGTGTGTTTTATACCAGCAATGGTGGTGGCAGATGGCGAAAAGTTGCAGGAAATTTAGAACAAAGTATTTCCGGTTCGGGAAATGGTCCAAGTGTTAGATGGGCACAAATTATTCACCCGCCTCAAGGCGGAACTGCTTATTTATTGGGCACCAGCACGGGGCTTTACGGTACAATTGTTTTAGATTCAACCAATACAGTTTGGACACAATTAGCCGCCAATGAAATTGGAAAAGTTGTTGTATCTATGCTCGATTACAGAGAAAGTGATGGTAGATTATTGGTAGCTACGCACGCAGCAGGTATGTATTCCACTTATATCAAAAACGTTGATCAACTAATTAACAACGTTTATTCTAAGCACGCAAAAAATACAAACGCAGTAAAAATTTATCCAAATCCAACAAAAGATCTTATCAATATTGAACTTGTTTCAAGCAACGAGCAAAATGTTTCTTTTTCATTGTATGACGCAATGGGACGGACAGTAAGAGGAATTGTTTCTAAAAAAATGGATTTGGGTGTAAACAACTTTCAATTTAATTTAACCAATTTGCCTAAAGGGACATATTACATCAAAATAAATGATGGAGAACAAGAAATTAATAAACTAATTGTTTTAGAATAATTTAGCTGCTTATAATCATTCTAAATAAAAACTTTCTTAAACAGTTAATAAATTACTGATTGGTATCAAAAATATTTTTTTACTTTTACTCGCTGAAAATAAATTAACAATCTTTATATGTCAAGTCACGCTGCTACAACACAAGTAAAAGCCAATTGGGGCGGAGGAGGAGTATCACCCCTTGGTGCTAGTTACGGAAAACTATATATGTGGTTTTTCCTAGTTTCGGATGCCTTTACCTTCTCTGGTTTATTAACTGCGTATGGTTTTATGCGCCACAAATACACAGATTTTTGGCCTAATCCTGGTCACGTATTTCACCATTTTCCTTTCTATGAAGGAAGTATTCCACTGGCATACGTAGGTTTAATGACATTTATCCTCATTATGAGTTCTGTTACTATGGTTTTGGCTGTTGAAGCTGGTCATAGAAACAAGAAAAATGAAGTGGCAAAATGGATGCTATTAACCATCATTGGTGGTTTGATGTTCGTTGGTTCGCAAGCTTGGGAATGGTACAACTTTATTTCGGGAACAGCCGAAGGGGCCGTTAGAAATATTTTGGTTGATGGAGTTTGGCAAGATAAACTAATACACGGTGCAAATTTGCAATATAACGAGTATGGCTTGCCTGTTTTTGGAGATTTCTTTTTCTTTATCACTGGTTTTCATGGCTTTCACGTTTTTAGTGGGGTTGTAATTAACTTTATCATTTATGTTAACGTTGTTAAAGGAACATATGAAAAAAGAGGCCATTACGAAATGGTTGAAAAAGTTGGTTTATATTGGCATTTTGTTGATTTAGTTTGGGTATTCGTATTTACCTTCTTTTATTTATTGTAATCATATTAACTTAAAATAATACTACGTTTTATGGAATTTAACGATGGATATCCTTCTTACGAAACAATGGCAATTCATGATGAAGAGCATGGCAAACATGTACGTAAAGTAATCTGGAAAGTATTCTGGATTATGCTTGGCGTAACTTTGGTAGAGCTTTTAGTAGGTTTTAAAGCTGAGTCATGGGGTCTTGGTAAAGTATTTCTGCAGTTTTTCTTTATTGGTTTAACCATCGTAAAAGCGGCTTATATTGTGCTTTCTTTTATGCACTTAGGTGATGAAGTTAAAGCGCTAAAATGGACTTTGCTAGGTCCGTTCATTGTGTTGGTGTTGTATCTTATATTTATGGTTGATGTAGGTGAAGGAAACTATGCCAAAGCAAGAAGATATGTAATGGACAAAAATGTAACTGATGCTCCACATCATGCACCTGCAGGAAATAATGAAGGTGCTTCTGAACATCATTAATTTTTAAACTTATCTCTCGCAGATTTGTTTAAACAGCATGACAAAAAGCAACCATAACAGAAATAAAAAGATTTTTTTCTTTTCAATATTCTTAATCCCATCACTCTTGTGCTTGGGATTTTATTATTTTGCAATAAGAAAGCCATTAACACAAGGAAGGAAGAATATTTTTATAAAATTACCGCACTATGGACCTGGCCAGTTTAATGGAAAGGATTCAACATTTTATAAAATACCTGCTTTTGATTTTGCAAATCAAACCAATGAAGTAATAAGTAACGTAACTCTAGAAAATAAAATTTTTGTCATTGGTGTTACTAACTACAATTCTAATCAAGCAAATCAAATTGCTGCTCAGCTATACAGAGCGCAAGATAAATTAAGCTATCTGAAAAAAGATTTTAAAATAATAACCTTTTTGCAAGAAATACCTTCCGATACCCTAAATAATTTAAAAGCATTTGCAGAAAAGGTGCACGCAGAGGCTAAAATTTGGCAGGTTGTAGCAGGCAGAAATCAGGAACTGTTGTCAATTTTTAATCAGAATACACTTTTTAAAGATAAACCAGTTTCTTTTGTAAATGATATGGAATTGTTATTGATTGATAGAAACAATCAAATTAGAGGTCACTATAACGGTGGCAATCTAAAAGAAGTAAACAGATTAATTGATGAGGTAGTTGTGCTTGCCGCAGAGTATGGTAAGATTAAAAACATGTAAATAATATTTCAACAAAAATGAACGATAAAGTTACTTTCAGAATAGTTTTAGGGATATCAATATTTGTATTTGTGGCAGTTATAATTTTAAACCGCAAAATACTTCCAGTTCCAGAAGTAATACCCGATTTTGTTTACTTCCTTCCTAAGTTAAATGCATTTATAAATGGTACTTGCAGTATACTTCTACTAATTTCTTTGTATTTCATAAAACAGAAGAACATTGAAGCTCATAAAAAAGTAAATATCACTGCCTTTGTATTGTCCTCGTTATTTTTAGTTTCTTACATCACCTATCATTGGTTGGCAAAGGAAACTTCATTTCCTCAAGGTAATCCTATGCGTAATGTTTATTTAACCATATTAATTAGTCATATTATATTGGCTGCTTTGGTTTTGCCTATGGTACTAATGTCTTTTTATTATGGCTTGCAAATGGATGTAGTAAAACACCGGAAATTAGTTCGTTTTGCTTATCCTATTTGGTTGTACGTAACTGTTACGGGTGTTATAGTTTATTTAATGATTTCGCCTTTTTATCATAATTAAAGTATTACTTTTACATCTATGAAAGCCCTTGTTTTTTCCACTGTTCTTATGCTTGCAATCATTATGTTTTTACAAACTGATTTATTTGCGCAAGGTTGTGTACAATGCAGGATGGGACCATCTTCAAACCTCGAAGGTGGTGGCAATGTCGCTCGTGGCATTAACTCAGGTATTTTGTATTTAATTTTGATTCCTTATTTGCTTATAATGTCAATTGTGGGTTATGTTTTTAGAAAGCAATTGAGTGAAAGGTGGAACATTATAAAAAATCATTTTGGACACAAAGCTATTCAAAATTAATATTGTTATAATTCAATACTTTTTTATATTTGTACCTCGTTCTTTAAAATTCACTTATCCAGAAAGGTGGAGGGACATGCCCTTTGAAACCTTGACAACCCTTTAAATACCAACATTTAAAGAAGGTGCCAATTCCTGTTTATTATAAATAATAATGCAGATAAGTCAGACTATAAATTTTAATATTAATCATCAACATAATTTATCTCCTCTGACTTTAAAAGTTAGGGGAGATTTTTTTTTGTTGAGATAATGTGAAACTAAAGTGAAATTCAATTAAATATTGAACTAGAAATATTAAATATTTAATTTTAAAAGTTAGTGTTTTAAAGGAAAAGGGGAGTTTTGAAAAAGAAAAAAATTAAGTAAATTGAATATTAAACAAGAAATCCCGAGGCTTCGGGATAAATACTGAATATTAAATTTTAAGATAAAATGAATTTTTGAAATTGAATCAATGGAATTAAAAGAGAGAAAATATGATATCAATGACAGACTAATTGATTTTGCAGTGAATATTATTAAACTATGTGAAAGTATTGGTAATTCTAGGGCAGGTGTGCACATGGCTTCTCAACTTTTGCGTTCTGGAACTTCACCTTCCTTAAACTATGGTGAAGCCATGAGTGCGGAATCTAGAAGCGATTTCATACATAAATTAAAAATTGCATTAAAAGAGTTAAGAGAAACAAAAAATAACATACTTATTATTCAAAAAGCTAATCTTTCAACTAACAAAGAACTGATGATGTTTATATTAAAGGAATGTAGTGAGCTTATTGCCATTTTGGTAAAAAGTACAGAAACAGCACAGAAAAATAAATTAAACACAAAGCAATAAATTATCGATAACTAATTTTATTTCCAAGATGGAATACCTTTTCAAAGTGTACATTAATTGCGATCTAACAGATGTTTCATTTGCACTTTTTACTTTCATTATTATTTAATATTTAATATTCATTATTTAATATTTATTATTCATTAACCATGCTAAACAATAGCATTAAACAATCAAAATAAATTGTCAATTATCTTAGAACCGAAAATATAAAACGATGACCGACATTAAAAAAGAACTAGAAAAACGCGTATTAGTAATTGATGGTGCTATGGGCACCATGATTCAGCAATATAAACTCGAAGAGAAAGATTATCGTGGCAAGCGCTTTGCCGATTGGCATAAAGATCTTAAAGGCAACAACGATTTACTTTCTCTTACACAGCCCGAAATTATAAAAACCATTCATAAAGAATATTTAAAAGCAGGTGCTGATATTATAGAAACCAACACCTTTAGCGATACTACTATTGCCATGGCCGATTATGATATGCAAGCATTGGCTTATGAATTGAATTATGAGTCAGCTAAAATAGCCAAAGAAGCTGTAGTTGAGTTTTTAGCTTCTCCCGAAGCAAATGGTCGTACCACAGCATTTGTAGCAGGTGCCATTGGTCCAACAAACAGAACTTTATCACTTTCCCCAAATGTAAACGATCCAGGATATAGAGCCATTACATTTGATGAACTTGTTGAAGCATACGCAGAACAGGTAAAAGGGCTTATTGATGGTGGTGTTGATTTATTGTTGATTGAAACAATTTTTGATACGCTCAACGCGAAAGCTGCTCTGTTTGCTATTCAAAATTATTGTAAAGAAAAAAATATAAAAATGCCGGTAATGGTTTCTGGCACTATCACTGATGCCAGTGGTAGAACACTTTCTGGACAAACTACCGAAGCTTTTTTAAACTCTGTTTCGCATGTTGATTTATTAAGTGTTGGTTTAAATTGTGCTCTAGGTGCAAAAGATATGCGTCCGTATTTAGAAGAACTTTCTGAAAAAGCACCTTTCTATGTAAGTGCCTATCCTAATGCTGGCTTGCCTAATCAGTTTGGAGAATATGATCAGGATGCGCATGAAATGGGACATCAAATTGAAGATTTTTTAAAAGCTGGATTTTTAAATATTGTAGGTGGCTGCTGCGGCACAACACCTGCGCATATCAAACGAATTGCCGAACTAGCTAAAGATGCCAAACCTCGCAAAAAACCTGAGCCAGATTCCTTAATGCATTTAAGTGGATTAGAGCCCGTAACACTGCGCCCTGAAAGTAATTTTATGAATGTGGGCGAAAGGACCAACGTTACTGGCTCTAAAAAGTTTTTGCGCTTAATTAACGAAGGAAATTATGAAGAAGCCTTAGCCATTGCCAAAGATCAGGTTGACGGTGGTGCACAGGTAATTGATGTAAACATGGATGAAGGCATGTTAGACAGCGAGGCTTGTATGACCCGTTTCTTAAATTTAATTGCCTCAGAACCTGATATTGCGCGTGTACCTATTATGATTGATTCCAGTAAATGGACAGTGATTGAAGCAGGACTAAAATGCGTACAAGGGAAAGCAATTGTAAACTCTATTTCATTAAAAGAAGGCGAAGAGAAATTTATAGAACAAGCACAAAAGGTAAAGCAATATGGCGCAGCAGTTATTGTAATGGCTTTTGATGAGGTTGGTCAAGCGGATACCTTAGAACGAAGAAAAGAAATATGTAAACGCGCGTATGATATTTTGGTAAATAAAGTAAAATTTACTGCGCAAGATATTATTTTCGACCCTAATATTTTTCCAGTGGCAACTGGCATGGAGGAGCATCGGTTAAATGCCTTAGATTTTTTTAATTCAACAAAATGGATAAAAGAAAATTTACCTTATGCAAAAGTGAGCGGTGGTGTTAGTAATGTTTCATTCTCCTTTAGAGGAAATGATCACGTGCGTGAAGCCATACATTCTGCTTTTCTATATCATGCAGTAAAAGCTGGAATGGATATGGGAATTGTTAACCCTGCACAATTAGTGGTGTATGATGATATTGAAAAAACTTTACTTGAATTAATCGAGGATGTTTTATTGAATAGGAGAGATGATGCAACAGAACGATTAGTAGATCATGCCGAATCATTGAAAGGCATCACCAAAGAAAAAACAGAGAAATCAGAAGAATGGCGCAATGGCTCCGTAGAAGAACGATTGAGCTATTCCTTGGTAAAAGGGTTAACAGATTATATTGATGCAGATACAGAAGAAGCGCGCGTTAAGTTAGGTCGTCCTTTGCATGTAATTGAAGGCCCTTTAATGGCAGGAATGAACATTGTAGGAGATTTATTTGGTGCAGGTAAAATGTTTTTACCACAGGTGGTAAAGAGCGCCCGTGTAATGAAAAAAGCAGTTGCCTATCTTGAGCCCTATTTGTTAGCCGAAAAAGAAGCAAACAGATTAGCAGGTATCGTTGGCGATGGCAGAACAAATGCAGGAAAAATTTTATTAGCCACAGTTAAAGGCGATGTACATGATATTGGTAAAAATATTGTGGGTGTTGTTTTGGCTTGCAACAACTACGAAATCATTGATTTGGGGGTAATGGTTTCTGCCGATAAAATATTGACAGAAGCAAAAAAACATAATGTTGATGTTATTGGCTTAAGCGGTTTAATTACCCCATCACTCGATGAAATGGTTCATGTAGCAAAAGAAATGGAGCGTTTAGAATTTAAAATTCCATTATTGATAGGCGGTGCAACTACCTCTAAGGTGCATACTGCAGTTAAAATTGCCCAAAATTATTCAGGTCCAGTAGTGCATGTTAATGATGCTAGCAAGTCGGTTCCGGTGGCCAGCAGTTTAATTTCTGATGAATTGCGTAATAACTTTATGGATGAGGTGAATAAAGATTACGAGCGATTACGCGAACAAAATAAAAATGCACAATCGCAAAATAAATTTATATCTATTGAAGAGGCAAGAGCAAATAAATTCCCTATTGACTGGAGTAAAACAGAAATTGCTACACCTCAATTTGTTGGTACAAAAGTTTTTGAAGATTATAATTTAGCAGAAATAGCTGAATATATAGATTGGACTCCATTCTTCCATAGTTGGGAATTAAAAGGAGCCTATCCTCGAATTTTAACTGACACTGAAAGAGGAGCAGAAGCCACAAAATTATTTAATGATGCACAAAAAATGTTGCATCAAATTATAAATAAAAAATGGTTAACTGCTAAGGCTGTGATTGGGATATTTCCTGCTAATGCGGTTGAAGATGATATTCATATAGCTGCTGATAAATCAAAATATGTTTTCCATACTTTAAGACAACAAACTAAAAAACCAGCCGGACAATATAACGAAGCACTTGCTGATTTTATTTGCCCTTCAGGAAAGCAAGATTATATAGGAAGTTTCGCTCTAGCTACTGGTTTTGGCATCGATGAACATGTAGCCCGCTTTGAAGCCGATCATGATGATTATAGTTCAATTATGTTAAAGGCTTTGGCTGATAGATTAGCAGAGGCTTTTGCCGAACTATTGCATAAAAAAGTTCGTAAAGAAATTTGGGCCTATGCACAAAATGAAGATTTTAAAAATGAAGATTTAATTAAAGAAGAGTATGCGGGAATTAGGCCAGCTCCAGGTTATCCAGCACAACCTGATCATACTGAAAAGTTAACCATTTGGAAATTGCTAAATGTAGAGCAAAACATAGGTATAACTTTAACTGATAGTTTAGCCATGGTTCCAACGGCTGCTGTAAGTGGCTTATATATTGCTAATACAAATGCTCATTATTTTGGAATAGGAAAAATAAGAAAAGACCAAGTGGCCGATTATGCAGTTAGAAAAGGCATGAGCCTTGAGGATACAGAACGTTGGCTAGGTCCAAATTTAGGCTACTAAAAAAAATCCTGCAAAAGTTTTGCAGGATTTTTTTTAATTATTTCTTTAACCCAAATTATGAAGTTGGAATCGTTTGTCAACAAAGGTTTTCAATAATATCAGTTGCTCACGGACTATTTTGTATTAAAGTAATAGTGAACTATTATGAAATCCGAGATGGGTGTAAGTGCTTGTCCCGATGGCTACTATTGGGACAAGAAAAATGAAGTTGGGTAGGTTTCTAAGGCATAATTTGGGCTTAAACTTATTTCACACAAACAGCAGCTGTTTTAATCTTTTTGGCCTTACTTTCAATTACATCAAACCCAACATACTCATTTCCAAAAGTAACTTTAATATATTGCATGTTAGTGGCGCAAATTTTTAACCAATCGGCTGCGCTTATTGCGTAATACGGAAAATAATTTGTTTGTTCTATCATTTCATCTGCTTTGCCAATTGGTAGGTATTTATCTTGTGCAAAACCTAAAACAGTTTCATTGTCACTTAGTAAAATGGTTAGTGTATCGCCTTTGCGGATATTTTCTTTTTGCAATTCTGGCATCGTAATTTCTAATCCAATTTGATAATTAGCGCCGTCATTTATAGTCCAAACAATAAACTGATTGGTTACCGAATTCATTATCGATTTGGTTTTTAACCCTGTTTTGATGCTGGTTTCCTCTTTAGTAAATGCGCATTTTTGAGCAAACGTAATCGTACTAAATGTAACGCAAATAAATAATGTAATAACTGATTTCATATTTGTAATTTTATCAAAGTAAAATATTTTTAGTGAGTATAACTATTGTCACAAATTTAATTTTTAAGAAATGTTATTGACACAGGCGTTTTTAAAATAATAGTTCACAATGTAAGCATAGATTTGATGAATATAAATCTTGATTAATATGAACACTATTTTAAAGAGTTTTTCATTTAGTCAACTACCGCCTCATTAAAGTAACGGTTCCATGGAGGCTCTCTGGAACAACACTGTTGTTACTCTGCGCTATTCCTACATAAAAGTATACACCATCGGGACAAGGTTCACCGTTATTAAAATGATTGCCATCCCAACCTCCATCAATGGCATTCCAATAACCAACTTGTTGCCCCCATCGGTTGTAAATAATTACCTCAATACTTTTATAATTAGAATTGTAAATTAAAAATTTATCGTTAACGCCATCTCCATTGATAGTAAACACATTTGGTGTAAATAATGAGTCTGGTTGAGGTGGTATCGGCTCTTCACACACTTTAGTTATTACGTTAAAGGTATCTATAGAAACACATACATCGGGAGCAGTGTAAAAGGAAACAATATAAACCCCTGGCTGATTTGTTTCTAAAATTTGACTACTATACCCATTGTTCCAGGTATAGTTGGCACCGGGCCCCGGATTTAAAAGAATATTATCACCTTCGCAAATTGTTGAATCGATGCTGTTGGTAGCACCTGCTGCTCTGAGGGTAACAAATACTGTATCTTGTTCTTTACATCCAATTGATGGATAACTCGTTGTTTGAATAACATAATATGTATCGCTTGTTGGATAAACAGTCGTGCTTTGTGTTGTTGCAATAGTAGAATCTAGTTCCGTCCAATTAAAATTATAACTAGTACCTGTTTGGGTAGTAAGTTGCAGAGGCGTGCCTGGACATATAGTTGTATCATTTCCTGCGTCTACATTTGGTAAAGGTCTTACTGTTACATTTTTAGTTCCATTGGCTGTCCCACATGAGTTAACCGCATTTAAGTATACAGGTATAGTTCCAGCAATTGGGAAATATACATTGGTATAGTTATTTAAAGTATCTATAATCACACCGCTATTTGTGCTCCAATAATAATAAGTATTGTTTTGTAAAAATCCATTAAAAGTTGCTGTATCTCCAATACAAACTTGCCCAGGGCCAGCTACAGTAACAGCGGGCGGACCAATAACTGTTATCCTTGCTGTGTCAGAGCCTGGCCCAACACATCCATAGTTTGTT
>Ga0247832_1008126_pt1 | contig 10618 bp, 6 predicted proteins | sample LaCruzMarch2015__10_FD_192407 | JGI IMG/M metagenome (GOLD analysis project Ga0247832, IMG submission 192407) | Freshwater microbial communities from meromictic Lake La Cruz, Castile-La Mancha, Spain - LaCruzMarch2015_4m | ecosystem: Environmental > Aquatic > Freshwater > Lake | place: Spain...
GGTTGATAGTCCCCGATTCAGAGAAGATCCACCACTACGATCCACCATCAACGTGTTGTTACCTCCCGCCACCCCCATCATGGCATAGCTGCCTAAGTTATTGTTGCTGCTATTATTGTTATTATTATTGTTGTTGCTGTTTTTATTGTTGCTTTGTCTACTTCCTCCATCGCCTCTGACCATGTCAGCATACAATCCAACAGAATTTGCCATTTCAGAATATGATCCACGAGTAGTAGCCACTGGTTTGTTGATCATACTATTGTTATTGTGGTGAGATTGTCCTCGACTAGCGGCCAATGAGGCATAGCTTGACAATGTTGTTGTTGATGATTGTTGTTGTTGTTGTTGTTGTGGCTGTGGGTGTGGCGGTGGTCCTCCCTCACTACTACCACGGCCTCCTCCTCTGCCACCGTAGCTGCTTCCACCACTGCTGCTATTATTGCTACCATGATATCTCCCCCCCATAGTACCTATAATACGACCACCTCGTCCTCTACCATGATGATATTCTCGATCTCCTCGTCCAGGACCACTGATGGTATTAGGAGGACCATCATGATGATTACGATGATACTCTGATACGCGTCCACTATTATTACTACTACGACCGCTATTGCGGCCACCATAGTCGAAATTCAATCTACCACCACCTCGACCACCACCACCTCCCTCGCCGGCGGTACCACCGCTGCCTCGCCCTCCTCCTCGTCCACCGCGTCCAAAAAAGTTGCCTCCCCTACCACCACTTGTGGTAAATTCACCACTCCTATCATCATCACTCCCACGGCTATTGGTAGACATGGTGTCTACTGAAATACCACCCCGTCCAACAGTAATGCCACCACGTCCACCTCCTCCTCTGCCATGATATCCACTATTCATATAATATAATAAAGAATGTGTGAGAGAGAAAGACGATTTCGAAACCGGTGTTTTAGTGCGTTTATAAATATTGCACACACCACGCCGATTAAATCATTACTATATTCATATACATAATATTTTACGACCAAATATTAAACAGAACTCACCGACCACCACCATGAGGTGCTCGATCACCGCCACCTCTATTACCCCAACCTCCTCGTCCTCCTTCCATATGTATTGATTGATAAGGACATGAGTTGAATCAGCGGGAAGGTTGGCGCCATAGGTTGCTTCGAACCACGACATCGAGATGAGGAAGGGGTTCCTATTATCATCATCATCATCATCATCTTCGTCATCCTCAAAGGTGGTCAATGGGCAAAAACACTCGATCGCACACCTGCCCGATGATCAGAGTCAGAGACGAAAAAGTGAAAGCACATCGAATGCGCTTCTTGACTTGGAGGATAAAGCAACGATACTCCGCCATTCATCGTCATCGTTGTTTGAAGTAATGCCGTTCATCAATAATGATAATAATGATACAGTCAACGACGACGTATGCATTACTGTTGACAATGACAAGAAGGAACAGCATGGTGTTATTATTCAGCAGTATACTAATATTGATAGTCATACTACTACTACTTCTACTACTAATCGAAACGGTACCACTGATGCAAGACGGAATAATAAACACCCGTTACTGCTTGATGCATGGATACATTCATCATCGTCATCATCATCATCATCAGCAGAAATTGTCATGACAAAACAACATCATCGACATGAAACGAAGAATGGTAGGAGTAAACAACAACAACAATCGATGATTATTGAAATAGCGAGAGAGGAAGAAAATAATAATGACGTCGACGTCGTCGTCGGCGGCGGCAATGACAATGGTACGGCTATGATGGATGTTGACTTGATTAATAATGTTGTCAAGACTAGCGGAAGAGCAACAACAACAACAGCAACAACAACGACAACGACAGCGAATGATGTTGCCGACACTTTTCGAGATGAAAACAATGACGACAATAATAACAACAATAATAATAATAACAACAACAACAACAACAACAACAACACCAACATTAATGATGAGGATGATGGGATAGAAAATGACAATAGTCTACATCGTATTACAAAATTGACGAATGATATATCAATAACACTTTCGCATATCCATCGTTGTTACAACTCATCATCATCGTCATCATCATCATCTCAACAGCGTCGTAGTCAGCATCGTCATGATAAACGACAAAAGCAGGGTAGCAACACTAACAAAGATGAAGCACCACAAGAAGTTGAACGAATAATACAGACATTCGTGAATAGACAATTCAGTACTAACATACCAACCACTTGCAGCAGCAGCAGCAGCAGCAGCAGCAGTAATAGTAGTAGTGGTGGTGATAGTTATCATCATCGTCATCAATTATCATTACTGGAAAGTCTATGGAATGTAATACTTGAATCAATAGCAAATGAATATTATTGTCAAGTGGTAGTTGGTAACAATAAATGCAGTAAACGAGTAGCAGCAAGGGTTAGTAGCAGTAGCTCGTCATTGGTATTGGGTTTGGGCATAATAGATTCCATCCATCGTACGACATTATTGGTAGAGTTATACAATAGCTTAGTTAAGGTGTTGGTATCAATATCCTACAGGACGCATAATAACAACGGCAACAACAGCAGCTTTGATGACGTTGATGATGATGGCGGCGGTGTTGCTATTAATAATGTCATGCAAGATCAAGAAAGACACGACAATAACAACAGCGATGGCAAACAACGTCCAAGAATTATGGCCCTTGGCGCTATATGTCTACTACGATGTAGGATATGTCGCTTCTTACGCACTGTATTAATGAAGAAGAAGAAGGAAGGATCATTTGATGATTCGAGTAACAACAACAATATTGATTATTTCGGCAAAGAATTTAAAGACGATGACATGGTAATGAGGGAAGGAACGGAGTCAACAACTAACAACAATAGCAATGCACAAGAACTAAAAATTCTACTTACAAGGGTATTGCCATCTCTTGTCGATATAGCATGTGGTAGTAGTAGTAGTAGTAGTATCGAACCAGAAGAACGGACTGTAGTAAAGTCGGCAGCGTCAGATGCATGCTTTGAATTGTTAGAAGTATCTTCGTTGGCAATTATTCTTGAACAACAACAACAACAACAACAACAACAACAACAACAACAACAACAAAGGTTGGTCGTTACTACTAATACAGTACGGTTATGGAGGGATGTAGTACTACCTGCCATCGAAAGACTATTGTGTGCGAATCGACGTTGGTTATTATCAACAAGAACATACAACATACGCGGTAGTATTGATACTACACAATGTGTACATGATTCCATCTCTAATAATAGCGAAGGTGGTGATAGAATGATGTTTACAAAACAAGGTAGTAATGATCAATCATCATCATCAAGACGAGAAAAGTGTATTGATGTCATATTGAACGATTGGTATGATATTGTACAACAATCGAAACAGCTATTCTTTGATCCTTTTATTGGTAATGAATTACTGGATGATGGAGCTGATCATTATGTAGGATATAATCTTTTTTGGAATTTATCAGGCATGTCATTGAAAAGCAGTGATGATATTAATGGTAAGGTTAATTCATCATCATCTGTGCATAGTTCAATGTATAGGGTTGGAGGAATTGCGCAATGTCTTTGTCGAGAACGGGGAGAATACATCCTCGATGCGCTAACAATTGGACGGTCGTTCATTCCTAATACCATGGACGCAACAGTCCTAGTTTCATTGCTGCAAGAGGCTGCGAGTTTGACGGATGGTATACGTAGCGCAACGAAGAATGGAGAAGTATTGATGGTAAGAATGAAAGAGAATTACCAACGTATGTCAGTTAGAGCATATGCGTCATGGTTATCGAGTAGTAGCAGCAAGGCACTTCGAGCACTAACGAGTAACAATAATTTGCTTGAGAAGTCAATGTCCAGTTTGATACTGCTTCTACGATCAACGTCGACGCAATGTGTCACAATGAGTATTGTGATATTGTGAGTCAAGTTTTGTTTTACTTTCATTCTCTTTTTTTATCTTGTAATCAACACGTTAGCTAATGTCTTATTCCAGATCAGTACTATGGTCTGCCTCTCCAGAATGGATGCCTCAATCATTCTCGGACTTGCTTGATGGACTTATTAATCACTCTTCAATGACTTTCGATGTCAGTGAAATGGAAAGTACACACCAGACGATTGATATCGATTCAACCTCGAGAGCTTTATGTATGGTTGTAGCCAGAGCAGCATCACAGAGACCATCAGAACTACTTCCTCAAATACTATGTATGAAAGGCAGAATTGAGATAAAGATTGAAGTACTGCTTAGCTTACTTGACCATCTTTCGAGCAGTCAGATCAAAGGAGATGACAACGATTTTGTTTACCGATCTGTTACAAAGATGCTACTAGAGAATGTCGATGTAGTCCCGTATCTGCGATTTCGACTACGTACAAACCCATATCTGTTCTCTAATGTGCCTCCCATGATAATCATCCCACCGATTGTTCAGTACTTGGTTAAGAAGTATGCTGAAAGAAATGCTGATGCTGGTGTATCATCGTTAGCTGGACTGCTCTGTAATATTATGAAAAGTAATGCAAATAGCGGTCGTGCAGATATTTTCATTGGGTGCCTTGTGTCGTCATTACAAACTACCGGCCTAATTGAGATGAATCAAGAATCACGAAATACCTTCTTGAATAAAAATGGAACATTATGGAGGATGGCACTTCTCGACGGTTCTTTGACGTCTGACTCTGCATACAAGGATGTTTTGGTGGCGGTGACAAGGTCTATGATCGAAATGCCATCTAGTATCACCCCGCTTGGATTGCTAGCTTCTCTAGTGGACGGCCAGTTTCGATCGTCTGACGGTGATTCAATCAGTCGGATAGAAAAGAGGATTGTTCTTGCTGCATCTAGTGTTATTTGCCTCTCGATGGATCAATTAAGACTTCGTCATTTGGATGATTGTGCAAATGAAGAGTCTATTTTCAGTCGACTGGCACCTCTTCTGATCCTTCGACGTATGCCAAGATCATATTACTGTGTATTTCACAGAACGCTACCATCCGACAGAGAGAATTACAGCGTCATGATTGAACTGGTAGCCTTCCTCTCAAATAAATTGAAAGCTCATGCTATGTCGAATGATCAACGCAATTTAGCGAGGGAGGAAAAGAAGCTACTGGCCGAGTTGGCAGGCCAATGCCTACCGTTATCCAACAGCATAAGCATTGAATCATTCAACTCCCAAGATCCAATTCGATGTCCTATATCACTCATCGAGAATATATGTGCGAAACCCTTCTTCGACACTCTTGAGCTTGTGAGAGAAAATCAAGATATTAGACAGAGCAATTCGGCTGAGAATGAGATGAATTCTCTTGACGATAATACTACCGACACCAGTGTAATTGTAAGTATTCGTCAAGCGAAGGCAGCACTCTACGCCGTGAGCCATCATATCCCCTTGGGGTCGGATGACGACAGTGGGGAACCGCTCATTGACGTCGCATCTTTCGCTCTCGAAGTACTGAATTTTCCGTTGGAACATATGGGTGGAATCTTGGGAGAAGAAATATCAAATCTGCAGTCTGGATGTGTACACTTTATTGTCATTAGTTTGGATTCATTATCTTGCAGGAAGGCTCAGATTGTTAATCCAGCAAAGCTGATTCCACTCATCGAGGAAATTGAGTGCGATGGAACATCTCAAAAGACAAAGTCGGAAAGTAATCTCTCCTTCCTTGACGCACTTTCAGAAATATTGCAATCACTCATAACAATCATCACTTCTGGAGGATCACCTTATACTTCGTGTAAGTTCTCGCCTTCGTCACGAGTTACTTTACTTAATGCGATCGTCGTGTTTGCGCAGAATAACAAGGCCGACAATGGAAGAATCGATTGGCTTGCCTCCAATATACTGCCAACGCTAGTCAAATGGACAAGTAGGGGGATTATCGATGATGATATCCATCATATTATCTGCAGGGCAGCAGCGTTTCAAGTCATTTATACCTTGTTGGCTCGGTGTGGTTCCTTTAGTTTCCTCGGTCCTAAGGAGCCTGACTTTGTCCGCTGTACATTACAGAGTGCACTGCGATCGTTCCACGTTGGTGCTGAACAGGATTCTTCTACGAGTTCACTGTTGCGACTTGCCACTCTGAAAGCGATACTGACCATCATTGCACTTTATTCGTTGTCGGGACACGATGTTAAGGTGTATCTTAGTCCTTCGGAGATTCGTAGTGCGATGTCTACTTTCACGGCCGCCAACGTTGATCAGGATATGGAAGTTCGACGTCTGGCTAATGAAATTCTTCCCTATTTGCAAGTCTAATAAAACCTCTGGTACGAATGGAAAAGATAGTATTTCAACAAAGACATAGTCTTACTTTACATTATCATTATAATGAGTCAATACAGCGGTGATTGTGATGTGAAGAGTGCAGGGCATCACCAGAAAGAAGAGCGCAAGGGTCGATGCGTTCTCTTTCTAGGATCTGCTCCCATCTTTGTCGATGATACAGTGCGTGGTGGCTGTAGCACCCAGTGATCATGAAAGATGGTACAGTTTACGGATGCTTCTTCGTGACATTCTTCATACTTCATCATGGTCGAACTACCATCTTGCGTGGACATATGCATCCGTATCCATGGATGATTCATTGCTTGGACAGCTGTCAACCGCTTCCGTGGGTCCTTCTGTAACAAATGTCGGATGAAATCTCTTGACTCACGGCTCCGACAAAGCCAGTCATGACTTGCAAAGACATACCTTCCACGTCGGACGGCATCAAGAACGGCATCGTTATCCGGTCCATTGAAGGGAGGGTATCCGCATAGTAGTGCGTATGCAATAACCCCAATGCTCCATAGGTCACAACTCTTGGTATACTTCTTCTTGAGGACTTCAGGGGCAATGTAGTACGGAGTACCAACAAATGCTGTCATGGGTTTCTCAGAATTGACATTGTGTTTCCTTGATAGACCAAAATCTATAATCTTCACGGTGGAGTCCTCGTCGGTGGTCTCGAATAGTATATTCTCAGGCTTGATATCTCTATTGACAATTTTCTTGGCGTGCATGTATGCAACAGCGTTTAGTACTTGGAATATAATTCTCGCAGCCTTGTTTTCTTCAATGAAGCATGAATCATCACCATATTGAATAATCTTATCAAATAACTCGCCACCAGTACATAGATTGGTAACGATATGAACGTATTCGTCATCCTCGAAGACATCCTTAAGGTGGATGATATTATCATGCTTCATTTCACTTAGCAATGCAATTTCACGAACGATCCCACTTGGCTTGACGTGTGGGTTGTCTCGTTTGCGTATAGATTTAATTGCATGATGTTCACCCGTAACACGATCGATGCCTTCACGGACTGACCCATGAAGACCGGCTCCGAGTATACGCGTTTCGATATGATATCGCTGTTCGATGTCACAATGTTTGCCAGTTATTGACTTGATGTTGAGTGAGGAGGCAAAACCACGGTCGTCGTGGGATTGCTGTTGCTGCTCATTATAGACGGCAGAGTCGCAGGAGCAGGTTGTGTCCGTGGTAGGCAAATCCTTTATTGGTGCGAATGCTTCAGTAAAGTTCATGCTTACTCGAACTGAATTCATAATATGGGCCATGGTAAAGAGTTTTAGTGCCGACACAACGCGAATTAATCAATTCCAAGATTGATGATGCAAATTCGGTATCGATGGGAACTTGCCAAGCAGTTTGTGAGCTTGTGAAGTCTTGGATGACTCAACTAATCCAGAGATTCCAAGTACGATGAAATTTTTCGGAAACTTGCCTGTGGGGGTTGAGATTCTTCCTCTTTTACGTGTTGTTCCTACGTGGATTACCTATGGGTAGTTGCGACATAATGCGAAGTTTTTGATTCATATGTTTGGTACATTTTTCACGTAGGAATCGAGATGGCACGCATGCCTTTTGGCCAAGAACTTTTTTCCATGGCGCAAGTTAGCCTCGATACGCCACAAGCACTAATCATAAGTTGGTGATCACTCGTCGGCGATGATCAAAGAATTATTGTTGCGGGTTGATTATGTGGACGGAAACATCGTTGACTTCCTGATGGCAGTTCCAAAGCGTAAGCGAGAGGATGATGAGAACGCCTGGTCATCGTCATTTAATCAACATGATGATGCCGATGTTGATTGCAAGTATACCACCTTTTCATCAAACAAGCGTTTTGCCTTCTACAGCTGTGATACCGAACTAAGAGAAGGACCAATCGATTGTGTTGTATCTCCGACTGCGTTAGTATCCATCTTTCGCCAGACATCTCCTCAATCCACTACTATCTCCCTAGAGAGTAACAATGACAGTACTGACGACGGTAGCAGCAGTAGCTACCCTGAATTCTCTACTATAGCACGGGCTAGGACAATAAGTGAAACTGACTCAACTGAAGAATACGAACAGTTATATTTCAGTAATGACCCTCCTGACATGAACATTTCATCAAGACCGACCTCTCCATTATTGGAAGAGCCAAGGCAATTACAACTGATATACTAATGATTGTATACGCACGTTGTTATGAGTTTTTGTTGCGCAGACCAAGACACCGACGCAAATGTATTGCTAGATATGTTAGTTACCACTCTAGAAGGAAATTGTTGCTTTATGTAGACTTTGACTGTATGTACAATTAGAACTTGTAAAGGAAAATAAATATATATATATATATATATATATATATTCACTTCTATTTTGATAATCATAGTTTGAATACCCCAAATGATCATAGCTGCCTAAAACCAATCGTGAAATAGTGGTAAGGTAGACAACAGCAAAGTGACATCTCCATCAAAAGGAACCGCAAGCATCATTGTAATGAGAATTGATGTTCACAACATGAGATATGCCATGTTTTTTTTCACAATGATTCTGATGATTCCTTCAACATACCCTGAATTACAATTTTCATCTTTGGACTATCTTTATACACACGCATTAATTTCTCGGCACTAAACTTGACAAGTTCTTTTGTCACCTCGACACTATCGTTCTCGGCATCTTTCCTACTTCCACCATTATTAGTATTACCATTGCTCTTATTCTTACTACCACCACCACCACCACCACCACTACCACTACCGCCCGACGTCGATGATGGTAATTTGTCAACCTCGTCCAAATAACTTTCCGCCACGGCAATTAGTCCATACCATGCACGTAAATTATTCGGTTCTAAATGCACAGCCTGACACATGTGCTTGCGTGCCAATTTACCATACTCCAATCCGCCCAGGGTACAATAAATTTCGGCCAATTGACAATGTAACGACGAGTCCAATGGGCAACCCAATATCACCTCTTCTAGACAATAGGCGGCACTGGCATAGTCGCATACCGATAGACATCGTTGTGCCATTTGATACCACGCGGCTATATCTCCCGGATGCTCGTTGATGTATGCGTTTAATTCTCGTATCGCTCCCTCGATCGACGACGATGATGGGGTCGGAGCAGTCGTCGCGGTGGTAGTTTTAGCGGCAGCATCATCCGTCGCGGACGAGGATGCCGCCGCCAACGCACAACAATACTTGCGTTTGGCGGCGTAACCATTCGCCGGATTCTCGAGCAGCATATCGTCGTACATATTCGCCGCCGCCTCGTAATCGCACAGCGATTCGTGCCGCAGTGCTAGTAATAATCCGTACCGCGTTCCCAATGCGGGAATGCCATTGGCGCCGCCCGCCGCGGCGAGACGGGCTTCCAATTCCATCAAACACCGTTCCGCCAACTCATTTTCGCCCATATCGTATGAGGCGATACATACCTGTTCCAATGCCGCCAAGCGTTCCACGTCCCCCAATCGTTTACCACGACTACTCTTGACTCCTCCCGAAGTGGTACCGTTCTTCGTGGTGTTGTCGTCGTCGGGTGAGGAAATGTCGAGGAGGAGTTTACCATGGCGTATGGCAAGCTGAGGTTCGCGGAGCTTATGTGCACGTATGTAACGAAGGATATTAAGATGATCATTACGGCCAAGGAGGGTGGGTAGATCCTCCTCGGGACCGGCGGTTGTCATGGCGGATATGGCTACGGAGGCGTGGAGGATGACAAAATGGCGGGCCCTACCTCTGGAAACCCGCGGCTCAATCGAAATCAAGGGGTGATGGGAGGAGGAGATAAGTCATCGACTTCTTATTGGTCGTCGTTCCTGCCATCGTCACCCACGAGTATGTCATCGTGGAGCTGGCAGGGTGGCGGCGGCTCGTCGTCTGATCCGTCTTCATCTTCGTCGTCGTCAAGAAGGTGGTCGTTTTCGAAGTTGCTCGATGTCGGTGGCAACAAGAGCAGCAACGATGACGGCAGTGGCGGCGGACGAAGCTGGATCCCTTCCCCGCCAGCATATATGACGTCCGTATTGTCGTCAATGTCGACATCGTCTTTCAATCCATTCTCCACGACGGAGAGTCATCCGGACGACGATAAACGTCGGCTCGCGGCGCTAACGCCTACTTCGACATTGCATAAATTTGCATCGCGATTTGGACGGGCAACGGCAACGAGTCAAACGAATAAATCAACGCGAAAGCGCAGTGAAAGTAATGCATCATACTACCGATCGACGGTTGCTGCGGTCGTTGGGCTAGGGCGGTGGGATGATCGATTTGCCACGT
>Ga0247832_1008127_pt1 | contig 10617 bp, 7 predicted proteins | sample LaCruzMarch2015__10_FD_192407 | JGI IMG/M metagenome (GOLD analysis project Ga0247832, IMG submission 192407) | Freshwater microbial communities from meromictic Lake La Cruz, Castile-La Mancha, Spain - LaCruzMarch2015_4m | ecosystem: Environmental > Aquatic > Freshwater > Lake | place: Spain...
GGAGAGGATATTCAAGTTCCAAATACATTGACAATGACAGCAGGGAATATTAACTTTTCAGCTGGTGAATTAGAAATTGGAAGTGGAATTGCTAATCCTGGTTCTGTTTTATGGACATCAGGAACAGTATTAGGACCTTTGAAAAGATGGTTTGGAACGGCTGCAAATTCTACACAAGCAAGTGGAATTTTCCCAGTTGGTCTTTCAAATCAAAATCGTTTAGCTATTATTAATTTTACACAAGCAACGGCTGGTGGATACATCTTAATGGAATACAAAACAGGTGCACCTAGTAATAGTACTCCTTCCAATCCATTCGGACTACCAATGTCTTATGTTATAGATGGTCAAACAAATTATATTCAAAATGCCGATTTAACGGGTTATTGGGACATCACACCATATAGTTCTGCAGGAATTGCTTATGATGCTTTAGATAACAACACTTTTGATATCACATTGCGCATTAATAGTGATGTAATTCAAGCTAACCCAGTGACTGCAGATCCTCCTGGAATGAGAATTATACGTGCAAAAGGAAATCCAAATTTGCCACACGATCCATTTGAAATTGGTGCAACAACAGCAACTATCCAACAAGTACCTGGAAGTGACCCTGGAACAGATTTCTATGTTAGAAGTAATAGTTTAACAGGTTTCTCTTGGTTCAATATTGGAGGAGATAACGAAACCCGACTTCCAGTTGAATTACTTTCTTTCACAGGAAACTGTTCATCTGATCAAACTCAATTGATTTGGAAAACAGCATCTGAAAACAATTCAAACTTTTTTGAAGTATTGAAATCGCAAGATGGTGAAAATTGGAGAGTCATAAATACACAAGCAGCTGCTGGATTTTCTTCGACTTTACAAACATATTCGTTTGTTGAAACAGAAAAGTCAAATGGAGCTTATTACCGTTTGAACCAAGTTGATTTTAATGGTGACAATAAATTATACGACCCAATTTTTGTAGATTGTGAAGGAAATACTAGCCAATTGAATACCTATCCTAACCCAAGTAAAGATGGTTTCAATATTGCAATCAATGATTCAAAATTTGTTGGTGAATCAACGTTAATCATTCGTGATGCAATGGGTAAAGTTGTTTTGACTAAATCAATTTTAATCGCTGAAGGAATGAATTTATTCCCAATTGCTTCAAACGAAATCGAAAATGGAGTTTATTTCATTACAATTTTAAATGAGAATGACAATGCAAAAACTATCAAACACGTTAAAAACTAAACATAAAAGCTAATTTAGAAAATGAAATCCCAACCTTTCTGTTGGGATTTTTTTATTGTCCTGTTTTTCAAATTTGATAATAATGTAACTTCGCAGCACGAATCATAAAATGAAAACCTTAATACATTTTTTTGAAGGATTAGACCCTGTTTTTGCTGCTTTTATTGCCACTACCTTTACTTGGTTGGTAACTGCTTCAGGCGCTTCTTTGGTGTTTTTTTTCAAAACAATTCATCGTGGTATTCTCGATGGAATGCTTGGTTTTACTGGTGGTGTGATGGTGGCGGCAAGTTTTTGGTCCTTGTTAATGCCTTCAATAGAATTATCAGAACGCTTTTATCCAGCTATGCCATGGATGCCAGCAGCAGTTGGATTTTTAACTGGTGCTCTTTTTCTTTTCTTTTTAGATAAAAGTATGCCTCATTTACACCTTAATTTTAGTGAAAATGAAACTGAAGGTGTCAAAACACAACTACATAAAACAACATTACTTGTGTTAGCGATTACACTTCATAATATTCCAGAAGGTTTAGCAGTTGGTGTTTTGTTTGGTGCAGCAGCAAATGGAATGGAAGGAGCTACAATTGCAGGTGCGATAACACTGGCAATTGGTATTGGAATTCAAAATTTTCCCGAAGGTTTCGCAGTTGCAATGCCATTAAGAAGGGCTGGGGCAAGTCGATTTAAAAGCTTTTGGTATGGTCAACTTTCTGCAATAGTAGAGCCAATTGCTGGAGTAATAGGTGCAGCCGCAGTAATTTATATGGAACAATTACTTCCTTTTGCCTTAGCTTTTGCTGCAGGTGCTATGATTTTTGTTGTGGTTGAAGAAGTAATTCCAGAAACACAACGCGACAAATACACTGATGTTGCCGTTTTAGGTTTTATCGGAGGATTTGTTGTTATGATGGTGCTTGATGTAGCATTAGGGTAGGTTAGTTATGTTTTGAAGAATAATAATCATTAGTTTTTCAAACCTATAAATCTGATTTAAGTATTAGATTCTTAAAAATTATTAATTTTAAAGAAAACCTAATCCAATTTAATTTATGTCGCCTTTTTCTGTTTTTTCTGCCAAGATGAACGCTATTATTCTTCTTGTGTGCTGTGTGTTTTCGTTTTCTTCTTTAGCACAAAAAAAGGAAGTAATCCCATCGGATGTTGCACAAATAAGTCCAACGCCATATGATTATAGTCAGCAAAAAACCTATAAAGGACTGAATATCAAAACGTATTACCTAACGATGCGCGATGGAGTTCGAATCGCTGTGGATGTTTATCTTCCGAAAGGCTTAGAGAAAGGCAAAAAAATTCCAGCGATTTTACATCAAACACGTTATTGGCGGTCTCCCGAGTTGCGTTTTCCATTCAAGTTGTTCTCCGATGGTTTGATTGGTACAATGGGAAAAGCGATTAAAGAGTTTGTTTACGCTGGTTACGCAATTGTAAATGTTGATGCGCGTGGTTCTGGAGCTTCTTTTGGAAATCGTCCGCATCCTTGGCACGAAAACGAAACAAAAGATGGCGCTGAAATCGTTGATTGGATTATCAAACAAGAGTGGAGTAATCAAAAAGTGGGAAGTATTGGTGCGTCTTATGGCGGAACAACAGCTGAATTTTTATTGGTAAATCAACATCCTAATGTGGTGGCGATTATCGATTTATACAGTTTGTTTGATGTTTTCCGCGATATCTCTTTTCCTGGAGGTATTTTCCATCGTCACTTCGTAAATAAATGGGGATTGTATAATTCAAAATTAGACAACGATGAATTTCCAAGAAAAGGATTGGTCCCAAAATTATTATTGAAAGGAGTAAAACGCGTTCGCACCAAACACAGAAGAGCAACCTTTAAAGCAGCAATTCGAGACCACGCAACGAATCAAAGTGTGAGCAAAACTTCTGTTGGTGTTCAATTTAGAGATGATACACCCAAAAGTGGAGCTGCAAAAAATGGTGATGTTTTTTCTCCTCACAGTTATATCAACCAAATCAATGGATCAGGAGCTGCGATTTATTTGTATTCGGGTTGGTTTGATGGTTCGTATCAATATGCAACGATTCGTAAATTTTTGAATTACAACAACCCTAACAATAAACTCACCATCGGACCTTGGGAACACGGAGGAAGTTATAATTGTTCACCAACGAATCCAAGTGAAGCTGGGTTTAATCACGTAGCTGAGTTTATGAAATTCTTCGACTATCATTTAAAAGGAATGAAAAATGGATTGTACGACGAACCCAAAATTCATTATTTCACCATGTCGGAAGAGAAATGGAAAAGTTCAGAAGTTTGGCCTCCTGATGCTATGCAGCAAACGCTCTATTTTGGGGATAAAAATTCCTTACAGAAAACAAGTCCAACTGCAAAGGATGCATTTGACACGTATGTTGTGGATACAACTGTAAGTACAGGAAGAAATTCCAGATGGATTTCGGTTATTGGTGAATTGAAAACACCTCACGTTTATCCAGACAGAAATGAGCGCGACACGAAGTTACTTTTGTATGAAAGTGCTGCTTTAGAAGTTCCCATGGAAATTACAGGTCACGCAATGGTGGAATTATACATCAATAGTACAAGCCCTGATGGGAACTTCCATGTTTACTTAGAAGAAGTGGATGAAACTGGACGAGTTTATTACATCACTGAAGGTTTGATGCGCGGCATTCATAGAATTTCCGAAAACAAAGAAAGTCCTTACAAAGATGTGATTCCATACAGAAGCTACAAGCGTGAAGATTCAAAACCATTGGATGTGAATGGTGTCAATAAACTCTATTTTGATTTGTTACCGACTTCTTACATGATTCCAAAAGGACATAAAATTAGAGTTTGTTTGGCAGGAGCCGATCAAGACCAATTCGCGGTGATGTACAAAAGTATTCCAATTTGGAAAGTTTATCATAGTGCTGAGTTTCCGTCGAAGATTGTTTTGCCAGTGAAGGAGTAATGTGATAATTTGCTAATATGCCAATTAACTAATTAAAAAATTAACACATTAATTCATTAGCACATTGTTTCATTAGCACATTAATTACCTTTTCTAGCACTACTAATTATCTTCTTTAGAATCATTCCCAATTCATCAAAAGAATTTATTAGATTAAAGCAATTAGGATAGTTTTCCGAAGCATTGCATAACATCAACCAATATTTCGTTTCCTCACATTCTTTGGCTGAGATTTTAAGTTTATGTATGAAATCCGCTCTACTTTCTGCACTTTGTGATTCTCGAATATTTGCACCAATCGAAGTTCCTGATTTTAATAACTGACGAGAAACCACATATTTTCTCATCTGTTCTAATGTCTCGCAAAATTTTATTGTTTCAACCGCAAATAAAAATGATTTATCTACGATTACATTACCCGTTGTCTCCTGCATAACCAATTTGTTTTATTCTAACTTACTTAAAAATCTCAATTCCTGCATTAAAACATAAAAAATAACAATTAACTCATTAATCAATTAGCACATTAGCACATTGATTCATTAGCACATTAATCTATTAGCAAAAAAAAATTATCACATTTTCCCTAACTTTACACTTAAATCATTCATTATGTCACAGATAAACGACTTTTCACAATTGGATTTAAAGAAACAATATACTTATGCCGATTATTTGACGTGGACTTTCGATGAGCGTCTTGAGTTAATTAAAGGTTGGATATATAAAATGAGTCCTGCGCCAAAGAGAAGGCATCAAGCCGTTTCAGGAAATTTGTCTTTTGAAATGAAAAAATATTTTAATACTTGTAATTGTCAAGTTTATGAAGCTCCCTTCGATGTTCGACTTAAAAAGAATAAAGGAAGTGACAGCGAAGTAAATACAGTTGTGCAACCCGATATTTCTGTTTTTTGTGATTTAAGTAAATTGGATGACCGAGGAGCAATTGATGCCCCAGATTTAGTGGTTGAAATCACCTCAGATAGCACAATGAAAAAGGATTACAACGATAAGTTTAATCTATACGAGGAAAATGGAGTTCAAGAATATTGGATTGTGAATCCCGACTCGAAAAGTATAGAAATTTTCACTAAAGTGGAGGAGAATTTCGAATCAATTGGTGTATTCAATATCAACGATGGAGCAACCGAAGTAAGTTCTGTTCTTTTTCCAGAATTGCAAGTTGACCTTTTGAGCGTTTTTAAGGATTAAAGTTATGTTTTAGTGATTAGTTTCTATTTACTTTGTTAAGGTAAAATTGAACCATAAAATTCAATTTTTTACTCTTTATTTTAGTTCAATTCAATTGACTAATTTTACCAACTCATGGGAGTAGTTCAAAAAGACGCAATTAAAACAACCGTTTTATCTTTTATAGGTTTGACTTTGGGTTATGTGAACAAGGCGATTTTATTTATTGCATTGTTGACAGTGGAACAAGTTGGATTGATGAATTTGGTTATCACAGTTGGAATGCTCTTTGCTCAACTTTCAAACTTTGGTTCAATATATTCCACTTGGCGTTTTTTCCCATTTTTCAGAAATGAAAACAAAAATCATTACGGATTTCTTTTGATGAACATGCTAATTGTCAGTATTGGAATCACGATTTTTACATTATTAATTCTACTTTTTAATCAAACAATTATTGATTATTATTCAGAAAAGTCAAAGCTTTTTACGCATTATTATTTATGGGTTATTCCGTTGGGAATTGCCAACATTTTTTTTATGCTCTTTGAAAGTTACATGCGTGGATTATATAAAAATGTAATGCCAGTTTTTTTACAAGAAATATTTTTGAGAGTTTTGATTTTTATACTGCTCTTGCTTTTAGCAGTAAAAGTTATTGATTTCAACCAATTTTTCATCGCACATGCTTTGGTGTATTTCATTCCATGTTCGATTTTGCTGTTTTATTTAATTAGACAGAAGGAATTAAAATTTTCATTGAGATCTATCACTGTTCCGAGAAGGTTTAGGAAAATATTAGTCACTTTTAGTATGATGAGCTATTTGAATAGTTTGGCTACTTTGCTTGTTATTTCCATGGATGCGATGATGATTGCTTCGTATATTGGATTAGAGGCTACGGGAGTTTACACCACTATAATTTATTTGACAAGTGCACTTATGGTGCCGTATCGTTCAATTGTTCGGGTAAGTTCTACTTTAGTTGCAAAGTATTGGAAAGAAAGAGACATGGTTGGAATGCAGGATATTTATCAAAAATCATCTTCCATTGGTTTAATTATTGGTTTGTTGGGATTTTTAGTGATTTATCTTCCAATTCAAGAATTGTTTTCCTTCATTCCTGCCTACAAATCAGGGATAAATGTCTTTGTAATTTTGATGGTTGGAAAAATTTTTGATATGTACAGCGGATTGAATGGAACAATATTCTCGACCTCTAAAAGTTTCAGGTATGATTTGATTTTTACAATCATGTTGTGCTCAATGGTTTACTTTTTAAACAAACTCTTGATTCCAAAGTATGGAATTGATGGAGCTGCAATTTCAACAAGTTTTGCTTATGTTGCATATAACGTATTGCGTTGTGGTTTCGTTTATTATTTGTTTGGTTTGCAACCTTTTAAATTGAAACAGTTGAAATTAATTTTCTTGTTTTCAATCATAATAATGGTTGCTGTAACATTTAATTACTTTGATTTGTTTCATAATTGGAATATTTGGTTAGCAATTGGTGTTAAAGAAGTTGTAGTGTTTATTGGCTTTATTGTTCCTATTTTGATATTTAATTTAGAACCTGAAATTGTCAATTTTACAAAAAACAGCTATCTCAAGTGGTCTGCTCGCATAAGAAAATAAAATATTAAACGTTATAATCCCATGAAAGCACTGATTCACATAGTATTATATACTTTTTTTGTTCAAACGAGTTTTGCACAAATGGAATTCGATGATTCTTTTACTTTTGAAATTGGACTTCCAAATGCCTTTACAAATAAAGCGAACAAAACAATTATGCAAGGTTTAGTATGTGTTGCTCCTCAATATCAATTTGCAACTAAGTTTGGATTAGCATTTGGCTTTGGACTTCATTATACTTATTTTAACATTAACGAATTTCGTGTTTCTCAAAAGGTATTTGGTGGCATTCATACAGGAGCAGGATATATAAAAATTAGTCATGAAAAATTTTGGACAGATTTAATCGGGACTGATATAGGAATAAAGATGGGTTATTTAGAAAGCTATGCCAATACTGATCTATTGCGTGCAAAAGATATTCGATTTGTAAGAACGCAGGCTTTGTTAATAGAACCAACAATTGCATTTGTGCTAGCTTCGGATGTGAATGCTTCCTATCGTTTCATTATTTCCTATCCGTTTTATGGTTATTCCTTCACGCCAGAAATGATTGGAATTGATTCAAATACAGGCTACACTCAAGCTGAGCTAGATAAAACAAATTCGTTTTTAACAGTTGGATTTGGATATACTCATTATTTCAATGGAAAAAAGAGTTCTTCTGGAAATGAAGATTAGGTTTACTTTTTTGAAATTTACAAATGTTTAGAATGGATATCCAATTCCAAAGTTAATTGAAGGGACAAAAGGTTTGGGCATTATTTTTTTTACTTCATCTAATGTAAGACCAAATGATGTCATCCCTTCCTGATAATATGTTTTTCTGAAATTTTCTTTTGTAAACAAATCTTGAAATACCCAACGTGCACCATCTGCAAAAGCTGGATTATAAATAGGGAAACCAAAATCTAATCGAATAATAAAGAAATCTAAATCCATTCTTAATCCAGTTCCTGCTGCAAGAGCAATTTGAGGTAAAAAAGTCTTGAATTTAAATTGACTTCCAATTCGACTTTGTTCTTCTTTATAAGTCCAAATGTTTCCAAAATCAGTAAAAATTGCTCCTTTCAGAAGTGACCCCATTGAAAATCTATATTCTAATGAACCACCAATTCGTATGTCTGCAATTTGTGTAGCCAAACGGTTAGTATCAAGATGGTATTTATATGCTCCAGGACCTAGTGATCGTGCTCTCCAACCTCTATTATCATTTGATCCACCTGCAAAAAAACTGTAATCATAAGGCATCGATGTTTTAGTATTTCCATACGGAATTCCAAATCCTGCATTTAGTTTAACATGTCCTGAAGTATTGTGATGTAATTTTCTTGTCAAAATATATTGATTATCAAAACGAACAAACTGAGAGTAAGGTAAATTATTAAACAAATGTTGATTGTTGGCAGTATCTTGACTTGCCTTGAAAAGAGATAGTGTATTTCCAGCTGCGTCTAACGATGCTGTATAATAAATTCCGGCGTTTAAAAAACTTTTTTTACCGTCTTTAAAATCTTTGTCTTTATTGTTATATTCAAAGCTGAATTTCATATCTTGCCAAATAAATTGATTGCTGTAAGTGTTCGATAAAAACACATCGTTTATTTGATTTAATTGATTCGTAAATGCTATACTTTTATCAATACGAACAAATTTTACTATAGAAGCACCTGGTAATCCGATTTGAAAGATTTGGGTCTTACCAACAAAGAATTTCCATAAATAGTTAAGTTGAAAAACTCGTCTATCGAAAATATCTCTATTTTCCCAGTTAAAAGCAACAGCCATCAATGTTCTTGGTTTTTGACGTTTTGACATTTTCGTTACTGGAACAGGAAATAAACCAGGTACATCAAATTTAATACTTGGACCAATTTCAAAAGTATTGAAAGTACGAGAGCGTGTATTATCGTCAAAAACTTGAGGTTGGGATTCAAAACCACCACCAAGTGAGATTGTCATTTTTTGTGCACCCTTTGCTAAATTTTTATTGGTGTAATTTACAGATGCTGAAACACCCAGTAAACCAAAAGAAGTTGTAAATTTAGGTTCAAATCCAAAGGAGTGTTTTTTAGCCGCTTGAAGAAAGTAGTGTACGTTAATTTTATTTGTTCCAGGAATTTCAACTATTTCAGTTTTTATAGAAGTAAAAATTCCTAATTGATTTAAGCTACGATAACTTCTATCTAAATAATATTCTTTGTATTTATTATCGTGTTCTAAGTAGTTCTGTAATTCCAACAAACCAGGACGCACCCATGGACTTTTTCCGTTGTAAGTAACATTAATTATTCTGAAAGGATCTTTGCTTCCTTTAGGTAACTTTTTCTGTTTTAGTTTCTTCTTTGAATAATTGATTTCTTCATACTTGATTTTATTAAGAGTAATCACATACTTTTCAAACTCTGGGTTTTTATTGCTGTAAATATTTTTAGCTCTTAACTCTTTGTAAAATTCACCTTTATAATTTAAAGTATCAGCTAAGTTAAAATATACATCATTGATAACCGTCGCTTTAAAAGGAACTTTAATTAGCGAATCTTCATTATTTGGATCTGGTATATAACGATCTTCAAATTTCACAACTAGATTCACTTTCATTGTGTTTTTGAAAGTATCTGCTACAAATTTTATGTTAGAGCTGTAAAATTTGTAAATTTCTTCGTCCCGCATAAATTTCGCAACCGTTTCGCGGTATTCATCTAAATAATTGATATCGAAAGGTTTTGCAATCAATGGATTTTCTCCTGTTCCTTCAATTGTACGTTTTAAAAAGATGTTATACTTTGCGATAATTAAAGATGGTCCTTCCACTTTCACAGAGTCAATTAAATAAACTGGTCCAGATTTAATGATATAAGTAGGAATTGCAAAACGCCTCTTTTCATTGAAATCAACTTTTGCACTCACAGAATTGTAGTAGTAGCCACGTTTTTTAAGATACAAACCTAATTGTTCAACACTTTTATTGTAAAGAATAATGTCATAAACTATCGGTTTTTGTCCGAATTTATATTTGATTCTTTCGCGCAACATTACGTTGTCGTAAACTGTGTCTTTGTATATTTTTTCTGTGTATTCAACTCTATTTTTCTTTTGAGCTTTGGCAATTCGTTTTTGATTTATCGCTTTCGTTTCAAGTTTTTTTCTATCTACTTTTAAATAAAAACGTTTGATTTTTTTTTCTTTTCGTGTAGCAACTTTTGCAGAATCGATTGTGTTAAAGATGCGCAATTTAAGATTAATTCCAAGTGTTTTTTGATTCGGTTGTTGGCGTATAATTGGTAAAACATCATCAATAAGGATTGCTTTATTATCAATATTTACGACATTAGATTTGAGTAAATAGCGATTTTCGGGAACATTGCGCGTTATATTACATGCACTCATTACGAGCAACAATAAGAGTAGATATATATTTTGTAATTTCGCTTTTCTCAACATAAATAAGAATACAAATTTAACATTATTCACTTGGAAACTATTTCGATTCAAAAGATAAAATGGATTAAGTCTTTACACCTCAAAAAAAACAGGGAAAAAGAAAATCTCTTTCTCATTGAAGGTGAAAAAATAGTGAATG
>Ga0247832_1008128_pt1 | contig 10617 bp, 10 predicted proteins | sample LaCruzMarch2015__10_FD_192407 | JGI IMG/M metagenome (GOLD analysis project Ga0247832, IMG submission 192407) | Freshwater microbial communities from meromictic Lake La Cruz, Castile-La Mancha, Spain - LaCruzMarch2015_4m | ecosystem: Environmental > Aquatic > Freshwater > Lake | place: Spain...
TACGCGTTGGAGGTTCCTGTGCTATGGGGGTTGTACCTAACAACGATATGCGTGTCCTCGTTCTGCTTGAGGAATGAGTCACTTGCGCTTACTGACCATTCATTGGATGCATCTCCAGCAAAGCCGGCACGGATTTGTGCATAGCCCATGAATGGATTCTTAAGCTACAGTAGTTGGAGTTTACCCACAAAAAACAGATCAAATAGTTAGTCGTGATGAGATGGGCTAAACAAAAGCTTATGCAAAGAAGAGATGAATATGCAACATACCGTGAATTCATGAGTAGCGACTCCATATAGTTGGGCTTGTAATGCAATGATTCCTTCGAATTCGTTTCCAACCTCAATCGGTTTCACGAAGAAACTTTTGTCCTGCAAAAATGAAAAGAAGAGAGAGATTTCATCCATCATTAGAGTGTTGAACATAGCATAAAGTATGCCTACTAGTGCATTCACTCACCTCGTCAGCATTATCATAGGAGGCAGCAGTGTAGTGCCCTTGATTTGCTCTTGCTTCTTCATTCAAATAGGAGTATCTATTTGCAATAGCAATTTCATTCTGCGTGGCCCAATTTTCGAGCTGCTGGGCACGGGCCACATCCATGTTGTGTTGATCGCTTAGCAACTCGTCTGCATAGCTAGTACTAGTATGCACTGTTGCCACCTCCGAGTCGACCTTGGCGATTAATGTCCTTGTCATGTGAGGCGAGACGTCCCGGCCAATCCTTCGCAGACCAAGGTTTCCGTCACCAGCGAGGCCCATTTCGCTATCTCCGCCATCGAACAAGTCGGAAGAATCGTGATCTACATACTGGTCGAAGTCTCCCGGTCCGTAGTGACGAATCTTATCTTTGTCCATCTTGGTTGATTCGCGTTCAATATTGCTTGAGTGGTCGGGTACGTCAGGACCATGATGCAACGCGCGATAATACAGCTTGGTAGAAGACGAGACATGGCCAGAGTTGAGAGTGGTCGAAGCACCATAAAAAGCGCCTGCAAATTGGGCGAATTCCACCAAAGACATGGCAATGTAGGTAAAGGCTGATGATTTCATCGTGGTAAATTGTATCGTAGAAGTAGTAGTAGATGGAGATGTATTGTTCTCAATCGATTTTACGAGAACAAAAAATGCATGAGCTGGACGCGGTATGACTCAAACCGCGTGCAGGATACTTTAGCTGAAGCCCCGGAGCCTCCATCATCCTTACCACTCCCTCACCCCCCATGACCCGATGTCCTCCTCGTCATCATTACTTCCACCCACCATCCTTGTAGGTGCCGACTATGATACCACTACCACTACTTCTCGTGGTAACACGACGGCGGCGGCGGGCACTTCCTCGTCCTCCTCCGCCACGACGACGGCCACGACGACGACCACGCACCAATTACAACAACGATTGAGTTCGCTCAGGGTCCAATCGACGAATCTGTCGTCCGAACTAACGAGGCGACTGGCCACATCTCGTTCCGGACAAAGCCTACTGCACATCGGTCCGTCATTATCGACGTTGCCGCCCGACCTGTCGTCGTTGACGGATGCCATATCGCCGTTTTTGAACGACGTGGCCGATTACGAGGCGAGGAACGTGGAGGAATACGAACGGCTGATGGCACAATATGGCGCGATCGATACGCTGCTAATACGGACCAAGTATGCTAGGGAATGTTCGACATTGTATACTGAATTAATTGTCGCCGAACGAATCGTTATTGCCGATGTTGAACAACGTATGAAAGAGGTGACACTACATGCCACTGCTGGTGGTGGTGGTGGTAGTAGTAAAACTGGAAAGAAGAAGAAAGATGAGAAGAAAGTAGAGGAGGATGATAGCGATGATGAAGATGAAGACGATGACAATGATGGATTGGATGAAGGTAAGGAGAACATGTGGACAATAGAGCAAGGGGCCGTATCATCTCTCTCTCTCTCTCTTTCATATCAATTTACACTCATGTGTTTTTCTCTCTCTTCTTGTGCACCTTCTCTCCTCTCTCTATTCTATATACTAGATTTGGACCATGCATCATCATTGGAACGTGTTGCATACATTACATTACATTTACTAAAGGAGTTACAAGTTAGTACAGCTGCCATGTCTGCCATTGCCATGAATACAGGAGTAGTAGCAGTAATTCCTCCTACACCCAAGAAGAATGACAGTAGTAGTATGAACATGTTGTTGTCAACAAATAACAATTATGGTGGCAGCATTGACAATATAGACGCATCCCTTGATAATAATGAAGGCAGTAATAGTAATAATAATAGCAATGTAGTGATGATGGAAAAATCACGTTTCTTGGTCAAATTAGCACCCCGGATACGTCGATTGGAAAGTGACGCGGCACGGTGTCTAATAAGTCGACTAGAGGGATTATTAATTAATGTACGATGTCTTATTGAAGGTAATAGTAATGAGAACAACAAGAAACAACAACAACAACACCACCACCACGAGGGGAATAATACCAATAAGGCGGAAGGGGTTGGTAATAGTCGTCACTTTCAGGTATTACTAATAACTATCGGTCATGTATTACGTAGTTTGGCATTACTACACAAGGGACAAGATGCCGAGGCAACATTTGCACGTGTGGCGATCATGCCCATAGTCCGTGGTCGCTTAAATGTGGGTAAGCTTGACATGGGCGGTTCGCGTGGTGAATGTGCAGGATTATTCTCCCTCCTAGATGATATTGCCAATACTATTAAAGAAATGTATGGTCCGATACTTCGACTTAGTGAGGGGATGTTTGCATCAATTGATTGTGGTGGTATTGGCGCAGAAGATGAGAAGGATGAGGATGACCACCGCCACCCTTCGATGGAGATTGATCTTATTACCTGCGGTGTTTGGGTCCCCGTGGCTACAGCTCTCATGGCGGATCCGGGGATTAAAATGGCAATATTCTCACCGGGCATGGCGAATGTATTACAAGCCAATTATAATGCACTTGATACATTCCTATCCGAGCTTGCATCTGTTCTACTGTCGGAATCGTCATCCACTACAGTGGGCAGTGGAGAATCATCTAAGTTGCTACTTGGTGGTGGGGACTACTCGTGTCTGTACTACAAACCAGTACTAACTGCAAAGTCTATTGAATGTGCTCAATCTCGACTGTACGCACACCCATCCACGGTTGACTACTACCGTCGTTGGAATCTTCCCATTTACTACCAGTTACGGTTTGCCGAGTTTACTCGTCGACTGGATGACGCAATCCGACGTGTACGTGAAGGTGGGTGGCATACCAATGTATACACTGGAAATGAAAGTGATTCCACGAAGATACACGATACACTTGGTTTTGAATTGCCAATATTTGTAGAATTGTATGACATATTGTCGAGTATGTGGAAATTAAATGTTTTCTTACGTCCATTGACACATCGATTTTTAAGAGGTGCCGTACAGCTTGTTGGCAGGATGGTGGCATTCATTCGTGGAGGATTGGAGGGTGAGATTGAGTTTGGCCGAAGTCCCATTCAGGGTACTGCTGCTGTTTATGAATCTAGTGAAGTCAAGGATGGACATGTTGACGAACGAGAAATCGTGACACCGACTCTTCCATCCTACTTTTGGAATGAAAGAGTAGAAGACGTGGCAGCAGTATCCTGGGAACTCACAATTTTGGCTACCACCTTGTCTCACGATTATTTGGAAGTTATAACCAATACCGTTTGCCCCCAAGACGACAAGAGCAGACATTGTACTTACAATACCACTCCTGAACTTGACGAATTAAAGTTCCTTGCGTCAGATATTATACTCGAATCTTCCCGTGGCATTGCACCACTAGTATTGCATTCATGGAATGTTCTTATTGTTGATAATCTAACCTCACAATGCTGTGCACCATTATCGGCCGTGAAGGGCGTGGCAGCGACATATCGTATGACCAATCGTCCACCACCCACACAGGCATCACCATTCGTGTCTACGATATTACGTCCATTGGCTGAGTTTGACAAGACGTACATGTCACGTACACCACCCGAAATTGGTAATGAGTGGAAATGTACAGTAATTTCGTCAGTGTCTGACAAGTATAGCTTGGCAGTTGAGGAGTTAATTGCTACCGTGAAACGCACCGAGGAGGCATTGAAGGGTCGTGCTACTCGTCGAACGATGGCTGGTGGGATGAGTGATGGAGAAAAGGTTAAGTTGCAGCTATTTTTAGATCATAGAGAATATAGGAAGCATGTGACGAACTTGTTGGGTGGAGATTCTGAATTGACATGGATTGAGGGACTTGTAAAGTTAGGCGAGTTGACGAAAGATGCAGAAGAGTTGTTTTTACGAACAACAGAGAAGAAGTAAATTGAATGTTTGGGATTGCTTATGAGCTCATCATCCGGGTGTATAGAATCTTTATTGTTTAACCAAACTAAAAAGCTTGTAACAACACTGTATCTGCATGAATCAGACAAAAAATGAGTGTCCTCTTCTGTTCTCCCTCCTCGTCATGGAGACTATTCCTCTCACTACACCGCATCCTCGGCCTCATTGTTGTCGTCATTGTCATCATCATCATCGTTATATATTGAACTTAATATCAAACCAGCAATATCCCATTCATGTTCATAGTAAGGGAATGTAAGTAAAAAATAAAATATGGATGATTCAGTAAGATTGATATTTTTGGTACAATCTAAAAAGGTAACAATATTCTCTAGATGAATGGATACTCCATATCGATCAGCAGCATTGGCGGCAGTATCGGTTTCAGTAGTGATGTAATTGCTGCTACCATCTTCTTCTTCAACTTCTTCCTCATCATAGACAACGTCGCTGTTGGACATTTCAACATCTTCTTCAGCATTATCATTGTTGTTGCTGCTTTTATTGCTGCTATTGCCATTATTAAGTTTCTTTAAATTGGGTGGTAAAAACAAGTCATTTGCCATTCCAGTGCAACAACAACCATCCGCACATCCATCTCCTTCATCCTCATCGTCATCGTAATTCTCATCATTATAATTGTCAATAATGGATATTGCCGGATAAATTGATGGATAATTATTAATTGCATATATATCAATACCGAGGAGTGATTCGAATTTACCATAATCAATAGAATAATCAATCTTGTAGGATATTTGAGTTTTATACTTTTGTTGCGGAAGTGACGATTGTTGTTGCTGTTGTTGTGGTGGTGGTATTGTTGATTGTGCGCTACTACTACTATCATCAGCATCCTCATCATCTTCTTCTTCGTCATTATCATTGGTCATAATCTTTCGTTTCTTACTCGCTGGTAAAGGATGTTGTTGTTGTTGTTGTTGTTGTTTCTGTTCAGGTGTAATTCTATTAGTCACCACTTCTTCTTCTTCTTCTTCTTCTTCTTCGTCATCGTCATTTTCTTCTTCTTCTTCCTCCTCGTCGTTATCATTAATTTCAGTATCAACATCAGCTGTAGATGAATACTGAAACTGCTGTTCTTGTTGACTGGTAATAGTAGCCAAATCAAAAGCAATATTCGGTTCTCTGACAAAATTAAATCGTAAACGTATGTTATGTTTCACTAATGTATTATTATCCGTAGCACCATCATTATCATTAACATTAAACTGTACAATTGCATATATGGAACTGTGTCCATGTGGCGTAGTTGTACGATGACAAGATGTCACTTGTAACATATTTTGTATTTGTGATAATATTCTATTGTTCTTCTTTTCATTATATTCATCGGCATCGTTACTTTCGTTGTTTTTGTCTTCATTGTCGTTCTCCTCCTCGTCCTCGCCCCCCTTCGCCCCCTTCGCCTCCTCGTCGTCACCACCATCATTCATCCTCCACGATAAACCGAACGGATCCGAATCGAACACATCGCGTACAATTTGCGTTTCGTACAAAAGTGATGATACATCTCGCAGCGTACGATAAATGTCCACGTCGGTACTATCATTACGGAGGGAGGTTAAGGCAGTATTTCGGAAGGAGGCGAGAGCATCCCGTGCTGCTTGTTGAAGGGTGCTCATACCAGAATGCCTCTACTATCGCAACTACATGAACATTGGTCCTCCTTCCCGCAAACGCTAACAAACTTTCGCATCTTTTTTGAGAAGATGAGATTCCCACTACGAACCACCCTTGCTTTCCTTGCCTTACCTTCGTCGGCAAACTATGCTGCGGCATTCGCACCCCATCACCATCATCATCACTCCTGCGTTGCACTAGCGACTAGTGGTGGGCATGTGGGTATCAAGGGGAGTAGTCGTAGTAAAGTAGTGTCGTCTACATCGTCTTCCGCATCCTCCTCGTCGTCCTCCTCCTCCTCCTCCATTTCATCCAAGTCAACGACGACGACTAAAACGGCACTTGAAGAATTAGCATCCATGACAACGCTCTCCATCGACTCGGGTGATATCGACACGGTCGCATACTACGCCGCCATCATGTCGGGTAATCTAATTACCGACGCCACGACGAATCCATTATTCGTGAGTCAGGCGGCATGTAATGGCAATGTGCGGTACGAGGCCATGGTCGCCGATGCCGTGGAGTATGCCAAACGTGCAACTTCAGCAACAACGACAACGTCTGCCGATAATGACAATGATGGAGGTAGAATACCAACGGAAACGACGCTGAATATCGCCATGGACAAATTGGCCGTCAATCTCGGATGCGAACTGAGCAAACTCGTGCCCGGTCGGGTATCCACCGAGGTCGATATACGACTGAGTTACGATACGCGACGAAGCGTCGAACGTGCATTGTCGATCGTGCGAATGTACGACGAATGCGGCATCCCATCGAGCCGTATATTGATCAAGTTGGCGGGTACGTGGGAGGGCATACGTGCCGCGTACATCCTCGAAACGAGGCACGGCATACAGTGTAATATCACGTTAGTGTTTAGCATATTACAAGCCGTGGCGGCCGGACAGGCGGGCGTGTACTTGATCAGTCCATTCCCCGGACGTATATTGGATTGGCATCGTAAAAATAATGCCAATAGTGGTGGTGACGATGACGATGATGAATCGTCCTACTATACACCGGAGACCGATCCGGGTGTACTAGCGGTACGAGAAATGTACGCCTACTATCAAATACATGGATATAATACTATATGTATGCCAGCCTCATGGCGTCCAAGTCGTGGTCCTAATATTGCGAATAGTGACGTGGATGAAATATTAGCATTGGCGGGCGTGGATGAAATGACGATACCCCCTTCATTATTGGAATCGCTTTGTGCTTTGGACGGTGGTGTTGTGATACGTAAATGTTTTGAAGCTAGTACTAATGATGATAGTTATAAATGTGATGACAACATCTTAACAGAAGAGCAGTACAAGTTAGAATGGATGAATGAAAAGTGCGGACAAGACAAGTTAAAAGAGGGGATTGATGCATTCACTATTGAAACTGAGAAGTTACGTAAGATACTGATTGACAAGTTTTAAAAATATAGTTCAATGACCTACTAGTTACACAGATTCTTATAAATGTAGGGCACATAACCACCTCCTGGCCGTAGAGAACAAAGAGTAAAAGGAAAGAGTTGGTGCAGGGAATGGCCAGTGATGTGGAAACAAGACCTGCATTGTGAACTATGCAAGAAATATTGGTTGCGAAAAAGATTTCATGGAGATATGGGGAATCGAACCCCAGACCTCCTGCATGCTAAGCAGGCGCTCTGCCAACTGAGCTATATCCCCTTTTTTACGACAGATTGACTCAATTTAATAAGATCCTGAGAGAATTTTTCTCGTAGATTTGGCGACCTTTTGGAGAAGAAATATGTCACTTCTTGACATCTCGCGGTGAACTTCGGATTGAAGCCTGCTGGTGGGTGCGATGGCAAAGTGAAGCCAGCGGAAGCAAAGATCTTTTGCAGCAGCAATCATAAAACCAAGTAGTAAACGCCGATAGTCGTACTTGAAAAGCAAACAAGTCATGGGCGGTAATAAGATATTGAAAGAACCAGAACTGACCCTCTCGAAGTAAGTGAATATCATCTCTTGGCCAACTTCTTGTTCGTTTTTGCTTGTGTCTTGATGTTGGATGTTGGTGCATGTGCAGTGTCGCACACACTTATTCATATATGCCAACACTTCTTCGGTTCGATGCATCTCTCATCATACCTATACTTTCAAACTCTACATCGTAGGAAGGATCAGAAGAAGGTTGACAAACTAACAGCACAAATCCCATACCATGAAGGTCGTGGGAACAAGGAGGAGGTGGAGAAGATAAAAGATCAAGTTGCGCATATCTGGGAGAAGGCGAAGGAGGCTCAGTTTGCCTAGAGAGATGAGAGAGATCTATTGATTATTGCTTCATACCATAGCTGTATTGGATTCAAACTCTTGTTTCGTGTCAGATGGGATATGTGTGTGAAGTTTTGACGATTTACTCCTACGTAGCATTATAAGCCGACATATATAGCCTCAACAAAACCCTGTCTCTACATTTCATTAGAATTCATTTTCGATGTAAGCGTATTTCTAGGGTTTCACTTTGCTTGCCTCTGTTCATCATACTCCCCAAATACCTCCTATTTTCTATGTTCATCATTTTGTACCCAATACAAACCCCGCGTTGTAATGTCCTCTATAGGCTCAGAAATCACATACTTAGATCCTCAGTTTTGTTCCGTATCACCATTAAATCCGCTTTTTCTATCCTCTATACATCTATAAAAACGAAAGAGTCGTTCGTGTTGACAATGTAATGGAGAGTCAATTGAATGAATATACTTGGATGACAAACGAAATGTTCTTGTCAGGAGGAGCATAATATAATATCTTTAGCATTAATTTATTACAGTGTATCTCACATTACACAATGGTTGGATACGCTGTACACACACAGGCTCCGCATATACGTCTCATAAAACACTACTTTTTGTTGATGCACACAGACCAATATAATGTCAAGGTGTGTCAGCATGACAAAAAAATAAACGCTATAATAATATATTGCTCCTCTCATTTCTCCTACTACTATCCTCCCATACTTTTCACTTTTCATCATCGTATCTCTCTCTTATACACACTCGACACACTTATCCATAGATACTCCTCTCCATCCATTATCACTTATTCATAATAGTATTCATCTGTGTAATCAAATTAGCAACTTCAATATAATATCCCAATGCTAATCGACTACGGGATTGAGCCACTCGTAATGCTGGTGGTGTTAAACCAAATAGTTGTATTGGATCAACAATGCTTGTTGATGGTAGTATGTCCTCCTCGTTGCTGTGGTCGCTCTCGGTAATCCATTCACTACTCCTTGTGGTGTCTACTTTATCTTTGTTCTTCTGTTCTCCTCGTCGTCGTTGTCGTAACCCTTCATTGATATTAGTATTATTTGATACATCGTCAAGAGGTGAAAGAGTTGTGGTATCTCCTGCATCCCTCTCATCATGTATAGATAGATTTTTCTGCTGTAGTTGTTTTTGTTTTAACAATGCCTCCATCCTATCGAAATGCAATACAAATTCACCACGTTCACCGCACACAATGACTTTGTCATCGTCATCGTTGTTGTCAATGCCATCCGACGGATCAGCGACTAAATTTGGCAGCCGTTCTTCATCGTCGTCTTCGTCCTTACCAGCAACAACGGGTGTTGTATATTCCAACACGGCAGTAGCTACTAACTCCTCGCGTACATCATTGACCGAATAGGCACTATTACCATCAGTACTACTCAAAGAAGATGACGACGCAGAGCGCCGCGCTTTGGTAATATTCCATATCGATGAACGTATATTCTCATCGGCAATACGTCGTAGTTGGTTATATTGCTGTAGTAGTAATAATAGATCTATCGCTACGACTGTTGGTGTCGGCATGTTGTAGAGCGCCCCTTTTTTGACCACTCTGGGAAGGCCAACGAAAACCAATCAGTTCAGTGGCATTTTTTTGATCCCCGGCCTTTTTAGAAATCCATCACATGCCGGTATTCCCTCTAAAGGTCAATGTTATGAAACAAGTAACTCTGATCAATTTCCTCTCTCAATCGCAGCAACAGCTGTTGGTTAGCGGATCCTGAATATGTGGTCCCTTACAGTAATCCTTGACAGTGTGCAAGGGACTATGATGATTCAAACAAAAGTAGGGGGATAAGTAAAACGTTCTATCTCATCATTTATTCTCATATCAAATCTTTACAACATAACTAATTATCTCCTAAGCTGCCAGTTGCTTTTGTCCATTTGTCCTGCTCATGACCACTACTAAAAGAATCCAAAAGCTGCCATCAGCATTTGTCGTGCTAGAAGGCCTAATTTACAATAGGAGGTAGAGGAATCCCATCAAAAGAACCGCCACCACTAGGCGCCACAAAACCACCACCACCACTAGACGCCACAAAACCACCGCCACTGCCCTCAGCTGGCAGTTTAATGATGTAAAAATCCCTCACCAGACTTCTGGAAACTTACGGTACACAATTCACCAGCTACGGGAACGCAGGTGGAGTCGGTTAGATCGGAGCAAGGCATGCCTGCACTGTCTTGGAATGTGAAGCTCGACGCGGCACAATGGTCGGGAGCGCAAATAACCCTCGTGACCTTATGTCCCAGTCCTTCATCGTACTGGACAGTCACAATCTCGGTGCCCCCGTAACATTTGGAGCAGCAT
>Ga0247832_1008142_pt1 | contig 10602 bp, 7 predicted proteins | sample LaCruzMarch2015__10_FD_192407 | JGI IMG/M metagenome (GOLD analysis project Ga0247832, IMG submission 192407) | Freshwater microbial communities from meromictic Lake La Cruz, Castile-La Mancha, Spain - LaCruzMarch2015_4m | ecosystem: Environmental > Aquatic > Freshwater > Lake | place: Spain...
CAAGGAAAAGAACGCGGCCATCGTCGGCACCGTCCAAAGAGTGCTTTGCGAAGGGCCGTCGAAGAACAACCCGATCACCCTTTCCGGTCGGACGCCACAGAACAAGATCGTGATCTTCGAAGGCGATGAGAACAAACTCACCGGCGAGATCCTGGACATCGCCGTGAAGGAATCGACGGGGTTCACCACTTACGGCGACGTGATTTGATCCAGTAGGGCCGATCCGGCCCGGCCAGCCCATTTCCATCGCTCACTCTGGCGGGATTGAGATCACGAGACAAAAAGCGCGCCTCACTTCGGTCACACTATACCGTTTGCCAAAAGTGCTTTCATTTTCGAGAACGGAAATTTAGACTGATTGCCAAAAATAATTGCCGACCACACCCACTGGACGGTCACGAAACTCTGCGGATGGTTGCGCGAGGAGAAACAGCTCGATCTTTCCTACCGCACCTTGGTGCGCTACCTCCACGAGCACGGCTACGCCAGGCGCATCCCGCGCCGCATGCCCGAGCCCCCCGATCGCGACCAATGGGAAGAACGCCGCGAAACCTTCTGCGGGGAGCTCCTCGCCTTGCTTGAAGACCATCGCTGCGATGTCTTTTTCGGAGACTAGGCGGGCTTTGAGGGCGACCCCCGGCCCCGCCAGAAATGGGTGAAAAGGGGTTCCCGCCCGACCCAGGGTTAGTACGGCGGGCACGTCCGCCAGAATGTTGTCGGCGCGGTCAATCCCGAAAGCGGCCAGCTGGTGAGCCTCATCGTCCCGCACTGCGACACGGAAGTTTTCCAGGTGTTCCTCGACACCATGGCCGTCGAAGTCCCCGCTCGGAAAGGGAAACGCATCCTCTTGGTTCTCGACAACGCGAGCTGGCACAAGACCAAACACCTCATCTGGCATCACATGGAACCGGTCTTCCTTCCTCCCTACAGCCGACCTCAACCCCATCGAACGGCTGTGGCAGCACCTCAAAAGCCATCACATGGCCGGCTACATCACGAAGCGCGGGGAGGAACTAAACGATAAGCTATTCGAGTTCATCCGTGCGCTGCTCGATCGCCCGGAAACAATCCGTTCGGTCTGCCGGACGCATTCCGAATAACGGCAATTATTTTTGGCAAAGGGTCTAAGATGCTATTATGAATTTTTACGAATGGACTTTGGGCAAAGAGTATAACGCGGAAAGGACTGACGGCTCTGATGAGGTGTCCCTGGTCTGCACGGATTACAGTATGGACTTCGATTGGTGCCATCCCGCCATCTCGCACATCCGCTGGGAAAGCCGCCCGCTGATCCGCCACATCCTGAAATGGGCTACTAACATGAGCCATGGCAAGCAAGACCTGCGCCAGATCGAAACCCCGGCGGAGTTCGTGCCGGCGGGACGTACGGGTCGGCGGCGGCGGACAAGTGAAGCCGAAGACACCAGCCATTGCCGTTCCGGCAAGGCATCACGCCTCAGTATCATTGCCCCTTGTATGGCAGAACATCCACCACCGGAACAATTCCCAGACGCCCCGTCCCCGGATCCTGGTAAAAGAAAACCATCGAACGGAACTTGTCGCTGGCCGGCCAGCGCGTGTCATAAACCGTTTTCCATTCATCGCCCTTCATGTAGGAGAGCGTGACCTGGCAGATCCCGTCCGCGTGGTTCGGCTTGGGTTGCAACATCCGCCGCTGGCCGGGCTTCATCGCGAATTTCTGGTCCCCGATGACGCCACCCACCTCCAGATTCGAGGCGTTGATGAAAAGGTAGCTGGCCGGTTTGAAACCCGTCCGGCCCGCATCGACCGGGAGCACCACGAAGCCGTCGCTGGGCTTCTGCCCCTTCCTGAGCAGCAGCACGATCAGTTCCCCCGCGTTGATCGCTTTCGCGCTCCCGTAAACCTTGAACACGGACTCGTTCTTTTCGTTCGTCACCGTCTCTCCGACACTGATCGAAGCCAAAACGGGCACGGAATACGGCTGCGAAAGCTCATTACCCGGGGTGTCCACCTTGATCGTTTTGCCTTCGCCCACCCAAAGCTCGACGGGTTCGGGATTGGGAACCTGAGGGAAACCCAAAAACCGCAGCTTAATCGTCTTCTCCTGCGCGTTCGACTCCGCCAGGAAGGCGGCGAACGCCGCGAGCAGGAAAGCGGCCAGCCGTCGTGCGGCAAGGATGGTGGCGGGTATGGACGCACTCATATTTCGGAAGAATGGAGCCAGCGGAATCTCACAACCTCGAACCTGCGGCCGAACGCGACATTCGCCGGGCAGGTGAGTCCGGCCTGTTTGACATGCGGCTCATCCGCCGCGTCGAGGTATTCCGGGGTGCGCTGCACCACGGCCTCGCACCATGTGCGCGCCACCACCTTGCCGTCCGCATCGAGCGAATCGCCGTAGGCGCGGATCACAAAGGTATCGCCGCGGGGCGTGAGCTGCTCGGCGAAGTTCCGCAGTATGTCCGCCTGATCGACGTAGGCGGAGCTTCCATAAGCCACCGCGCCTTCCATCGCCCGCGGGAAAACGGCGTTGGCGTAGGTTTTTTCCAAGGTCGAAAACTTGCGCAACGCATCGCGGAAGCCCGCGTTGATCGAGCAATCGGGATCATCGATCGCCGCCTGCAGGGCGCCCATCGCGGAAAGCTCGTCGCTGCCGGAGTCGAGGCGGCGGTTGACGAATTCGGACATGGAAAGGAAAGGCCCGCGCTTTTTCACCTGCTTGACCATCGCCTTGGCGAGTTCCCCGATTTCCTTGTCGGTCAGCTCCCTCCAGCCGGTCCATTGTTCGGCATCCGAGGGATCCGCCGAACTTCCGGTTACAGGCTTCCCGTTTGCCAGCGCACCAGTTCCTACCGGAACACCATCAGGTTGATGGTCTTTGGTGCGCAGACTTCCGCTTACGGCATCGCTTGGTTCCAAATATGTCACGGATTTTCCCCGAAGGCTGGAAAGGAAAATCTTCCATGCCGCTTCCGAGGTGGAGTTGATATTGAACGCTCCCTCCATCATCATGTTCGCGGCAATCTTGTCCGCAAAGCCATCCTTGTATTGGGAATACAAGGATAACAAACTGGTGATCTTCGAATCATCCAAGCCCTTTTCATACGGAACCATCCGTCGATTTGGGAGTTGGCGAGCCTGAGAAATGAAATCTCGGGTAACCTGATCAATCGTCCTCGCAGGCTCGTTGTAAATAGGGTTGTTAGAGGGCACCGGCGTGATCGAGGAGAAGAAATAATCATCCCACAATGCCTTGTTCGCGAGGTAGGAATGGTCTGCATAGGGTTCCTGGATGGGATTCTCCGCAGCAGTGCCTTGGTAATACACACGGCCCAGCGTGGTGATGGCGCGGTCCTTGGGAATGAAAGGATGGGCATATGAGTTTCCGATCGCTTGGAGCGTCCGAGGTTCGAGGCCGCCGTAGCCGATGGCCGTGGTGCGGCGGAAAGATTCGGAAACGGCGGGATTGTTCCGTCCAGGCAAATCGCCGAACCCGGCTGCCGCCGATTCGCTGGAAAGGCTGTAGCCGCTCAACTGGGCATGGCTGAGTGCGGCGATGGACATGGGCGGTATCAGGGGAAGCTCCTGTTGGACGACATGGGTCGTACCATTTTCAGCGGTATATCCGCCTCCATAGTATCCATGATTATTCATTGAAATGGATACGGGTGGACCAAGGAAGTTGTCGAGAGGCATGAAATACCAGTTCCAACCGTTGTTATATAGACTGGAGCCGGTGATCCGGTCGATGAACTGCGGCATCATCACGGTGGAATGGGTGAAGGGTCGGGAAGGGAAGCGGCGCGCTGCCCCCACCTGATTGTTGTTTTTTTCCTGTGTTTCCGTGGATGCCTTCATCCCGTAGTAGAAGAAGGACTGGGGCAGATCGTCTAGCATGTTGGCGGGATCCCGCATGGAAGTGATCAGGTTTAGGCCGCTGCGTTCGGCGATGGATATGCCCGTACCCATAGTCGTGGCGGCAATGGCCGTGCCGGGGTTCAATCCGGCGGAGAGAAGGGCGGTGCGGTAATTGCCCCAGATCGAGACATCAGGATTGCCCCCGGGGAAAGTCCGGCCGCTCAACCCATAGGATCTGTAATGCCACATAACGCCCGGCGCATTACGACCGTGACGGCCTTTGGGCGCGAAGTCCACGTTGAATGTGCGTCCTGTGCCCGCCGTGATCACCGCGGAAATGCTGTTCGATGGCTTGAAGGTCAGGAAGCCGCTCATGACGGCACCATTCCTGCCCGTAGGGCGGATGAACCGCAGGGGATTCCAACCGGGTTTCAGTTCGAGCAACGGAACGAAAGGCTCATTCATCCTGTATCCGGTTCCGCGCAAATAGAAATCCAGGTTGGCTTGACCTTGATCCTGCGCCGTGAGCGAAGAATACTGCAATGCGAGAACTTTGCTCTCCCCGGGTTGAAAGACCAACGGCTCGTTCCCGGCGATGAACAGCGTGTAGAGTTCGCCTTGTTGGGTATTGGTGATGTTGGTGAGCTGTATCGTCCGCTGCCCCAAATTCCCCGGAAAAGGCGCCCTGGCGGGAACATCCGCCTGGACCGGGCCACCCGTGCCGGTATGCTTGCGCAAAGTGATCTGCATCGGTACCGCATTTTCCCGCACCATGATCGAGGTGAACTCAGGGTTCCCACGGTTCATGACCACAGGCACATTGTTGGGATTCCAGAAAGTCATCGAAGGGGTGTAACCGACCTTCAACCAGTGGGTGTCCGGGTCGGGATTGGGCGGAACAGGAGGATTGGCTGTGGGATATCCGGCGCGATCGCTGTCGATGTCCGCCTGGGGACGGGGCTCCGTGATGTAGCTTAGCACAAACTCCATCTTGACCGGATACACATTCCGATACAACGCGCTGTGATGGCGGAGATAGAGGTTATAGTCGCTTGCGGTGGCTCCATAATTGGGGTTACTCACCATTATCCCGCCATTCAAGGTTGAGTGGGATGGTGAAGATTGCGTTGTAGTAAACTGAATACCACCTTTCCAACCAGAACGACTGTGGTCATAAAGTTGGTAGTAAGCAGCAAGATCCTGAATCGGCACGCAAGCTTCTCCAGTTTTGCCGTTAGTGCTTTGAGACATGTCATCAAAGTTGTATAACATAAAATCAGGACCTGCAGTCTTAAGTGCAGTGGCTCTTTTGAAATCAGCTTCCACGCCGGCAAGTGTCTGCAAATCATACACCTCGTTCGGATCGATCGTGCGCTCAAGGATGGTGGAAAGGTCGCGCTTGAGCCCCCCTTCCCTGACATCCGCAAGGACGCCTGCCGAGTCGGTGGTGACCGTGTGGAAATTCTTCTGCGCGGGCTTCGCCCCGGGTTCCACGACGAGATTGAGGGAGCCCAGGGACGCCGCTCTGGAGAGCGATTTTTCCTGTACCGGAGTGATGCCTGCAAGATCCGCCATAACGGCGGTCCCCGTGGATGCCGGGGCTTGGGTTCGCGCCAGTTTTTTCGCCAGGGACGGGGCGGATTCCTGCGAGTAGGAATCCTGCAGCAACCGCGCCTTCTGGCTCTCATCCCCCACCCACCAGCCATAGCGGCCTGAAACCGCGCTCGTCGCATCCCTTTTCACCGGCAACAACCGCGCGCTGACATGACCCGCCGCATCCGTGCTCCCTGTTGAGTTTTTGCCAACCAGCAGAACGGCTGTGTCGCTCCCGCCGGGCGACTCTTTGCCATCCAGCGCCAAGGTTCGCGCCATCTCGATGTTGCCGGCTTCGGCAGGATCAAGCGACAGGAGCCATGCCCTGAAATGCTTGCTTTTTTCGGAATACTTCGGATGCATCGAGGTCGGATCGGCGGGATTCCCGATGGTCTGCTGATGGCTCGCCGAGCTCGGATACAGCGGATTGCGGCCAGCAGGAAGCGACCCCGCGATCCACGAGTCCCACACCCCCGTCCAGAGCGGGTGGTTGACATTCGAATCGGAGAGGATGGCGCCGTTCGCGGAAATCCGCTGGTCCGGCCCCATCTGCTTCTGGAGCTCGCCGATGGCGACCATCAGTGCCATGCGGGCATTGGCGCGGGCTTCCGCTTGGGCGGCTCCCTGGCCGGAGCTGCGGAGGGTTACGGCCGAGAGACTCAGCATACCCACGGCAAGAATAACGAGAAGCACCATGAGCGAAAGCGTGGCAACCAAGGCGAAGCCGGCCTTGCCCAGCTCCTGACGCATGGGGGGGAGCGATTGGTATTTTCGGAGTGTTTTCATGACCACGTATTTACTTGGTTAACATGCGTGCCGTTTCCAGCCGCACAAGTGTTATTAACTTAAGGATAGCGACATTCATACGTACTTTAACGACAACCATACTCACCAGATCCGGAGCAGGAGGTCGATGGGAAAAATTCCTCGTGCCGACCCTTTATTCGGACGGCGCAGGATCCCGGAAGTCGCGGTAAAAATGGATTTTCGGCAGCTTGCCGCCGGTGTTGACGATGAACCCGAGATGCCTGCTGTTCGCGTCGTGCCACCATTGCTGCTCCGTGATCGGCACGAAGGCTCCGTTTGCCTGGGTCTGATAGGTGAATGTCGTATTGTAGTAGCCACTCATCGGCACCCCTTTCTCGCTTATTTGAGCTTTCTGGCTCAAGGGATACAGTTTGCTCGCCCAGTTTCGCTTCGATGGCCTTGTCGCTGCGGTTCGCCCACAGGGTCTGGCCGACCTTGAAATATTCGCTCCCCAGATCGACCAGCTCCAGTTTCACGGGTGCGGTCTTGTTGTCCGGATCACCCGACACCAGAAGAATGAGGTCGGCGCAGTCCGCGGGCACTTCCACCGAAGGGGCGTCGGCGGGAACGTCCTTGGGATCCTCCACTTCGGCGCCCAGGAGCTTGAGCTGGATGGCACCCGAAGCCAGCCCATAGACCGGCGATAGGTTCATGCTCGGGAGTTCGACTTCCCGGCATGTTTTACCATCGAAAAGCTGGAGGGATTTCGGCGCCTCCTGGGGGCGATCCGGAAACACGATGCGGCAGGTGCGCTCGGGGGCGGCCTGCGCGCAACCGAGCAACGCAAACGCAAGAAGCAAGCGGAGGATGGCGATCGGGCTTTTCATGGTTCAACCGCCTCAGTAGCCGTTTCCTCGGCTTCAGGAAGGCGGAAATCCCTGAAATAGTAGATTTTAGGCAGTTTGCCTCCCGAATTGTAGATGAATCCCAGGTGCTTGCTGTTGCTGTCATGCCACCAGCTTTGCTCCGTGATCGGCGCGAACTCCCCTTTGCCGTCCTCCTGAAAAGCGAATCGCGCCACATAGTAGCCGCTGGCCGGGATCGGGTCTTTGGTGATCGTCCGGCCTTGGGGATCGACCTTCATATCGGCCCCGCCCAGCTTCGCGATGATCCGGTGCGGGGTGAAATTATACCACAGCGTTTCGCCCGGCTTGAGCTTGCCGGCTCCCGTATCGACCAGGTTCATCTTGACTGGGAGCACCTTGTTTTCCGGATCAGGGGTGATGATGATGTAGAAGTCCGTCACCAGTTCGGGGATTTTCAGAGCGGGCGCCTGCGGTGGCAGCAATTCCGGATCGCTGACCGCGCTTGGCGTCATCGCGATGGCCAGATCGCCGTCCGGCAACTCGATCACCTCGGACAAATTCATGCTCGGCAATGAGACGGCCTGGCTCTTGGAACCATCGAACAGGTAGGCGATTTTCGGGGCACCCTCGGGGCGCTCGGGAAACACAAGGCGGCACGAACGCGGCTTCGCGTGAAGCGAATTCACAGACATCAGGAATGCGGCGCTCAGGATGGCGATGGCGGCGGAAAAATTCATGCTCGGGGACTTTCGATGATGATACCTCACACTTCATTGGCGCTCAACCATCTGAAAGAAATGATTTCATAACGTCTGCCATACGTCGCATTCATGCCGTTCACAGGCGGGTTGACCGAGTCCGCGGCATCCGATTTGTCGGAAAACTCCCGGGTTCTTTTCACAACGGCCTCGCACCAGGCTTTCGCGATCACATTACCGTCCTGATCCGTGGCGTCACCGTAGGCGCGGATCGTGAACGTGTCATCCCGCACGGAGATTATGGGCGCGATGGGACGGAGGATGTCCGCCTGCCGGATCCAGCCCGGGGCGCCATAGGCGCTGCCTCCCTCGGCGGCTTCCTTGAACTCGTAGCCGACGCCTGTGAGTTTGGGATCCGCAGGTGACATGGTCTTGTCGGAGAGCGAGTTTTTCGGATCGCGGAGAACCTTCATCGGATCTTCCTCCAGATTGTCGAGCGCGGTCTGGAGAGCGCCAGCCAGGGCGAGATCCTTGTTCGTGACAAGCTGGCGGTTGACGAACTCGGAAAGGGAAAGGAAAGGGCCGCGCAGGCGAACCTGCTCCACGACATTCTCCGCGAGATCCGTGATCTGATCGTCCGTCAGGCTCCTGTAACCGTTGTATTCTGAGGCGTTGTTGAATTGGCCGCCGAAGCCCTTGCCCGTGCCCGCCTCCACGTCCGTGGCGACCGCACCGCGAGTCACGGCATGCTTGCCGGAGGTGTTTGCTTCGACAAGCCCGTCCGCGCCATACATTGCGATCTTGTCGAGGCTTCTCGCATGCCCGAAGAGAGCCGTCCAAGCTTCGACCGAGGTGGAGTTCACATTGAACATTCCCTCCACTTCGAAACGGGACGCAACCTTGAGCCAACCGTCATTGCTGGTGATCATTTCGCCCACACGTGTTGTGGCCTCCGCATCGGTCACCTTGCTGTCGGCGGAGATGGGACGATAACTGCGGTTCACCAACTCCCTCTCACCCTTGAGGAACTCCGTATAGACCGTGTTGATGGTTTTTGAGGTTTCCGGCTCAGGCGCGATGGAGGACAAAAACCAATCATCGAAAAGGAGATGGTTCGCGCAGTAGGCGTCATCGTGCATGAGGTTCTTGTCCACGCCACCCGGAGACAAAGCGGGGGGAACAACCTGATTCATCGGAATCAGGGGCGTCGCGTCGCTGTTTCCGATCAAATTCATCTGGAACGGCGGGTAGGGATTATGACCCCTCGGATTCCATCCCATCAACTCCACCATCGAAGCCATCGGACGCACCGGAATATCACACATGATCAAACGTGATAATCCGTCGCCGCTCTGGTAGCCTGTTCCGATGAAACCTGGTGAGGCGCTCAGATTCGGGGTGATATTGGAACCAATGCTGAGAGAATGGTATGCGAAATCGAAGGTATTGTTCGCCGGGTGATCTTTGGCTGCTCCGCTCGCTGGATCGCTTAACACCATTCCGGCAAGGGCGTTGTTTTGCACCGCGCCCTTGGTTGGCCGGTTCTGCTTCGTGCCCGACCCGGTGCCTATCGTCATGCGGGGGCCGAAACTGGTCGAAAAAATCGGAATCCACGGCCCGGAGGCAAGCTCTCCCACCGAGTAGCCGACCTCATCGACCTCATCCGGCGGCCAATAATCCTTGCTCACGTTTTCGGCTGCCAATGAAGTGATATTGTGAAACTCCTCTCCCAGCCCCGAGGGCAATTTCGCAGTTCCACCAAAGTGGTCGCTTCCATCCCCGAAAGACAGGGAGAAGCCGTTCCCAGGAGCCCGATCCCGATAAGGCTGGCTAACCCTGTCGTTCCGATAGAGAAACCAAAAGCTTTGAGTAGCCAAGAGGTTCGAAATGGCATCAAAGTCCCTTCCTACAATATTGGTTGGGTTGTAACCCTCCCTCATTCTGAAGGCTCCACCACCGAAACCGTAGCCGTTGTCGATCCACTCGGGTGAGAACGTTTTCGCTTCCCCTGGTTTGAAGGTGAGGGTTCCCTCTGGTAGCCAGCAGGCCCATGTGCGCAGATCTCTCCATGTGGATTTTGTCCCATATTTGGTCACGTTACTGGTCAATTCATTGTCGTATGGATTCGCGTAATTACTGGGCCAATCCAGGGTCTGGAAGTTGCCATTCGTCAACAATCTGAATTGATTGTTGGGGACAGAATCAGGGTTCGGAAAGGTGGTCTTATTGACGATCGCCATTACCCCTGGCAGGGAACGTCGAAACCCTATTCCTAGAAAATTCTTATGAGTCCCGGTGCCTTGACCCCCATTTAGTGTTCCACTGATGATATGTTCCAAGGAGACGTTGTAGGGATTCCAAAGGGTGAAAAATGGCACATACATCAATCTCAAATTATACCTTTTTGGATTCTGCTCCGGTAATCTTTCCACAGCCCTTGCATACACAAGCAGCTGAAACCGGGCGATCTGGGGATGGAGTAATTGCCTGTGCTTATGGTTGAAGATTTCAGCGCAAGAAATCGAAGTCGCCCTCGGTTTGGCGACCTTATCCCAGACGAACGGGCTTTTGATCGTGCCAGAGTAGTTGGAAAAGTTCTTGTATGAAGTGGCAAAGTTCTGGAGCGATGCCCAGGAAGCGGAGGCCGCATGGTAAGTGCCCGGTTGGGTATATCCCAAAATCGTCGAATAATTACTCCAAGGATAAAGATTGGACTGGGAGGGCGTGGCTGCCGCTAGAGCCGACACGTCGGTAACGGGAACCGATGCTGCAGGCTTAACGGGCTTCGGCACGGAAGTGGTGGATCCCGCCGCAGGGGTGATCCTGAAAAGCGGCAGCCCGCCGCCCGGATAACTGCT
>Ga0247832_1008144_pt1 | contig 10601 bp, 2 predicted proteins | sample LaCruzMarch2015__10_FD_192407 | JGI IMG/M metagenome (GOLD analysis project Ga0247832, IMG submission 192407) | Freshwater microbial communities from meromictic Lake La Cruz, Castile-La Mancha, Spain - LaCruzMarch2015_4m | ecosystem: Environmental > Aquatic > Freshwater > Lake | place: Spain...
ATCATGGAGAGCGGGGATCATGGATTCGGCGTCGGAGATGCGTAGAGCTTTCATCCCGCCAGCCTAACGGCCAGATCACAATGCGCAATTACTTATGACGCTAAGTATAACAACGTATTGATCGTTTCCAACACAGGCACCCTGCTCAATGCCAGCGGATTCACCTATATCGGATACCGGGGCTCTGGGGGTAATAACCTCACCATTGCAGGCGGTGGAGTATTCAATGGAACCACTGCCTATGTGGGATACACGACCAACACCGCCAGCAACTCGGTTCTGGTTACAGGGGCTGGTTCTAGTTGGACCAACAGCGGTAATCTGAACTTCGGTGGTTATAGTTCGGGAAACAGTATGGTGGTTTCGGACGGCGGGCTGGTCTCCGCTGCTAATCTCTACATGTCGAGTGACGCTGGCGGGGGGAATGCAATCCAAGTGACGGGTTCGGGATCTCGCTTGGTTGCAAACAGTGGTTTCGAGATCGGTAAGGCCGGGACGGGCGGTAACAGCGTCACGATCTCCAATGGTGGAAGGGTGGAGAATAATTCCGGCTATGGGTTCATCGGCTATGCCGCCACAGCTTCCAACAACTCGGTGACGGTGACCGGGACTAACTCCCGCTGGAGCAACAGTCCATCTTTCGGGTTTTATGTGGGCTATCAAAGCAGCGGTAACAACCTGGTCATTTCCAACGGAGGGGGCGTGAATAGTACGGCGGCAGGGATCGGCGATGCAGTCACCTCCTCCCATAACTCCGTTCTGGTGACGGGAGCCGGCTCCTTCTGGAGCAATAGCGGATCCATGATTTTGGGAAATTTTGGCGCCGGCAACAGTCTGGTCATCTCCAATGGAGCGAGGGTGGTGAGTTCAAGCGGCCTGTCCTTAGGCCAATTTGCAAGCTCCACCAATAACTCGGTCCTGGTAACGGGAGCAGGATCAAGCTACAGCAGCTCGAATAGCTTGCTGATCGGGCCAAGGGGAGGGGGAGTTTTCACAGTGGCTGACGGCGGCTCCCTGGCAGCCAGCGACATTACGATTGCTTCGGAAGCGGGGTCTTCAGGTGTGCTGAACGTCGGCTACGGGGCTACAGTCTCCACCGGCACCATCACCATCACCACCGGGGCTACGAACTCCACCGGCACCCTGAACTTTATCGACTCGGTGGGCGCCATCAGTGAGACGACATTCGGTGCTTCGACCGTCACCTTCGGGATCGGAACTGCCACGATCAACATGAATCAGGGAAATGCTCTCACCATTGCTTCCACAATCAACGGCGGTGGCACTCTCAATCAACTTGGACCGGGACAGACATTCCTTTCGGGTAACAGCACCTTCTTCACCGGCTCCACAGTCATCAGTGGCGGCTCCCTTTTTGTAACGCGCACCAATGCCCTGGGCAGTAGCAGGGTCACTCTCAACGGGGGTCTACTTGCTCTTCCTTACGGCGTCACCCTTTTCAACTCCCTTGACTGGAACTCCTCGGGATCGATTTATTTAGGGGGAAGTTCCAGCTCTGTGAGCCCTCTGACCATGGCTAGCGGCACCCTGACGCTCACGGGCAGTTCCCTTCACACTTTTTCACTGGATTACACATACCGTCTCAGCACCGACCCCGCGCAGATCCTTGTTGGGGTCGGCGGAAATTCGGCCAGTCAGTTCGGTGTCTCCGGCCGGGATAACTACGCCCTGTTCGTCAGCAATAACACGCTTTGGGTCACGCTCGGCAACCTCTATGTCGGGACCAACTCCACGCCGGCAACCAAGAGTTTCACATCCGGCACTCTGGAATATATCAACACCTACGTCGGCTTCTCCCCCACAGCCTCGAACAACACCCTCAATGTATCCGGCGCAGGTACCGTCCTGACCAACTACACCGACCTCTACGTCGGCTACGAGGGCAGCAGCAACACGATGCAGGTGGCCAACGGCGCTACGGTGGCGAATGCCTTTGGCTACATCGGCTACACAAATACGGCCTTCAACAACAGCGTGCTGGTCACCGGAGCAGGCTCGCTCTGGACCAATAGTACAAATCTCTTTGTCGGCTACGAGGGTAGCGGCAACAGCTTGGTCATCTCCAACGGGGGGTCTGTAGCCAATGCCTTCGGCGGGCTCGGACGGAACTCGTCCTCCTCCAACAACAGCGTGCTGGTGACCGGAGCGGGCTCGCTCTGGACCAATAGCGCCGAGCTCCATGTCGGCGAGTCTAGCAGCAGCAACAGCTTGGTCATCTCCAGCGGGGGTTCTGTAGCCAATACCTACGGCGTGATCGGACGGAACTCGTCCTCCTCCAACAACAGCGTGCTGGTGACCGGTGCGGGCTCACTCTGGACCAACAGCGCCGAGCTTTATGTCGGCTACGAGGGCAGCGGCAACAGCCTCACCATCGCCGACGGCGGGACGGTGGCGGCCTCGAACATCAGCATCGCTTCACAGGCCGGTTCCTCCGGCACGCTGAATATCGGACGCTTCGGAACCAACGATGCGGCGGGCACGATCATCACTCCGACCATCGCCTTCGGCGCAGGCACAGGCGCGATCAACTTCAATCAGAGCAACAGCACCAACATTTCCGCCGCGATCTCCGGTAACGGATCGGTGAACCAACTCGGTTCCGGCACGACGATCCTTTCCGGCGCCAATACCTACACCGGAGGCACGACCCTGAGCGCCGGCACATTGAGAGTCGCCGGTTCCCTTAGCACCAATGGTGCTGTCACCGTCAACAACGGTGGCACCCTCGCCGGCAGTGGTTCGGTCGGCAGCGTCACCGCCAACAGCGAAGCCACCATCACCTCGAGTGGTGGGGGTAGTGTTGCCAGCACGCTGAGCGTCTCGAGCCTCATCTTGAACGGCGGCGCATCCTACCTCTGGAACCTCCAGGGTTCGGCCAATGACCTGATTGCCTCCTCGGGCGGCATCACCTTCAACGGCACCTCGAGCGACCTAATGACCATCTCGATACTCACCAACGCAACGACAAGCTGGAACTCAGCGACCTCGACCAACTTCACCATCATGACGGCGGGCAGCGGGTTCACCGGGTTCAACGCCGCTGCCTTTGCTTTCAGCGGCACCAATGATATGTCCGGCGGGTCTTGGTCGATCCTGACGAGTGGCAACAACCTGAACCTCCTCTACACCGCCATATCGCCAACCAATGTCTGGACCAACGGGTCCGGTAACCTCAGCGCCATCGGTATCACCAACAACTCGAACCTTACCTTCGATAACCCAAACTACACAGCACTGGTGACCAATAATGCACAGGTCACCGACCTCTCGGGCATCACTTTCAATGCCGGCACCAACACCCTCTCCGGATCGAATGTCTCGATCGGAGCCGCCGGCATCGTCAACAACTCCGCCGCCACGCAAACCGTCGCGCTCGGATTGACCCAATCCGCTGACTCCAGCGTGACTGCCGCTAGTGGCGACCTGGTCATTTCGGGCTCTCTCGACGCGGCCGGTTTCAACCTGACCCTCAACGGTTCCAGCAACACGACCGTCTCGGGCAATATCAGCGGTAGCGGAGCCATCACGAAATCCGGCACCGGCGCGACCACCCTTTCCGGTTCCAACACCGCTGCGAGCACCACTGTGAATGGCGGCAGGCTCAATGTCACTGGCTCACTCCACAACAGCGGCAACCTGGCGGTGGGTGGCTCCGGCAGCGGCAACAGCCTCACCATCGCTGACGGTGGCACAGTGGCGGCCTCGAACATCAGCATCGCTTCACAGGCCGGTTCGTCCGGCACGCTGAACATCGGCCGCTTCGGCACCAACGATGCGGCGGGCACGATCAATGCCCCAATCATCGCCTTCGGCGCGGGCACCGGCGCGCTCAACTTCAACCAGAGCAACAGCACCACAATATCGGCTGCCATTTCCGGTAACGGCACAGTGAGCCAACTCGGCACCGGGACGACGACGTTGATGGCCTCCAACACCTACACCGGCGGGACCGTGATCAGCGCGGGGACGCTCGCGATTGGGGCGGGCGGGTCGATTCAGGGGAATGTGAGCAACGGAGCCTCGCTGGTTTTTGATCCTTCGGCCTCCTCGATCACCCTCTTCTCAGGAAATATCACCAATACGAGCAGCAACTCCATCATCTCGGTGGTCAGCGGCACTCTCCAGGTGGGGAATGGTGTCGGAACGAACCGTATCGTCGGATTCGCCGGGTTAACTGGCGCGTCATCGTCGGATGGTGCTCTGGGAGGAACAGGAGGAGATGGCGGCACGGCTCTGACTGTGACCAGCGGAGCAAACCTTTTTAACAACATTGCTTCCATCCTCAGCGGCGGCCTTGGTGGGAATGGTGGCGTTGGCGGCTCGGGTATTTCTTTCGCCAAAAATGGTGGCGCTGGTGGCGCTGGCGGCACTGGCGGAGTCGGGGTGAGTTTTGCATCGTTAGAAACGTTGACCAATAGTGGCACAATCATTGGCGGCGCTGGCGGCGCTGGCGGCAACGGCGGCAATGGGTTTGAAACCTCGGGTTTTGCCGACGGCAGCGCCGGCGGCGATGCGGGCTCTGGCGGGGTCGGCGGGGCCGGCGGCAATGCGGGCATCGGATCTAATGCCGCTTATGGCGGCAATGGTGGCAATGGTGGAAATGCCGGTGTGGCTAGTCATGGTGCCACGGGTATTGTTGGCCTCAACGGCTTTGCGTCGGGTCGCAATGGCGTTGCTGGAGGCACTGGTGGAAGCGGCGGCAAGGGCGGTGATGGAGGCCTTGGCGGAGCGGGCGGCTCCGGGGCGGGTGGCAGTGGGACAAACGGTGTTCGGGGGCTGGCCTCTGACGGCGCGATCGGTGCTATCGGCGGTCAGGGCGGCACTGGGTTTAATGCCAGCGGTTTGACCGACGGCAGTGCCGGCGGCGACGCGGGCTCTGGTGGGGCCGGCGGGGCCGGCGGCAATGCGGGCATCGGATCTAATGCCACTTATGGCGGCAACGGTGGCAATGGTGGAAATGCCGGTGTGGCGGGTCATGGTGCCATGGGTATTGTTGGCCTCAACGGCACTGATCGGTATCGCGATGGCAGTTCTGGAGGCGCTGGTGGAAGCGGCGGCAAGGGCGGCGATGGAGGCCTTGGCGGAGCGGGCGGCTCCGGGGCGGGTGGCAGTGGGACGAACGGTGTTCGGGGGCTGGCCTCTGATGGCGCGATCGGTGCTATCGGCGGTCAGGGCGGCACTGGTTTTAATGCCAGCGCTTTGGCCGACGGCAGTGCCGGCGGCGACGCGGGCTCTGGCGGGGTCGGAGGGGCCGGCGGCAATGCGGGCATCGGATCTAATGCCGCTTATGGCGGCAATGGTGGCAATGGTGGAAATGCCGGTGTGGCTGGTCATGGTGCCACGGGTATTGTTGGCCTCAACGGCACTGATCGGGATCGCAATGGCAGTGCTGGAGGCGCTGGTGGAAGCGGCGGCAAGGGCGGTGATGGAGGCCTTGGCGGAGCGGGCGGCTCCGGGGCGGGTGGCAGTGGGACGAACGGTGTTCGGGGGCTGGCCTCTGACGGCGCGATCGGTGGTGTCGGCGGTCAGGGCGGCAATGGTTTTAATGCCAGCGGTTTGACCGACGGCAGTGCCGGCGGCGACGCGGGCTCTGGTGGGGTCGGAGGCGCCGGCGGTAATGCGGGCATCGGGTCTAATGCCGCTTATGGCGGTGTCGGTGGAGCCGGTGGAAATGCCGGTGTGGCTGGTCATGGTGCCACGGGTACGGTTGGCTTCAATGGCGGTGCTGGAGGCACTGGCGGCAATGGCGGCAATGGCGGTGATGGAGGCCTTGGCGGAGCGGGCGGCTTAGGGGCGTTCGGTGCGGGTGGTCCTGGGGTGAGAGGCAATCAGGGGCTGGCCTCTGACGGCGCGGACGGTGGTGTCGGCGGCAACGGCGGCAATGGTGGCACTGGCGGCCGTGGCGGAACTGGGGGATTCGGAATGCGTTTTGCGTCGGCCGGAACGTTGAGCAATAGTGGCACAATCGCTGGCAGGGCTGGCGGTGCTGGAGGCGCTGGCGGAACTGGCACTAACTATTTCGGGAATGGCGGGATTGGCGGGGTTGGCGGCGCAGGAGGAGTCGGGGCGAGTTTTGCGGCGGCAGCAACGCTGACCAATAGTGGCACAATGAGTGGCGGCAATGGCGGCGCCGGCGGTGCTGGCGGGGCTGGTAGCACTAACGGCACTGGCGGAGCTAACGGCGCTGGCGGAGTGGGAGTCACTTTTCAGGCGAGCAGCAGCCTTGTGAACAGCGGCACGATTTCCGGCGGAACAAATGGGGATGGTTCCGGTATCGCGCTCGGCGCGAGTTTTTCCGGTAACTCCGACGTGCTGGTCAACTTGGGCAGCGGCGTGATCAACGGTGGTGTCGATATGACGGGAAGCAACAACTCCGCCACCCTCTTCACCGGCAGCGTGATCAATGGCGCCCTGAACATGGGGGCCGACACCCAGTCCCTCCTGACTCTCGACGGCGCGGGGACTTCAGTGTTCTCCAGCGCGGTCACCGGCACGACCACCCTCGCGGGTCAACTCACCAAGCAGGGCGCCGGGATCTGGACGATCGATCGCACGCTGAATGCCTCCTCCGTGACGATCAGCGCGGGGACGCTCCAAGTAGGCAACGGCGGCACGACCGGAAGCGTCGGCAGCGTGAACATCACGAACAACGGCACATTAGCCTTCAATCGTTCCGATAACCTGACCAATGGCAGCACAATCAGCGGCGCCGGTAGTCTGAGCAAGGCGGGCGCGGGCACGATGATTCTCGGCGCGGCCAACACCTACACGGGCGGGACGACAATCAACGCGGGCGCACTCCAGATCGGCAATGGCGGAACGACCGGTTCACTCGGTAGCGGTGCCATCACCAACAACGGCTCTCTCGCGGTGAACCGGAGCGATGCGGTCAGCCTTGCCAACACGATCAGCGGAACGGGCAATTTCACCCAAGCCGGAGTCGGTACGACGATCCTTTCCGGAGCCAACACCTATTCGGGAACCACAACGATCAGCGCGGGAACCCTGCTCTTCTCGAACGCAAACTCTCTCTACGGGGGCAACAACTCGCTCTGGACTGCGGCCAATCTGATTGTCTCCAGCAACGCCACCGCCGCCTTCGGTGTGGGCGGCGCCAGCAGCTTCACTACGTCCAACATTACGACCCTGCTCGGCAACCTGACCACGGTGAACAACAACGGGCTGCAAGCCGGATCATCGATCGGCTTCGACACGACGGCAGGTGATTTCATCCTCACCAACACCATCGCCGACAGCACCGGAACCGGTGGTGGATCCCTCGGACTCACCAAACTCGGCCTCGGGACTTTGACCCTGAGCGGGTCGAACAGCTACACGGGCGGGACCAAGCTCATCGGCGGCACGCTCACCGCGGGCAACCTCTACGCCTTCGGCACGGGCGCGGTCACGGTCGGGCTCAACACCTTCCTCGACATGGCCAACTACAGCATCGCCAATACGCTGAGCAACAACGGCGGCACCATCCTCAATGCGGGCACCATATCGGGCGGCGACTTCACCGGCGGCACGACCGACTTGTCCGGCAACAACAGCACGGTGGCCGAAGTTTCCGGCACGGCGACGGTGAACGTCTCGGGCACGGGAACCACCATCACCAATGTCGCCGGCGGCACGGTCAACGTGAACGGCGCGAGCACCACGATTCAATCCTACAACGGCGGCAGTGTCGCGGTGGGCAGCGGTCTGATTGTCGCGATGAACGACGGTAACTCTTCGGGCGTCATCTCCGGCGACGGCAGCATGACCAAAAATTCCGTCGGCACGCTCACTCTCGGCGGCGTGAACACTTACACCGGCGCGACCACGGTCGGCGGCGGGCTCTTGGTGGTCAACGGTTCGATCGCCTCAAGCCCGGTGACCATCCAAAGCGGCGGCACGCTCGGCGGCAGCGGCACGGTGGGAGCCGTGACCGTGCAAAGCGGCGGCACGATCAATCCGGGCAATTCTCCCGGCACGCTGAACATCAACGGCGACATCGATTGGCTCGGCGGCGGCAACTACAACTGGCAGATCGCGGGTGTGACCGGCACCGCAGGCACCGTCTCCACATGGGACCTGGTCTCCGCTACGGGCGTCCTCGATCTCACCGCGCTCACGACCAGCAGCAAGTTCAATATCAACCTCTGGTCGCTCTCTTCAACCAGTCCTTCCGATGTGAGCGGCGCTTTGACCGGATTCGATAACACGCAGAACTACACGTGGAAGATCGCCACCGCAGCCGGCGGCATCACCAACTTCAGCAGCAGCTACTTCAACTTCAACACCGGAGCAACCAACGGCACGGGAGGCTTCGCCAATGCACTGAACGGCGGCAGCTTCTCTCTCGCGCAAAGCGGCAACGATCTCAACCTCGTCTTCACTTCAGCCAGTGCCCCCATTCCCGAGCCCGGCACCTGGGCCGCGATGGCCATTTTTGCCGGTGGCGCGGCCTACGCGGGATGGCGCCGGCGTAAAAGCGCGAAGGTTGCCCTTTGACCTTTTGCCTGCTTTTCCGAGGCCTGACCAAGAAGCTTCGGGCTCGCGGTTCTCACGGAGAAAGGCTATATTTTGCCCATGAGCAAAAATTTCCTTGATCGTATTACCATCGAGGCTGGCAAATGCGGGGGGCGTCCGTGCATTCGGGGCTACCGGCTGCGCGTCAAGGATGTCCTCGACCTTCTGGCCGCAGGATCTACGGAAGAGGAAATTCTCGCGGAATATGAATTTTTGGAGCCGGAGGACATTCGTGCCTGCTACCAATACGCATCGGCGCAGGCAGGCCACGGGATTATCCGCCTGCAACCCGCTTGAGATTCCTCGTCGACACACAACTCCCCAAGTTGCTCTCGCGTCGTCTGGAGGAGGCGGGGCACGCGGCCGAGCACGTTCTCGATCTTAACTTGGGCCAGTCTCCAGACAACGACCTATGGCGTTATGCATCGGCGAACGATGCGGTGATAGTGAGCAAGGATGAGGATTTCGCGCAGTGGATCATGTCCGGGAGGAGTGGACCCAAAGTGGTCTGGCTTCGCGTCGGCAACTGCACCAACGCCGAGTTGGTTGATTGGCTGCTCCCCGTGTGGCCGGATGTGGTGGATGCCATGGAGAGTGGCGAGCGATTGGTCGAGGTTCTTTGAGCGTGGCTCCACCAGCAGCCACTTCAACGTAACCGTCACACCAGGCACCCCCTACCGTAACGGTCGTAGTCGTCATAGTCTGTGGGCCTGACAGCTACGACAACGGCGGGAGAGATCTTGGTTCAGGACACGTTGGGCCGGGTGCGCACGCCGCCGGAGTCTTCATCCTCGGAGCGCGAGGCCGAACCGCCCGATCCAAAGCGGCGTCAAGCCGCCGCACTCCAAAAGGGCTCGACCGCTGCGCTGCCGCCTGCGTGGCGACCGTCCGCAAGCATGCATCGTGGCCGTGCTAAGCGAAGAGCTTGTCGAAGTCGTTGTGTGAACCGATCCAGACCCAAACGATTTCATTGCCGCTGCGTTGACCGACCGCCCGGTATTGAGCGGAAATGCGGACGGACCACACGTCGGCGTAACCAGACAGTTTTTTGAAGCGAAGTGAAGGGTGCCCGGGATCTTGGGCAAAAAGCGCGTAGGCTCGTCCTGCATCGCGTTTGGTGTTCTCCGCCAGTGCGCCGTAGGCTCGCCAGAAGCTGGGCCTGACGGTCGATATCACAGCCGATTCGGGTCGAGAGGCTCGGTCGGCTCGGACGCCGCCGCGCACAGGAATGCCTCGAACTTGGCCCGGGGCTCGCCCTCGGCGACGATCGCTTCCCACCTCTCGTCGGCTTCGCGCTCGAGCAAAAATCGCGCGAAGTCGGTGACTTCGGTCTGTTTGGCCTCGGGCAGGGCCTCGCAGAGGCGCACCAGTTCGAGTGTTGCCGTGCTCATGGTGGCACTTTATCCGCGACCTTGAGTGCGGTCAACGCACACGGATGGGCAAACCTCATGGTTTGCGCTTCGTCCCCGGGCGTTTGCCGCGTGGTTGCCTAAGCGCCCATCTACCTCCGCCGCGGCGGACGGAGATGGCCCTTAGTCGTGAAAATTCAAAACGGGCGCGGACTCGATCAGGGCACCGACGGCGAGGACGCCGCCGCTACAATGTCGTGTGGAGGTGTAGCGGCGGCGTCCTCGCCGTCGCATCCTTTTCTCCGCCGGTGCGCAGAGACGCCCACCAAACAGTTAGTCATCTCTCGCCCAGGCGCGCCTCTGTTGCAGTGCCGGACAAGGCAGAATGTTTTGCCTGGTTACGGCCAAGGCAATCCGTCAGCCAAACTCTTCTCCTGCCGTGTGCCCGCATCGGCCGTTTTTTCCACCCGCAAAAAAGCCCCCGTGACCAGTTCGTCGCGCTTTTTGGCCATTTCGTCGCATTTTTTGTGATTTTTATTGGAATGGGCTGCGGGATGGCTACCAAGGCACCGTTCTTTCCGTTTTTCGGTCCCCACGTTGACGGGCCCGCGAGAGGGAAGGCACGCACAGCCTCTGCCTCAAATCCAACCAACCAAATAAGAAAACCATCTTATGAAAAAAACCCTACTCATGCTTGCCCTCATGGCAGGAATTACT
>Ga0247832_1008146_pt1 | contig 10598 bp, 10 predicted proteins | sample LaCruzMarch2015__10_FD_192407 | JGI IMG/M metagenome (GOLD analysis project Ga0247832, IMG submission 192407) | Freshwater microbial communities from meromictic Lake La Cruz, Castile-La Mancha, Spain - LaCruzMarch2015_4m | ecosystem: Environmental > Aquatic > Freshwater > Lake | place: Spain...
TCACGCCATTGAGCGCCTTAATCATCGCTGGCTCAACGATTGATCTATCAACGATGCCAAGTTTGATCGCTCTGGCAAAACCAGCTGCCATAAAGCCCGCCGTTGATCCCTCTTCACCAGATCGCTGACTATCGACTACACACCACCAACGACCATCCTCGCGTTGTAATTTAATCATTCCATAAATTAATTTCTCAGCCGCCTCTTTTAACTTCTTGTAGCCGGCGTGAGATTGTGGAATCTGATGCAGCACATCCATTAAACCAAGCAGTGCCCAGCCTTGACCGCGACCCCAACCTTGACCCCATGTTCCTTCAACACCATTTAAGAAGAAGTGATCAAAGATGCCAGTTGGCAATTGCAAAGCATCAACATATGCAATCGCTTGTTGCACACCGATATCGGTATAGGTTGAATTATTTAACGCCTTACCAAGTCCGGTAAAAAATGGTGGGTCAAAGTGCAAGCAATCAATACATGTACCGCCCGGAGGTGAAGCAAGTAGTTGTGCTTCAAATGGTGGCAGCTCCTCGCCACCATAAGGTGGAATCAAACAAAGAGATTCCCAGGTATCAAAAATTCCGCGATCCTTACTTCTTGAAGATAGGTACTTAGCTAATAACTCAAGTGAGTCAAAGATCTGCTTACTGTTGGTTGCTTGTGCTACCTCAATAATTGCAACTCCAGGAGCCGTGCAATCTAATCTGCGAAATGGTTCAGGTCTGCTTGCCCAAGCAGCAAACCAACCACGAGCAAAGTTAAAGTACTTAGGATCATCCAATAACTTTCCAGTTACTAAGATCGCTTCAAAACCAGTTGAATCACCAAAGTTCCAAGATTGATAGGACTGATTAAGTAATGTCTCGCCAACCTTATTTAAGAGATCTAATCGCTCCTGCTTACTGGTTGCTACCTTTACTGTGCTCATCTCTACCTTCCCTTAAACTCTGGTTTACGTTTTTCCGCAAAGGCGCGTTGCCCCTCGGCAGCATCATCAGTTGTCATGCAGTATGAGAATGAATCATTTTCATAAAGTAGACCTACCTCTAGCGGAATACTTTGTGCCATTCGCACCATATGTTTTGTCATCTGCGCTGCAATTGGTGCCTTCTCAGCAATTGATTTAGCAATCTCAATTGCCCGATCTAGTACCTTCTCGCGATCGACAATCTCCTGAATCAATCCCATTCGAAGTGCAGCTTCGGCTTCAACCTTCTCGCCATGCAACAAAAATAGATTTGCATTTCCTGGTCCAACTGTGTGGGTTAATAATTGTGTTTGGCCAGAGCCACCATGCCAGCCCCACCGGATCTCACCAGCTAAAAACTTTGCATCCGGTGAAGCAACTCGAATATCTGATGCGCAAGCCATCTCTAATCCACCACCAACTACCCAGCCATGAAGGGCTGCAACTACTGGTTTTTTGATCAACCAGATCGCACGTGCGTAATCTAAATTACGATCAAATCTATTTCGATACTCCCAATTGCTGCCGTAATCACCTAAATCGGTGAGATCACTTCCGGCACAAAAACCCTTTTCACCCTTGCCATACAAAACTACCGCTCTAATATCTAAATTATTATTTAGCTGATAAATATAGGAGTTGATCTGCTCATCCATCTTGACCGTCATCGCATTTAACTTCTCGGGGCGATTGAGAATTAGGTGAGCAACATTCTCATGTATCTCTAGATCTACTGAACCGCTTAACTTATCGCTCATGCTTGCTCCTTTGTTGTGGCTACTGCACCGGAATTAATTAACTGCGATATTTTCTCAGGCTTCATATCAAGCAACTTGCCCAAGATCTCTTCAGTGTGCTCACCTAGCGCAGGTGCGCCACGGCGAATACTTGGTGGAGTTTGATCCATTTTGATCGGTGGTCTTACCGTCTTTGCTGAGCCGCCACGAAGTTGTGATTGCTCAACAATGTAATTGGTCTCCTTGATATGTTTGTCATTCATTAATTGCTCGTAGTTATAAACCGGTCCACACCAAGCACCAGCTTTATCACAAATTTCAATCCACTCCGCAGTTGTTTTATCCTTAAATGCATTACGAATCTTCTTGTAAACCTCATTACGGTGCTTATGTCCATCGTTGTAATGAGCTAAGGTTTTTAGCCAATCATCATTTAGGATCTCACCCAAAATTGGCAGTGGCACCATCGCCAAAGTCAGCCAAGCATCCTTGGTTTTATAGACACCGTAAGGTGCTGGAATTGATCCGTGTGCAGATCTCTCTTCCAATCGCCTTGGCATTGGGCCGGCATTTAAGTAGGTAACAATCTCTTGAAGTTGGCAATCCATTACAACTGACAACATATCTACCTCAACATGTTGGCCGACACCGGTGTGATGTCTTGATTCAACCGCTGCCAAAATACCAATCACCGCTTGATAGCCAGTCATAACATCGGCGCCCCACAACGCACTTGGAGTTGGGTCATCTCCTGCTGCACCAACGCTAAACATTGAGCCGCTATAACCCTGCACAATTAAATCTTGTCCTGGTCGATCACGGTATGGACCAACAGAGCCATATCCAGAGATTGAGCAGTAGATAATTCGAGGATTTATTTTCTTAAGATCTTCATATCCAATACCTAATCGATCGGCGGTGCCATGTCTAAAATTTTGTAGGAAGACATCAGATTTTTTAACTAACTCATAAATTACTTCAAGACCACCGCTACTCTTTAAATCAATTGCAAGGGATCGCTTATTTCGATTGACCGCTAAAAATGTAGTCATCTCGCCATTGCTCTGTTGATCCTCAAAGCCACGGGTTCGATTGAACTCACCACTTGCTGGTGGTTCCACCTTTATGACATCAGCACCGAGATCTCCCAACCGTGTTCCTGCGATCGGACCGGCCAACATCTGAGTTGCATCAATTACGCGAAGCTCTGAGAGAGCACCTTTTTTACCTGAACCTTTATCTGAACCTTTATCTGAACCTTTATCTGAATTTGTATTCTCCATACAATGATACTTTCGTATGAAGAATGACTTGTCAAGGGTAAATTGCGCTCAAATCTACCCTTGGGAGCCTACGGCTTAAGCAAAACGGGCGTGCAGCCCGCCATCCACTATCCAGTCAGCACCATTCACAAATGAGGAGTCATCAGAGAGCAGGAAGGTAACTACCTTTGCGATCTCAGAGGTCTGTGCCATGCGCCCTAAAGGTTGCACCGCCATCGACTTTGCTCGCTCTGCCGGTTGTGATTGAAACCAAGATTCAAGCAGTGGCGTCAATGTATAACCAGGTGAGACAGCGTTAGTGCGGATGTTATTAATTCCCTCATCTAATGCCAGGTTTCGAGTTAAACCAATTACGCCAGATTTAGCTGCGGCGTATGGAAAGAATTTAGGAAAGCTCATGCGAGCGTGAATAGAAGCAATGTTAACAATTGCACCCTTTTTGGCCTTTCGCATTCCTGGCAAGGCAAGCTTTGCAGTGTGCCAAACACTCTTTAGATCAACATCAAAAAATCTATTCCATTGATCATTTGTCATCTCAACTGGATCAACATTTGAGTTAACACCAGCATTATTTACTACACCAGTTACGGGGCCAAACTTTGCCACCATGGCATCAAAGGCAATCTTTAGATTATCAAAGTTAGCTACATCGCCTTGGTGGAAAAATACTTTAAATCCCTTATCAGTTAACTCTTTCTCATACTGCTTGCCCGCATCCTCTGCTAGATCGCAGAAGGAAACTTTGGCGCCATTTTGCGCTGCATCTAAAACAATTGCTGATCCGATGCCATTTGCGCCACCAGTTACAAATACATGCTCATTTGCTAACTTCATTTTTCTCCCCTTTGGTTACCAGTCAGCAACTGATCCATCTTTGTGGAACCATTGAACTGGTTGACCACCTGAGAATGGATGTTGCTTAGCTGCTTTTTCATCAATCTCCACGCCGATACCAGCTTTTTCAGGAGCGTATATATACCCATCCTTTATCTCTGGTACACCGTGGAATACCTCATTGCGCCATGGCACATCTGAACGCATTACCTCTTGAATTAAAAAGTTTGGTGTAGTTAAGCCAAGGTGCACATTAACCATGGTGGCGATTGGGCCAAGTGGATTATGTGGCGCCATTGAGACACCAAAGCTTTCACAAAGTGCTGAGATCTTTCTAATCTCGGTAATGCCACCTGCGTGACAAACATCTGGTTGGGCAACATCAATTAAACCTGCCTGTAGATATGGCAAGAACTCAATCCGATGTAACCACCGCTCACCAGCTGCAATTGGAGCATTGATTCCTTTACGAGCACTCTTTAAGGATTCAATCTGATCTGGCGGTACAACCTCCTCTAGGAAGAGTGGATTAAATGGTTCAAGGACCTGTGCATACTTAATCGCCATTGGCGCACTGGTGCGGCCATGAAAATCAATCATGATATCTACATCAGGGCCGGCAGCCTCACGTGCTGATGCCATCAAATCATGGGCATGCTTTAACTTATCTGACTCCCCTAGTAATTCACTTTGTGGAACTGCCAAAATCTTTACTGCGGTAAAGCCATCGCTAACACTCTTCTTCATCTTTTCGGCAAAGGAAGAGGCGGTATCTGAGTTATAAACTGCATCAGAGCTGCCACCACCTAGATGGTCATACATACGAATCTTGTCGCGAGATAAGCCACCAAGTAAGCGCCACAACGGAACATTTAAATCCTTCGCTGAGATATCCCACAGCGCCTGATCAATTCCACTTAATGCTGACATCATCGTTACGCCACCTTTGAAAAATGGATGGCGATACATAATCTGCCAGTTACGTTCAATATCACGTGGATCTCGACCAATTAAGGTAACCGCTAAATCCTCAACCGCACCAACCACCGCACGTGCTTGGTACTCAACCGTTGCCTCACCAATTCCAATTAAGCCTGGTACATCGGTAAATACCTGCACAACCACCCAGTTGCGCATCTTGGCATTAACAACCAGTGTCTCGATCTTTGTTATCTTCATATCGCTACTTTGTCCCAACTGTCGATGTTGATTGAGCTAACTCTATTAAGGAAAAAGCTTGTGCTTTCATCTTCTCCGTTAAAACTACAGTTGGTGCTCTGCAGTAATCACTTTCAATTATGCCCCGCTGTGCTAGAACAAACTTCTCGGCAGCGACTAGCTCCTCGATAGTATTAATCCACTCACTAATTACTGGTAAAAACTTTCCTAGTCGGCTTTCAAACTCAGGTAGATTATTCTCAAGTAATGATTGCTCAGCCCACAAGTAAAGATCGGTCAAGCTGCAACCAGGTTGAATACCTTTAGCCCCAGCTGCTGCGCCATTTGCCCAATGAATTCCACCCCAACCGATTAATGTCTCAACTCTGTTGTTGCTCAATTGATGCACCCGCTTAATTGAATCAGCTGGTGGATTGGCCTCGCACTTAACCATCTTTAAATTATCAAATTTCTCGCTGAGTGTTACTAAATCACCCACATCATTTGCGCCACCGCCCTGCGGCAGATGCTGCACAATTACCGGCAACTTCACACTGGCTAGGATCGATGAGATGTGATGATTTATCTGCGCAGGTGTTGGGTTAAAAAAGGTTGGCGGCAGGATATTTATGTAATCTGCACCCATACTTTCATAATCTTTTGCACGACGAACCGCTAAATCCGCTGAATGATCAGCCACACTTGCTATTACCTTTAACTGAGATCCTGTTCGAGTACGCAGAAGGATTTCAAGAAGTTCATATCGCTCATCATCTGAGAGCTTAATATTTTCACTTGCTACACCAAAAAATAAAACTGATTTGGTTCCCAGCGAGATGATCCACTGCGCCATGCTTTCAAAGCTGGCGTAATCTACCTCGCCATTTTTATGAAATGGTACAGATAAAACAGGGCAAACTCCTTGAATACTCACCCTGTTTATCCTGGATAACTAACTAGCGCTTGATTCTCTTGGAGATAACAGCTTGCATGATTACTGAAATAATAATCACCAATCCGAAGAAGACCTGAGTGTAAAAAGCGTTGATGCCTGAGGCAACAATTCCGGCGTTGATCGCACCAATAATAAATGCGCCAACAAATGTTCCGGTAACTGTTCCGATGCCACCAAATACTGAGGTTCCACCAAGGAAGACAGATGCGATTGAGTTCATAAGTAGACCTTCACCAAGTGTTGGCCAGAAGTATGAGACCTCAAATGAGGCAACTAGGCCAGCAAATGCGGCGAAGAATCCCATGATTGCAAAGGTTCTGCGCTTTACCTTATTCACATCAACACCCATTAACTGAGCTGAAATTTTGTTATCACCAGTTAAAAATACATGTGCACCAAACTTGGTTCGGTTTAAGGTGTACCAAAGAATTAAGGTCGCGACAATTGTCCACCAGAATTGATTTGCAATTCCAAAAAATGATCTGCCTACCAGGATGTTTGCAACACTCGCTAGCTTCTCATCAGTTAGACCAACACCTGAACCATTCATCCAAGCTAATTCAATACCGCGGAATAGAAAGCCGGTACCGATTGTGATAACCAGGGAGGGAATAGCAAAGTAGGTAACTAGCCAGCCATTGAAGTAGCCACAGATAGTTCCAACAAATAATGCCACTGCTAGACCTGCCCAAATATTGCCAGTTCCAGAGAAAACCTTGGTAAAGGAAGCGGTAGCAAGTGCCATCACTGATGGGAATGAAAGATCAATCTCGCCGGTAATAACAATTAAGGTAAGTGGGATCGCCATCAAGGCAAAGATCGGTGTACTTGAAGCAAAGGCTAGGTAAATATCCTTTGATGTAAATGCCTCTGATGCGGTGAATACAAAGATCAGCCACATTCCAATACCAACACCCCAGATACCGAATTGCATACCAAAGCGGCGCCAAAATGATGGTGGTCGAGCAGCGTTGTTCTTTGCCTTTACCTCTTCTGTTTTAGCCATAATCTCATTACTCCTTTAGTGAACCTGTACGGGCAACGCGGTACATGCTTTCGATTAACTCATCCATAGTGATATCACTCTTCTTATAATTACCAGCAACCTTGCCACGATCTAGCACAATCATTCGATCTACCGCAGGGTAAATATGGAAGATATTGTGATCGATAAAGATGGCGGAGCGACCAGATTTTTTAATATTTTGAATGAAATCCAAAGTCTTCTTAGTCTCAGATAGTGAAAGACCAACTGTTGGCTCATCTAAAATGACAAGCTCTGCATCGAAGTAAAGTGCTCTGGTAATTGCAACACCCTGCTTCTCACCACCTGACATAGTTAAAACTGCATTATCTGGATGAACGGCGGTTGAGGTAAATCCCATATGCTCACTCATTAACCGAGTGGCCTCACTCTTCATCTTCGCTACATCTAACTTGCCAAACTTATTTCTGATTTCGCGTCCCATAAACATATTTCGCCAAATTGGCTGTAACTCACATAGAGCGCGCTCTTGATAAATTGTTTCAATTCCTAAATCGCGAGCCTTCTCAACGCTCCATTCGGTGATTTTCTCACCTTTAAACCAAATCTCACCACCCTCATCTGGCTTATGAAAGCCCATGATGGTCTTAACCAACGTTGATTTACCGGCGCCATTATCGCCAAGCAATCCCACAATCTCACCTGGATAGATCTCAAGATCAACACCTGAAAGTGAACGAACCTCACCAAAAGTCTTTGAGACATTTTTTAATTGAATTACTGGAGTCTGCCCTGCCATTTTCTCCCCCTAAATAATGTTAAAAAGTTTCGGCTGGAAATTTAATCTCCAGCCGAAACTCAAAGTAATCAGCTAATTAATTAGCGGATTTCAACCTTTGCAAGTGGAGCAACTGCTGCCACGTTTGTTGCATCTACGAATCCACCAGCTGTATTAACATCAAGACCGGAGAATCCGAACTTCTCTGTTAGACAGATCTGAAGAATTGGCAGGTAGCCTTGTAAGAATGGTTGTTGATCTATAACTAGATTCAAGAAACCGCTTTGGATTGCATCAGTTGTTGCTGGTGATACATCGAATCCACCAAAGTAAACTGATCCAGCCTTCTTATTAGCTGCCTTCATGTAGGTCGCAGCAGTTGAAGTTAAGCCACCGTGATCGGTAACAACTGCCTTGATGTTCTTATTCTTTGCCATGATTCCAGCAAATGTTGGTGCTCCTGCAGCAGGAGTTGTGTTTGTAGCTTGGTCAATCTCTTGGTAGATAACCTTGATCTTTGAAGATTCAAAGCCCTTGATTACGCCAACTGTACGTTGTCCGCGATCTCCACCTTGGCCCTTAAGACCCCACACAAATGCAGAATCTCCAGCCTTAAGCTTTCCACGAGTTACCATCTCTTTAGCAAGATCAAATCCTGCTTTGTAGTTAACAGCTCCGACATAACCGAAACCTTTAGTTGAGTACTTCTTTTGCTCAGCTACAAGTGATGTGTTAAGGGTTGTAACAATAATTCCCTTATCAAATGACTCTTTAACTAGTGGCTTTGCAGCCTCTGGGCCCATGAAGCCGTACATTGCAATTCCGTCTGGCTTAGTTGCAATTGCTTCTTTCCACTGGGTAACCATCTTTGCTGGATCCCAATCAGAGAAGTAATACTTAACTTCAGCACCTAGATCTTGTGCTGCTTGGCGGTAGCCGTTGTAAACGTTGTTTGCGAAAACTCCACCTTGTGGTCCACCTGGGAAAGCAGCGATGTTTACGCCCTTACACCATTGACCAGTTGGGTTTGCGTTTGCAGTTGTTGCACTGCTGATTGCGATTAGTGATGCAGATGCAACAACTAATGCAACGAAGCCAACCTTAACTTTCTTTATTGACATTTATATCCTCCTAGGATTGATCGAACTTCGATCGGTTTAAGCATAGGGTCGATCTGGCCAATTGATACCCACTGGAAATCTAACGTTTTGGTAACGATCAACTTGCCATACGCACGGCAAAAAAAGGACAAATGGCGCGATAAAAAGTACTAATTACCTGCAGGTAATATCCATAAGCGCCCTTATGAGCCTAGCGTCCAGGCAGCTGGCTAAGTTAAGCCTTACTTGGGGAGGCTAAAAGAATTATGTTGTAGATTGGAATCAGCAGAAACCAGCCATTCTTACCAACATCATGCATCCGGCGCACGCCCGCTGTGATGGTTGGAATTAAAAAGAAGATCGAAAGCACATTACCAACAACTGAACCAGCAATCGCTGCTGCCAAAAATGTTGAGCCATTTGCACCAAGAAAAAACAACCAGTACTGCTGACGAGTTGTTGTACCAGAGAAATCAGCATAACGACTCATTGCATCACGATTAGCTAAAAAAAATGGATTTGTTGTCTCAGCCATTATTGCCCCCTTGGATTGTGGTCATACTGTAATTATCCAACACCTTAATTTAAAGTGTTGGTGTAGCAAATAATGTTTTCCCAGCAACCTTTATCTCAACATCAACTAAGTACTTCTTAATTCCAGCCACATTAATCTCAACACCCATACCTGGCTTATCTGGTGCCTGGATCATTCCATCCTTATCTACCTCAATGCGATCAACTGTTAGATCTTGGCAAAGCATCTTTGGCTCCATTGGGTACTCGGAGATATTTGAATCTGCCAAACCAGCATACGCCTGCAGCGAAGAGGACAAAGCCGATTGTGAGGTGAAGGTATGATTTACATACTTCACATTTTTACTCTTTGCATACTGGGCAACCTCATAAGCATTACCAATGCCGCCGATGTAACCAGCATCAATCTGAATAAAATCCACATGGCCATAATCAATTAACTGTTTAGCTTGATAAGGATTGTGCGCACCCTCGCCACCAGCCAATGAAACCTTTGGTTTATGGGTAGATAACTCACCATAATTACTGATCGCATACCCATCAAATGGCTCTTCATACCAAAGCACATTCGCCTCTTTTAATGCTGGCAATCGCTTGGCTGCCTCAGCAACACTGTCCTTAAAGACAGTTCCGGCATCAATCATCAACATCGCATCCTGACCAATGCCATCACGCGCTGCAAATATATGTGCCTCATCATCACCCAACGTTGTAGTTCCAAATGGACCCCAACCAAATTTGATCGCTCTAAATCCCGCCTTCTTCATTTCAACCGCTTTATTTTTTGTCTCAGCTGCGGTGTCACCAAATAAAACTGAGGCGTAAGGCAGTTTTGGTTCAGATTTCTTATAACCAAGCAGCTGCCAAATTGGAACCTCAAGGGATCTGCCCAAGCAATCCCACATCGCAATCTCGATACCAGAGATCAATAGATCACTTTGCAGCAATCCATAAAAGGAGTTTTTTCTTACTAAATTATAAATTCGCTTAATATCTGATGGATCATTTAGCTCCTGCCCAAGTACTGAATCAATTACTGGGTGACATCCACTGTGAGACATTGGAGTTATCCATGCTGCAATTCCCGCAGTTGGTGAACAGACCGCCTCGCCCCAACCAACATGGCCATTTGCAGTCACTCGGCAAAGTAATGAATCCTGACTGCCATCGCCAATATCCTCAACAACTGGCATCCGTAGATAAAAGAGATCTACTGAATCAATCTTCATATTCGCCCCTTAAAAGTTTGTTCCTGCCAACAATCTAC
>Ga0247832_1008147_pt1 | contig 10597 bp, 8 predicted proteins | sample LaCruzMarch2015__10_FD_192407 | JGI IMG/M metagenome (GOLD analysis project Ga0247832, IMG submission 192407) | Freshwater microbial communities from meromictic Lake La Cruz, Castile-La Mancha, Spain - LaCruzMarch2015_4m | ecosystem: Environmental > Aquatic > Freshwater > Lake | place: Spain...
AATGAAGTTATTATCATCATCGAGGGGTAATAATAATTACGTGGCAATGAATAATAATATGAGTCATCTTCTTGCTATTATTCGTGAATTGGATGGTACTACTACTACTACTACTACTACTACTGGTAAGAAGAATACCAACGAACTAAAGGATGATGATACTGCAACAAATGATATTGATGATGTAGTAGGTGGTGGTGGTGGTGGTGGTGGTGGTGGTGGAACACGACGATGTGCCGTAGTACATTTATTAGGATTCAAATATCGCAATTATTATACTACTGCCGCCGCCGCCGCCGCCACCACCACCACAACTGCCACTACCATGGATGTGTCCAATAATGGGGGGGATGGACATGTAATATTTTCACCACCTCAATCACTACACCTATTAGTTGCCTACCTATCGATCAACGGTGTACTTGATCCACATGAACTTATACCTCATCTGACTGCTACTACTACCGTTTCTGTTGTCCCGATGACGTCAACGACGAAGAAGACAAATACCACGGCAACATCTCTATTACAGCAATATGTTACCTACCGGATTGCATATATTGAGCATCTTAAGAAATTAGGCGTTGTTTCTTTAAATTCATCATCCAAGTCCAAGGGGATGGGGGATGACAATAATAATGATAAGAATAGCAATAGCGGCAATAATAACAACAGCAATACATTGACCACCACCTCAACGACTGCTGTAGGAGGAGTAGGGGGGGGAGGAGGTATGGACAATAATTATTCTTCATTCTCCATCGAGGGTAGTGATCCTGTCATTGCAATATTCCGTGCCTTATTGGCTGTAGGTGGCGAATGGGATACTGCTGTTGCGTTCTTGGCCCATGCGGCGTATGGATCGGAGTTGGTCAACACGGCAAAGAATAATACTGTCAATGGTGGTGGTGGTGGTGGTGGTGCGGAAGAGGAGAATAAAATGCAATCGGCAATTGATTTGGTTGTACAAGCTGCATGTACCTTGTCCGAAGGTGTGGCGGAGGATGTTGTGGCGTGGGTAGACAGTGCCATTGATAATATTGTGCTAGTAAAGGACGATAACGAGAACACCAAACTGTTGTCAGAATTATCCTCGCGTCTACTCGGACCCCTAACGGCACTTGCCAAAAGTGGCAGAATGTGTTCATATCAGAATCTATATATTAAGCTTTGTCGTATATATGGTATATATGCACAAAGACTTTTCAAGAGCAATGATAATCAACCCATGGTGTTTACAATTGATGAGGATACAATGTCAGTACTTACAAACTTTCTTGTACCAACATTATCCGTATTCTCACCAAATAATACTACCCTACCTGATGAGTTATGGTCAGTTCTTAGTAATTTGCCATATGATGTCCGATATAAGCTATACTCGACATGGCGTCGTCCTGGATTGGAAAAGGTGTCACTAAGTGTCATGTCCCCCAAGGACATTAAAACTGGTAATGTCTTAAAGCCATTGGCAAATATTGAATCAGAAATTCAAACCGGCATTCGCTTTCGAAAGGTATTCAGGCGAATATCGAAGGAAAATATTGCTATCATGGGACGTCAACTGGCTCAAACATCACACAATAATCCATTAGTTGTATTTACGGATATTCTAGACAAAATTGAGAGCTATGATAATATGATACTAATGATGGTGGACACGTTTCAATTCATTACAAAGCTTGGACTTGATGTAATTGGATACTGTCTATTAGTAAGTTTGGGAGGTGGAGAGGATGTTGGCCAAAAGAATCGCACAAAGAGTAAGTAAACTATCTTTTAATATCGGAATATATATATATATATATATATATATTGAGAGAAGATTTAAATTAATGCATGCCGTGTCGTCTTTTCAATGAATATACACACACAGTGGGAGGGTTAAATACCGAACAATGGCTATCCTCTCTGGAGACATTTACTGGAGCATTTTATAAAAAGTTCCCCTTCGTAGAAATGCGTGGTATTCTCATGTATATCACAAAGCGTTTAAAAGACGGTCATGCATCAGAACTGGGCATTCTTAGTAGCCTCATCAAGACAGTTGGTGGGTATGGTTTTGTGAGTTATGATTCCACCTCATCACTATCAGACTTGCAATTAGACGGTCGTCGAGGAAGTCGTCTTCTGAAACGTGAAACTTCATCATTCGGAGTCGTAGAAGATATAAATCGTGATGCATCACACCAACTCAGATCAATCTTACAGGGTAATGACTTGGGTGTTATAATCCTAATATTGCTATCACAGATTCGTGCACGGGTATTATTCTCAAAAGCATCTGAAACAGTCAAGCAGCATGTAAAAGTCATTGGGAATTTATACGATGAATGTCAGGCTTTGTTGTGCCTTTTATTGGAATATTTATCAGATTCGTCCGATGATTCGACAGCTAAAGAGAAGTTCACACAATCAATGCCGTCTCTCAGCAGTCTTAGCACTAAGTATGGTGTAGAGACGGCTGTGGCATGGATGCTCTGTAGGCCCTTTGTGAAACCTACATATCTATCATCCTCAGCATCTACTGAACAGTTGATTATGTTTCCTGAAGCTGCCATGAAACATATTACACCAACTATGTTTGAGACTTTTTATTCTCTTGCAATCTATGACATTTCGTGTCCCGAGGAGCGTTACACATTAGATATTGAGCGTTTGAAGAAGGATTGTGATCGACTTATACAGCTTCAACAAGGTGGAAACGCTGCAAGAGGTCAAATGTCTGCATTAGCTGCAGCTGCAGCAGCTGCTGGAGGCACTTCCGATCAAATTCGCCAAGCAACAGCGTACACTCAAACTCATGCCGCACATTTAGATCGGTTGAACGGAAAGGTTGATCAATTAAGCAACGACTTTCAACGCCAGTTGAAGCGTTGTAATCTAGTGCTATCAAAGTTAGAAGCACAAAAGAAATCATTGATGGGGACTGGGACTGACGATGGCCCGAATAAGTCACTGTTTGCATCTGCTTTCGTGACATTCTGTATCTATCAACGATGCTTTCTCAGCCCCGAGGATTCATTGTACTGTGCTCACTTTGTGAAACTTCTTCACAAAATTAAAGTGCCGGATTTTCCAACACTAGAATTGATTGATATTATAGTCAATGCTGTCATTGGCAGTTTGTACTGCATGACTGAGGATGAAGCAGGAAATATGGCAATCTTTCTGAATGAAATATGGAAGTCGGTGAACTCTTGGAGGTATGATAATGATGCATTTGCATCAGAGCTGAAGGATACGGTAAGCCTCTGTACGGCGTTCGTCTACCTCATTTTCAGTATGTTTCTACGTACCATTCTCACTATTCGTGGCACTTGCTTATTTTAGCCTGGCTCTCAGCTATCGAAAGAATTTGCTGAAGAAAAAGGTTTCGAACATCGTGGTATCACCCACGATGATTATAAGACTCTTTACAATCAATGGCACAAGAAACTTGGCACTGCCACTATTGGCTGTCTCGAATCAGCCGAATACATGCACACCCGTGCTTCCCTCATTGTTCTAAGCCGCATTGTTGCAGTCTTTCCCACCCAACCTAAGATTGGCGAACGCATTATTAAAACGCTCGCCCCCCTGCAGAGTGAAGACAATGAAAGACCCGACATTCGTGCGACAGCTCAGGGCTATTGCTCACAGCTAATGAAAGCTCGTGATGAAGGAATGTGGAAGGAAGAAAGTATTGCAGTGACAAGAGCACGCCAGCTAAGAGAAAAGGTGAAAGCAGAGGAGAAGAAAAAGATGCTTGCTCAGAAGGATGAAGAAATGAAGAAGGAGTCTGAGAGTATATCGAGACAACTAGGCGATGGCGGCAGAGACAATTGGAGACAGGATAGGCGCGATGGAAGAGACGAAAGAGGACGGCATGGTGGGCTCTTTGATTCGAGGAATTCAAGGGTACGTAAATTATAGAATGAATATGTTCGCCATTTCATGCGGTCACACCTCACGATCAACGTTTCTTCAACTTTCTTGTTTTGTGTAGGCATCACCTCTCAATGTCGCTGCACCGGCCTTTACACCGAAAAACAGAGTAGAAGAGCTGAGGGAATCTCACACCCGCTCTACGGAGCCACGAAGACCGGGGGTGGATCGAGAAGGATGGGATCGTGATAGAGGCAACAGGCAGGGAGAGAGTAGGGATGCACCGAGTAGAGGCGAAAGGAGAAAGCGTAGTAGATCTCCAGAACCAGGTGAAGACACGGAGCGATCGACACAAAAACGATCACGTGGCGACGTTAATTGGGCACCACCTCGTCGATCTGTTGGCTCTGATCAACAGCCAAGTAATGCCAGTGGGGGTGCTGGAGGGACGCGCCGTTCTGAAACTCGTTCGAGTAGGTATTAAGCTTATGAGTAAACTAATGCATCACTAACAAAACAGCGAACATTAGATAATTGAATCTACTACCCTAAACGAAACTAATAATGTGGAGCATACGTATATTTAAGCAGACAACTCAAGTGAAGCCAGGATAATATGCTTAACGTGCATTTTTTAATGGTTGGTCCTAACAGCAACAAATGGTGGCAGCATGCCTACTACCTGCTGCACCTTATCCTAATGATAGTAATAATCGGAATACCGAAATAAAAGCGACAGGCTAGACAATAGCTTGGCTCCCCCATAATGGTGATAAAGGCATATCCGAGAGAAGCGGGGTATGCCTGTTCATCTCAATATAAATACCTTCATCTGCATCTTTGACCACATAACTGTTGCATGCAAGTGTGGCTAATTTTTGCATGTCATACTGAAACCACCATGATGCCGGTCCTCCCTGCCAGACACTATAAGCTTCGATTATTTCACCCGTCATTGCAAGACCTTTCTCTAAAAGTTGAGAGCCCTCCTCCATATGACATGCCTGTTGGACCCGTGATCCATTACGAAGTGTGCAATCTTTTTCTATCACGATTTTAGCTAGTTCAAAATTGCCTCTGGTATTCAAGTGACACACAATGGATGCGCGATCGATTACACAGCGATCACCCATGAATACAAGATCGGGCTCGGTCATAAACGGATCGGCACCTGAAAAAATAAAAGTTGAGAGCATGGATTTGGAGAAATAGCAACATCAGTTACAAACAAGAGGCTCACCTGCTGGATATAAACAACAATCTTTTCCAATGTTTCCACCATTCCATTTGAAGAATGACGACATAAATCTAGTACCACACAAAAAATCCATCAAATTCATATGTGAGAATTCTCGTCCATTGGCAATCGTTTGGTATAGCTCCCATCTCTGCAAGTAGGAACTTGTATCGTAGTTATATCTACCCTCCAGTCGCTTGCCCATCAGTGTCCATTTGGCAGTCAGCTCCATGACAATCCACAATATTACGCGAAGTAGATGGGTCCAAAGATACATTAGCAGTATTGTGACATACAGCACGCCAGCAGAAAAGCTTGTGCCTTCATAGTCGCGTAATGCAAAGGACCACCCATATAAATAAGCAGCAGCGGCGTGGATCCCCAGCAGAAGAGGGACTGCGTGAAATATTACGATAAATGACTTGACCATCCACGTGAATATAACGAGCATTTCTAAAGTCAAAACAAAATAAGATGCATTCCTCATGTAAAAAGCTTTACCGAATGGACGCAAGGTCGAAGAATCTCCTATCATCGGCAACTTTTCCAGTTGGACATCGGATGCCATAATGCGGCCTTCAGACTCGAAGCTAACACCTTTTTCGAGACAGCTGGCCTCACATCCCTTCGAGCCAAGCCAAACGCTACCCTCCGGAAGATACCGGCCTTCGGGACACAGCGAGTTTGACGCAAGCACGGCATTTTTGCCGATGACGCTTCCTGGCAAAACTACACAATTATCTGCTACGTTGGATCCAGCACAAAGGATAACTTTTTCACATGAATCAACAGTCGCGAAGAGAATCGCCGACCTCGACCCAAAGACAACATCGTCTCCTATTTTCAGTAAATCGAATTCACCCGTAAATGAGGGTTGCTGACCAGGCCAAAAGACTAGTCATGTGTAAGAATGATGATGTGATCGTCAGTCAGTCTCGAGAAAGATGATAATTTAAATGATGTGATTACTTCTTCTTACCTCGCTTCCCCACCTTTGCTCCAAGTAGCCGATACAAGACGGAAACCATTTCATAATGACGACCAATGAGATCAGTGACATTTTGGATCCTGTCACGAGTAAAGAGAGTTGATGTCATGGTATGTCGAAGCAGCTGCCAGTTGCTAAACGTGTTTCTAGGGCCGGCATGGAATCTGCCAATGACAACTTTCTTCACAATAAGTGCCGCGATCATGTAGAAAAACGGAGAAAGTAATGCTCGTGCAAGGGCGATCCCAATGTAGAACGGAATCCGATGCGGATCCGCTAACCATTCAATCAAATCACTCAAGGTAGTAAAGTTTCGATCGTGGGTATCCTTGAATATAATCATCTTGTATATGACAAAGAATGGTGGAATCTGAGCGACGACATTCACAAGAGAAATAATTGGCCCTATCATGAGAAGCTGCATCCACATGGGTGGGCCAGGGAAGCATTTTCGATTCCAACGAGCATTTGTAATATCCAAAGCTATCGCATCGTAACTTGAGGTTACCGGACCAAGATGGCAGTTGTCTGGGATGCAGGTGTACGGTGCGACAATTGACTTGATGCCCAAACTTGAGTAGTTCCCCACCTTGACTGGCCCGAGTATCATAGCTCCATTATCAACACCAAACCCTCGTACTGTGGAAACCTCAATTGCCGCCTTTTCACCAATCTCAACAAGATCGAATTCTGCCACGTCGGCGTCAGCATGTACACGAGCACCATTCCCGATCTTAGCTCCAAGCATACGATAGTACATGGCCATTAGGGCATCGTTCGAGCTCCAAATACCTTTACCAAAGAGCTTGCGCATAACATCTACAATCCACCATCGCAAGTAATACGAACCCCATATAGGATACCGACCTGCCCTGTAGCGTCCAATGATAATCCATTTAAATACCACAAAAATCAAGGGAGTTATGGTGGCCCAAATAATTTGATAGACGAAGGACGTTATAACAAATCTTTCTAACAATCCTAACCCTAAAAGGTTACCCGGGATATGATTTATGCTCCACACCAATGTTAGTAAGAAGAGAAGGTATCTTGAAACCTGATAGATTGGAAACACTATAAACAATGGAACAAGTTGAAGCACGGCAGCCCCGAACGTGTTCTGAGGAGCAAGACGATTAGTCTTAAATGGCGCTCCATGATCAGACACGCTTTTGCTATCATTGGAAATATCCTCCGATGTACTCTTCGTAGATATTGACGGTGATGAGTCCTTGCGTTGGCGCTTACATATGAGCTTGGCCATTTCAGTGGGACTGGCATGCTGAAATACCTCCGAGCCACTGCATGCTATTGAGAATGATTTGCGTATTTTACTGGCCAGTTGAGAGGCCATCATGGAACTACCTCCCAAATGAAAGAAGTTGGCGTCAGGACCTGGAAGATAATCAAGGTCTAGAATTTCGGTAAAGAGATGTTTCACACCCTGCACGGTAGGATCGACAGATCGTGATGGATTTTCCTCCTGAAGTATTGTAGCAGATGCATCTGTCATATTGGGAATTGGCAGAAGCTTGGAAATTAGTGATGCTTCGTCAGTCATTACAAAGTGAGAAGGCACAGAGTATCGCGCCATGCACTTAATCGCCGTCTTGAGTGCCTCCACTCGATTAATATTGACCAGATAGCACACGAAAGCAAACTTCCGTCTGGAGTGTGGTACAACGACTAGACGTTGATCACCGTTTTTTGCCAAGAGTGCCGACAGTTGACACTCAATGTCAATGGCATACAAATTAACCCGATGTGCTCGGATAGGGACATCAAGTGCAGTCCCTTGCGGTGGGCACATGGCCTCGAATGTCCGTTCGGTGGTATTCATATCATCCGATAGTTCAGGCAATTGTAGACGTGCACCAAGCTTCACACGTAACAGCTTGTTAGTATGACTCTTGGGGAGAGAATCCATAAACACTAGACACTGTGGCCATTTAGGCGCTGCGAGTCGTTCGCCAAGGAATTCATGCAATGTTGACAAGTCTATACGTGGTCGACCGGCCTTCATCACAACGACAATACCCACAACCTCTTGTAAGACATTGTGCAGTGCGCTAAAGGCAGCACAGGCAACAATATCTGGATGACTCATTGAAGCCTCCTCGACTTCCATCGGACTGATAATTTCTCCACCTCGATTAATAACCTCCTTCGATCGGCCGGTAATGAATAGGTATCCATCCTCATCTAAGTAACCCAAATCACCAGTATTGAACCACCCGCCTTCCAAAAAGGTTTCGGGTGTTGCTTCGTCGGAATCATCATTTGCAATTTTGCCATATCCACGAAAGCACGGTTCACCTCTAACACAAATCGTACCCTCCTCGCCCGGCAATAATGGAACGAGCGTCGTGGTATTCAGTATGGCAAGTTCCGGCCCCACGGCCACACCCGATGTGCCGGTCTTATCGAGACGGTACGTCGAGGGCGGGGATGTTATTGGCATACATTCCGTCATCCCATACGATGGTAATACCGTGGCATCGAATACATGTAGCATCTCCGTGGCCAGGCTTGGTAATAATCCCCCGGCAGCGTTGGCAATCATACGTAACTTTAATGAACATTGTCCAGATTCACTTATCATACCCTCAAGTTTACCAGTTTGCAATATAAGTTGATGCATCGTCGGTGCGGCATAGTACCAAGTAAAGGCACGTTTTGCCAATAATGACCAAAAGATGGATGGATCGAATGACGGACAGCATATAACGCACCCACCCGAGAAGATGGGACTAAATACCTGCCGAACTATTCCCCCAACATGAAATAATGGCATCAAGTTACAATTCACATCACTAGGACTAAGATCCCAACTTAGTGCTATAGTCGCGGCGGCAGTGAGCATATCCCCCATGATGTGTGGTACTAATTTCTTATTCCCCGTCGTGCCCGATGTGAATAGTACCAATACCTCATCCTTGGCACTGTTCGGTTCCGTGGATATTACTCCGGTATACTTGCCATCATTCCTCCGTGACAGTGGTAACTTGGGCGCATCATACGTCAATGAACCCTGACGATCGGCCATCGATGGCGATTTCAAACTGACCCTATCGAATTGTAACGGATGCGGCAGTCGCGTCGATTGGAGACTGAATATCCCCGCCTCCTCGGGACTCGGGACCAATCCGACGAATGGGATGCCCACCTTGGCGGCCGCGTCCTCGACCGTGCGAAAGGCGGACCAATCGCGATTCGGCGATGATCCACTCACGTTGAATCGATCCGCATCATTGCCATTGCTGCCGCCGTTGGTTCTGATGAAATTGCCACTCGTATTATTGTTGTTGCTGCCAAAGTCGAATGCAAAGACGTTTCCGCCCTCTCCGTCTCTTTTATCACGACCGCGCGATGCCTTCGTCGAATTGCCCGGCGCGACGCGTCCGCTGTACGGTCCGATGACCAACGTCGCGCCGCATCGCAACAGGTCGGCTTCCAATTCCGACGTGGCGCCATTGGCGCTCAGCGGGACGCAGCTCGCCCAATGCGACGTGGCGAATATGGCCAATGCCAATTCCGGACCGTTGGGCAATACCAACGCGATGCGATCGCCCTTCCCGAACCCGAGCGAATGCAGCGTGGGCCCGTAGTCGCGGACGCAAAAGTCGCGTATGCGCTCGTGCGTCAATGGCGCACGGCCGTCGATCGATGCCAATGCGAGTCGTGGCGCGTGCGCGCTGGACGTCAGTGGCCCGAGCGGCGTGGGCAACGGTATGGCCGAGCAGAACGTGGGGAAGGCGGGTAGTATCGCCTCGGCCACGTCCCTGCCGACGATTTTGCCGGATGGTTGGAGGAGGTGCCGACACGTTGCCAGGAGCGGAACGTCGATTACTACGCGTCCATCCTTGACCATGGCTTTCTCTCAATTTATGATTTTAATAAGCGTGTGGTGAATATTATTTGTTCTCGTCGTCGTTTTTGAAGGATTGTTATATTATTTTAGCCTGCTAGCATCGGCCGTGGACACGACGACAACATTATTGTTCGATAATGTACCGTTAGCAACGGCACGTGTGGTGGCTTGCGGGCCAATGCGATCGTATCGCCACGTTCGTCAAAAAATACCGTTTCGTGGCCGGCCGAAAAATTATTGTTCTCCGTTGCAGAAGTGGCCCTTTGGTGGTTTTCGTTTCTTGCTGTCGTTTTGACAATCACAAGAAAATGAAGAAGGTCTGACCGTCTCCCGGAAGCCCAATCCCTTCTCTCACGACTTTAGATCATGGCATCATCCTCACCATCATCAGCGTCGTCGGCAGCACCAAGTAATAGTGGCAAAAATCCAATCCTACTGCTAGCATATCTAACCATCGTGGCCTTATGGATCGGTGCACAAACGATCAATATACATTACGTAATTAACATCCTCGCGCTGGTCACGGCGATACTGTACGCCTCGTGTCATTTGTCGCTCACCTTGCGCGAAGAGCAGGCATTGGCGCGGGGGGAGGTGGACCCTTCGGCTCCTTTAGTCGATGGCAAGGAAAAAA
>Ga0247832_1008149_pt1 | contig 10595 bp, 10 predicted proteins | sample LaCruzMarch2015__10_FD_192407 | JGI IMG/M metagenome (GOLD analysis project Ga0247832, IMG submission 192407) | Freshwater microbial communities from meromictic Lake La Cruz, Castile-La Mancha, Spain - LaCruzMarch2015_4m | ecosystem: Environmental > Aquatic > Freshwater > Lake | place: Spain...
CCCTTCATCTGGACGGCATCCGCCAACGACATCCTCGCCAAAGTCACCCGCGCTCGTAGAACCCTTGATAAATTGCAGTCTGTTTGACGGACTACACTAGCGTCTCCCTTTCCCTGCCGGGGTTCCCACACGTCCGCACCTTCGATCGGAAGAGTAGCACGCATGGAAGGCCGATGCCTTGGCGCGAATCCCGACGGCGCAGCATGGCCGCCACCGTGCGCGGTTTGAGACCCTAGGCCAGGCGGCGACAGGCCAATGGCAGACCTGCGGCCCCGTGCAGGCGAATGAGGCGGCGCGTCACCCGGACCGAGGCGCCCTGCATCAGGGCTGGTATCGACGCCTTCGGTCCTGAAGCACAAGGCCAAGGCTTCCCATGAAAAGGTGCATCCGGGGGGAGAGTGACAGCCGACGGCTCGGGGCCAGATATGGAGTCCAGCTGGCCACTGGTGTTCACACCCGCGCGCCTGTCTTTGGGTTTGAAACCCCGGAGCGGGCCGCTATGGGTGAGGGCTGTGAACTACGCCGAACTGCATCGCCTTTACCACCAGCCCTTCTTTGACCTTCTCAAGCAGGCCCGCGCCGTGCATGAAGACAACTGGCCAGAGCGTGAGGTGCAGCTCTGCACACTGCTGAGCATCAAAACCGGCGGCTGCTCTGAAGACTGCGGCTACTGCGCCCAAAGCGCCCGCTATTCGACCGGTGTGCAGGTGGAGAAGCTGATGGATAAGGACCAAGTCATGGAGCGCGCACAGGCTGCGCGGGAGAATGGCAGCACTCGCTTCTGTATGGGTGCCGCGTGGAAAGGCGTGCGCTGTGGCACACAGAAATTCGACCAAGTGCTGGACATCGTGCGCGACGTATCCACACTCGGCATGGAAGTGTGTGTGACGCTCGGCCAGCTCGGCCCGGATGAAGCCAAGGCGCTGAAGGAAGCGGGTGTGACGGCTTACAATCACAACATCGACACCTCCCCCGAGCACTACAAGAACATCGTCACCACGCATACGTTTGAAGATCGCCTGAGCACGATCCGCCACGCACAAGATGCAGGCATGAGCGTCTGCGCCGGTGGCATTCTCGGCCTGGGCGAAGGCATGGGCGACCGCTTAAAAATGCTGGAGGTGCTCAGCGAGTTCAACCCGCAGCCAGAGTCGGTGCCGATCAACACGCTGATGGCCATCAAAGGCACGCCGATGCAGGACAACGACAACGTGGATACCTTTGACCTGATCCGCATGATCGCGGTGACCCGTATCGCCATTCCAAAAGCCAAGGTGCGCCTGAGCGCCGGCCGCACGCAGATGAGCCGCGAGACACAGGCGCTATGCTACTTCGCCGGTGCGAACAGCATCTTCTACGGCGACAAGCTGCTCACCACGGCCAACCCGCGTGCGAAGGAAGATTTGGAACTGCTGCGCGAACTGGGCCTAGCCCCCCAAGCGCCAAACCCAGCGATGGAGGCTCCCGAAGCCGATGCCTCGCGCCCGCTGATGCCGATGTGCGAGGTGGCTTGAAGCTGGCCTCTGATCACGGGAACAACCCGCGCTGCTTTTTCGCCTCGAACACACGTTTGATGCCCAGACTAAGCGCGGCCATGCGCATGGGCAGTTTTTGCTGCTTGGCTAGGGTGTGCGTTTGGGTGAAGGCGGTTTCCAGGATGCGGAAGAGCTTGTCCACGACCTCGGCTTCGCTCCAGAAAAAGCTCTGCAAGTCCTGCACCCATTCGAAGTAGCTGACCACCACGCCGCCGGAGTTGCACAGGATGTCGGGAATGACGAAGATGTCATCGCGCTGATTGATGATCACATCGGCATCCGGTGTGGTCGGGCCGTTCGCGCCCTCGGCGAGGATGCGGCACTTCAGGCGCGGGGCGTTCTCGGCCGTGATCTGACGCTCCAGTGCGCAGGGGGCGAGCACATCGCATTTCAATTCGAGGATGGCGGCATTCGTGATCGGCTCGGCTTCCGCAAATCCTGCTACAGTGCGATGCTGGGCGACATGAGCATCCAGCTTGTTCAAGTCCAGCCCGTTGGCATTGAAGACGCCGCCATCGGCATCACTGACCGCGATGATCTTGACCCCATGCTTCGCCATCGACTGCGCAGCGACAGAGCCGACATTGCCGTAGCCCTGAACCACGGCGGTGCATTCGCTGGCACGCAGACCCAGCACATCCATGGCGCGGCCCACGAGGAATCCCACCCCGCGACCGGTGGCTTCACGGCGACCAAGCGAGCCGCCCAAATTAACGGGCTTGCCCGTGACCACGCCGGGCACGCTGTAGCCCGCATGGAGAGAATAGGTGTCCATCATCCACGCCATGACTTGTTCATTGGTGCCCACGTCTGGCGCTGGGATATCAATCTGTGGACCGATGAAGGGGATGATCTCCTGAGTGAAGCGACGAGTCACGCGCTCCAGCTCGCCCGTGCTTAGCTTGCGCGGATCGCAGGCGACGCCGCCCTTGGCGCCGCCGTAGGGCAAGCCGGTCAGCGCACACTTCCAGCTCATCCACATGGCGAGCGCGGCGACTTCGCCCAGTTGCACATCGGGGTGGAACCTCATGCCGCCTTTCGTTGGTCCCAGCGAGAGATGGTGCTGCACGCGGTAGCCAGAGAAGACCTTGACCTCCCCACTGTCCATGCGCACCGGCACGGCCACGACAAAGGCGCGCTTGGGATACTTGACTCGCTCACGTTCAGCCTGCGGAATCTGCATCAAGTCAGCGACCAAATCGAACTGTTCGCAAGCCATGTCGAAGGTGGGGTGGCGGTAAATGTCCATAATCATACCATACGACTGGAAAGCATGCCCCCGCCAGCGTGAAGCATTCAGCCGCTCGATGATAAGTGATACCGCGCCCCGTAAACCTTTTGGATTTGTGGTTGCTAAGATTTGCGGAAGCGGGAAGACTCCGTGCTCATTTTCGCCATCCAGATCACGCGATGTGTGTGGATGTGTGAAATCTGTGCTGACTCCATCTCAACGCATCCCCTGTTATGCCTGCGAAAAAGAAGATCGCCAAAAAGGCCACCGCTAAACCCGTCAAAAGGAGCGCCAAGGCGCCCGCAAAGCCGGTCAAAAAAACGGTTGATATCAAGAAGGCTAAACCTGCGGTGAAAGCCAAGAGTGCGAAGCCAGCCAAGCCAGCCGCAAAGAAACCAATGAAGGCCCCAGCCAAAAAGCCAGCGCCCAAACCGGTGAAGAAAGCGGTGAAGCCACAAACCAAGTCTCCTGCAAAGAAACCTGCCGTCAAAGCGACGACACCTGCGGTGAAAGCCAGCAAGCCAGCCGCCAAACCGACGCCCGTTTCCAAGCCTGCGGCCAAAAAACCCGCCAAGAAATCCCCCCCCCCGGTGAAGAAATCCCCCCCCGCTACCAACAAGACACCCGCCCCAGTCAAATCTGCCAAGCCAGTTGCGGAAAAAACCATCAAACCTGCCCCCGCTGCTAAGGCACCTGCCGCCAAAAAAGAAGAAAAAGCCCCCGCAGCGAAAAAAGAAGTGCCCACCGCCAAGAAGGCCGAAGCCGCTCCAGCGGCAAAGGCCGCAGCGCCCACCAAGGCCAAGCCCGCCAACAAGGGCACCAGCGTGGCAGGACCGAGCGTCGGATTCAAGGCCGGCCCACCGATCAAGTCCGTCTCGCGCGCCAGCAAGGAAGAAGTCGGTGCCACCATTGACGTGGTGAAAAACGTGAAGGTCACCCCCTTCATGAAAAAGCAAAAGGGCCGCTTGATCGAACTGCGCAGCATGTTGCTCGACAGCATGGACAGCGTGGCCGAGGGCAATCTGCGCGCTCGCCCCGAAGGCAGCGAGGCATCGGCCTTTGGCATGCATCAGGCCGACGCGGGTAGTGATGCGTATGACCGCGACTTCGCTCTCAGCCTGCTGAGCCAGGAACAAGACTCGTTTCATGAAATCAACGAAGCCCTCAAGCGCCTCGAAAGCGGCACTTACGGCATCTGCGAAATGTCCGGCAAAGACATCCCCGAAATTCGTCTGGAAGCCCTGCCCTTCACTCGTTACACGGTGGAATGCCAAGCCCAACTGGAGCGTGACAACATGGGCGGTCGCTACCGCCGTCCTGTCCGTTCACTCTTCGGTCTAGAAGAGGGCGGAGACGGGGATGATGACTCCGGTGATGACGAGGAAACTGAAACGGTTGACAAGAAGGAAGAATAATCTAGTCTCCTGCCCCTTTTTATGGCCCGCGAAATCATCACCCTGGAATGCACCGAGGCACGCGCACTCGGCAAGTCCCCTTCCCGTTACGTCACCACGCGTAACAAAAAGAGCCCCAACACTCCGGGTCGTCTTGAGAAGGTGAAGTTCAATCACTTCATGAAGAAGCGCACGCTTCATCGCGAGGTCCGCTAACTTTCGTCCTGCACGATCACTGTTATGTCTTATAACCTCACCCAGCCCAAGACCACGGAGCGCTTGATCGCTTTTCGTCGTTCCAATCGCCGGATGCCCCATCGCCGGATGGACATCCCTACCGAACAGCTCAACTACAAGAACACTGAGCTGCTCTCCAAGTTCTGTTCGGAGACCGGCAAGATCCTGCCACGTCGCGTGACAGGTGTTTCCGCTTGGATTCACCGCACGATCACCCGTGAGATCAAGCGCGCCCGCGCTGTGAACCTCATGTAGTCGTTCTGGCTCGGACGAATTCCGTGTCTTTTCCGTTCCCACTGTCGTTCATCCGGCAGTGGGAATTTTTTTCTCTTTATCATGGCTGACCTCACCGATACCCAAAGCGAACAAGACCACCGGCAAGTGGCCATTGACCGCGTCGGCGTCCGTAGTCTGCGGTTCCCCATGCGCATCCGAGATCGCGATGGGCAAGAGCAGCACACCGTGGCCCTCGTTTCGCTCGCCGTCGACCTGCCACACCACCACAAGGGCACGCACATGAGCCGCTTTGTGGAAGTGCTTCATGCCCATGGACAGGTGATGGACGTCCAAGGCATCACAGGAATGCCGCGCGAGCTGCTCAAGAAGCTCAACGCTAAGCGCGCGCATGTGGAGTTCCGCTTCCCCTGGTTCCGCGCCAAGCCTGCGCCCGTGACGAAGTCCATCGGCCTGCTGGACTACGGCGTCATCTTTGACGTCAATGCGACTGCCGAAGACATTGATTTCGTCGTCACCGTGGAAGTCCCCGTGGCCACTCTTTGCCCCTGCAGCAAGGCCATCAGCGACCGCGGTGCCCACAACCAGCGAGGTATGGTCGCCTTTGCCGTGCGCTTCACCCAGCCGGTGTGGATTGAGGAATTGATCGAGCTGGTCGAGGCCAGCGCCAGTTGTCAGCTTTACAGCGTGCTCAAGCGCCCAGATGAAAAATTTGTCACCGAGGCCGCCTATGACAACCCCGTGTTTGTCGAGGACCTCGTGCGCAACGTCGCTATCAGGGCCGCTCAGCATGCGCACATCAAGTGGTTCAAAGTGGAGGCTGAGAATTTCGAGTCCATCCATAACCACAACGCCTATGCGACAGTCGAGCAAACGGTGAGGGAGTAGCACTCATGCTTGCTGACACCATCGCCGCGATCTCAACCGCTCTGGGCGAAGCGGCGATCAGCGTGCTGCGTTTGTCGGGGCCACAGGCCTTTGCCATTGCTCAGCAAGTCGCCCGCACCAAGCGTGACCTGCAACCACGTAAGGCGGTGCTGGCGGACATCGTCGACGGTGAAGGCCACGTCATCGACCACGCCATGCTGCTGGCATTTCCAGGCCCCGCCAGCTACACGGGCGAGGATACGGTGGAGCTGCACTGCCACGGCGGCGTGCTCGTGACTCAGCGTGTGTTGTCCTTGCTGCTGAATGCCGGAGTGCGTGCCGCGAATCCCGGCGAGTTCACCCAGCGCGCCTTCTTGAATGGCAAGATGGACCTTACGCAGGCGGAGGCCGTGATGGACCTGATCCACGCGCAGAGCACCCTGGCCATTCGCGCTGCAAACGAACAACTCGAAGGCAGCATCGGCCGCGAAGCCAACGCCATGCGAGAGGAGCTGATCCATGTGCTCGCGCACATTGAGGCCTACATCGACTTTCCCGAGGAAGACATCAGCCCCGATGTCGGCCAAGCAATACTCGCCCGCATCGATGCCATTTTGGAACGCACCACGCGAATGCTCGCCACCGCCGAACATGGCCGAATCCTTCGACATGGTGCGCGCACCGTCATCTGCGGGGAGCCCAATGTGGGCAAGTCCAGCCTGCTGAACGTCCTACTCGGCTTCGAGCGGGCGATCGTCAGTGCCACCGCCGGCACCACGCGCGACACCATTGAGGAGCTGCTGCAAGTGCACGGCATCCCCCTGCGCCTCGTCGATACCGCAGGCCTGCGCTGCAGCACGGATGAGATCGAGCAGTACGGCATCGCCCGCACCGGCAAGGAGATCGAGCGTGCTGACCTGATGATCGAAGTGGTTGATGCCACCCGGTCCGCTGCCGAAACCCAGCGCGTGGTCTCTGACCTTGAAAGCGCTCGACGCATCCTCGTTTTGAACAAAGCCGACCTCGGCGTGCACCCTTCGTGGACCGATGGTATTCGCGTGTCCTGCATGACCAGCAACGGCATCGAAGAGCTGCGGGCGAACGTTCGAGATATCGTCCTGCAACACAGCGGTCACATGGCCATGGATCACCCCGTGGCCATCAATGCGCGGCACCAAGCCTGCTTCCAGCGTGTCGCTACCAGCCTTACGGCCTGTCGTGCATCGTTGGTCAATGGCGACGCGCCCGAGTTCACCGCGCTGGAAGCCCGCGAGGCCATGCAAGCCCTGGGCGATGTGACCGGGCAGATCGACATCGAAGATGTGCTGGATGTCGTGTTCAGCAGCTTTTGCATTGGTAAGTAGCCCCCCATTTCTTCGTATCTGATTGCTCATGTCATCGCTGCTGACCTACCTCGGACTCCTCACGCTGCTCCTTGCGGGCTGTGCGCCCCAGCCCAACCCGAAGAACTACACGCTGACCGCGCCCCAGGCAGACGCCTTGGCCGGCACCTACCATGCCACTGAGAGCACCAAGACCCTAATCGCTGCGACGGGGAAGTATGAGAGCAAGCCCGCTAGCATCACGCTGCACGCCGATGGCAGCATCGAGATTCTCAATCTGCCGGACTGCTGGATTCACGCCTTCAACAGCGCCCTGGGCTTGTTCGACACCGGCAAAGGCACGTGGTCCATCGTGCGGCAGCAGCAGTGGCATGTGCTCATGTGCAAGTTCCCCTCGCTTCCCAATCACGCGTCCAGCGGCCCAGAACATGGCGTGGTCACGGCGATGATTTCTATCGTCGGCCAAGAAGCGCCCTATGCGCTGGAAAGCATCATCAGCCACCCCGACGCCGACTTGGCGATGCGCTTTGAGAAAGTTCCGTCTGCGCCCTGATCAACGTGTGCATCCAGGATCACTTTTGTGAATCCCGGGCACGCCCGGAGGCGAATAAAGGCTGTGCCCATGATTGGGCAACATCATCTCCCTCATCTCATGGAACGAATCGCCATCATCGGCAGCGGCATTTCCGGCCTCGGCTGCGCTCACTTCTTGCACAAGCGACACGACATCACCATCTTCGAAGCGGGCTCGCATATTGGAGGTCATACCAACACCGTCGCCGTTCAGGAAGGTGAGCGCGAGGTGGCCATGGACACGGGCTTCATGGTTTACAACGAGGTCACGTATCCTCACCTGACCCGTCTTTTCAAAGAACTGAACGTGCCGACGAAGAAGACGGATATGTCCTTCAGCGTACAACACGGCCCCAGCGGCACTGAGTGGAACGGCGCAGGCTTCAACACCCTGTTTGCGCAGCGCAAGAACCTGCTCAACCTGCGCCACTGGCGATTCCTCATGCAGCTCAATCGGTTCAATAGCGAAGCCGTCACCGCGCTCAACGATCCGCAGTACCAAACGATGACGCTGGATGAGTATGTCGCTGCGCGCGGCTATGGGCAGGACTTCATCGACCGTTACCTCGTGCCTATGGGCGGTGCAGTCTGGTCCACGCCACCGGACAAGATGCTGCAATTTCCCGCCATCACGCTCCTGCGCTTCTGGCATAATCATGGCTTCCTCGGTCTGCACACGCAGCACCAATGGCGCACGGTAGATGGCGGATCGCGCGAGTATGTGAAGCGTCTGATCCCCCCCTTTGCAGAACGCATTCACCTCAACACACCGGTGCAAAGCGTGCGGCGTGCGGCCGACCACGTCGAGATTACCACGGACAAGTTCGGCACGCAGAGCTTTGACAAAGTGATCATGGCCTCACACGCCGATCAAAGCCTGCGCCTGCTCGCCGATGCGACTGACCACGAGCGTGTCGTGCTCTCCCCTTTCAAGTATCAGGCTAACAAAACGCACCTGCATACCAGCGCACAGTTCATGCCGAAAACTCAGCGCTGCTGGGCCGCCTGGAACTACCAGTCCAAAGCTCAGCCCAACGGCGACGTACTCACCACCACGCACTACTGGATGAACCGCCTGCAAGGCATGTCGGACAAGGTCGACTACTTTGTCAGTCTCAATGCCAACGTGCCCGCCGACAAGGTCTGCCGAGAGATCGACTACGAGCACCCCCTCTTTGACCTGAAGGCCATCGCCGCGCAGCAGGAAGTGCCCAAGCTCAACGCCGCCTCGGAGCGCACTTATTTCGTCGGCGCGTGGACTCGCTATGGATTTCATGAAGATGGACTGCTCTCGGCCGTGAACCTTTGTGCGCAGTTGGTTGGCGGCGATCCTTGGGAGAAGAGGTAACCGCTGGCATCGCCATCGATCTCATAGTTAGTTGAATCTCTTTCCCAACACTCCGCGAATCATTCCTCGACACCAGCATCCGGCCTGGAGACCATCTCGTTACCCATCCCGTTTCATCATGTCCACTCCCCTGACCCCCTGCCTTTACGACTGCGAAGTCGTGCATGAGAGGCTGTCGCCAAAGCGGCATGGGTTCCGCTACCGATTGTTCTTCATGGACATCGACCTGGATGAATTGCCAGCATTGACCAAGAAGCTGTGGTTCTTCAGCCACAACAGGTGGAATGTGTATGGCTTCCGCGATGCGGATTACCTCGATCTCGGCAAGGGTGACGTGAAGTCCAACCTCAAGCAGCACCTTGCGGACCACGGTATCGTCGTGCCTGCAGACGCTCACATTCGACTGGTCACCTTGCCGCGCATGTTGGGCTACTTGTTCAACCCGGTCTGCTTCTTCTTCATCAGTGATGGTGCCGGCCAGCCACTGCACGCCGTGGCTCAGGTGACGAACACCTTCCACGAGATGAAGCCCTACATCATTGAGAAACCCGATTTGCAGGGCGTGTTCAACCTGACCACGCCAAAGCACTTCTACGTGTCGCCCTTCTCCACCCTGGACACCTCGTTTCACTTTGAGCTCAGCGTGCCGGGTGAGCGAATCAAGATCCACATCGATGATCTGGACAACGGTCAAAAAACCCTGGTTAGCTGGATTCATGGCGAGCGCCGCGAGCTAACCGACGCACGCTTGCTAAGCTACCTCGTCCGCTATCCGCTCATGACCGTGGGCGTCATCGCCCGCATACACTGGCAGGCCTTCCGCTTGTGGATGAAGAAGCTTCCCTTACATCGCAAGTCGGCCAATCCCGACCTTCAACGCGACCTCTTTCGCCCACACGCCTCTCTCACTCCGAAGCCATGAACCCATCTGCCGAAGCCATCATCGCCTCCACAGAATCTCAGACCGAAGCACTGCCTGCCCGGCCGACGTTTTACCAGCGAATGCTAATGGGTGCGCTGGGCGACATGAACGCAGGGCGTTTAGAGATACACTTGCAGCAGGGACAAACACTGACCTTTGGCCAGGATGATACAGGACCGCAGGCAAGGATTGAGGTTCGCCACCCCGACTTTTTCCGCAAATGCGTGCTCTTTGGCGGTGTCGGTTTCGGCGAAGCCTACGTCGACGGCGACTGGGACACGCCCGACATTCGCGAGGTGCTACAATGGTTCATTCTGAATGTGCGGGCGAATCCTCAAACGCGCGGCTCCTCGCAACGGATTGCGGGCACGGGACTGCTTCGGTTCTTCAACCGTGCGCTGCACCTATTGCGGCCCAACAGCCTCAAGAACAGCCGCCGCAACATCTCGGAGCACTACGATTTGGGGAACGACTTCTACAAGCTGTGGCTAGATGGAACCATGACCTACTCGGCTGCCAAGTTTAGCAGTGAAGACCAGACTTTGGAAGAAGCGCAACGTGCCAAGTATGACTCACTCTGCCAAAAACTACAACTCAGGTCCAGTGATCATGTGCTGGAGATCGGCTGCGGCTGGGGTGGCTTCAGCATTCATGCCGCCTCTACGTATGGTTGCCGCGTGACCGCTGTCACCATCTCCACCGAGCAACACGCGGAGGCTACGCGCCGCGTGGAAGAAGCTGGGCTTGCGGACAAGATCGACATTCGCTTCCAAGACTACCGGACCATCACTGGGCAGTTCGACAAGATTGCCAGCATCGAAATGCTCGAGGCCGTGGGCGACGAATATCTGGAGACCTACTTCGGTAAGTGCAACGAAGTGCTCGCACCACATGGCCTGCTCGCCTTCCAG
>Ga0247832_1008151_pt1 | contig 10591 bp, 8 predicted proteins | sample LaCruzMarch2015__10_FD_192407 | JGI IMG/M metagenome (GOLD analysis project Ga0247832, IMG submission 192407) | Freshwater microbial communities from meromictic Lake La Cruz, Castile-La Mancha, Spain - LaCruzMarch2015_4m | ecosystem: Environmental > Aquatic > Freshwater > Lake | place: Spain...
ACGGCGCTATTCAGCAGTGGGTAAAAACAAACTCTTTCCAGCAGGTCGCCTCTTTCCAGTCCTTTACGATCTGGGCTTCTCCCTGATCTATCGTTTGTTAGCAAAGGGTATGTTTTGAAAATCCTCCTCTACACCGACCTGACCATTCACCCCGACCAGCTTTTCTGGCATCGCGACCTTGGCCTTTTAACAAAAGCCTTCCGTGACCTTGGTCACGATGCCTGCCTGGTCGTACATTTAGCGACCGAGCCTGGTGCCACCCTTGGTGCTCCGAACGAACTTGATCTCCCTAGGGAGCAACCCTGCGTAGCTCAGCAAGGTTTACCGAGACTGAGCGTAGCAGGGCCCCTTCCCACATTCGCACCTTCCCACATTCCCACATCTGCTGCCTCCAACATCAAGCATCCAACATCAAAAATTCTCGATGAACCAGTCCTCTGGCCTTCTCCCTCCGACATCCGCGATCCACTCTGGTGGCAATCCCAAAAGCCTGATCTCGTCATTCTCGGTCTCTGGACTCGCCCTAAGTACGACCCCATCCGCCGAGCGGCCCTCTCTGCCACACCCCACGTTGTTGAACGAGCCGATAGCGACGGCATGCGTACTGCCACCTGCGGTCTCCTCACCTACGCTAAACGTCGGTTCGACTACTTCCGTGACCGCACCTACCACTGGCCACCTCTTCTCTCCATCCCTGCCTCACTTTTTTACTCCTTCGCCTCGATTACCGCGACCCCATGGATCGAAGCTCGCTTAGCCCGCACTCTGAAACTGGTCCCAGCCGTGGCGGTAGAAACTCCCCCTGCCACCCTCCTTTGGAAATCCCTCGCTCGTCGCCTTGGTGCCGATCCAGAAAAAATTCACCACGTCCCTCACCCCATTCAGACCGATATCTTTAAGTTCGACCCTGCCATACCCAAGAAGGATCAGATCATCTCCATTGGTCGCTGGGAAACCTATCAGAAGAACCTCCCCCTTCTCCTCAAAACCCTCCGCTACTTTCTCGATAAAAATCCCTCCTGGACCGCACTCGTCGTCGGTGCTGGTCTTCCCGCTAAGTCTCTCCATCCCCGAATCACCTTTCTTCCCCCTCTTTCACCTCCTGATCTCGCCCGCCACATGCAGGAGTCCAAGATTTTTCTCTCATCCTCACGCTACGAAAGCTTTGGATTGGCCGCTAATGAGGCAATTTTGTGCGGGTGCGTGCCTCAAGATGCCTTTAAAAGGCCCGTTTTTTCACCTACCAGACAGATTATCCCGAACACTTCTACACTTGCACCAAGATGCGTTGCTCAAGCGATTCTTGGCATTCTGGCTTTAAGAGACGGCTATTAGGGAGGGCATGGTTTGATAAGCTTCGCTTTAGGTGCATGCTAATTACTTAAGCAATACCGTCTATGGACCCTCAAAATCTTGTTCGTCGTATAATCGAAGTCGGTTTTTTCCTTGGCGCTGTTTTGGTGGCAATTTTTGTTGCACCCAGCAGCCCCTTCCTCGTCATCGGCATTTGTCTCGGGCTATTTGGATTCATAGCCGTGGGCAGGCTGGGGCGAAATATATGGGTGTTATTCCCCATGACTGCAGGACTTTCTGGGACAATAAATCTGATCAAGGGGGGGCTTACCCCACTTCAGCTAGTTTGTATTGTTCTTTTTTTTTACTGCTTTTACCTGATGAAAGCGGATCCAACTTTTCGCATACGCACTGGCCCGATGTGGTTTTTTATCCCCCTTTTCTGCATTACCCTGCTTCTTACTTTCAATTGGCTCAAGGGTCGGGATTTGGGACTTAACGTGTTTGGATCGGTTCGGGTAGGAGGCAAAAACTACATGAACTGTGTGCTGCCTTTCGTCGGCTATATCGCCGCGATTTCAATCCGCCGCCCCAGCTCGAAACATGACATGCGACTGCCTTTATACATTCTCTCCGGATACGTTTTTGATGCTATTATTTTTGTCGCATCAACCTTTGTCCCAGCTGCTGCACCCGCAATCTTTAGAATCTACGATTCCGTTAATATCGAGGCCTTTCAAGCTACTCAAGTTAGCCAAATCAGCGAGATAGGCGCTGGCTATGTTACGCGTTTCGGAAGATCGGGTCACCTTGCGTATGTCCTTTTGGCATGTCTTCAAGCCTATATTCCCTGGAACACCTGGATCCGAATACCCACGCTTCTTTTCGCCCCGGTCATTGCTTTTTTTGCTTTAATCTGCTCACTTATTTCAGGATTTCGCAACTACCTGCTTAGATTCGTTATCGTTACTTTGATTGGTATTTGGCAATCATTTGGAATCTTCTCCCTTTTTCTTGCACTGCCTGCTGTTTCGATTCTCGCCGTGCTGGTTTTTGGTCAGGGCACCATGTTTAATTTGCCCCCTGTTATCCAACGGACCCTCATATTTCTTCCTGGAGATTGGGATAAGGGTATCGCTTTAAGTGCTGAGGGCACGGCCGACTTTCGCAAGGACCTTCGTAGGGTTTATTTTAAGGAGTTTTTTCGGGCGGATAACTTTTTAGGGGATGGCTACCTCTATGACCGGGAAGATTTAGAGTATAGCCAAGAAGAGTTTTGGCGCCGGATGGGCATACGCGGTCCATCGGATAAAGATGATGGAATTCGTAGCTTTATTCGCCGTCGTGCCCACCATGAGGGCATTGTTGATATTCACCATATTCTGGGTCATGTGGGCACAGTCGTTTGGGTTGTTTTTGGTGTGCTCGCCCTGAGTAAGTGCCTCTCCTTTTCACTTGCCCAAGAAGCCAAAATGAATCCTACGGCAAACTTTGGGGCGACCCTCATCATTGTTGTTATTCTGACCTACTGGTTTCTTTTCGGTTGCCTCAAGGAAATGATGCCCGAATTATTTGGATTTATGTTCTGTTTTTTTGTCGGCCAAGAAAATCTATTGAGTTGGAAGGCCTCTCAGCGGAGTCGCGTCTCACTGATTAAACCAGCCACTAACCCTGAGGAAAGTCCAGCCCCCCCACTCCATTCTTATTGATCATTTTCCTCTTTTACTTGGGCTGAAGGCTTTTGTTTTCTGAAAATCCCTAAACTTACCAAAATAACAGCAAAGCTAACCAAGCTTGCAACGAGTGAGGCTACGACAAAGTGTTGCAGTGGAACTCCGACTGCCATGGGCGCAAGGGCTGTTTGCAGAATATATGCAGTAATTGCTGATCCAACTAACCAACATAAAAGTTGAATATTCCACTTCCAAGCACCCTTTCCAAAGCTGCGTAGCCCTCCATACATCATAATCGGCGTTGTCCACATCAGGTTGGCCAAGCAACTCGCTGCGGGTACTCCGGCAGTTCCATATTTCGGTATAAGATAAAAATATAATGCGACTTCAAAGAGTGCGCCCAGCGATGTCACTTTTGCCATATTGCCCGCTCTCATTTTCATCAAAAATAGCAGCTGCATGATGCGATTGATTGTAAAAATCACCGCTACGAGCCCCATTCCCACATTAGTTGCGCTCCCTGAAAAATATTCCGGCGCCGTCCACCACACGACAAAAGCCGGATTGACCAAAATGACCCAGAAAAGCAACAGCCCAAGCAAAGGCAAAGTCGCGGAGTACACCTTTCGAAACCCCTTGATCGCTTCGTCCTGTCTTCCCCCCGCCCACTCAAGGCTCCACTTTGGAAGAAAGGCTTCAACGGTGCGTTGAAGAAGCATGGCGAGCTGTACCGACAAACGACTAGTAACCGCAAACCCTGCTGCTTCGGACAGGCTGGAAAATCTGGCAATCAGAACCCCTTGTCCTGCTGTAGTAACTTGGGCGGCTAAATTCAATGCAAACAAACCAATCGAAAAACTGAAAAGCTCCTTAAGTTTTTTCATTTCAAAATATTTCAGTCCAATTAAGAAGCGGACAGGAACTGTACGCCGGGCCGCCACCCAATATGCAAGGGAGCTTATGAGAACAGTAATCGCATAGCTCCAAACATAACTACTTGTTCCTAGCCCCAGGTATAAGAACAAGGCAAATGCAAGCACCATCAGGATTTGGCCCGTAATTCCAACCACGTTAACGTAGAAAACGCGATTGCCAGCGTGCAGAATTCCAATGAATGGCTTAAAGGGTGTTTGAATCAGGTGAATGAAAAGAATGCCCCACCACAACTGACCAGCCTCAGACGCGAGGCTCGAACCAACATGAATAAACTGAAATAAAAAGGGTCCACAAAGTGCTCCTACTAAAAAAATCAAGACACCCTGTGCGTTGATAATGAAAGCGGCGGTCGAAATCCACCGGCTCGCCTCATCGCTAGACTTCCTTGCGATGGGTCCCGCAAAAACCCTTCCCATCGATGATATCACTCCCAACTCCAGAAGATAAAAGTAGCCCATGAGCTGAAACAAGACACCCCATAGCCCAAATTCAGTCGAACTTAGATAATGCGTGGCCAGCTTTAAGCTTATGAGTGATGTTGCCAATCCAATAACGGTTACCCCGTAGGATGAATATGCGGCCCATCGCGTGTGCTTACTTTCTAGCGCATCATCATGAATCGATGCCTTCTCAGGTTGCACGCTCACCAGCTTGCAAGATAGGCTTGGATCGTCACTCCTTTTATAGAACTATAAATCTGTGCGTCTTCTTTTTGTTGTTCAGGGGCAAGGTGAGCAAGACCAGATAGGCTATACAGCAGCCGCCCGCCAACTCTTGGCCGAAGGGTCTCTTGATAATTTGAGCTTCTTTTCCCCCCTTCGCGAGTATTCACAGAGCAACAGCTGGAGGGATGTCTGGACTGCCCTCGTAAAAGAGGCCAAAGCAACTCACCCCACTTGCATTTTTTTTCAGTTTTTAACGTATAGTGCCGATCATATTAATATGCTTCTCGATGGGCTGAAGTCGATTCCCTCGAAACCACTGATCATGACTAGTTATGGAGATCCTTTTTCAGGAAGTTTCCTTGGCCCGCATCCTTCATTTTCTTATTTAGAACTAGCTCGAAATGCTGATATAAATTTTGTAAAGGCTTTTGGAAATTGCGCAAAGTATCTTCAAGCCAAAGGCGTATCAAAGTTAGTCTTCTGCCCAGACGGATTTTGCCAAAATCGGTTTTCACCTCCATTGCTTGCCATCACATATAATCCATCATTTGATGTATGTTTTGTTGGCAGTCGGAATATTTCGAATAACCCACTTAGTACCTTCTTTTATTCTGGCCGGACTAGGCAATGTCTAATTGCACTTTTGCAAAAAGAATTTGGAGGTCGCTTCGGACTGTTCGGCCGCGGCTGGGAGGGTTATAAGTCTTGGCAAGGTCCTGTCGCATACGCCAATCAGCTGAATGCGATACGGAGCAGTAGAATTTCTTTCGGTGGATATCCAGGGTCACATGAACTTCTTTACCACTCAGATCGTGTTTTCGCTGCTTTAATTAGTGCTGTACCTTTTATCGATTGGGATGTTCCAGGTCTTTCGTGGATGTTGCAGGTCGGAGAGGACTGGTATCCTGTCTCAACTCCTTCTAAGATGATCAGCCAAATTAAGTTTCTCCTTTCGCAAGACCAGAAGCTCCTTCAAGAAAAAGCCCGTCGTGCAGCCTTAAAGGCCGCATCCCGTCATAGTCATTACCATCGGATGCGCTTTATGGTTCGAACCGCATCCCTTCGGTGGGTAGCTAGGGACACCCGTAAGACCCCGCCCCTTCCTCCTTTTGATTTCTTTCTTCCCGAAGTGGATATTCAAAAGATTCTGCCGCAGATTTTAGTCGGCTGGTAATTTTACATTCTCGCCAATTAAAAACCCTCCCTGACTAGCGCATTTCCTCTTATCATCTTTCCGTGTTGAAAATAATCAAAGTGGCAATGCTTGTTGAAGATGTTCGCAGCATCTCCACCGAAACCACTCCACGATTTGCGAGCGCCCCGCTAGCGCTTCTACAGGGATTTTCCACAGCTGTTCTCCCATTGGAAATTCATGTTGTTTGTTGTGTTCGACCAGGCACCCCGATACCAAGAAATCTTCCTGCAAGTATTCACTATCATTTTCTTCCTGTCCCCAAAGTAGGTTTTTTGCGCACATTGCACTTGGGTTGCTTTTTCTCTTCTCGCCGTCTTCTTCAGCGACTACAACCCGACTTGGTTCATGCTCACGGCACAGAAGCTTGGTGTGCTATTGTCGGCGCACTACTTCCTTTCCCAAAGATCCTTACCGTTCACGGCTATTTGAATGGAATCAATCGCGTTGCCCCTCTCCGACCTTGGCCTCATTGGGCACTCCAACGTCTTCTTGAAAGCATCAGCCTTCCGAAATATGAATCCGTAATCTGTCTTTCCGACTTCATGGAAACATCCCTCAGAGCCAAAACCCGTAGCACAAATCTCATTCCCAACGCAGTTCGCCAAGAATTTTTTTCTACCCCACTATCTCATTCTGATACGGACCCTAAGGTTCTGCGAATCGTCAATATTGGATCCGTGTATCACCTCAAGCAGCAATGCGAACTGATTGAAACTTTGATTCGCTCTCCTCTTGCCCAACGTCCCGTTGACTGCGTCTTTCTGGGTGGCTTGGACGCGACCACACGGTATGGCCAAAAATTTATACACCTCATGAATCTAAATCATCCCAATTTGACCTTGAGGCATATTGATTATTTGCCTGTTCATAGCCTTATCGAACTTTTAGATCACTCCGACTGTCTTGTTCACGTTTCGAAAACAGAATCCTTCTGTTTGGCAGTTGCAGAGGCTCTTGTACGCTCAAAAAAAGTCTTCGCTTTCAACTCGGGCGGCATTCCTTTTGTCTCCCAAGGCTTCCCCACAGCCACCCTGATTCCAAACCAAAATTGGGAAGAACTTTGGTTGGCAGTAGAATCGTGGGCCAAAGTCAAACCCCCCGTACCCACTCCCCTAGATTCTACAGATTGTAGATACTTGCCAAAGGCGATTGCTGAACAACACCTTATATCTTACGTTAAGTTGTTGTCACACAATTAGGCCTGCACGGATTGGGGGCGCTTCATTTTGACAATTATTGTGCTTTCGCAACTCCACCTCTAAGATCATCTCGATGGTCTCCTCATTTTTGCAACGGGCCTTTCGTAGTTTTCTTTATCGTAGTGACAGATTTTGGATTCCCCTTTGGTTGAGGTCATTGGGGCTAGACCTGCAAGGCTCTGTCCACTTTATAGGACTCCCGATAGTTTCTCTTTTTCAAGGCTCTCAAATTCGAATTGGTGCTGGATCACTACTTTGCTCCCGCAGTTTTGGTACAGCGCTTGGCATCACCCACCCTGTGGTTCTGAGAACTCTCACCTCTGAAGCAAAGATTTTGATTGGGGAAAGGGTGGGAATCAGTGGAGGCTCCTTTTGTTCTGCAAAAGAAATTCAGGTTGGGAACGATTGCCTTATCGGGGCGGACGTACTGATTGCCGACACCGATTTCCATCCGCTCAGACCTTCCGAAAGACTCGATTCACAAAAGGCATTCGCAGAGGCTAAGCCCGTCCGAATTATGGAAAATGTATTTATCGGTGCGCGCGTAATTGTCCTTAAGGGTGTAACGATTGGAGCTGGATCGGTCATCGGTGCTGGGAGCGTTGTAACCCAAGACATTCCCGCAGGCTGTATTGCCGCTGGTAACCCCTGCCGTGTTATTCGAGCCAATTTGTGAAAATCGGTATTGCGGGTCCGGTCTCATTGGAACCCTTAAAGCCATGGCTTCCAAAAGACTTCGCTCTTCCCTCCGTCTACTCCTTTCCTCTAATAGGTAGGCTGGCTACAGGGCTACTGACGCGAGGACATGAGGTCACACTTTTTGCAGGGAGTGAGGCTCTTCAAGAGACCCTATCCCTTTCTCTTGGGTCCTTGAGTCTCAAAATTACACCCCGAAGAGCTCGCTGGGCTGCTTACGATTTTTATGCGAAGGAAGTATGTTTTTTAACTGATGCTATGCGAGGCTCCCATTGCGATATCATTCATGCTCACTGGTCCTATGAATTTGCTAAAGCCGCCTTGAAAAGCGGAACTCCGACGCTTATCACAGCACACGACTCGCCATCTCTTATTCCTGGTTTTTATCGTTGGACTCGGGCCTATTTATTTTGGCTTTTTCGCTCACAACTAGGCAGGCAGGTTCTCAATTATTCTCCGAATTTAACATGCGTGTCCCCTTCTTTGAAAAAATCAATTCTGCCTCTTTTGTCTAAAGACAGGGAGGTGCAGATCATCCCGAACGGAGTTGGGACTACACTTTTTCAGATGGGCAAAGTGAGGCTTGCACATCCCAGCCATTCTTGCTCACCCTGCATTTCTTCATGTCTGGAGGGGTTTACTTCACTCAAGAATCCAATCTGTGCACTCCAAGGATTTGCAGCTTTTCGCAATCACTACCCTGCAGCAACTATGATTATGTATGGAGGAGGCTTTGAAATGGGTGGGCCAGCTTACAAGTGGGCGCTAAAGCATCGTCTCGTTAACGGTGTTATTTTTAAAGGGCACACCCCTCAATCGGTCATGCATCGAGAGATGTGCGATAAGTCCACTGTTTTACTTCATCCAGCGCTTGAGGAATCCTTTGGCATGGCACCGTTGGAAGCCATGGCCCTAGGAATTCCAGTCGTTGGCGGAAAAGATTCTGGCGCTATTCCCTACCTGCTGGACCATGGCAAAGCAGGGGTGCTAGTGGATGTGCGATACCCCTTGGACATTTGCGATGCGTTAATCGCTTTGCACAGTGACACCCGAAAGGCACATCAACTCGCTCAGACTGGCTGGGAATTTGCACGCTCACATTTTACCGAAGATCTAATGATCGATCGCTATTTAAACGCTTACACCGAAATTCTTCGGCACTCACCCTCATGAATAGCGCTCCTCTTTCTGTGGCCGTTCTTATGACCTGCCATAATCGCGTTCTCAAAACCTGCAATTGTCTTCAAGCGATTTTTACCCAAAAGCTCGATTCGAATGTTTTACTGCAGGTTTTTCTCGTTGATGATGCCTCTTCAGACGGCACTTCACAGCAGGTTCGGCACAAGTTTCCCCAAGTGCATATGATTCAAGGAAGCGGTAATCTTTACTGGTGTGGTGGCATGCGGCTCGCATGGAGTGTTGCAGCAAAGAGTGACCCTGATTTCTACCTGCTCCTGAATGACGATACCCATCTGCTGCCGAATGCGCTTCCAACCCTTCTTGCCTTGGTTCCCTCCCCCTTAACTAAAGCCATCGCGGTAGGAGCTATATCCGATCCTGAAACAGGAAAAAAGACCTATGGAGTTGTTTCCGAAGGCAGAGAAACTCCGCCTTATGGGGTGCACACATTTAACGGTAACTGCGTCCTAATCCCTCGTTGCGTTTATCAAGACCTCGGCTCTTTCCACTCTACCTATACCCATAGCATGGGTGACCATGATTATGGTTACGCTGCCGCTCGCAAGGGTATCCCTATTTTCGAAACTAAACATTTTATCGGAACATGCCCCTTGGATCACACTGAAAAAACGTGGAGAGACCGCTCTTTATCCGTTTCGAATCGACTCCGTCTCCTGAACTCTCCCAAAGGGCTGCCTTTCCGAGAGTGGTTTGTTTTTTGCAAAAGAAATTACGGGGTCAGTTGGCCAATCAAGTTTCTTGGGCCGACAATTCGAATCTTTTTAGGTATTTGATTCCATGACATCACCACGCCGCTCTGTCCTGATCATTCAAGAGCACCTTCCCCACTATCGAGTCCCTTTCTTTGAGCAACTCCACAAAGATTTATCTGCGCACGGGGTATCTCTCCAACTCATTTTCTCGCCAAAGACCCGTGAGTCTCTGCTTCCCGGCTATCTGCCGTGGGCACTCCCTGTTCCCATTCACTGGTTTGGTTCCATGGGATGGCAGAATGTATTTCCGCATGTGAAAGGAATCTCACTGGTAATTGCTCCCCAAGAAACTAAATATGCAGTGTTACCTCTTTTGATGATTTTGAGAAAATGGGGTGGATGGAAGTTTGCTTTCTGGGGTCATGGGAAAAACTTTCAGTCCACTCATCCAAACTCTTTTTCAGAGAGGTGGAAAAGGCTCCTTTCACGGCGGGCTGACTGGTGGTTTGCCTACAACAACTTAAGTGCCCGTATTGTTCGGGATTTGGGATTCCCTGCAAACAAAACTACCGTGGTGATGAATTCGATAGATACCTCCGCTTTGATTCAAGCAAGAGCTGCCGTCACTCCGTCCCAACAAACCGACTTGCGTAAGGAGTTGGGGCTTTTTTCAAAGAATGTGGGCATCTATACAGGCGGGCTTTATTCGCAAAAGCGAATCTCTTTTCTTCTCCAGGCATGCAGGGTCGTTCGAAAAAAGATTCCTGACTTCGAAATGATCGTAATCGGACGCGGCCCAGACGAGGCCCTAGTTGTTGAAACAGCAAAAAGGGAGCCGTGGCTTCGCTACTTAGGCACGAAAGGTGATACTGAAAAAGCGCCCTACTGGTCGCTGGCAAATGTTTGTCTTATGCCCGGTCTTGTTGGATTGGCTGTTTTGGACTCGTTTGCTTTTGGAGTCCCCATGGTTACCACCGCATACCCATATCACAGCCCTGAAATTGACTATTTGACGCACGGCAAGACCGGATGGATCTGTGAT
>Ga0247832_1008153_pt1 | contig 10590 bp, 9 predicted proteins | sample LaCruzMarch2015__10_FD_192407 | JGI IMG/M metagenome (GOLD analysis project Ga0247832, IMG submission 192407) | Freshwater microbial communities from meromictic Lake La Cruz, Castile-La Mancha, Spain - LaCruzMarch2015_4m | ecosystem: Environmental > Aquatic > Freshwater > Lake | place: Spain...
TTATGGCTTCTAAAGCCACTTTGGCTTTAAATTCAGGGGTAAATACGCGACGTGTTCGTTTCATTGTAAACAAGGTTTAAAGTTAAAAATTATATCCTTGTCTTAAAATTGGGGTCCACTATAAAATTAACAATAGCTTAATAATCTTAATTCTTAATGTTTTTATTCTTTACCATTAAGAAATTAAGAGCAGCTTAATAACCTTAATTCCTTAATGTTTTTATTTTTACCATTAAGAAATTAAGAGTATCTTAATAACCTTAATTCCTTAATGTTTTTATTTTTACCATTAAGAAATTATGAGTAGCTTAATAACCTTAATTCCTTAATATTTTTATTTTTTACCATTAAGAAATTAAGAGTAATTAAGAACCTTATTTTTCCTTCAGTACTTAATGGTTTAGTTAATTGAAAAGTAAAATAATTACTAATGTTTTACCAATTAACAAAAAAGCCTCCCAGTATTCCTGAAAGGCTTCTTAATGTTTAGTGATCCCGATTGGATTCGAACCAATGACCCACAGCTTAGAAGGCTGTTGCTCTATCCAACTGAGCTACGAGACCTGAAATCGGCCGCGAAGATAGTTATTTTTCTAATGCAGCAAATTCCTAAAACGCAACTCATTAAATATTATAATTATTCTTTCTCTTGAGCCAACGTATTTACTATTGTAACAAATTGCTTTACAATAGAATGACATTGAAAATTAGAGGCTTTTAATGTTACCGTATAGCTTCCTTCTTTTTTATATGCATGTTTTACATTAGTTTCTCCAAAAGCTGTTGTCCCGTCACCAAAATCCCATGTAAATTCTGTAGCTCCGTTGCAAGAGCCTGTAAATTCTATTTGCATATCAATACTAGCAGAATTTGTTACTGATTCGATCTGGGCCTTTAATTCTTTTCCTTCAACAATAGAAAATTCATCCACCGCTGAGGTTCCATCCGACAAAGTAAAATGAATCAAGTAAGTACCTTGTTTTATACCTTGAATTCTTCTATTATACCCAACATCTCCTTCACCTACAACAGTTCCAGATTTCTCCATTACTTTATATTTCCATGCTTCTCCAGAGGCATTTACCAAGCCTATAGCTCCTAATTGTCCGCTGCAGACAGGCTGTTCTAAACGCAATTGTACACCTTTTACACCAGGATACATGCCATATCTGATTGATTCCATTGTTTTAAAGATACCGAAATTAGGGTCTTTATCATCGATTTGCTCCACCACACTGCTGCTCAAGGCTGTTTGCTTTGCTGATACAACTTGAGCTTTTATTTGTTGATTTGTTAGAAATAGAAAAGAAATAAATACTCCAATTTTGTAGAAAGTTAGGTTCATAAGTGTGTGTTTTAAGGAGCATCAAATTTAGGCTGCTCACTTTTCCTAATATTTTAGAGTTTTCTCAAAGTATTACGCATGTAAGTTTTTAGCTTATTCATTAAATATCACTTTTTATTAACTTGCCACCCTATTTCCCATCACATGTTTTATACCCAACAACAAGTAAATTCCTTACAAAACCAAGAGTTTTCGCATGTATTCTATGAGCAAAATGAACATATTTTTACCATTACACTTAACCGTCCTGAGAAAAAAAATGCGATGAATCCATTGTTAATCAATGAAATCACATTTCTTATGTTGTATGCAAAGTATAACAATGATATTCGAGTAGTAATATTGAAGGCAAATGGTACCATCTTTTGCGCTGGTGCAGATTTAAAGGCATTTGCAGGTCACGATACTGAAAATTCTTCCACAGTTCCCGAACCTGCAGTTCCTGTAAAATTAGGCGATGTTTTTGCGCAATTGTTCAAACCTTGCATCGCACAAGTGCATGCTTCCGTTTATGCAGGTGGTTTTTTACTGCTAGGCGGATGCACACATGTTGTAGCTGTAGAGCATGCAGAGTTTGGATTGCCTGAAGTAAAACGTGGATTATGGCCTTTTCAAGTTATGGCGAGCTTAATGCCATTTATGTCGGCCAGAACATTGTTAGATTGGTGTATGAGAGGAAAAGTATTAAAAGCAAATGAAGCTTTAAAAACTGGAATTGTTACTCAAGTAGTTGAAGCAGTAAACCTAGAATCTACAGTTACTGAGCTTGCACAGGAACTCGCATTAGTTGCTCCTTTGGCTGTGCGAAAAGGTTTAGAAGCCTACCATGAAATGCAAAGAGTAACAGCAGCAAAGCAACATGCTTATTTGCATGGAATGTTGCAAGAATTACTCGTTTCTGAAGATGCAAAAGAAGGATTAGCTGCTTTTGAAGAAAAAAGATCACCTAACTGGAAAGGACAATGAAAAATATAGAGCGCTATGAGTTATTGGTAAAACAGCTTTTGAAAGATTGGAATCGTTATTCTTTAGAACAAAAGAATTTTCAAGCTTCTCCCAATGAATGGTCAATTGCAATGGTATATGAACATTTATTTAAAATTGAAGGGAATGTGAAACTTGCCATGGAAAAACACCTTCAATCAGGTGTAATTAAAAAAGTGAAGTTTAATAATAAGAAAAATTATTTCCTTTTGATTACAGCTTTGATTCTACCAAGGAAGTATAAAGTGCCTAAAAGCGCTCCAGCACTTACGGGGCAATTTGATGGTAATTTGTGGCAACCACAATTAGAATCATGGAAACAGTTTTTTAATCAAATTCCCTCGGAGCATAACAACTCACTAATTTTTAAGCATCCATTAGCTGGTCCTTTAACTGCTCAAATGACAGCAGGATTCATTTATTATCATGCATTCCACCACCTTCGACAATTGTATCGCATCAAAAGAAATCCTGCATTTCCTTAAATAATTAGGCTTGCCTAATTAAATTATTTGGTATTCGAAATTTTTGCTAAATTTGCATTTGAATTATGCAGAAACTTAGCTTTTATTTATGTGCAATTATTGCTGTTTCATTTGCAATTTCATGCACACCTGGCAAACAAGCCGAAATCTCCGAGAAACCTAAAATTGTTGCAACCACAGGCATGGTTGCCGATGCGATTGAAAATCTTTTAGGAGACCAAGTTGATTTAAAAACATTAATGGGCCCAGGAGTAGATCCTCACCTTTACAAAGCTTCTCAAGGAGATATGAATCTGCTTGCCAATGCAGATATCATTGTATACAGTGGTCATCATTTAGAAGGTAAAATGATAGAAGTTTTGCATAAAATTGGAAAAACCAAACCTGTTATTCCATTAGCGGAATATATTTGGGAAAACAGGTTGCAACGCTCTAATGATGGAAAAGGCGCGATTGATCCACACCTTTGGATGGATATTGATTCCTGGAAACTAGGTGTAAATGGTCTTTCGGATACTTTACAAAAATTACTTCCGAAAAAAGCAGCTTACATAGCAAGTAATTTTAAAACATATAATGACACACTCGAAAAAGTAAGTTTCGAAATTGAATTGGCAATTGCAAGTATTCCAAAATCTCAGCGCGTTTTAATCACCTCACATGATGCATTCAGGTATTATGGACTAGCCTATGGCATTGAAGTTAAAGGTTTGCAGGGTATTAGTACAGTTTCTGAATATGGTTTGCAAGATGTGAGCAACATGGTTAATTTTATCATTAGTCGTAAAATAAAATCGGTTTTTATTGAGAGTTCAATTTCTTCAAAATCTTTGCAAGCGGTAATTGAAGGCTGCAAATCAAAAGGTTATAACATTAATATTGGAGGAAGTTTGTATTCTGATGCAATGGGACCAAAAGGCTCACCTGATGGCACTTATAAAGGAATGTTGCGCCATAATACGCATACAATTGTGAATGCACTTAAATAAGAGCAAATGATTATTCAAACTGAGAATCCTTCCGTAGAAGCACATAACCTCACTGTTATTTATCACAGAAAGCCGGTCCTTTGGAACATAGATTTTACACTACCTAAAGGACAAATTATTGGAATAATGGGTCCAAATGGAGCAGGAAAATCATCGCTCGTTAAGGCCATTTTAGGATTGGTTCCTGTAAATAGCGGATATGCTAAAATCTTCGGAAAATCTTTTGATGAAGTAAGACAAAAAGTAAGTTACATACCACAACGACAAACGGTTGATTGGGATTTTCCTGCCACTGTTCAAGATGTGGTTTTGATGGGCCGTTATCAACAAAGAGGACTTTTTGGGAAAATCACGCAAGAAGATAAAGCCTTGGCAGCAAGTGCATTAGAAAAAGTAAATTTGGGTGGCTTTGTAAATCGTCAAATTTCTCAACTTTCTGGAGGGCAGCAGCAGCGCGTATTTATTGCTAGAGCATTGGCGCAGCAAGCGGAATTATACCTTTTAGATGAACCTTTTGTGGGCGTTGATGCAGCAACAGAACAAGCCATTATTGCTTTGTTACAACAAATGAAAAGCGAAGGCAAAACAATTGTGGTTGTGCATCACGATTTACACACTGCCAAAGAATATTTCGACTGGTTGGTTTTATTAAATGCTTCTTTAATTGCGAGTGGACCAACCACAGAGGTGTTTACAGAAGAATTGCTAAAATCAACTTATAGCGGAAAGCTTACCGTTTTGAGTCAGGTTGGAGACCAATTAAGAGAAAGAAATTTTCCTGTGAGAGAAGCATAAAATGAATAACCTGCGCGAGTTTGTATTTTTAACAGAACCCAATATCATCTTAGTGGTAGTGGGAACGTTAATTTTGTGTGGAATGGCTGCTTTGGTTGGCTGTTTTACATTCTTACGCAAAAGAGCATTAGTTGGTGATGCCGTTTCACATAGTGTGCTTCCTGGTGTTTGCTTAGCATTTATACTAACTGGCGAAAAAAATCCATTCTATTTTCTTATTGGCGCTATCATTACTGGTCTAGCTAGTCTAGTTATTATGGAATGGTTAGGAAGAAACAACAAAACACGTCCAGATACGGCTATAGCTTTGTTATTATCCGTTTTTTTTGGTTTGGGCATCGTATTATTGACATCCATTCAGCATAGTGGTAACGCAGGTCAAGCAGGTTTAGATAAATTTCTTTTCGGAAAAGCTGCTTCCATTACCAAAGATGATGTGCTGCTTTTTGCCATATCAGCCATTTTTATCATTGGAGGTATTATTGTTTTTTTAAGAGGTTTTTCCGTTTTATCTTTTGATGAAAATTATGCGCAATCCATAGGTTTTCCGGTAAAACGACTTAGATTTCTATTAGCATTTATTACCGTTTGGTCAGTGGCAATTGGCATTCAGGCAGTTGGTGTAGTGTTAATGGCTGCATTGCTCATTACTCCAGCGTTAGCAGCCCGGATGTGGACAGATTCCATTAAAACAATGCTGCTCATAGCAGTTTTTATTGGATTACTTTCTGGGTATACGGGAGCTTTCATTTCATATACTGCACCTGCCATGCCTACAGGACCTTGGATTGTTGTAATGGCCACTTTTATGGCTGTTGTTTCAATGGTTTTTGCTCCCAAAAGAGGATATTTACACCGTTGGAGAGAAACCCGAAATAATCACAGAATTACTTTAGAAGAAAACATTTTGAAATTGTTTTATGGGTTAGGGGAGAAGACAGGAAATTTAAATGGGGCAATCATTAAGGAAGATTTAAATAATGCCCGTTCTTTCGATCCTTCTCAGCTATCTAAAGGCTTAAAGATTCTTCAAAAGAAAGGGTATGTAAATGATGTGCTGCAAACTTGGCAACTTACTCCTGAAGGACTTATTGCTGCTCAACGAGTCGTAAGGCTTCATAGATTGTGGGAATTGTATCTGCAGAAATATTTACACCTCAATCCCGATCATGTGCACGACGATGCCGAAGCTATGGAACATGTTATTACTCCTGAAATTGAAGCGCAATTGGATGCTCTTTTAGGAAATCCTCAAACTGACCCGCACAATACTAAAATTCCACCAGCAATATGAGTATCAACGATTTCTGGATAATACTCACTGCGAGTTTGGTAGCTTTATGTTGCGCCATTCCAGGTTGTTTTTTAGTGTTAAGAAGAATGGCCATGTTTGGTGATGCTATTTCTCATGCCGTTTTACCGGGTTTAGTTGTTGCTTATCTAATTAGTGGTTCAAGAGCCAGCAGTGTTTTACTTTTGGGTACAGCAATTACAGGTTTGCTTGTAACTTTTATTATTGAATTTATACAAAAGAAAATGCGGGTGCAAAACGATGCTGCCATTGGAATTACTTACACGTTTCTTTTTGCAGTAGGTGTTATCTTGATTTCACTTTTTGCCGGACAAACAGATTTAGACCAGGAATGTGTCCTATATGGTGAAATAGCATTTGTTCCATTCGATACAATAACCTTAGATTCAGGTTTATTGCTAGGACCTAGGCAGGTTTGGATTGCAGGAGGAATGCTGTTGATTTTACTGGTAATATTGCGCATTGGCTACAGAGGCTTATATCTTACCACTTTTGATGCTGGTTATGCATCCACTTTAGGTGTTTCTGTAATGCTTTGGCATTATGTATTAATGGGAATGGTTTCTTTAGCCACCGTGGTTTCTTTCGAATCTGTTGGAGCCATTATGGTGATTGCTTTTCTCGTTGGTCCAGCTGCAACTGCTGCACTTTTTGCAAAACGTTTACCTTGGATGATTGCTGTTGCCGCATCCATAGGAGTGTTATCAAGCGTTTTAGGATACATTTTAGCTGTAGTTTTAAATGCTTCGGTATCTGGAAGTATTGCCTTAATGATAGGAGTAATTTTTGCTTTAGCATTACTAATAAAGCGTTTCTTCCCTTCGTAAAATTTGCTAATTTTACGGCAAAATATACTACCCAATGCTTCGAATTATTGCTGTTGTTTCAGCATTTTTGTTTGCAATTACTGCAAACTCCCAAGAAAACTATAACCTTACGATTGCTGGTCATCTTACTTATCCGGGAAAAACTCTGGCTAATATTGGAGGTTATGCAGATAGTTTAGGAAACGAATATGCCTTAGTAGGAACGAGTACCGGCTTATCTATTGTTGATGTTACTGACCCAACAACACCTACTGAAAGGTTTGCTGTTGCATCTGTATCTAATTTTTGGCGTGAAGTTAAAACATGGGAAGGGTATGCTTTTGTAACCACAGAAGGTGCAAATGCAGGCCTTACAATTGTAGATTTAAGAAGCTTGCCAGACACTATATTCACTAAAGTTTACAAAGGAGATGGGGCTATCTTTAATCAATTATTGACCATTCACGCCTTGCACATAGACAATAATTATTGTTATTTATATGGTCATAATATCCCAAATAAAGGGGTAATTATTCTTGACTTGGAAGACCCATGGAATCCTGTTTACACTGGAGCTTGGAACGAAACATACGTTCACGACGGCTTTGTTGCAAACGATACCCTTTGGGCCTGTCATATTCTTAATGGCTATTTTTCTGCAATTGATGTAACCGATAAATCTAATCCTATACAAATTGTCCAACAAGAAACTCCTGGCAATTTTACCCATAATTCCTGGCTTACCGATAATCATTCAACATTACTAACAACGGATGAAAACTCAGGTTCATTCTTGGCTTCTTATGATATAAGAAATGTTAATAATATTACAGAATTAGACCGTTTTCAAACAACACCTGGCTCAGGAGCTATTGTGCATAATACACATGTGTTGAATGATTTTGCTGTAACTTCTTGGTATACCGAGGGCGTAGTAATTGTTGATGCAGCCAGACCTGATAACTTAATTCCTGTAGCTAAAAACGATTTTACTGTATTCGAAGGCGGAGAAGATTTTAATGGATGTTGGGGTGTTTATCCATTTTTGCCAAGTGGTAATTTGGTAGCTTCAGATATCGAAAATGGCTTATTTGTGTTAATTCCAACTTACAAAAGAGCATGCTATTTAGAAGGAATTGTCAGAGACAGTAGCTGCGGAGAACCTTTAAATGATGTAATAGTTACAGTTATTAGCCAAAATGAGGCAACAACAACTTCAAACCAACAAGGAGTTTTTAAAACAGGAACTGTAAACTCTGGTTTGTACACCGTAACTTTCGAAAAAGCAGGTTATCAAACAACTACATTAACCAATGTGGATTTACAAAATGGGGTTTTAACTTATCTTGAAATAAATTTATTCAGTGATGCAATTGTCGGTATAACAGGAAACATTACCGATATTACTGGTGCCCCCATTGAAGATGCTTTAATAGATATTTCTGACCCTGCTAACAGTTTTCTATTGAATTCTGATGGGGCTGGAGTTTATGGAAAATGCGACTTATTGCCCAATACCTATCAGATTTCTTTTGGTAAATGGGGAAATGTTACTTCATGCATTTCTGCTAGCAACATAAGTGGTGTAAATACCATAATCAATGCGGAGCTTCCAATAGGGTATTACGACGATTTTCAATTTAACTTTGGCTGGACCGCAACAGGCACAGCATCTTCAGGGTTTTGGGAAAGAGAAGTTCCTTCAGGAACAAATTTAAGTGGAATATTAGCAGCTCCAGGAATAGATGTAAATGGAGATTGCAATGGAATTGCTTACGTTACTGGAAATACAATTGGTGCAGCTGTTGGTGAAGATGATGTTGATGGAGGAAGTGTAATTTTAACATCACCAATGATGGATTTAACTGCTGCTGGAGATCCTTATATTCATCTGCACAGATGGTTTTTTAATGGTGGTGGCGCAGGCAATACTCCTCCACCAGCTAATGATGCCTTGAAATTGCAGTTGAAAAAAGACGGTATTTTAATCAACGTAAAAACCATTACCACTGCAGATACAATGTCGGCCTGGATTCACGAAATAATTAGAATTCGTGATTATTTTCCTAACCTTGGTATGATTCAATTTATTGTGAGTACCGAAGATGTTGATCCCGGAAACGTATTAGAAGCCGGAATAGATCAGTTTCAGGTGGTAGATTCGAGTATTATCAACAGCAACAGTTTTGAAATTGAACAACAATTTGTTTTATATCCTAACCCTTCTTCAAGCATTGGTTTCCTAAGTTTTAAGACCAATCAGCATACATTTTCTCAATTAATAATTTACGATGTGAGTGGGCGTCTTTTGGAAAAAAATAACATTATTGGTAAGGAGAATATTTCATTTGGGCAATCTCTTCATCAAGGAGTTTATTTTATTCAACTAGTTGGAAAAGGAAAGAAATCCGTTATAAAAAAATGGTTGAAGAATTAGAATCGCTTTTTCAGAAACATACCATTAATTTAGATTTTTATCTAAAGCTGACATAAAATTGCCTAATGCCTATGAAGACTTCTAGTTATGAAATAACGGATTTTAAGAATATTACAACATTTCAAGGATTAAACGCATTTAGGTTTATCGCGGCTTTATTGGTGGTTATGCACCATAGTGAAGCAATTAAAAGAAAAAATGGGATTGAGAATTTTGAATGGCTTGGACTATTTAGAAATGGTGGCAATGCTGTTACTTTCTTTTTTGTGCTCAGCGGTTTTTTAATTACATATTTACTTTTAAAAGAATCTAATAGAACAGGAAGTATTGAGGTAAGAAAATTCTATATCAAAAGAATGTTAAGAATTTGGCCTTTATACTTTTTATTAGTTTTTATAGGAACCATTGCGTTACCTATAGCTTTTTCAATTTTGGGTGTGAATTATGAAATGCCCTATAGTTTAAGTGAAACTTGGTTTTATTTTGTTTTCTTTTTACCTGGATTAGTAACATTCATTTTCGGACATCACTTTTTGGAACCATTATGGTCAATCGGCGTCGAAGAAGTATTTTATCTTATTTGGGCTCCTCTTTTTAAAATAAGCAAAAACAAGATTTTATCACTTCTTCTCATAGTAATATTTGTTAAAATAATTCTCTTATTATTAAGCCTCTTTGTTATTCAAAATAGTTTATTTAATTATATTGTGGCTGCTTTTCAATTTGAAGCAATGGCTATAGGTGGCTTAGGAGCCTATTTTCTCTATATGAATGGGCAGTCGCTTACTCAGCATTTTATTTTTAAAGTAGCTGTTCAAATAATTGTATTCCTTACTGTTATTTTGTATTTAACTTTTCAAATTAACATAGATAATCAGTTTTGGAACCTTATATTTAAAACCCCAATTTTTTCACCTATAGTTATTGACTTTCTTTTTTTATATTTAATAATTTGTGTTTCTACTGTAGATAATAGTTTAATTAAGCTAAGAAATAAAACTTTATCGTTTTTGGGAGAAATATCATATGGAATTTATATGTACCATATGCTTGTAATATTTGCCGCTATGCTTTTTATAAAAAAATATCTTAATCAATTAGGTTCACCCTGGAATCAGTTATTGTTTTACAGTGTAATTATTTTTTTTACAATTGCTGTGTCTTTATTGTCAAAACTTTTATTTGAAAATTATTTTTTAGGTTTAAAGCACAAATTAGATAAAAATTCAACATTCAAAAACTAAATATTTAAATTGTTTTAGCATTTCTTTTTAGTTCCTTGCATATTCAATTTATTAGTCTTAATTAAAAAATTAGGTTGTGTTCTATAAATAAATATTATATTAGCATCCATGAAAACAACCAACGAAATTCTATCATCCATAAAGGAACTAAGTGAATTTGAGAGGGAAAGTCTGTTAAATGAGTTACTTTCTT
>Ga0247832_1008160_pt1 | contig 10582 bp, 8 predicted proteins | sample LaCruzMarch2015__10_FD_192407 | JGI IMG/M metagenome (GOLD analysis project Ga0247832, IMG submission 192407) | Freshwater microbial communities from meromictic Lake La Cruz, Castile-La Mancha, Spain - LaCruzMarch2015_4m | ecosystem: Environmental > Aquatic > Freshwater > Lake | place: Spain...
TATTTATATCACGGTAAGAAGCAATCGAGAATCAAAAATAAAATGGGTGCCGATTCACTTCAGAGACCGAATGGGTGGAACAGCTAGCGTAAAAACGTTTTCGTTTGTGAAGCATGGTTTCAAATTATTTAAACAATTGAAGGCAGCCCAACGCGGAGAATAGATACAATTTCTAATTAGCTTTATTGAATAACAATTTTCTTCGTAGTGCCTACGGAATTTCTAATAATATAAATACCCTTCGATAATCTATCCTGCTCTACTTTTCGCCCTGAAATATCATAAATTTGATAAGCAAAATTTGATTTTATCTTTAATCTACTCGGGGAAGGAATTGGGTTTTCTAATATTTCTAAACCTTGAATTGGCATTAAATCCATATTTTGGATAGGTAAATTAAAAAATGTCAAAGCGCCAATAGAGTTGATATTGTATATAAATGGGCCTTGATATATTTGAGTACTATTTACATAATATTTATGAGGGGTATAAGAAATGGTTTGAAATGCATTGGGTTGATTCAATTCCAAAAATATAGTATCTCGATTTGAATACAATTTAGAAACTAATCCACTTTGCTCCTTTTCATTGAAAAAATAATCCTTGAGATTATGACCATCATACGTAAAATCAAACAAAACTGGTTGGTCAAATACAAGTGCAATTTTCATTTGATTGATATAGAAAGCTTGATTAATAGTTGGCGCATCATATAATTGATTGTATTGTGTATTATAAAATGAATGATTCAATTTGGAAACAATTTGATGTGATAACTCTTTATAACCATTCATATTATAGTGACATCCATCATGTTTGATGTTCATTGTAGACAATATTTTAATATGATTTGGCGAAATATTTTTGAGATGACGCTGTTCTTCGCGAATGATTGAAGTCGATTCTTTATTACAACCATGTTTAATTTGAAAAACTAAAACCAGGCTTAATTGTTCAAAATCATATTCCCATTGTTTATACAATTTAGTAAATTGAGTTGTATAAAATCCTTTAGAAGAATCGGCATCATTCTCACCCTGATACCAAATTATACCTTTAATTGCATCTTTCAAATTAGATTTTTGGCATCGATACATTAGTCGATCATATATGCGAGAATAATTTACTTGACTTGATTCTGATTTTTGATGTTGTACAATAGATGTACTACCCTCTGAACCATTCAAGACACAAATAGGAATACTATGCGCTTTTACTAATGAATCTGCAAAATGAAATCCGAGTTGACCGACATAAAACTGCAAGTTGGATTCTGGCGTGCAATGTTTTGCAATACCCCAAAGCGTATCTGCAACAAAAACCTCATTCGAGGTTGAATAAGGTCTTCCAAAACTACGAACAAAGGGATTTTCAGGCAATGAAGCAGAAGAATCGAAAGGAATTTGAGCAAAAGCATTTGATTGTCCCAATACCAGATAAACATCACCACAGCAAATTTTATCTGATGATTTTAATAAAGTCCTTGTGGAATCTTTAATTCCAAATAATTTAAACGAGTATGAATTTAATGATGCTTGTAAAGTGTAACTAAAAGTAAATTTATGCGTAAGTTCATTTTGAATGAACGTGACAAATTGACTATCTTTTTTCCCATTGGACTGTTCACAAATTAATCCGATACGATCAGCTAAGGAGTCAGGAATATTGCCCGAAATTGTTATGTCACAAGTATTTTGTTCGCTTCTTGGAAAAAACTGATATTGAGCTGGAAAGGAAGAAATTTGAACTTGAGCTAATATAGAGTAGCTCAAAAACAATATAGCAATAAATTGAAAGATACAATATGCCATGAATTTCATAACATAAATATAAATCAATTAGTTGACTAATTCATGCTGTAACGATTTGATAACATCAACAATAGCTTGCGCATCGTATTCGCATTCACGATACAATTCAGCTGGTTTGCCATGTTCAACAATTCGATCAGGTATACCGAGCATTTTGACAACAGGTGTATATTGATGTAAAGCAAAAAACTCTAAACATGCACTACCAAAGCCACCTACAACAGTTCCATCTTCGATTGTCACAACATGTTTAAAATGTTGTCCGACTTCATGTAAAATAGATTCGTCTATTGGTTTAACAAAACGCATATTGTAATGCGCAGGTTTATAACCCAATTGAGCTAATTGGGCGCAAGCTTTGACTACGAAATTACCTGGATGACCTAATGATAAAATGGCAATTTCAGTTCCTTCTTGAATCAGTTCACCTTTACCAATGTTCATTTTTTCGAATGGTGTTTGCCACTGTGGCATTACACCTTCACCACGTGGATAACGAATTACAAAAGGGAGAGTGTTTTCCTCCAATTGTGCTGTATACATCATGTTGCGCAATTCTTGCTCATTCATAGGTGCACCTATAATCATGTTTGGAATACAACGCATATATGGTATATCGTATACGCCATGATGCGTAGGTCCATCATCGCCTACTAGTCCAGCTCTGTCTAAACAAAATATGACTGGAAGTTTTTGAATAGCTACATCATGAACAACTTGATCGTAAGCACGTTGCATAAATGAAGAATAAATATTGCAAAATACTTTCATCCCTTGCGTAGCAAGTCCTGCACTTAAAGTCACAGCATGTTGTTCGCAAATACCTACATCAAATGCTCTATCAGGCATTTCGGCCATCATAAATTTCAAAGAACATCCAGAGGGCATAGCTGGTGTTACACCCATTATTTTTGGATTGACTTTGGCAAGTTCTATGATAGTTTTTCCAAATACATCTTGATATTTAGGTGGTTGAGGAGTATCGTAGGTAACTCTATTGATTTGTCCTGTTGTTTTATCAAACAAACCTGGCGCATGCCAAAGTGTTTGATCTTTTTCGGCAAGATCGTATCCTTTACCTTTTACAGTATTGATGTGTAATAACTTTGGCCCTTTGATTTGTTGCAAATCACGCAAGGTTTCAACGAGTTTAAGTACATTATGACCATCAACTTGACCAAAATAACGCAAGCCTAAACCTTCAAATAAATTACTTGTTTTAGAAACAACAGCTTTAATACCAGCCTCTGTTTTGGAAGCCATTTTTTGATGAAATTTACCAAAAGGCAACTTACCTATCAAATTCCAAATATCATCTCGAACCATATTATAGGTTTTTGAGGTTGTGATATCGGTTAAATATTCCTTCAATGAACCAACATTTGGATCAATACTCATGTTGTTGTCATTCAAAATAATCAACATATCGGCTTTTGTAGTTCCCGCATGTTGAAGCGCTTCAAATGGCAAACCGGCTGTCATAGCGCCATCGCCAATGACTGCGACGTGCTGGCGATTGGTTTCACCGTTTAATTTGCTTGCAATAGCCATACCCAAAGCTGCAGAAATAGATGTGGAAGAATGTCCTACACCAAAAGCATCATATTCACTCTCACTTCTTTTAGGAAAACCACTAATTCCGCCATATTTTCTATTCGTATGAAATTCTTCTCTACGACCAGTCAAAATTTTGTGACCATAAGCTTGGTGACCTACATCCCAAATTAATTGATCATAAGGTGTGTCCAAAACATAATGCAAGGCAACCGTGAGCTCCACCACACCGAGGCTTGCACCAAAATGTCCACCATTAACACTAACAGTATCAATAATAAACTGACGTAGTTCGTTACAAACTTGCTGTAACTGCTCTTTTTTAAGTTTTTTTAAATCAGAAGGGTATTTAATGGTTCGGAGTAGTGGGCCTGCTTCAATCTGCATGGATGTATAAAATTGTAATAGTCAAAAATACATATAGTTTTGTAAAATATGAAGGGAATATCCATTTAAATTAACCAATTGTCATAAGTTTTACCAATACTTTATCAAACTTAGACGAACTGAATTAAAAAATTGTAATTTTGAACCATGAGTTTACTCAACAATTTTGGATTAGCTCTCCAACATTATAAAGACGCCATATCATTAATACAAAGGGAAAAACTGGGAGGTTTATTTCTCTTGTCTTGCTTACTTTATTTAACTATTACACTCTTAAGTGCATATCTCATGTGGCTTGGACTTGATCAAAGTTTGAATTATTTCCTGACCTTATCATTTGTAACTACAGTAACTCAATGGTTTGAAAACATACCAATAGTCTTGAAACTTATAAAAATCGGGCTTTATTTGTCTTTGTTTTTTGTATTTATCTCAGTGTATAAATATCTTTTTTTGGCTTTAGCATCACCGTTGTACGCGTACATTTCGGAACGAACGGCAGAAATCATCAATCAAACTACCTACAAATTCAATTTTGGTCAATTTCTACATGATGTCATTCGCGGCATTCGAATATCTTTTCGCAATTTTGTTGTACAATTCTTTTTAACTCTTCTGCTCTTGATTTTATCATTTATACCTATTGTAGGTTGGTTATTTGGTTTGATAATAGTTGTTTTAGATTGTTATTATTATGGATTTTCTATGCTAGACTACAACTTCGAAAGACATAAATTATCGATACAAACGAGTCGAAAATTGATTCGATCAAACAAAGGAATCACAATAGGCAATGGTCTAATCATGTATTTATCTTTGTTGATTCCAATCCTTGGAATAATATTTATAGCACCACTTTCAGCTATTGCTGCAACGATTTCATTTTACAAAAACCCAGCATTCTCAACAGCTGCAAAACAATGAACATGGAAAAAGGAACTCTACATTTAATTCCCAATATACTCGCTGAAAATAGCACACAAGCCATCCCTGAATATATAAAAAAGCTTGTAACAGACTTGAAAATATTTTATGTCGAAGAGATTCGAAGTGCGAGACGTTTTTTAAAAATGATGAACCGCGATATCAATATTGATGGTTTAACATTTTATATGTTGAATGAACACGAAAATGAATCATTACAATATGCAGCATCTATTTTAAATAAAGGAAATTCAATTGGTTACATCAGCGAAGCGGGTTGTCCAAGTGTGGCAGATCCTGGACAAGAATTGGTAGAAATTGCACACAAACACAATTGCAAAGTAAAACCTCATGTCGGTCCAAATTCTATTTTATTGGCACTAATGGCATCTGGATTTAATGGGCAACAATTTCAATTTTTAGGCTATTTACCAAATAAACAACCTATGCTATCGCATAAAATTAAAGATATCGAAGTCGCAAGCAAACTCAATGATTCAACTCAATTATTTATTGAGACACCTTACCGTAACAATCAATTGATTAGTGAAATTCTAAGATTGTGTTCGAACCAAACTCGCCTTTGTGTAGCGTCTGGATTGACTGGGGAACAAGAAAAAATAATTTCATGTACGATACAGGAATGGAAAAATATGGAATATAACTTTCATAAAATCCCAGCCGTATTTGCCCTTTATGCTAACTAAGATTATAGTCCAGGTGTATATTTTACCTCAGATACTTTCTCAATGCGATCAATAATATACTGACCATTTTCTTGGTTTTGATTTCTACCATTGTAGTTCTCACCTCTCCATGGCAAGGATTTTCTATATTGTGTGTAGTGTACACTTACATTTTTGCCAATTATTTTGTTTAAACTATCTGCAAGTTTTACATCAATCACGGAAAAAAAGAAATTGTTGGTATTTATTGTTCCACCCTGTGCGGAACGCAGACCTGGTTGAACCATTTCACCTTCATAAGTTTTAAAAATATTACCCTTTCTAGAAAATTTAAATAAAATCCCTTCTCGAGTACCATCGCTAAAAGAATTGTAAAAAAACCAATAAATATAGCCTGCACCAAACAACAGCAATATAGCAATAGATAAAAATATAAATTTTTTCATGTATGAGTTTATACTGCGAAATTACGTCTTTCTATCGAAATCGCAACTATCAATCCATTTTTGTACTTTTGAATAAAATCAGTTCATATGAAAATCTACTTTTTCATTTTATGCATGCTTATTGGAAATCAAATGTTTGCTAAAAACAAACCAATTATAATCAAGTTAGAATCTAATGATACAGCAAAAATCCAATTGCCTTACACTCTATCTGAAGTGCTTTTTGCAGAACAATCGAGCGATACCATAGGATATTTGTCCAATAAATCTGATCCTACTCCTTTAACTGCTATACTGCAAAATCGAAAAAAAACGTTTGAAACTTATCTAAGCAATTCTTATTCAAGTGAAAAAAAAGGCTCTAACATTGCTCTTCGAATTTCTAGGTTGAATATAAATCCTATTGAAGCAACAAAATTTTCACCTACAGATACATTTCACTTTGAATGCGAGTTTCTTCGTATTCAAAATGGCGAAAAGGAATTACTTTATACATTCAAAGCTAAAAATTTATTAGGTTCATATAATCAACCAGAACTCATTTTGAGCAATTATATCAAACGCGCTTTGCGCTCTGCAATTGATCAATTTTCTCAAACATTTCTCAAAAACAACCATTGGAATGTCTTAGCCGATACATCAACATCACTAGTTCAAACATCAGCATTATTGAATCAATTTAACTCAAATGACAGCATAGCTTGTTCAAAAAAAAGAAATATACAATACGAAGATTTTAATAATAACAAAGTCAACGATTCTACAAAAAGTGCTGGACATGCCAGGTTGATACTTACTTATGCTGCTCAAAGTGAGGAAAAGGAAGGGAAATTGTATTTAACCATACACACAAAAGCGTTTTTGGATAAAACAAGAAGCTGGATCAATCCAAAAGTTAATGATCCTAATTTTATAACTTACCAACAACTACATTTTGACCTATGTACCTATTATGGTTGGAAGTTGAATAATGCATTTCGCTCAACTCATTTTACTTATGGTGAGTTTAAAAGCGAACTAAATCAGGTTTACAACACTATATATTCTGAATATACACATCAACGAAAAATTCTACAAGATGAAACAAACTCTGGCCAAAATTTGACTAAAATGAATGAATGGAAAAGTAAAACTAAGAACTTAATGAGCCAAATTGACTTATAAAAAATTTAATAATAATGAACTTATTATAATCAAAGAGATAACTGAATTTATAAATTCCTTTGATTCATTAAAAACCCAATAATCATTTAATTTTAATCTTCAATTCATTCTTTTTCACTTGAGGATTTCTGCTTTAAAAATTTTATATTTCGAATAAAATTAGTATATCCTGTTCGCTTTATAGGTGAGTTTTTAAATACTTTATCGAAAGTAAATTCTTCTACATTTTCCCAGTCTGCTGTAGTAAAATTTAGCATTTCTGTTGTTGGTGAAAATGAATCAATTTGATGTGGTGAAGAAAATCGATTCCATGGACAAACATCTTGACAAATATCGCATCCAAAAATCCAATCATTCCATTTATGATCTGTATCAATCAAAGCATCTTTTAATTCTATGGTATAATATGATATACATTGACTTCCATTGATTTCTTTGTTAGGTAAAATTGCTTCCGTAGGACAACTATCTATACACTTAGTACAAGTTCCGCAATAATCTTGTAGGTATGGCAAATCATACTCCAATTCAATATCAATCATCAATGTGGCTAAAAAGAAAAAAGAACCCGATTTTTTTGAAATTAAATTTCCATTTTTTCCTACCCATCCCAAACCACTTTTGACAGCCCAAGCTCGCTCCAATACAGGCGCACTGTCAACAAATCCTCTACCACTTACCTCTCCTATTGTTTCATTAAAATAAAGTAATAATTCATTTAATTTTTTCCGAATGACAAAATGATAATCTTCGCCATAAGCGTATTTAGCTATTTTATAGATTGAATTTGGCTGTATTTGTTCAGGAAAATAGTTCATCATAAGGGTTATTACACTTTTAGCACCATCAACCAATTTTGTTGGGTCAATACGTTTATCAAAGTGGTTCGCCATGTAACTCATTTTGCCATGATGGTTCTGATTTAACCATTTTTCGAGTCTAAAAGCATCATCAACGAGCTGTTCCGCCTTAGCTATACCGACATAAGTAAAGCCCAACTCATGAGCTTTATCTTTGATTTGTCGCGTATATTTGCCAGTCATCATATTTAGCAATGATAATAAGTTTTTTTAGATATTTGTTAACGCTAAACCACTTAACTTTACAATCTTTATTAAGAATAACTTAAACAATGAATAAAAAATCGTTTTTACCACTTGTCTTTGTGTTGGCATTGGGTATCTTCTTTTCGTTTAAACTAATTGCTGACAAAAGCAATTTAGAACTTTTACCTTTCCAATCGGATGTCAATATTACCCCTTACGCATTACCGGAAGACAACAGTTCGAGTAAGAATCAAGTCATTCTGCAAACAATCATGCAAGTTTTAAAGGATGGTCATTATTCTCCAAAGGAAATCAATGATGAATTTTCAAAAAAAGTATTTTCAAAATATATGGAAATGTCTGATTATGGTAAATTATTTTTACTACAATCTGATATTGATGAGTTTAAAAAATTCGAATCAAAAATTGATGATGAAATTTATGCTGGGACTACAACGCTTTACGATATTGTTTCAGAACGTATAGTAGCTCGAATCAAAGACGCTGAAAAATATTACAAAGCAGCTCTCGAACAAACGTTCACTTTTGATGGAAATGATGAAATTGAATTGGATGGAAAAAAATTGAATTGGGCTTCGGATCAAACAGATTTGCAAAATCGTTGGACTAAAAGTATCAAATATAGAACCTTAGCTCGTTTTACTGAATTGAAAGAGCAACAAAAAACGACAAAAGATGAAAAAGAAAAAAGCAAGTCAATCGCTCAATTGCAAATAGATGCGAAAGCCAATGTGCAAAAAAGCATGGAGTTTTTCTTTAAACGTTTAAATAAAATCAATGACAGTGATCGTTTTGCTACATACATGAACAGTATAAGTCATGTAGTAGATCCTCACACTGATTTTTTTCCCCCTAAAGACAAACAACGTTTTGATGAAGAAATGAGTGGTGCTTTTTTTGGTATAGGTGCTCAACTTCAAAGCGAAGAAGGTGCTTGTAAAATCAAACAAGTCATAGTAGGCACTCCAGCCTGGAAAGATGGACGACTGAAAATTGAAGATATCATTCAAAAAGTAGCTCAAGGGGATGAAGACCCTGTTGATATAGCTGGTTGGGACTTAGAAGACATTGTACAAATTATTCGTGGCAAAGAAGGTTCAGAGGTTCGTTTAACAATTAAACACATAACTGGCGAACAAGAAATAATTTCATTAAAACGAGGAAGAGTTGAAACTGAAAGCACTTTTGCAAAATCTGTTTTATTGAAAAATGGAACTACTACATTAGGTTATATTTTACTACCTGAGTTTTATTCCGCCTTTAATGATCCTAAAGGAAGAAAAAGTGCCGAGGATATGGCTAAAGAAATCGAAAAATTAAAACAAGCTAATGTCAATGGTATCATCATCGACTTGAGAAACAATGGCGGAGGGTCATTGTCTGATGTTGTAGAAATTGGTGGTATGTTTATCGATCGAGGTCCTATTGTTCAAGTTAAATCAAGAGAAGCTATAGCTCAATCATTGAATGACCGAGTTGGTGGTAGTTTATACGATGGACCATTGGCTATACTTATCAATCAAGGAAGTGCATCAGCATCCGAAATATTAGCTGCAGCCATGCAAGATTATAAACGAGCTATTATACTTGGTACAACTTCATTTGGAAAAGGCACAGTTCAACGAATTTTTAATTTAGAAGAATTTTATAGAGGCGAAGCTGGTTTGGCACCACAAGGTTCAATTAAATTAACCTTACAAAAATTTTATCGTATTAATGGTGGTTCTACTCAATTAAAAGGCGTAACACCAGATATAATCCTACCAGACGCTTTTGAATTGTTGGACATTGGCGAACGCAAAGATGATAATTCTCTAGAGTGGGATCAAGTAGCGAAAGCAGATTATAAAGCATTGCCTCCTAAAGTCGATTTTTTAAAATTAAATGAATTATCTAAAAAAAGAATTGCACAAAATGAAGCATTTAAAATCATTGGTCAAAATGCTACTCGTATCAAAAAACAAACTGATGACAACAAATATTTTTTAAATGAAATCAAATATTTAGAACAAATAAAAGAAACAAAAGAATTATCTAAAAAATTAGAAGGCTTAGACAAAATCAAAGCTAACTACAATGTGGTTAATTTAGTCGTAGACAAACCTAATATTGAGAAAGATTCTGTAAGCATTAAACGAAATGAAGAATGGATCAAAAACTTAAAAAAAGATCCTTACGTTTCTGAGGCATCTAATGTATTGTTAGATTGGATAAAACTTGGAAACAAGTAGTAGGTAAAAGTAATTTCAAATTCTAATCGAAAAGTAACTTTTCTGCTTATTAAAGCACTTTATTATCCAAAATAGGGACTAATTATGATATAATATATGTTTATTTTCAACATAATACATATTATTAATATTTTAATTTGATTAAATTCATTCCAATATTTTGGTATTAACAAAAAATTTGTTGTATTTTTCTGAAACCAAAAATTTAATGCTATGTTATTCAGAAGCTACAAAACCATTGAAAGCAAAAAAAACATTGATGTTTTAAAGAAAACATTTCTAGGACAACACTTTAAAGTACATAATTTAGAT
>Ga0247832_1008162_pt1 | contig 10581 bp, 3 predicted proteins | sample LaCruzMarch2015__10_FD_192407 | JGI IMG/M metagenome (GOLD analysis project Ga0247832, IMG submission 192407) | Freshwater microbial communities from meromictic Lake La Cruz, Castile-La Mancha, Spain - LaCruzMarch2015_4m | ecosystem: Environmental > Aquatic > Freshwater > Lake | place: Spain...
AAAAAAAAAATGTCGAAGCGCGCGCGGCACTCGGCAACGTACCCGTTCGTATCGCCGAACGCGCGGGGAAATGGCGTCGCCGACGCGAGGCTACTGGCGTTCTGCGGCGTGGACGTTCCGCGCGGGTTTGGCCTCGTGTTGCTCGCCGGCGACAAGCAGGTCATGTTCGGCGCGCTCGAGTCGCTCGAGTCGCGCGAGTCGCGCGAGACGCCACGCCGGCGGGCGTGGAGCGCGACGCTGCGCGAGATCCGCGAAAGCGCCGAGTCTGCCGTCGCCGACGCGCGGGGCTCGGCGTATACGGCGTGCTCGGCGTACACGGTCTACGTGGTCCGCGCGGGGGCGGCGTTCACCATCCCGCTCGCGCTTGTTGACGGCGTGCTCGCGCCCGCGGTGTGCCCGCTCGGCGCTCGGCTCCGCGTCGACGACGCCGTGCTCGTGCCATCGTCGTGCGTGACGGTCCGCGAGCTCGTGCGGCTCGGGCGGTGCGTCGTGCTCTTCCGGCCGTTCGGGATGTTCGATCCGGCGACCCCGCTGCCGCTCGCGGGGCTCGTGTGCGTGCTCCGCGAGCTGCGCAAGGCGAAAACCGCGATCCCGATCGTCGTGACGCCCGAGCTCGCGGAGTTCCTCCGCGCCGTCGAGCGCGCCGTGCCGGGCACCACGCGCCGCGTGCTCACCGACCCGTACGAGCCGCTCGTCAACGTCGGCCTCCTCGTCGGCGAGCTCGCGCGCGTCATCTCCGCGAGCATCCTCGACGCCGCGGGCCCCGAGATCCGCGCGCCGTGCAACTGGCCGTGCGTCGTCGCGCGTGGGAACGGGGGCGGACTCGCGCCGCACCCCGCGTCGCCGGACGGCACGTTCGCCGTCTTCACCGCCCCCGGCGAGCTCCTCGGCATGCGCGGCTTCCGGCTCATGTACGCCTCCGACGGCGCGCGGTGCGCGGACGGGAGGTTCCGCGTGCCGTTCCACGACCCGCTCACCGGGTCGCGCGCGATACTCGAGGAGGACCCGGCGTCGCCTGTGCTCTTCGCCGACCTCGAAGGGCCTGCCGGACCTGCCGACCTCGAAGGACCTGGCGGACTCGAAGGACCGGTCGAACTTGGCACACTCGAAGGACCTGGCAAGCTCGTGCCCCGAGACGCGCTGCTAGGGTGCTTCGCCGACCACGGCGCCTCGCGCGTGCTCGCGACGTTCCGCACGATGTTCCAGCCATGCGCCGACGCGGCGGTGCTCGCGGCGCTAAGCGGCCGCAGCGGCGAGAGCGGCAATAGCCCGTGCGCTGCGGGCGTGCACTGGCGAGTCGCCGCGGCGTTCGCGCGGCTTGCGGGCGAGCAGATCGCGGATTTCCCCGTCGTGGAGACGGTTGCGGTGGAGCTCACGCCGACCTCGTGCGCCGTCTCGGTCGCCCTGCTGCTCAAGCTCCTCCGCGCGCGCGCGTGCGTCCTGTGCGGCGAGCCGAACAAGATCGCGTACGTCGTGCGCCTCCTCGTGAAGGGACTCGAGCCGCGCGACGGCCTCGGGTTCACGTGCCACGTCCCCGGGACGGTCGACGGGACCGTCGACGTGCACCTCTCCGCGCTCAACGCGATCCCCTCGCTCGTGCTCTCGTTCGCGATCCGCCCGCGCGCGCGCGCCAACGTGGGGGCGCTCTCGAGCGTCGCGCACGTGTTCCTCTCGGCGATGCGCGCTCGCCCCGACCGCGCGCTCTACGTGTGCCTATCGGGCTTCCCCGCTCCGCGTGGACTCCCGCCGACCGCCGAGACGGAGACGTACGCCGCCGTGATCTCCGACCTCGCCGCGAGCGTGTGTCGCTCGGCCAAGACCGACCGGCCGAGCACGCTCCGGTTTTCTCCCGAGTGCGCCGAGTTCGTTCTGGCCGTCCCCGCCGTCGAGCGGATCGTGCTTCCGCTCATCGAGATCATCCGCACCGGGCGCGCGCGCGCCGCGCGCGTGCTTGCGCGGGCGGCGGACCACGCCGCGGCCGGCCACTTCGCGCTGGGCATCCCGATGCGCGATCTTGTGGCGCTCGTCGCGGAGCGTGGGGCGCCGTCCGTACCGACCGACGCCCCGCTTCCGTCCGCGTGCCCGCTCTGCCGCACCTTCCGCACCTTCCGCGACGAAGACTACGACCACGACGCCGGCGCGTGCGCGTCGTGCGTCGCGGCCTCGTTGAGGGCGCTTCGGCTGATAGGCGAGACGGACGCGCTCGCTGAGGGGTGCTCGACCCGAAACGTGCGCGCGTTGCTCGAGCTGAGCGACTCGGCGGCGCGAGCGGCGGCGATCGCCGAGGTCGCGGAGCCGGGTTCCGATGAGAAGCTCGAGCGGGCACACCGCGAGCTCGGCTCGCTTTTTTCCTCGATTCACCTCGCGCGCCAAACGAGCGTTGCGAACGTTATCGAGCTGGGGCGTGTCGTCCCCGATATCGCGCTCGCGCGGCGCGCGCCGTACGTGTGCGACCTGCTCTTCGCGCAGGCGCCCGACACCGCGCACGTGCTCTACCGGCTTGGGATCGGGCGGTTTTTTTTTTAGTAGCAGTGGTCGCTCTTGAGGACGCCGAATGCAGCTAATAATAATGGTTTGTCCGGGGGGGAACGAACGAACGAAAGAACGTAAAGAAACAAAATAAAAAAAGTAAGGGCATGGACCTTCCTTTGTTTTTCGTCTTGAGTTCGGGGTTTGTGTTGTTTTTGGCTTTGTTTTTGCGTTTGGGCGGTTTGGGCTCCGGCCCAAACTCGGGTTCGGGCTCAGGTTTGGCCGGGCCCGCGCAACTCGTGGTGGTTTCGCTCACGACGTCGCCGACGCGCATCGGGCACATCGAGCCGCTGCTCCGCGCGCTCGGGACGCAGACGCGCGCGCCGGACCGCGTCGTGCTCAACCTCCCGCGCGTGTTCCGCCGGACGGGCGCCACGTTCGGCGAGTTGCCCGCGTTCGTGACGGGCAACGCGCTCGTGCACGTGAACTGGGTCGACGACATCGGCCCCGCGACCAAGATCGTCCCCACGGCCGCGCTGGTCGACGCGCCCGAGGCCGTGATCATCTCGGTCGACGACGACATCGAGTACAAGCCCACGATGGTCGAGTCGATGCTCGCGGTCTCCGCGAATTTCCCCGACGCCGTGATCACGGGCGAGAGTTTCCGCGCCACGAGCGGGCCGTACGCCGAGCTCGTCGAGGGGTACAGCTCGGTGCTGTACAAGCGCCGGCACCTCGACGGCCTCGACGGCCCCGCGATCGGCGCGATGCCGCTCGCGTGCTACCTCGCCGACGACCTGGTGATCTCGAACCACCTCCGGTCGCGCGGGATCGCGATCGTGCGCGCCTCGGCGCTCGGCGTCGTGCCGTTCGGCGACATCTACCTCGAGTACGGGGAGCGAGCGGACGCGCTGAAGAACGGCGCGGGCGGCGCGTCGCGCGGGAACCTCGACAACTACGCGCGGTGCGCGCGCCACCTCGCCGAGACCGGTGCGCTCCGCCTCACGCCACCGGAGGCCCGAAGCTAAAGCGCTAAAGCTAGGCCCCGCAGAAGGGCCGATTTCTTAAAACGAAACCCCCCTCTCTTCGCGCCCCCAAAAAACCCCCCCCCTAGCGCGCATGGAAGGAGATGCTGCGTGCCGTGCACCGCAGCAACGAGGCGCGCGCCGAGGAGATCAGGCGCACAGTGGCGCTCGCGAAAAGATGGGGAGTGCGCGTACTCGCACTCGAGGGCGCAGTTGCTCTCGGGATAGTCGCCAATGCGGTCGCCGATGAGATCGCGGCTCGCTCGTACGAGGAGCGAGCGAGCGTGGCGACGCACACGCCCGTCGAGCACGTGCGTTTCCTGGAGCACATGCTCCTAGACGAGTACGTTGCGAACGAGCGAGGGAACACCGTCGAGAAGGCGGTGCTAGGGTTCCGAGAGTTTTGGCCGGGGGTTTTTCCGACCGTCTTGCCGTGCGTCACGAACAAAGACTCGCAGATCTTCGAAGGCGAGCGGGGCGCGAATGCGGCTCGAGCCGCGCTAGCCGCGCTAGCCGCCGAACTAGGAAACGCGAGGAATGAGCCTACTACTTGGCGCGGCAAGCTCCCGTATTTGGTCGTCGTTGGTCCCTCTGGCGACGTGAAGCACGCGGTCGCGTGGCTCGTGACCGAGGAAAATTGTTTTTACTCGAACACCGGCGCGGGCGCGGAGATCGACGAGTCCGGCGGGAAGTGCGCCGTCGTGCGCCGATTCGGGCGCGACATGCGCAAGTACGTGGAGTTCGCGCGCACGAGCGCGTTCGACGGGGGGGCGTTCAGTTTGTACGTGGAGGCGGTGAAGGCGAGCGGAAACGCGAAGACGCCCAATTGGGCGGGGTGGACGCCGAATAGGGATGTGGATCAGGATGATGGGCTCCTCATGCTCGCGGACTATGGGTATGACGCACCAAACGGCACGTATGTGTCGTACCCGCAGCGTGGCGGGACGTGCACGTACTGCTGCGTGCTGTGGCTGATCGGCGCCGTGTTGCAGGGGGAAAAGTGCCCGGGGCTCGAGAAGCGGATGAAACGGAGAGGGCTCGAGTCCATGGCGAAAGTGAGCCTGGTGGCGTACGGGGACGTCGAGGCGCGTGACTGCATGCGCGTGATGGAGGCCGCGGCGTTCGTGTACGCGCGCGCGTTTCCGGCCGAGTGCGTCGCGCTCAGGGGCCGCATCGACGCGCTTTTTAGCCAGATGCACTCCGCGATGCTTCGTGACGGGACGCGGAGCGTACTGTATACCAAGTACGAGTGGGGGAAAGCGTGCGGCGCGGTCACGTTCGACGTCACCGCGAACCCCTTTGCGGGCGTCTCCGACGCGGCCGCTTGGTGCGCGAGCGCGCGCGCGTGGATCGAATCGTGCAACGCCGAGCACATGCCCGTCGTGTGCGTCTTCGTCGAGAAGATGCGCGGCATCGTTGCAGGCAAACTGGTCGAGCGCGCGCGCCCGGTGGCGGCGCACTCGGCCGCGATCGTGATGTTCCTTGCGATGTACGCAAGAAGCACGGTCTCCTTTACGGGCATGTCCGACGAGACGCTCGGAATCGCGCTACGGTGCGCGCGCATGGCGCTGAGTGGGGCCCCGGGAGGCGCCGACGAGACGCGCGCGCTTCCCCCGCTCCCGGCGGTGACGCTGCCGTGGGTCGCGGCGGAGTTCCGCGCGCTCCTCGGCGAGGCGACCGCGAAGCGCCCCGCGATATACGACGCCACCAAGGCGATTTTTCGCCCTCCGAAATCGAGCTGGCTCGCGAAGGTGGGCGACGCGATGACCTCTAGCCGCGTCGGCGTGTTCGAAAACAACGGTGTCCCGCCTCCCCATTGGGCTCAGTTCGTCAGCTACATGAAGGACGATCACACGATGGCTCTCAACGCCGCGCTCTTGTACATATACGCGATTCGCAAGAACCGCATTACGATTACGAAGCCGGTCTTTGAGCTTGGGTGGTCCGACAAGGGGCTGATCACGGGACACGGCGGGGCGTTCAATATTCTGAAGGGCTCGGAGACCGATACGACGAATCGCAAAGCCGAGGCGTTCTACGTGCAAAATACGATCTCACTGGACTGGCGGGCAGCGGACTCGACTCATTACCTTGCGTTATCCATCGCGGACCGCGTCGCGCAGAAAGGCGCTACTGAGGCTACCGAGGCTAAAGCACCCATTAACGGTGGGTCGGAGCAAACGGACGTGACGATGCACATCAGCTTGAGCGACGAGGGCCTGACGCGGACGGACGTCGATGAGCTTCTCGTGTGGGCGGACTACGAGCGAGCGACGTGGGAGGGCGAAGAGTACGCCGAATCGGCGAGGCACCGAACGTTCGAGTACTGCGCCGCGAAGTTCTTGAACCAGCCGACCGCACTCGCGTGGAAGCTGGATAACCTCGACGCGCTAATCGCAGGGGGCGACGGGGAGGCGAAAGCGCTTGGGCTGATAAGGATAGGCGACTTCAGCTTGTTTCTGGGGACGCAAGAGCACATGCGGTACGCGGTGCGAAAGGGACTGGGTGCCGAGATGCTTAGCGCGACGATGCGCGGTCGGGAAATCGGACAGGACGCGGCGTACGACGTCAGCAGCTCGGTGAGCACACACCGGCCGACGAAGAAAGGCGGCGCCAAGGTGCACACCTTCATTACAAGGGGGCCGAAGCGAGCGTTTATTTCCGAGGGCGCAAAGTCGGGTCTGAGCGTCACCCAAGCTGACCGCCGGCTCGTGTTCACGTGCGAGGGCGGCGCTCGGGGCACGATCGCCAAGGCGCTGCTGCTCGCGGGCGTCGAGAGCGAGCAGTGGAAGTACAACACGGGGAGGTATGAGATTGAGGCAAACGGCGCGAGGATCGTGATACAGAAGTCGCATCAATCCAAGGTGACGATCGGTGACTACGAGGTTGATCTGGCGCCGTCGGAGTGGTCGTCGCTCTGGTACACCACGCCCTTCGCGGCGGTTTTCCCCGTTCGTCGGGGCGGCACGCGGAGCCTCGCTGTGTTCGTTGGAGTACGCAGCTCAGGCGCCGCCGGCGGAGTGACCTTCGGCGAAGGAAAGTGCGTACTGCCGAGTGATGAGCACAAGGGGAGACACTTCGTTGTGCCGCTCGACGCGGCGGAGATTCTGCCTGAGTGCACGCCGGCCGAGGCGAGGACTCTGCTGAGCGCGTTCTCCGAGGCGTCTCTGTGCGGCGTGCGGCTTATGCCGATGGTCGCAGGCGCCCTTCCGGCGTGCATCTACGGCGACTATATGCACGCCGCGCTCGGCGGGAAAGCGGCTTCGCACAGGAGCAGGAACGTAAGGCGCTGCCTGTACCAGGTCGGGAGGAAGCATGCGCCGCAGATCGGCGCTGCGCCGCAGATCGGCCCGTGGTACGGGGCTATCGTGTACGGCGAGGACGAGCGCGCGGCGGCGCTCGCAAGGGCGAAGTCCGAAGGCGCGACAAGGCTCGAATTCGAGGCCAAGGGGGGCAAGAGCGCCTCGCGGGTCGCGTTCGAGGGCAGGTCGGGAAAATTCGTGACGGAGCGACAATCCGGCATCATCGAGCGAATGAAGAGCGGGCAAAAGGGGATACAGGTGAACATGGGCGTGGGGAAATCGGCGGTGATCATCCCTGTGCTCGTGCTCGAGATGCTCGAGCGCCACGACGTCGTGGTCGTCACGCAGCCCGCGCACCTCGTCCCCGCCGCGTTCCGAATCGTCGTATCCGCCGTCGCGGCGCGTCCGTTCGTCGGAGGGCGCGCGGTCCACGTGACGACCGATGCGCGGCATTTGGCTTATGACATCGCCAGCACGTGCAAGTACGTGGTCATATGCAGCTCGACGACGCTGCAGCGGTGGGTCTACGAGAATCCCACGCGCGCGTACGCGTCGCAAGGCATGCGCGCGCACATCGCGGACGAGATCGACGAGACGTCGGACCCGCTCAAGTGCGAGGTTGCGTGGGCGAAGGGCGAGCCGAAGGCACACTATTCCGAAACAAGCGCTCTGGACTACCACGCGGCCGTGTGCAACGCGGTCCTCGGATACGAGGCGGTGGGCCCAGATCCGAGCGGTCCGAGCGATCGGAGCGTGATAGAGCGGAGAGCGAGGACGAAGAACACGCTGGATGCGGTGACGAAGGAGGCGAGGAACATGCGGCTGAACACGCAGTACGGGCTGGTCGACGAGCATGGAGTGTACGTCGCGGTGCCTTACAAGTACGTCGACGCGCCGCTGGTCAAATCGAGGTACCGAAGCGTCGACGGGAGCGCGGTCTTGACGGCGCTCGCGGTGCTCGACGCGTGTACGCGCCGATCGCTCTACGAGTCGGCGAAGATCGCGCTCGAGCGTGCGGTGCGCGAGGTGAAAGGCGCCGAGGCGAAGAAGATCCTTGATTGCGCGAGCGACGTGCAAGTGTTTCTGCTCCACGCTCTTCTCGTCGCGCTGCCGCAAGTGATGTACTACGAGAGCGAAGCGGTCGTCGCGTTCACCGACACGCTCGGGATCGCGGGAACGTTCGCGGCGTTCTCGGGCACGATGGCGTTCGACTTGCTCGTACCGAAACTCGAGGGCGACGACGCACGAGCAAGCTTCATGCCGGAAACGCACGGGGGGCATCTATGGAAACTGGGGTTTGAGCAAGACACGGCCGGGAACGAGCTCGTGAAGAAGCTCATCTTGGCCGCACGCGTCGAGTGTGTTGAAGGAGCCCACACTTCCGTGCGCGCGGGTGCGGTGATCTCGGTACTCGAGCGAGCGCATGGCGCCTTGAAACGTATCGACCGTGGGCAAATGCTCGTCGTCATCGACGCTAGCGGCGAGTTCGGGCTTCTCGGCCCGTCGGAGTTCCTTAGCAGAGCGCGCAGGTTCAACGAGTCGGGCTTGCTCGAAGCTGAAGGGGAGTTCGTATACTACGACCATAGCCGCTCGCGCGGAACGGACGCGACGCTCGACGCGGACGCCGTCGGGTACGTGGTTATAGACTGGAGCACGACGACGCTGACGGTCGCGGCGCAGGCGATGTACCGTCTCCGTGAGCTCGAGAAACGGCAGAGCATCGTGTTCGTCGTGTGCGGCGCAGCGAATGTCAGTATAGAGGAGCTGTACGCGCAGCTCGAGCGAAACGAGAAGGGGCGCAAGACGCGCCTCGATGCGCGCTCTGCAGTCCACGTTCTACGCGCCGTTAAAAAGAAGTGGAGTCCAGAGGACTTCGTGTTTCCGATCGAGGCGGGGGACGTGCAGCAAGAGCAAGAGCAAGAGCAAGCGCAAAAGCAAGAGCAAGAGCAAGAGCAACAGCAAAAGCAAGAGCAACGAATAACCAATCAGTGTCTCTCCATTCCAAACGGCCAGTATACTCTTGACCCGTTCGTGCTGTACACGGAGCAAGATTACAAAAACAAGGGACTCGGGGTTTCCGGGTTGCTTGGCAAGCTGCGTTCGGCCAAACTCCACGTGTCGCCGCTCATCATGACCAGCTTCGTGACGAGGCCGCTCGAGCGCGCGTTCGTCGTGCTGCACGCGGCGGATACCATCGTCTTGTGCACGCAGATCGAGACGCTCGCAGGGCTCGAGAGTGACACGCGCTTGCGCGGCGAGTTATCGGTATACGCGGGGACGGGGCTGCTCTTGCGCGGGGAGCGTGCCTCACCGGGACTCGTCCTTTTTGGACGGTACTTGTGTGGGGACGAGATCCTACGTGCGGAGCAACGCGAGCTGCTCGCGTTCCTGATGGATCGCTACCGTGGGCGAGAGTCGGCACTGTTCGAGGTAATGAGCTGCCTTGTCGCGACACAGGTCGTCCCGATGCGCACGGGAGCGCTTGGCCATTTGCATACAAGTGCCAACTGGCACAAAGTGGCTATCGGAGACCCGCCCGAAGTGGCGCTCATCGACGGGATCATGTCGCTGAACAGCAAGCCCAAGAAACGCACGACGAAACCCCAAGACTTTGGCCGAAAGAGGATGTACGTGTAACGTGCTTAAGCTCTCCGGCCCGCCACCTTTCGCTCCCCGCGCGCAATGTTCTGGCGCGAACCCACCGTGTGCGGGTGCGTATCTCCGAGGCTCTCCAACCGCACGCTCAGCGCGTGCCGTAAGAGAAGCATTGCCTCGTCGTCCCTCTTGGCCGTAGCGGCATCCTGACGCATCCCAAGAAGGTACACCCCAAGGTTATTCGCCGCCATTGCGTATTCTGCGTGGCGGTCGCCTTTCTCCTTCTTCACTTTGGCCGCGAGCTTTCGATACTCCGTTTCCGTTTTAGCTTCGTCGGCGCCCGCTGCAAACACCTCGGCCATGAGAGCGCACGAGGCCCTCGCGTCGCTGTGTCTCGAACCGACCAATGCTACTTGCATTTCGTGCGCCTGGCGCACGAGCCCCGCCGCCGACTTACGCTCGCCCCACTGGAGGGCGATGACGCCCAGAAGCTGGATGGCGCTCGCGAGCATCAGGTGCGGTGTACCGAGCGACCGCGGCCAGTTTTTCATCAGCGCGTGCAGCTCCGCAGCGGCGCCATCTAGGTCACCTAGGCCGTGCATGGCCCTCGCGATATTGACGGTGGCCTCTTGGTATCGCACATCATCGCGCCCCACGGCGGCGGCTAGATCGGAGCGCAGGGTCGTGCAGAATGGCAGCGCGACATTCGGCATGCCCGCCTCGACCAGCGCGTCTCCGTAATTGTCCGCCGCCGCGAAATACACGTCGGGGTACACGGCCTTCTTGGCGGCGCTCGCGTCGAGCCACCGTTTCGCCATGAGCCTTTTGAACATGCCCGTATAGGCGTCTCCGCACACGGAGCACGAGTGCCACGAGAGGTAGATTTTGTCGTCGTGGGGGAGCTTTGCGGCGACGCACCCCGCGTGCGCGGCCCGCACGCATTTACATCCCAGCGGAAACACGGACACGTCCCCCTTTCCACACTCGTAGCACGACCGAGGAGCCGACGGGAGCCCCGATGAAGACGCAGCGCCAAAGTGACACCCAACGTGACGCCCAAAGTATGCTTGCGCTCGACGCGCGTGCCATTTGGCGGCAGCCGGGTCGGTACCCGCGAGTTTACGCGCGCGTCGCTCGTGCGAGACGCCCTTCGCGAAGTGCGCGCCGCTCATTTTTCGGAAATCCTCCTT
>Ga0247832_1008163_pt1 | contig 10580 bp, 9 predicted proteins | sample LaCruzMarch2015__10_FD_192407 | JGI IMG/M metagenome (GOLD analysis project Ga0247832, IMG submission 192407) | Freshwater microbial communities from meromictic Lake La Cruz, Castile-La Mancha, Spain - LaCruzMarch2015_4m | ecosystem: Environmental > Aquatic > Freshwater > Lake | place: Spain...
AAAGAAGTCGGCCAGTCATTATCTTGGGGTGTGATAAATACCCCACCAGCCTTACTTATCTCTATTTCTAGTTCTTTAACCTGCCGCTGCATGATTTGCTGCTGTATTTTTAAAATATCTTTTTGTTTTAGGTAATAGCGTCCAGAAATTATTCGTTCATAAACTGATAATCCCCCGCGCTGATTTATTTCATAACTCCAAAATGGATCAGCAGGTTCAATGATAGAAAATAGGATTAAACGGGCACTGCTCTCATTAATCATCTAACAAATCTAGCCAAGTATTTTGCGATTAATACATAAAAGAGCGATCCTGTGTATTACTTACTCGCCTCAATAACTGCAGCAATATTTGCAAATGATTTACGATGAATTGGTAGAACACCAAGTTCTTTTATAGCAGCGGTATGTGATGCAGTTATATACCCTTTGTGACTTGCTAATCCATAATTTGGATACTCTTTATCTAACTCAATCATAATTTTATCTCGATACACCTTAGCCAGGATTGAGGCAGCACTAATTGAAATTGCTACTTGATCACCTTTCCAAACAGCTAAATTTGGTGTGGTAAGACCAGGAATTGGATAACCGTCAGTTAGTACATACTCTGGTTTAATAGTTAGGGCATTTATAGCACGTCTCATTCCTTCAATATTACATTTGTGCAGACCAAGCGAATCAATCTCACTAACGGTGACTTCAATTATCGAGTAAGCCAGAGAATTATCAATTACAACTTTATATAAATCCTCTCGCGCCTGCGCGCTTAGCTCTTTAGAATCTTTTATTTCACTTAATTCTTTAGATAAAGGATCTTTTAAGATTACGCAAGCAACTACAAGTGGACCAGCACACGGCCCGCGTCCTGCTTCATCAACTCCAGCAATATTCTTTATACCTGCTTTAAGTAAAGTTTTCTCAATCATTTTAGCTCTAAGGCTTATCTTTGACTGAAACCTTTTTTAAATCCTCACCCTTTGGTATCAAAGCAATATTTGAAATAGGCCAAACAATAAAAGTGGCACGACCGACCACTTTACTTAACGGAACCATTCCATTATTTGCACTATCTGGGTGAAATCTTGAATCAGCACTTGCGCCACGATGATCGCCCATAACCCAAACAAAGCCCTTTGGGATATCAACATTAAACTGCATATCACTTGGCTTATCACCTTCATAAATGTACGGCTCAGTTACAGAGACACCGTTTACCTGTAGTTTTCCAGTTGCATCACAACAAATAACTTTGTCACCACCAACGCCTATTACACGCTTTATCAAATACTGTTTTGCTGGGTCTGGCAAGACACCCACTAAAATTAAGCCACTCTTTATTTTTCCAGAAATTGTTGATTCATCTGATTCTGGTGAACCTCCAAGCCAATTATCTGGATCTGCAAATACAGCTACCTCACCGCGTTTAATCTCACTAAATAAAGCACCAAATTTATTTACAGCAATTCGATCCCCAACCTGCAATGTATTTTCCATTGATCCAGATGGGATAAAGAAAAAATGCAAAAAGAAAGTTTTGATTACTATTGAGACAATTAATGCAGAAACTACTATTACTGGTAGTTCGCGAAGGAACGAACCCTTCTTTGGCATAGGTTTTTAGTAACTTAAGCTTGTGGGGTTTCTTCTGCAGTGGCTTCAGCAGGTGCTTCTTCCGCAACTGGTGCTACCTCTGCAACTGGTGCTTCTTGCGTAACAGCCTCAGCAGGTGCTTCCTCAGTAACCGCAGCTTCTTGCTTAATAGCTTCAGTAGGTGCTTCCTCTACAACTGGCGCACTCTTAGCAGCTAAGCGCTCGACTGCTTTCTTTTTTAATGTTGTTGCACCATCTGCTGGTTCAGCCATCGCTTCTTTTACTGCTGCCTCATAAGCAACTCGCTTATCAATACGTACTGGCTGTGGCTTTAATGTGCCCTCAGTTCCTGGTAAACCATTTGCTTTTTGGTAGTCACCAGTAATTTTTAGTAATGCAGTTACTGCCTCAGTTGGTTGCGCTCCAACTCCTAGCCAATATTGCACACGCTCTGAGTTAACCTCAATTAATGATGGCTCAGAGGCTGGTGAGTAACGACCAATTTCCTCAATCGCTTTTGAATTTCGAGCAGAACGAGAATCTGCAATCACTATACGAAAATGTGGTGTACGGATCTTGCCAAGACGCATTAACTTAATCTTTACTGACACAAAACTCCCTATTAAAAATAATTCGGCTTATCTTTAGTAAACAGCGGGGGCGTTTACATCCAGAGCTAACCTTGCGGATAAATATTGCTATGGGTTAGAGGGTCCCACTAGCAGGAGGCTAATCTTGCCAGCAGAGGGTGGTAATCCCAAATTGGCCTATATTCCCTCTTCAATTGCCCGCTTTGCAGGGTTACCCGATCGGGATTTTTTCTTAAGATTTTGATTACCTATTTTTGGTTTTAAGGTCCCACTCATACCAGCCATAGGTGCTGCCATACCAGCTGGCATATTGCCACCTCGCATTTGCTTCATCATTTTTTGAGCTTGAGAAAAACGTTCAACTAGTGAATTTATTTCAGAAATAGCTCTGCCACTACCGCGGGCAATTCGTGCACGCCTAGATCCATTTAATACCTTTGGATTCCTTCTCTCAAGTGGTGTCATTGATTCAATAATGGCTCTAGTTCTTACTAGTTCTGATTCATCAAAGTTATCTATTTGCTTTTTCATTCCAGCAGTGCCGGGCAATAAACCCATTAACTTACTCATACTTCCCATATTTTTCATTGCCTCTAATTGTGATAGAAAATCCTCAAACGTGAAATCTTCACCTTTAATAAATTTATCTTCAAGCTTTTTAGAGGCAGCCTCTGGCATTGCCCGCTTAGCACTTTCAGCAAGCGATGCGACATCTCCCATACCAAGAATTCGAGACGCCATTCGTTCTGGATAAAACAGGTCAAAATCATTTATTTTCTCACCAGTGGATGCAAAAATAATTGGCTTACCAGTCACCTCAACAATAGATAGAGCAGCACCACCTCTAGCATCACCATCTAATTTGGTAAGTACAACTGCATCAAAGCCAACACCAGCTAAGAAAGCATTTGCAGTAACTACTGCATCCTGACCAATCATGGCATCGACTACAAAAAAGGTTTCATCTGGTTTAACTGCGCTTTTAAGATCATTGATCTGCTGCATTAATTGCTCATCAATACCAGTTCTACCCGCGGTATCAATAATGACAAAATTATGTAATTTATCTTTTGCAAACTTTATTGATTCTCTAGCAACATTAACTACGTCTCCGATGCCATTTCCTGGTTCAGGAGCAAAGACTGGGACTTTTACCGACTCACCAACAACTTGTAATTGGGTAACAGCATTTGGTCGTTGTAGATCAGCTGCAACTAGAAGTGGCGTATTGCCATCAACTTTTAAGTAATTAGCTAACTTTCCAGCAAGGGTCGTCTTACCGGCTCCTTGTAGACCGACTAACAAAATTACTGTTGGAGGCGTCTTTGCAAAACGAACCCGCCGAGCTGAGCCCCCTAGAATCTGGGTAAGTTCACTATTAACAATTTCAAAGATTTTTTGTGCAGGGTTTGTGCTTTTATTTATCTCATCAGATATATCTTGTGATTTTTTATAAACTCGATCAGAAAAAGATTCGGCAACAGAGAGTGCAACATCTGATTCAAGTAAGGCATCTTTAATCTGTGCGGTAAAGCTCTTTAAATCTGATTCAGATACTTTCCCGCGCAGGCCAGAGAATATTGAACTAAATCTCTGACCTAGCGCTTGGAACATGGAGGCATCTTACATTTTTTTAGATTGCTTCATCCCCGCTCTCACCGGTTCTAACCCGAATCACTGATTCAACTGATGTGGACCACACTTTGCCATCACCAATACTTCCAGTCCGAGCTGCGTCGGTAATAACTTTGATCGCCTTATCAGCAATCTTGCTGCTTACCAATACTTCTAATCTAATTTTAGGAATTAAATCGACTTTATATTGAGCACCGCGATAAACCTCAGTTAAGCCCAATTGTCTACCAAATCCCTTTGCTTCAGAGACTGTCATGCCAGTTATCCCAGCACCAACTAAAGCTTCTTTTACTTCATCTAATTTTTGTGGCTTAATGATTGCTGTAATTAGTTTCATGAACTAAAACCTCCTCTTGAACTAGATGTTAATTCATATCCAGTTTCAGCATGTTGATCGTAATCAATTCCTGCAATCTCTGCCTCTGCTTTAACCCTAAAGCCAATTGTTTTATCGATAATAAAGCCGATAATTAAAGTAGCAATGAATGAGTAGGCTAGAACTAAGAATGCACCAAAGGCTTGCTTACCTAACAAGGTAGCTCCACCGCCATAGAAGAGTCCATCTAGACCAAGACTATTTATGCTGCTGCTTCCAAAGAAACCAATTGATAAGCAACCCCATAATCCACCGATTAAGTGGACACCAACAACATCTAGAGAATCATCAAAGTTAAATAGGTATTTAAGACCTACTGCTAGTGCGCAGAAGATTCCTGCAAATAGCCCAATTAAAACTGCAGCCCAGGGGACTACAAAGGCGCAAGCAGGAGTTATTGCAACTAAACCAGCAACCACACCAGATGCCACACCAAGTGATGTTGGATGACCATCTCTTATTTTTTCAACTAATAGCCAACCAAGAGCGGCAGCGGCAGCGGCTACTTGCGTATTTAATAATGCAAGAGCAGCAACACCGTTAGCACCTAATGCAGACCCGGCATTAAATCCAAACCAACCAAACCAAAGCAGGCCGGCGCCAACTAATACCAATGGCATTGAGTGTGGTCGCATTGATTCCTTGCGCCAACCAATTCTTCTACCTAAAACTATTGCCAAAGCTAAACCAGCTGCGCCTGCATTAATATGAACTGCAGTACCACCAGCAAAGTCTTCAACACCACGAGCAGCTAAGAAACCTGCTCCAGTTACTGCATCGCCAACCTTGTTACCGAAGGCAAATACCCAGTGCGCTACTGGGAAATAAACCAATGTAGACCAGAATGTTACAAATACTGCCCATGCTGTGAATTTTGTTCTATCTGCAATTGCTCCTGAAATAAGAGCTGGTGTAATTATTGCAAACATTAACTGAAAAGCAGCAAATGCTAGGAGTGGAATCGGATAAACGCCACCATTATTTGTAAGTTCATTAACAGCACTTCCAAGTCCTGAAAGTGAAAATTCGCCATACCATTGTGAGTTATCTTTGTACCCAAATGCCAATTTAAATCCATAGATCACCCATAAAACACTGACGATGCCAATAGTTATCATTGACATTAACATCATATTTAAAACACTTTTTGCTCGTACCATACCGCCATAAAAAAGAGCAAGACCAGGTGTCATCAATAACACCAATGCTGTGCTTGCTAATACCCATGCGGTATCTCCAGTATTTAGTACTACATCTGCCATAGCAGCTCCAATTTCGCTATTCTGATAGCGGTTATAGATTTAAGGTTAAAAACCTCGTCATTGAGATAGGCAACTATGGCTCGGGTGGGTTAAATCAAGTGTTGATTTAGATTTCGACCTTGTGACAGTTTTACCTAAATTGTTAAAAGTATGTTACTTATTCAAATAGGCCCGCGATATACGCCTCTGGATCAAAGTCATCTAGGTCTGTGATTACCTCACCAGTGCCTACAAACTTGATCGGCAGACCAGTCTGCTTCTCAATCGCCAATGCAATACCCCCCTTGGCTGATCCGTCTAATTTAGTAATAATAAAACCAGTAACTCCAACTGCTTCAATAAATATCTTTGCCTGATTAATTCCATTTTGTCCAGTTGTGGCATCAATTACTAATAAAATTTCATCTACTGGTGATTGCTTACTAATCACTCGTACTACTTTGCCTAGTTCATCCATTAAATCTTGTTTAGTATGAAGTCGGCCTGCTGTATCAATTAATAAATAGTTAAAACTTTCAGTTTTTGCTTTAGTAGCAGCTGAAAATGCAACAGAGGCTGGATCACTATTGATCTCACCAGTAACTATTTCAACTGGGATCCGCCTCGCCCAAGTCTGTAGCTGTTCAGTAGCAGCTGCACGAAATGTGTCAGCTGCTACTAATAACACCTTGCTACCACTCTTAGTTAATCTATTTGCTAGTTTTGCTGTAGATGTTGTCTTACCAGTTCCATTAACACCAACAATTAATACAGTATTTAGACGATCTGAATCTATAAAAAGCTCTCTGCTCTTATTACTTAACCAGCTCTTAACATGGGTAGTTATTGCCAAAACAGCATCATCTGGTTTAGCAGACTTTACTTTATCAATTACTTCATCAACTAATTTAACACCAAGGTCTGAGGCGATTAGTGTGCTTCGAATTTGATCCCACTCATCAGATGAAACTGATCCAGAGCGTAGTGCGGTAAATAATCTCTTAAATAAACTCATTTACTTTTTAAGATACAGAATCAACTTCGCGAATGCGCTGCGAGATTACCTCGCTTACGCCATCACCTCGCATTGTGACGCCATATAAAGAATCGGCAATCTCCATGGTGCGCTTTTGGTGAGTAATAATAATTAACTGTGATTTCACTCTTAGCTCTTCAAAGACACCAAGTAACCTTCCTAGGTTTGTATCATCTAATGCAGCTTCAACCTCATCCATTACATAAAATGGTGAAGGTCGTGCTTTAAAAATTGCAATTAATAATGCCACTGCAACTAATGATCGTTCTCCACCCGATAGAAGTGAAAGGCGCTTTACCCGTTTTCCTGGTGGCCTTGCTTCAACATCAACTCCAGAGGTCAACATATCTGATGGGTTAGTAAGTATTAACTTTCCATCTCCACCTGGGAATAATCGCGAAAAGACAAGTTCAAATTCTCTAGCAGTATCTTCATATGCCTGCGTGAATATCTGCTGAACTCGATCATCAACTTCTTTAATGATATCTAGCAAGTCCTTCTTAGTTTTCTTTAGATCTTCAAGTTGCTCAGCTAGATAACGCAATCTTTCTTCAAGTGATGAATACTCTTCAAGTGCAAGGGGGTTAATTTTTCCAAGTAATGTAAGGGATCGCTCAGCTTGAGCTAATCGCTTTTCTTGTTGGTCTCTACGGTAAGGAATCAGTTCACCAGGTACAAATTCTCCCTGTTCATTTTCATAAAATGTTGGAACATCATTATTTGGACCATACTCATTAGCAAGAGTCTGAACATCTATTCCTAGCTCCTCAATCGCTTTATTTTCTATCTGTTCAATTCGCATTCGATGCTCTGCCCTTGCAATTTCATCTTTATGAACACTTGAAGTCAGTCTTTCTAATTCAGTTGCTAACTCTCTACTGCTTGTGCGCAGACTTAGTATTTCACCCTCTCTTGCAGAACGTGATGCTTCTAATCTCTCTCGCTCGGAGCCAGCACGTAAAATTGATGATTCAATTTGAATTAAAGCTTCATAAGCTGCGTCAGCAATCTGTTGGGCAGTTATTGCTGCTTGCGCACGAATTTCTCGACGTGAAATTGACTTTGACGCAGCATCGCGTTCAATTCTTGCTTGATTTTCTAATGCTCTAGCTCTTTGTTCAATTGCATCTTTGCGCTCTTCAATTGTTCTTAAGTTTAATCTCGCTTCAACCTCTTTAGATCTAGCATCAGAGACTTGTGAACGTAAATCTTCTAAGTGAGTTAAATCTGGCTCCACTGGGGATTGATGTGATTCAAATTGCGCAATTGCTGCTGCCAAATCTCGCTCATCTGATGTGCGCTGCTCAGTTGCTGCAGTAAGTGCAGAAGATAATCGATCCAACTCCTCACCTGAGTTTTTAACATTTTGCCCAGCAACCGCTAGTTGTTCAGCAAGCCCGGTCATAGCTGCATCTGACTCATTTAACTTTGATAATGCGATCTCAAAATCTTGATTAACCTTATTTAATACCTCTTGGGCAGTGCTTAATTCAAACTTAACTCGATCACAATCAGCTGAAACTTTAACGAGCTCTGATTCACAGATTGCAGTTAATGATGAAATTTTCTCAATTAATCCACTATTACCCGAACTTTTTACTAGTTCATCTATCTCTTTAAAGGCAGTTAATTTTCCAAGTAAACCTGCTCTTAGTTTTTCAACTGACTGCAGTTTTTCAGTAAAAGTTTTTAAATTTGCCTCAGATGCTTTTACTTCAACTTTTAATTTTTCAAAAATAGCATCTAGCCCTGGTTCTGAAGCAGTAAGTGATGAGATCTGAGTTTCAATTACTCCAAAACTTTCTCGGTGCACTTTTAATCTATCTTGTACCAAGTCACGAACTGTTGTTAAACGATTTATTTCACCAGTTGTTGCATCAATTCGGGAGCGCAATCCATTGATATGTCCTTCTTGTCTAGCTGTGCCCTCACGTTGATCAGCTAAAGCTCTAAGGGATGCGGAAACTCTATTTTCTTCTAGTGCTAATTGCCCTTCAATTGCTTTAAGTGAATTTGAATCAACATTTAATTGTTCTTGAGAAATTTTTACTTGTGCTGTGATTGTTGCTTCTTCCTTGCGCAGTAACTGCGCCTCCTCTTCTAACGCTTTTGGATCGCGCCCAGTCGCCTTTGCCTCCTCTGCTTCTTCAGCTAAAAACCTTGAACGCTCAGATGATAAATTTTGTACACCTCTAATTTGCTCACGCTGTGCAGTAAGTCGATAGAAATTTTCTTGAGCAGAAATTAATTGTGGATTTTCACTTGCCGCAATCGCATCTAATTCAATCTCTCGATCTCTTGCAGTATTTAATTCTCGCTCAACTTGTTCCTTGCGATCACGAAGTACGGTTTCATCGGCAACTTCCTCGGCCATCTCTGAGCGCATTCGAATTAGATCATCAGCTAGTAAGCGTAATTTTGCATCACGCACATCTGATTGAATTATTGTTGCTTTCCTGGCTACCTCAGCTTGTTTGCCAAGTGGTTTTAATTGTCGGCGAAGCTCCACAGTTAAATCTTGAATTCTTGCAAGATTTGTCTGCATTGAATCTAATTTTCGAATTGCCTTCTCTTTACGCTTCCTATGCTTAAGGACACCAGCAGCCTCTTCAATAAATGCTCGTCGCTCCTCTGGATTTGCAAGCAAGATCGCATCTAGTTGGCCTTGTCCAACAATCACATGCATCTCTCGCCCAATACCGCTATCACTGAGCAGTTCTTGAATATCTAATAATCTTGTTGTCTCACCATTTAATAGATATTCAGATGAACCATTTCTAAATAAAACTCGAGTAATTGTTACTTCGGAAAAATCAATTGGTAAAACACCATCTGCGTTATCTATTGTCACTGAAACTTCAGCTCGGCCTAGTGGTGCTCTTCCGGATGTACCAGCAAAAATAACATCTTCCATTTTTCCACCGCGTAAAGATTTAGCACCCTGCTCACCTAATACCCAAGATAAAGCGTCAACTACATTTGATTTACCTGATCCATTTGGACCAACCACGCAAGTGATGCCCTGCTCAAAATTTAGGATGGTAGAAGAGGCAAAAGACTTGAACCCCTTAAGGTTCATACTCTTTAGATACATAGCTTCGCCCACTTAATCCGCATAGGCGCAAACCTATCTAAAAATAGGGTGAAATCGGTGCTACCTACCGTTGGCAACGCGGGCAAAAGTGGGAGGAACGATTAGCAAAGGCTATTCTGCGGATCAAAGTTGAACATCTTGAACATGGCTGCCCAGCCCTGCCGTAAACACTCAGTGACCTAGAAAAGTAGCCACTCGCCCCATTCACATTTTTATATTGTTGATCAAATGAAGTTCCTCCTGCTTTTATTGCAGATTTCATTACCGCCTTTGCGCTATTAATTAGCTTTTTAATTTCATCTTCAGATAGATCCTCACAAATAATCTCTGGATGAATTTTTGCTCGCCATAGCGCCTCATCAGCATAGATATTTCCGATTCCACTAATTATTTCTTGATTTAATATTGCCGGCTTTATTGCAGATTTTCTAGAACTGATATCTACAATAACTTTTTTTAAGTTAAAATCTGCTTCAAATGGGTCATAGGCAATATGGACAACTGATGTTGGAATTTGATCCTGAATCTGCTCTATAGATAGCCAACCAAATGTGCGCTGATCAATAAATCTAATCTCATCACTCGTACTCTTTTTTCCTGCTAATCCTGCTGTCTTTTGGAGTTCAATTCTGGCACGTAAATGTGATTGATCAGGTAATTGCTTAGAGGAAATTAGTAACTGCCCACTCATACCTAGATGAGCTACTAAAGTGAACTCTCGATCAAGTTCAAACCATAAAAACTTTCCCCGTCTTTTAACTGCTCTAATTTTTGCCCCAACAACTGCTGCTAGTGGGGAAATAGAACTGGGTTTAATCGCTCTTAAATGATAAGAATGAGCAGATGATATTCGTCTGTTTAGCACATACTTCTCAAGGCCTGCACGGACAGTTTCAACTTCAGGTAGCTCTGGCATTTTATTAAGAAGAAGAGTTCTTACTTTTTATTTTCTCTATTACTAATTGCTTCATGAGCAATTCTTGCGGCTGCTTGCTCAGCCTCTCGCTTACTTTTTC
>Ga0247832_1008164_pt1 | contig 10580 bp, 9 predicted proteins | sample LaCruzMarch2015__10_FD_192407 | JGI IMG/M metagenome (GOLD analysis project Ga0247832, IMG submission 192407) | Freshwater microbial communities from meromictic Lake La Cruz, Castile-La Mancha, Spain - LaCruzMarch2015_4m | ecosystem: Environmental > Aquatic > Freshwater > Lake | place: Spain...
CGCTGATCGCTTCCATGCTCACCCAACTCAAATCCGGCGATCACAACGTCGGTTCCACCATCGAGTTGATCGTCCGCAGTCCGCAGTTCCGGGAAGTGCGCGGCAGGGACTACAAAGTTGACTAAGTTGACTAACTTCTGGATCGCGATACCTTTAGGCCGCTATGACGACGATCACCACTCACGAAGCAAAGACCCATCTGTCACGCTACCTTGCCGATGTTGAACTCGGCAAGGAGTTCATCATCGCCCGCGGTAAGACGGCCGTCGCGATGCTGGTGCCCATGAAGAAGCCCAAGCAGAAAGCCCGTCCGAAAGTGGGTGAGACCCTTGATCCGCCATGGGAGATTCCAGACTCCGCTTTCGCAGCGCTTACCGAAAAGGAACTGGAGGAGTGGGGCCTATGAGACTGCTTCTCGACACTTGCACCTTCCTGTGGCTGGCACTGCCACAAGGGAAACTCTCGCCAGAGGCCACGCGGCTGATCAATGATCCCAGTTCATCGCTGGTTATGAGTGATGTGAGTATTTGGGAGATCAGCATGAAGCACTCTGCTGGAAAGCTCAGCCTGCCCGGCATCCCCAGAGACTGGGTGCCTTCGCGAATGGCCTTCTTTGGTGTAGGCGAGTTGGCGCTGGATCGTTCGGCGATCTATCGCAGCGGCGAACTCCCGAGAATCCATCCCGACCCGTTTGATCGCCTGCTTGCGGCGCAAGCCATGGAATCCGGCATGACCATCCTATCTCCAGACACACCGCTCTCGTCGTTGGGAGCATCGCGCCTTTGGTAAACAACCCTTCAATCACCATGAACACCCATCGATTCAACCGTCGTGCCTTCCTTCGCGGGACAGGCGTCACCATGGCCCTGCCCTGGCTGGAGTCCTTCAATGTCTGGGGCGATGAGCCCAAGAAGAACAAGCCTGCCAGCGAGGCACCCGTGCGCTTGTGCGTGACCTTCTCCGGCAACGGCTTCCATTCGAAGGAATGGTGGGCCAAGGGCGAGGGCAAGGCGATGGAACTCGGCCGCGTGCTCGCGCCTTTGAACGAGTTTAAAGAGAAGCTGCTCTTCGTGCGCGGCTTGTATCATGAGGAGGCGCGCAAAGGCAACATCCACTCGTCGCAAACTGGAAACATGCTCTCCGGCGCGCCCATCGCGAGCGGTGGGGAGATTCGTTCGGGCACGAGCTTCGACCAATTGCTCGCTCAAACGTATGGGCGCAGCACGAAGGTGCCGAGCCTTGTGCTGGCCTGCGAGAAGTCGAACCCTTCGGTGCACAAGAACTACTCGATGCTCTACAGCTCGCACATCTCGTGGAGTTCACCGACGACACCCACGCCACTCGAGTTGTATCCCGCACTCGCATTTGATCGTCTCTTCAAAGACGAAGCTTCGCCAGCCGACAAGAGCGTGCTTGATGCCGTGCTCGCCGATGCGCAGGACTTGCGCCGCGACATCAGCGCCAGCGACCAACGGAAACTCGACGAGTATCTCGACAGCGTGCGTGACGTGGAGAAGCGCATCGAGAACGCCGGTAAACGCGGCGAACTGCAAGGCTGGCGACCCACGCTCGACAAGCCAAATATCAAACGCCCTGCCGACGGCATCCCGCAGGACATCGCGGAGCACATGAAGCTCATGTGCGACATCCTTGTGCTCGGCTTTCAGACCGACACCACCCGCATCACCACACTGAAGCTCAACAACGACCACAGCGCCCTGCGTTTCCCGAACTTGCCCAGCATCCAGCAGCCAGGCCACGGCATCGACTACATGATCCATCACCTCCTTAGCCACAGCGACGGCGAAGACTATCTCAAAGTAAACCAGCTTTTCATGGAGCAACTCGCCTACCTTGCCCGCAAGCTCGATAGCATCCGTGAAGGCGAACGCACGCTGCTGGACAACACCATGCTCATGCACTGCTCTAGCATGATGGCCGGGGCGAAGCACGACAACGATCAGCTTCCCATCATCGTCCTTGGTGGAGCAGGCGGACGACTCAAAGGCGGACGTGCGCTCGACTATAAAGACAAGCCAGACCGCCAACTCTGCCGCCTCTACATGTCGATGATGGACAAGATGGAAGTGCGCCCGAAGACCTTTGGCGATGCGAAACTCATGCTTGAGGAAGTGTGATCATGTCGACCGTCACGCGCGCCCTTATTCTTCTCGCTCTGGCGTGCCAAGCCGCTCCAGCCGCCGATGCTGCTTCATCGAAGAAGCCCAACGTTCTCTTTGTCGTCTTCGACGACTTGAACAACCGCCTTGGCTGTTACGGCGATCCGGTGGCGAAGTCGCCGAACCTTGATCGGCTGGCGGCTCGTGGCACGGTGTTCACGCGTAACTTCTGTCAGCAGCCGATTTGCGGTCCCTCGCGCGCTTCGTTTATGAGCGGGCGCAGGCCTGACTCGCTCGGCATTTGGAGTATGACGAAGTATCTCTACGATCTGCATCCCGATGCGGTCACGATGCCGCAGTGGTTTATGCAGCACGGCTACACGGCCATGAGCATTGGCAAGGTGCTTGGCGGTTATGGCAAGGAAGCGGACTTCAAGACGCTGAGCGTGCCGGATCGTCGGACTGGCGGCAAAACGAAGGATGAGTTTGCCTTGCTAAATGGGGCTGCTTTGCCGCCAAACCTCGCGAAGGATCTGCTCTGTGAGAATCGCGATGTGCCGGACGAGGCGTGCTTTGACAACGTGTCGGCCAGTCTCGCGATCACCGAGTTGCGTGCGCTCGCGAAGAAGCCGGAGCCGTTCTTTCTCGCGCTGGGTATCTTCAAGCCGCACACGCCTTACAAGGTGCCAAAGCGCTACTGGGACATGTATCGTCGCGAGGACATCCCAGCCATCGAGACGCCCGCACGGCCTCGCAACGCGCCCGAGATCGCCTTTCATGCGAACCACGAAATCCTCGGTGAGCCGAATGCCCACCGCACCCTTGATGAGGAGTCGAAGCGCGAGATCCGCCACGGCTACTATGCGGCGATGAGTTTCGCCGATGCGCAGTTTGGCCGCGTGCTGGATGCGCTCGATGAACTCAAGCTCCGTGACAACACCATCGTCGTCATCATTGGCGACAACGGCTTTCATCTTGGCGAGCACGATGTCTGGGGCAAGATGACCTTGTTCGGCTGGGACGCGCGAGTGCCGCTCATCATCAGCGCCCCCGGTATCGGAAAGGGCGGCGCGAAGACGAGCGCCATCAGCGAGTTGATCGACATCTTTCCCACGCTCACGGACCTCAGTGGTCTTCCCTCTCCGGGGCAGCTCGACGGCACTAGCCTCGTGCCGGTGCTCAAGGACTCCAGCGCCACGGTGAAGACCGCCGCGCTCACGCAGCATCCACGTCCAGCACTTTACTGGGGCGGCGGTCCGAAGGCCTTGCCTCAGGTGATGGGCTACGCGCTCAAAACCGACCGCTGGAGCTATCATGAGTGGCGCGACTTCAAAACCGGCCACGTCGTAGGCCAGGAAATCTATGACGAGCAAACCGATCCGCTCGAAACGGTGAACCTCGCCGGGACCGTCGAAGCCGCCGCACAAATTCCCGCGCTTGCCGAGCAAATCAAGGCCATGACCAAAGGAGGCAAACCATGAGAGCGGCATTGCATCTTCGCACCTCTTTCAAACCCGGAGGGTTTCCAGCCATTAGCCGGTGGTTGAGCGAAGCGACACCACCGGAGCCTCGCGGAATGAAAAGACGATCCCAGAGGGATCGCAGCGAATGCGTTCCCTTTGAAAATGGCGTTGCTGGCATCCTTTCAGGATGCGTTTCTCCCTTCGCACGAGTCCGGTGGTGTCGCTCCTTCGTCGCTCAACCACCGGCTAATCGCTTGGATGCCTTCGGCATCGCGGGGCACTCCGTTTTCCCGTGGCGCGTGGCTGTAATGTGGCGCTTGATGTTCGGGATCTCCTTCGCCCTCTTCTCCTCCTGTGGGCATCCAGCTTGTGCCGCTGATGCATCATCAAAGAAGCCAAACGTCCTGTTCATCGCCATCGATGATCTGAAGCCTCTGCTCGGCTGTTATGGCGCATCGTGGATCAAGTCGCCAAACATCGATCGCCTTGCATCGCGCGGCACGCGGTTTAGCGCGAACTATTGCCAGGTCTCATTCTGCGCGCCTTCGCGTTTCAGTCTGCTCACAGGGTTGCGGCCGGATACCACGCACATCGTGGTCAATCCCGCGAAGCAGGACGACCTTCTGCGCAAGCGCTTCGCGGACATCGTCACGCTGCCGCAGCATTTCAAAAACAACGGCTTCCTCACCTGCGTCATGGGCAAGGTCTTCGATGGTCGGACCGTGGACGACGGCCATGACACCGCTTCGTGGTCGGTGCCGTATGTGCGTCGGTTTGATGAAGCGCCCGGCGGTCTCGGCAAGCCGCCCGGTTATCAAAACACAAGCACGCAGCAGCAACTCACCGCTGCCGCACCCGGCACGCAAGGACCGCCGGTGGAAAGCGCAGACGTTCCCGACAACGCCTACTACGACGGTGCGATGGCGCGCACCGGAGCGGCGAAGATCCGGGAGTTTGCGAAGGCAAAGCAACCGTTCTTCCTCGCGGTTGGATTCTTGCGTCCGCATCTGCCATTCATTGCGCCAAAGAAATATTGGGATCTCTACAACCGGGCGAAGCTGCCGCTGGCTCCCTTTCAAACGATGCCCGTCGGAAGCCCGCACGACCTCGCTTTTTACAGCAACTCCGGCGAGCTGCGAGCCTGGTCGGATGTGCCAAAGACCGGCCCGATCCCCGAAGCGCTTCAGCGCGAACTCATCCACGGATACGCAGCCTCGGTATCTTACAGCGATGCCAATGTCGGCCTGCTGATGGCCGCGCTGGGGGAGTCTGGTGCGCTTGAGAACACCATCGTCTGCCTGTGGGGCGACCACGGCTGGCATCTCGGCGAGCACGGTCATTGGGGAAAGGTCACCAACTACGAGGATGCGACCCGCGCGCCGCTCATCATTGCCGCGCCGGGCCATAGACAGGGCGCAGAGGTGAAAGCCATCACGGAGTTCCTCGATGTCTATCCGACGCTCTGCGATCTCGCCGGCCTGTCGAAGCCAGCGCATTTGCAAGGCACCAGCCTCACGCCTTTGCTAGGCGAGGTGCGGACAACGCTGCACGAAGCTGCGATCAGCCAGATGACTCCCAACGCCAGCAAGGATGGCGTGATGGGTTGGACGTTGCGCACGCCACGCTACCGCTACATCGAATGGCGCCGCGCCGACCTCAGCACCGAAACACCTCGCATCACTGATCAAGTCGAGTCCGTCGAACTCTACGACTACCAGACTGATCCGCTCGAACGCGAGAACCTCGCAGGCAAGCCGGATCACCTCGCCGCACTCAAAGAGCAACAGAACCTCTTCGACAAACTGCTGCCGCATCTGCCGAAGCGCTTGGAATAAGAAACTAAAGGAGAAAAATATGATCCACGTCATCGCCACCATTGAACTCGCGCCAGGCACGCGCGAAACATTCCTGACCGAGTTCCGCAAAATCATTTCCGACGTTCGCGCAGAAAAGGGCTGCATCGAATACGGCCCTGCGGTGGACGCACTAACTGATCTCTCCAATCAAGCCAAGGTCGGTCCCGACAAGGTCGTCGTCGTGGAGAAGTGGGAAGACCTCGATGCGCTCAAGGCACACTCAGTTGCGCCGCACATGCAAGCGTATCGCGTCAATGTAAAAGACTACGTGCTCGGCGTGCATTTGCTGGTTCTCGACCCGGTCGATTAAGTCATTCACGACCGATTGATGAAGCAAAAATACACCGCGCGCTCAGCGAGACGTTTCACACAAATTTGGAACACAACGCAACGATGAAAACCACTCCCACTCACCTCACCGCCCTGCTGCACGTCCCGATCATGCAGACCTTTGTGCGTAGTTGCCTAACCTTATTCATTGTTTGCTCCATCGCATCCGGACAGGAAACTTGGACCAAGACCGATGTGGATCGATTGATGACCGAGCTGTCCAACTGGGGCAAGTGGGGAGCCGATGACCAGATGGGGACGCTGAATTACATCACACCCGAGGTCCGGCAGGCAGCTGCAAAGCTGGTCAAGGAGGGGATAACGGTGTCCCTCTCCCGGGATGCCGCCAAGACAAAAGCCCCGGACAACGGCAGCCCTTATGAGCACAACATCGCCGCTGCCAATGAGAATCAGGGCTGGAACGGAGGCAGCATCAAGGTTGCCTATCATGGCTTGGCCCACACGCATCTCGATGCGCTCTGCCACAAGCTTTACGGCGGCAAGATGTATAATGGCTATTCATATAAGACCGTCACCGCCAATGGGGCTGAAAAGGACTCCATCATCAATCTCAAGGCGGGTGTATTCAGCCGCGCCGTCCTGATCGACATCCCGCTGCTGAAAGGCGTGGATTATCTCGAACCAGGAACGGCTATTTTCGCCAAGGATCTCGACGCATGGGAAAAACACTGCGGAGTAACAATCGGGGCGGGCGACATCGTCCTGGTGCGCACCGGCCATTGGAATCGACGGGACAAACTCGGCGTCGCCGCCCAGCGTTCGGGTCTGCATGTTTCCTGCGTGCCATGGCTGCATGGTCGCAAGGCGGCGATGATCGGCACCGACCTTGCCTTGGATGTATCACCCTCCCAAGTCCGGTTTTCCGACCAACCGGTGCATCAGCTATGTCTGGTCGCCCTGGGTATGCCTGTGCTGGACTGCGCCGACCTCGAACAATTGTCCATCGAAGCCGCCAAACGGAAGCGATGGGATTTTCTCATCACCATGGCCCCGCTCCCCGTCGATGGCGCCACCGGCAGTCCGATCAATCCAATCGTGACATTCTGAGCGCCCAGCATCGCATCTGCCGAAGCGCCAGAAATAACAGAGCATGAATCACTCACTCACATTCCTCCTCGCATCATTCAGCGCGATCACGCTACATGCGGCGACGCCTAAACCGGAGGAAAACGATGCCGCTGCGCAATGGGCGAAGCGCCATGTCTTCGCGCAGCAGGCGAAGTTGCCGTTTAGCTTTGTGTTCGGTGGAAAATCATCGGATGAGTTGTTGCGTGATTGGAAGCGAACCGATTCAGTACGTGGACTTGATGCGCAACGCCGCGAGCGCACGCGCACATGGATGGATGCGACTACGGGACTGCAAGTGCGGCTTGTTTCGACCGAGTATTCGGGCTTTCCCGTTGTCGAGTGGACCGTTTGGATCAAGAACACCGGAAAGGCCGACACGCCGCTCATCGAGAACATCCAAGGTCTCAACAGCACCTTCGCAGCAAATCCCAAAGCCGCGCTTTCACTGCATGGCATTCGCGGTGACACCTGCGTGGCTGAGAGTTTTCAGCCGTGGGCACGCGAGCTAACAACCGGAGCGCGTCACGTTTTCTCACCGCCAGTGAAAGGCGGCTACGCCTCCGGCAAATCCAGCGATGGCCCGGATGGCTGGCCTTACTGGAATCTGCAAACACCTGGAGGCGGTATGATTCTCGCCGTCGGCTGGCCGGGGCAGTGGGAGGCGAAGTTTGAGCGCAGTGAAGACGGTTCTTTGCATATGAGGACTGGGCAGCAACTCACGCATCTCGTGTTGAAGCCGGGCGAAGAGATCCGCACGCCGTCCACCACGCTTTTGTTCTGGCAGGGCGATGATGTTGTGCGTGCGCAGAACCTCTGGCGCTCCTGGTATCTGGCGCACGTGCTGCCACGCATCGGCGGTGTGCCGCAGCCGCCCACCACACAGATTCAAGTGGGCGGCTCACTCGCCACATGGCCAGGCGTGCAGGCATATCTCGATGCGGGCATCAAGCCGGACATCCTCTGGCGAGATGCAGGTTCGGATTCGAAAAGCACTTGGTATCCCAGCGTCGGACCGCGCAAGACGGAATGGCTGAACACCGGCACCTGGGAACCTGATCCCGCTAGGTATCCGCAGGGTTTCCGACCGTTCAGCGACAAGGCGCGCCAGAACGGCATGCAGTTCCTGCTGTGGTTCGAGCCGGAGCGTGTGGGTGATCCTGGGTCATGGATCGGCAAGAACCATCCCGATTGGCTTCTGCCCGGCAACAGTGCTGGTGACGTGCTCAACCTCGGCAACCCGGATGCCTTGAAATGGCTCATCGATCACATCGACGGCATGGTGAAATCGCAGGGCCTCGACTGGTATCGCGAGGACCTCAACGGAGACGGCTACGGCACCGCTTGGCGCAAGGCAGACGCGCCTGACCGGCAGGGCATCACCGAGAATCTCCATGTGCAGGGACATCTGGTCTTTTGGGATGAACTGCGTCGCCGCAATCCGAACCTTCATCTCGACTCCTGCGCCTCTGGTGGACGCCGCAACGATTTGGAAACCATGCGACGTTCCGTGCCGCTGCTGCGCAGTGATTGGTCAGTCGTCGATCTTCGAGAAAAGCCCCTGCAAATCGAAGGCAACCAGGCACAGACTTATGGTCTATCCTCTTGGCTGCCCTGGCAGGGGGCCGGTGTGCCGTTCTTCAAGGATAGCTATGCCGTGCGCAGCTATTACATCACCGGCTTTGGCATGGTCACCCCCGGTTGGACCAAGACGCCGGAATCCATCGCCGCAGTTCGAAAAGGCTACGCCGAGTGCCGCCGCATCGCCCCGCTCATGCTCGGCGACTACTACCCGCTCACGCCATACAGTCTCGACACGACTTCGTGGATCGCGTGGCAGTTCCATCGCGCCGACCTCGGGGAAGGCCTCCTGCAAGCCTTCCGCCGTCCCGATGCCGCGAGTGACACGCTCACCGTCAAACTTCATGGCCTCGTTCCGCAGCAACGTTACGAGATCGAAAACCTCGACAGCGGCAAAGAAGTCCGCACCGGGGCAGAACTCATGCGAGGCCTCGAAATTACACTCCGCGAGAAATCCGCCGCTGCCGTGCTCGCGCTAAAAGCCATCAAATGACCTTCCGCGAGAAAGAATTTGCAAGGGTATACCGTTCAATGCAAGCTAAACGGTATACCGTATGAAAACAACCCCATCATCTTCTACGCCACGTTCGGACCACACTGCTGCGCTTCTGCGCAGCCGCATCATTGATGGAGTTCTGGAACCTGGTGCATTACTGGCGGAGTCGGCAGCGGCTCGGGAGTTGGGCGTCAGCCGTGTGCCCGTGCGGGAGGCCTTGTTTGCCCTGGAGCGCGAGGGCTTGGTGGAGTTCAGCGCGTCGGGGCGTGCCTATGTCAAGGACCTGACGCCGCATGATTTTGAAGAGCTTTATGTGCTGCGTCTCGCACTGGAACCCGTGGCGGCGCGATTGGCTGCGCCGGCCTTGCGCGAAGACTGCTCGCGTCTTGAGAAAAACATCAAGGCCACCAGCAAAGCCACCACCTTGCTCCAAGTCACGCAATTGGATCTGGATTTCCACGAGATCATTCTGGAGGGATCGGGGAATGCACGACTGCTCAAGCTCTGGCACTCGCTGCGCAGGGAGTTGGAACTTTGGCTGGGGCGGCTGCATCGCTCGAAGCAACTCCAGACGCGCGGCACCCGTGCAGAGACCGTGAGCAGTCACCAAGGTGTGGTGGAGGCATTTAAAACCAAGTCCCCCACCGAATGCGAACGCCTGATGCGCCAGCACATCCTGAGCTGGCGCGAGTGGCTGCCAACGACGGAGGTGGAGGCATGAAGCGATGGCTTGTCACTCTGTTCGCTGTTCCAGCCTCAGCTTTCGCCGATGCGGGGACTGTGTTCTTTGAATCCAAGGTTCGCCCGCTTCTCGTCGAGCAGTGCCTCGACTGCCACGGTGAGAAGAAACAGAAAGGCGGGTTGCGGCTGGACTCACGCGCTGCATGGCAGACGGGCGGGGACAGCGGTGCGGCGCTGGTGCCCGGCAAGCCGGAGGAGAGCCTGCTGATGACGGCGGTGCGTTACACCGACAAGGACATGCAGATGCCGCCGAAGAAGAAGCTGAGCGAGGCGGAGATTGCCGTGCTGGAGGAGTGGATCAAGGTCGGCGCGCCGGACCCGCGCGAGGGGAGCGCAGGACCGGTCGCGGCGAGCGGAAAGATGAAAGGAATGTCGCTGGAGGAGGCGAAGCATCACTGGGCGTTTCAGCCAATCCGGAACCCGGCGCCGCCGACGGTGGTCGATGCCGCGTGGCCGCGCCAGACGATGGATCGTTTCATTCTCGGGAAGCTTGAAGCGGAGCAGATGCGTCCCAATCCCACCGCTGACCGTCGAACGCTGATCCGCCGGGCGACGTTCGACCTGATCGGGCTGCCGCCGACTTATGAGGAAGTGACCGCCTTCGAGCAGGACCACGCGCCGGACGCTTTCGCCAGGGTGGTGGATGGTCTTTTGAATCGGAAAGAATACGGCCAGCGCTGGGGCCGACATTGGCTGGATGTGGCGCGTTATGCCGACACGCACGAGGACAATGTGACCAACGGCAACCAGCATCACTATCCCTTTGCCTACACGTATCGCGATTACGTCATCCGGGCGTTCAACGAGGACATGCCGTTCGATCGCTTCATCATCGAGCAGCTAGCGGCGGACAAGATGCAGGTCGACGATCGTCGCGATCTGGCGGCACTGGGGTTTCAGACCGTGG
>Ga0247832_1008172_pt1 | contig 10572 bp, 4 predicted proteins | sample LaCruzMarch2015__10_FD_192407 | JGI IMG/M metagenome (GOLD analysis project Ga0247832, IMG submission 192407) | Freshwater microbial communities from meromictic Lake La Cruz, Castile-La Mancha, Spain - LaCruzMarch2015_4m | ecosystem: Environmental > Aquatic > Freshwater > Lake | place: Spain...
AGCTCTTCTAAGTGGTCGGTGGACGGTGAGTTTGGTGGAATCGTTATTTGCGGATATGCGGAAACAGTAGTGGGTGTTGCAAATAACAACAGCGCGCTGACAACTGCGATCAACAACGGTACGATCAACGTTAGCAATGGAAATGCATCCGGAACTAGAGGTGTACAACTTGTAGAAGGTATGGCCGCTTTCCCAGTCTATGGTCTGGGTGGTGGTGATAATGAAAATGACGACTCGGGTTGCATCAGGTTTACTGATGTGCGTTACGCTGGCTACATCATTGCCTCCGGCAAAGAGTTGAATTCTTACTCCTTCTACGGGGTTGGAAGAAACACCGTGACTGAGTTTATGGCTGATTGGAACAATGCTGACGATTCCTTTGAAATGTGGGGTGGTTCAGTCAACCTTCGCCACTGTATCTCCGCATTCCCTGGGGACGACGGTTTGGATACCGATCAGGGTTACACTGGTACTGTCCAGTTCTATGCGCAGATTCAAAACAATGCAGTTGATGCGAACGGTAATCTGAGCCGTCGTGCAACCGTCAACGTTGGAGATAACTCGTCCGAAAACGACGGTCCTGAAGGTGGCAACCAAGCGGTACCGTACTCGGTTTATACCTTGGCCAATGCAACCTTCATCGGACGTGGTTATAACGTGATTGCCGAGCGTTTTATCGGCGGTGCTGGAGCAGCCGCAACGTCTGCCATCGAACCTGCTTGTGGCCCGAACTATAAGGACAACGGCTCGGCCAAGGTTTATAACTCCCTCTTCATGGATGCCCCGCACGGTGCAATGTTGGTGATGGATCGTGCTGCTGTAGGCACCACTACATCGGGATCTGAAGGAAATTCCGCGATCAACCGTTTCACTGTCAACCGTACGAGTGGTGGATTTGATGCGGCGGGTCGTGCGTCTGATCTTGTCACCGCGCAAACCACTGCCCCCGGCGAGAAGGACGGATTGTTCAATAACGTTTGGTTCTACCGTAACGCGTTGCTCGATACTAGTGTAACTGGGATCAACGGGAAATATGCTTCACTCGCATTGCTTAACGCTGATGTTACGGCTGACCCTACTGGTTACTGGAAGGCTAATGATTCCGCTCTGTTCCCTGATAGAACAGATCGCAACGAACGTGGTGCTAGCAATGGTGCATTAGTAAGGGCGAATATTCCCGCCATGATCACGGTGATCAAGGAATCGAATGGGGTAAAGTTTGATCAAGATCCAGGCGTTGCAGTTCCTTTGAACCATCGTCTTTCCGGGATCGACATTAAGCCCACAGCCTCTGCAGCCCGTGATGTAGCAATTAACCAGTTGCCGACTTATGACACAGCTGGGACAACCAAGACGACACGTTCGCTAGTCACTGGTGCAAACTTTGTAGGCGCAGTACGTGATAGCAGCTGGTTCCGCGGATGGAACTTTGCTAGCCAGTCCGGTTGCTTCGCCAACAGCGCGGTTGCCATTGTCCCCACTGTTACTGTAGTGAAAACTGCTGGAGGAAATCCTCAGGTAAACTTTGGTGCCGAGACAGGCGTCAAGTACTCCCTGGAAGTTTCTACTGACAACAAAAGCTTCGTGCCGGTAACGGTGTTAGAGGGTGCAAACCTACCTTACACTGATGCATCCAAGACGGTTGGAACAACCGCCTTGTACTATCGCGCGATCGCTCTCTAATTATCGAATCGAAGATTTGAATTGCGACGGGCGCTAGGGCAAACTGCTCTAGCGCCCGTTTCTTTTATGAATAAAGCAAAAATTATACCCCTAGGCTTTTTCATACTTGTGTCTCCTATTGCCTTTGGGACGTCAGTGCATAACTCTGTCCCTACGCCAGCCGAGATTATAGCGAACATTACCCCTCAACTGGGCGTAGACGAATATCGCAAGGCGCTAACACAGAAGGAAGTGGCGGTGACTTTAGTTCGCCTGGGAAGATGGTCCGAAGCCGAAGCAGTGATGACTGGGATCGAGCACTACTCCGCCCCCTCAACCATTGCAGAAGCGATCCTCTTAGGTTGGGACAAAATTCCCAACGAAATTCTTAGGCGATGGTTCGATCTAGCTGACAACAAGATGATCTTAACCGTCGGTCGAGATTCTTTGGAGCCGACAACTCAACTCAGCCGCTTGTGGATCGCGTACAAATCTAGATTGAACCCTTCGCCTCAAGATACGGAAGCTGTGCCAAAATTCTTTTTAGATTACACACCGAAACTTCAGGACTCTTTCCGTGGAGCTCTTGAACCTAGCGTGTGGACCCAGTTTCTGACCCGACTCAATCCTCGGAGCCCATGGGCCGAGTTATCGCCAAAGCACACCCACGATGAGAAAAAGTCATGGAAGGAGGGGCGAATTACGGATGGCTTTACGGGGCGAATTTTGATGGCCGAGGCTATCCGACGTGTGAGTGCTGGGGAAAAGTATCCCAACACGTGGATCTCCTTTGTCATCGGGGGTATGGACGGAAACTCATTTAATTCTGACCCTGTTCGCTTAGCAGTGGATAGCTATCGACTGGCTATGATAGAAAAAAAGACCGCTGCCGCCACCGACCTCGCTACCAGATTGAGAATTATGCTGCCGCAGACTACTCCCACGGCCTTCGGAGCTTATGAGTCGGCGATGGTTGCTGCCTTGGCTTGCGGTTCGGATGGTCCAGGTCGGGATGAGCTCGTAGGCGCGTTGAAAGACATACAGGTTCGTGCGGATAAGTATCTCAATGAGTATGAGAAAATGATGGTGTATCCACAGTTAGGTGCCGGGTTTGTTGCCTTAGGGAAAGCTGAGCTTGGGGATCCTTTGTTTCAGCAGGCGATGACCTATGCGGACAAAAACAAGGATCCGGAAAGCAAGAGAATCGGTGTCATTCGATTGGAACTTGGCCTTGCCATGATTTCGAGGACCCAAACTCCAGAAGAGTATAAGAGAATAGTCAAAATCTTGGCCGACGCGGATCAGGGTTGATACACCTAACAAGTGCGGAATATAGAGTCGATTCCTCAAGGAGTTCATCTCCGTAGGTTTGGGATTTTCCAAACCTTTGTTGGAGGGTGGGATAAGGGCTCGATGTGGATCGTTTTCGGAGCAGTTTTTCTCGCAGGTCTGGGTATGAGCTGGCGGATGGTTGGGAATCCCGATCTGGGATTTCAACTGAATGCGGCTCGGTATCTCCTGAGCCATGGGGATGTCCCTCGGGCGGAACCTTTTCTCTATACCGTACCTTGGAGCCGTTACGTGGATTTGCAGTGGCTCTGGCAGCTCTCCATCTATGGGGCAAATCAGTGGGGGGGAATTCTGGGAATGAATCTTCTTTGTGTGGGTTACACCTTTATCGCATCGGCTATTCTTCTCATTCGTTGTCGGAACTGGTGTGGAGGAATAGGGACAGTATCAGCGGGTTTTCTGCTTTTTTTCTTCATGGTGAACTTTTGGGATTTTCGGCCGCACACCATCTCGTGGATTTATCTTAGCCTTGTCTTGTTATGTCTGGAGCGTCACTTCAATGGGGATAAGAGAGCGGTGTGGTTTCTTCCTCTGGTTATGTTGGGGTGGGTAAACTGCCATGCCCTGTTCAGCCTAGGCTTGATGACGATCGGGCTTTGGACAGCGGGGGAGGTAGTGGAGGCGTGTCTAGTGAAGGGAGAAGATAGAAGGAAAGGCTTCGAAAAAGTCTATCGGTTGATCGGAGCTGGGGCGCTGTCAGGGTTGGTCTGCCTGATCAACCCTTATGGCTGGGAGGGGTGGATGTTTCCATTTCGTCAATTTGCACTACTGACGTCCGCACACATTGCAAAGGATTCCGTTTTCGGGATCAATGAATTTGTCCCCTTATGGGACAAGACGCTTGTGTTCTGGCAATATGGGAGATTTTGTCTTCCCCTGAATGGGATTCTTCTCCGCCTGCTGTTTATCGTGGTAGGGGTGGGATTTTTACTGCGTCGCCCACGATGGCCTGCCCCTGTATGGATTTTAGGGGCAGCCTTTACAGCGCTCTACCTCACTGCCGTGAAAAACTGGTCCTACTTTTCATTTGTTCTGATTCCTTATGCAGTGACTGGGTGGAGCCAAAGGATGCTTCCTTGGAGGGCGAGGGCAGCCATGCCGACTCGTGTTTTTATCCTATCCCTGTGTGCACTGCTTCTTCTTTTGATGAGAGTGGACTGGTGGAGCCGGGCGACGTCCGGTCTGGGATCCGGGCTCGCCTATAGTCCCACGGGTCACTCCAGCGGGGCGGCGGAGATGATACGGCGGGCGGGTCCGGAGGTTCGGATTATGAATCCGCATGACCTTGGGGGATGGCTGGCATGGGCGACAGGCCAAAAGGTTTATATTGATGGCCGCAACGACAACTATCCCGAGCGGTTGTATCGCGAGTCAGTGGCGTCTGGGTTGGCCGAAAACTTCAAAGCGTTGATCGAGGTGATACGGGCAAATGTGGTGGTGGCTCGAGAATTGGGCGAAGGGGTCTGGATTGAGACTTTGGCAAAGGAGCCGAATTGGCGCCTCGTGTTTCGATCCGACGGGATTATGGTTTTTATGCGCAACGATCTGGCGCCTGAGATTCCTGCCTTAGGGAAGGAGAATGTGGCGGGAGGGATCCCGTCCGATTTTGCAGCTTGGGATCGGGAACTTCGGATTGAAGCAGCCAAGCCACTTCCCGACTGGTGGAGGGCCCTGCCATTTGGACAACTGGTCTTGGATGGGGTTGCAGGCCAGAGTGCGGGTTCCATCTTTTTAGGAAGATCAGAGGAGGCCCAGGCGTATGCGTGGGCGGGAATATGCAAGAACCGGCACTTCATTGTGGAATTGTGGGTGAACTTGGCTGCAGCCTTTGAGATGGTAAAAGAGTATCGGCTGGCTGACTTCTGTTGGGACACCATCCTCCGCAAGGTTCCGGATAAGGATCTGCAAGAGCGTGCAGGAAAAGCGCGGGCGCGGCGAAATATGCCCGATCCGAGACCCTATCAGGAAGAAATGCGACGTAGGGGATTACGGTGAAACGATCTCCGGCTGTTATGATTTCTATCCCAGTTTGGATCTGGGCTTTGTTGGGGTTGACTGGTTTCTGTTTGGCATGGAAATGGATCAAGAACGAGGATTTAGGCTTTCAGCTGCACGCGGCGAAGCTGATTCTGCAAAAGGGGGATGTCCCGAGGGGAGAGCCCTTTCTTTGGACCGAGCCAGGGGGGAGTTACACCGATCTGCAGTGGCTCTGGCAGTTGGGTATCTACGAGTGCTGGCGTTGGCTGGGGTATGGCGGGCTGATGGCGGTGAATTTCGGGATTCAGCTGGTTGCTCTAGGAGTTTGGGCTTGGCGGGTGTTCCGGATGGGGGGCCGTCCCTTAGGGTTGGGGAGTCTCTGGCTTTTGCTGATTTTCTTCTTTGTCAACATTTGGCCTATCCGTCCGCATAACCTGTCGTGGATCTATCTGGGGCTAACCCTTCTAGTGCTGGAGGAACACTCGCGTGGGAATCGACGTGCGCTCCTGTTTCTTCCTCTTATTTTATTAGCTTGGGTGAACTGTCACGCCCTCTTTAGCTTGGGGTTACTGGCAGTGGGTCTATGGATGTTGGGGGATCTAGTCCTACAAATCCGTAGAAGGGAATGGAGTCTCGGTCCGCAAGGAGTTGTGAAGGCGTCCTGGCCACTGGGGTTGGCGGGTTTGGCTTGTCTGATCAATCCGTATGGTTGGCAGGGTTTGTTGTTTCCGTTCCATCAAGCTCGGATTGTTGCGGGAAATCACGTAGCCAGCAACTTGATCCCCGAGTTTCAAGCTTTGTGGCGGGCTATATTTCCTGAAGAGGGACTGAATTCGGTGGCTGATTATTTTGATTCAACGATGATGCTGACACTACTGTTCTTACTGTTGTCAGGTTTAGTCTTGGGCAGGCTCAAGATCCCGGCCGCGGCCTGGGGGCCTATCGCTATTTTCACCTTCTTGGCATTCCGGATGGTGAAAAACTTTAACTACTTCTTCATTTTGGTGGGGCCCTATGCGGCGGTCGGTTGGGATGCTTTTCTGGCTCGGCAGAAAATCGAAATTCAGTCGTTCATTCGCTGGGGAGCAGTGGCAATTTGCCTCTTCTTTTGTTTGGTGGTGCCGTTAGGACTGTGGAGCAACTGGTGTTGGGGAATGCCTTTTGGAGTAGGACTGGAGCCAAAAGTGCATCCATCAGAAATATCTGCGGTACTGGGTCGTACTCCGCAACAGCTACGGGTCTTGAATGGGCATGACAATGGCGGTTGGATTGGGTGGATCTCAGGCAAGAGGGTCTTCCTAGATGCCAGAAACGACAACTACTCGGAAGAGCTACTGCGTTCGTATCGTGATAGTGTCGAAAGCCGTGAGGCTTTCATTGCTCTTCTGGATCGGTGGCAGATCGACGCTGTGGTGGCTCGTTATGACAATGAACCTTTATGGGTTCCCACCTTGATTGAGCTAACTCGCCGAAGCAGAGGCTATTTCAAAGATTCTCTTGGCCGGCCTCTGTCGCTTTGGCGATGCGTCGCTCGCGATGCTCATACCGCTCTTTTCCTTCGGTACGATGCCGCTCCCGAGGTGGTAGAAAATCGAAGTTTTGCGCCTGGTTTCGATTGCCTGAGTGGCCGGGAGGAGAAGCTGGATGAGATTTTGCGGGTGCAGGCGGATAAGGAGGAGTCGGGTTGGAGAAAGCTGTTTATGGGTCCCGAGGCCTTTCCCGTGGAGCTGAATCTGTTGGTCGCAAGATCGTTGGATTTTGGGGAGTATGCTGCGGCCAAGAGTTATGCGGTGAAGGGAATGGAAATTTGTCCCTGGTTCTTTCCTAATCTGTGGTCGAATTTGGCTTACGTCTTCGAAATGGAGGGGGACACGGAACGGGCAGATTTCTGCTGGAAGACGATTGCCCGTAAGACAAGCGATCCAAAATGGAAGAAAAAGGAATTGAGTGCTCTAGAGAGAAGGAGAAGTCTTAAGAAAGAAAATTCCGTGCGCTAAGATATAAAGTTGTAGCGAAAGATACACCAAAGAGCTCGAAATCCATCCTTCCAGCCGACTTTTTTACCTTCTTGATAGGTTCGGCCTGAGTAGGAGATTCCGACCTCGTAAAAACGGGCGCCGTGGCGGGCGAGCTTAGCGGTGATCTCCGGCTCAAATCCGAATCGGTTCTCTTGGATTTTTATCTTTTGGATGGTCTCCCGACGAAAGGCTTTAAATCCGGTTTCCATATCGGTGAGGTTAAGATTCGTGCACATATTGGAGAGAAGGGTTAGTAGGCCGTTGCCCACGCGGTGCCAAAAATAGAGAACCCGGTGTGCAGAGCCCCCTAGAAATCTGGATCCGTAGACTACATCAGCTCTGTCTTCAAGAAGGGGCTCGAGAATCGTAGGATATTCACGCGGGTCGTACTCCAGATCAGCATCCTGAATAATAGCATAAGGCAGGGTGGCAGCTTCGATTCCCGTGCGGAGGGCGGCTCCTTTGCCTTGGTTGGTGGTGTGTCGCAGTATTTTTAGTGGGATAGGCAAGGCGGTTAAGGAAGCAAGCTGAGCCTGGGTGTTGTCGGTCGAAGCATCATCGATGATTATGATTTCCCCCACAAGGGGTTGATCGGCCACAGTTTGGATCACTCGCCCAATAGTGGTCGCCTCATTAAAGGCAGGGATGACAACGGATAATGAACGATTCATAGAAAGTCAACTTTGCGAGGGATCAAAAACTGTACGCTGCATTCAGGCTGACATCCCATCCCCTGGTGTAGGAGCTATATATATATTCTGTGCCATTTAATGTCTGTGTCCTGTTAAACCAAGGGTTCAGAAGGTTTTTTCCCCGGAAAGTAAGTTTCCAGTTATCTGTGAGGCCTTGGGTGATATTGAAATCCAGTGAGGGGGCGGGCTGCTGATAGATATCCGGGAAAAAGGTGATGACACGGTTGTCTTCCACCACGGGGGCACCCGCCGCGTAAAGAAGTGGGCCAGTGACATTATAGAATAGGCCGGCATAAAAACGGTACTCGTCGTTATCATAGTTTAGCCCGGCATTGATCACGTATTCGGGTTGGCCTTGTAGGGGGCGAGTACTCTGATCGATGAACTCCGCCGCTTGTCCAGTAACAGGAACGCTGCTGGCAATGTAAGTGTAGTTGAAGAAGAGAGAAAATTGTCGCAGGACGGAGGACAATTGGTCCAATCGCTTGCGTGCCTCAAATTCTAGGCCCCGAATCGTGCCAGTGCTGGCGTTCTGATATTTAAAAAAATTAAGTTCTGTTACGGGATCGTAGAAGGAGGTCTGCTCGAGTGGTGCTTGAAGATCTTTATAGAAAAGACTGAGGGAGAGAACTTCCCCTGCACGAGGGAACCACTCCACCCGAAAGTCGTAGTTATTGGCTTTGGAAAGCTGGAGCTCCGGATTTCCAAGGAAGTAGCTATCATCGGTAAAGTCTTTGGTGATCACAGGCCCCATTTCTTTGAACGAAGGTCGGGCTAACGTTTGGGACCAAGCCATCCGAATATTGACCCCTTGGGTGAGCTCAAAGGTGGCAGATACAGCTGGCAGTAGGTCGAGTTGCTGAATCTTTGAAAAGCCATTAAACTCACCAAAATAACGAGAGGGAAGGTTGGTGGCTCCAAAAATTTTGATGTTGGTGTTTTCAAAGCGGGCGCCACCTACAAGGGTGAGTTGGGGGAACGGTTTAAAGTCGGCCATCAGGTAGCTTGCGGTAACCGCTTGGCTCGCTTGGTAGTCGGTGCCCGGGTTGTTGCCGTTCGCGCCTGAATCGCCAGCCTGATTGAAAATGCTGTAACTCATCATGTAAGGCCCATCTAGACCCGTGGGATTGATTAAGCCACTTCGCTCAGGAGTCAGGAAAACATCTGCCCAAGTTTCCCCATTCGTAGGGGTATAAGACTCCTGACTGGGCAGAGCGGGAGTGGGGGAAAGTCCGTATGGGTAATTAAAGCTGGATTGGCTGTAGTCTCGCTGACTGTAATCCTGATAAAAACCGGTTTTGAAAGCGTCGGTCCGCTCCTTTTCCTCAAACATGGGGATGGTGAAGTCGGTAATTCCATAGTAGGAATTTTCTGTCAGCTGCCTTTGAAATCGTTGGAGGGTATCGTCCGTTGCATCTCCCTCGCTGGTGGTTCCATCCAAGTCGATGTAGGTTCCGCTTTCGGTGAGTCCGTAGGTAAATTGTCGCTGATCGGGCTCTTGGAGTTGTGCCTGACCTAACCCCCCATTCCAATTGATTTTAAAATTTCTTGCCTCCTCAAAAACATCCTCCCCGATAACTTGGAGATAAGACAAGCTACGTTGCCCGTAATCGATGATTTGCTGATACTCCGTTGGTTGACCTGGACTGTCTGGGGCTTGCGATCTCTGGGTTCCATTATCATCTGCACCCCGATTGTACATCACATTGATCGATGCCTTGTGGTCCTTGTCCCATTGCCCCGAAAGGCCGGTTAATCCACCCCAAAGGACTTCCTGTGTTCCCTGCATCTGCTGGGAAACAGGATTAGTGCCTGTAAATACGGTCGGGTTGGTGGTGGCTAAGAGGGCAAGGTTGCCCCGGGTTCCGTTGCCGTAGTAAGAATATTTATTTCGATAGCTAAAGGCACCGATAACTCCGACCTTTTCATACTGTCCCAATTCGATCGAGTCTCCTCCTTGCAGGTTAAAGGACATGTTGGGTGGTGGCGCTTTATTGGTCAGGCCGATGACCGGGCTCATCTGCCGCATGGCGGAATTGACTTTATCCGCTTTTTCTAGGTTGGAAGCGACTTTGGCAGGGTCATTGAAGTTTAAGGTTCCTGGTATGGGGGTTGTAGTGTTGATGACATTTTGGGGAATTTGTCGGCTGTTGGCTTTCCCTCCGAAAAGTCCTGTCCCGCCTCCATTATAGGTTAAAAAGTCGGGATTCAGAGTCGCTTGAGAATTATATTCTACTGTGAAACTCGTGCCAAAAGATGGTTTATCGGGAAAGGTTCGAGTGCGGATATCGACGCTACCACCAGTAAAGTCGGCAGGTTGGTCTGGGGTGAAGGTCTTGTAGGTGTTGATGCTCTCGAGGATGCTCCCAGGGAACAGATCGACGTTGATTGCTCGCTTGTCAGGGTCAGTAGATGGGAGTCGACCTCCGTTCATAAGGGTATTCACATAGCGATCGGGCATTCCACGGACCGCAACGTATTTGCCATCTACCACCGATGTGCCAACCATACGTTTCATTGCGTCACCCGCATTGGCTGCACCAAGACGTGAAATAAAATCTTGGCCAATCATGTCCATCACCGCCGTCGCGGTCTGTCTCTCGGCCAACAATCCTGTTTCCGAGGCCTTCTCGATCTCTCCTGGCACGACTAACTCTTCCATCTCCTCAATCTCCGCGACCGATTCAAACCGAATCTCATTAAACGATCCCGCCGCCACCGAAATATCAGGCACCGTTTTCGGAATGTAGCTCGCGGCCCGTGTTTGCACCGTATAAACCCCTGGAGGAACACCCGAAATCGTGAAATTTCCCTGATCATCGGTGACCGCTCCAAAGGGGGATCCCATAATCGTCACCTGCGCCTTCGCAATT
>Ga0247832_1008180_pt1 | contig 10561 bp, 10 predicted proteins | sample LaCruzMarch2015__10_FD_192407 | JGI IMG/M metagenome (GOLD analysis project Ga0247832, IMG submission 192407) | Freshwater microbial communities from meromictic Lake La Cruz, Castile-La Mancha, Spain - LaCruzMarch2015_4m | ecosystem: Environmental > Aquatic > Freshwater > Lake | place: Spain...
GGGCAAAAGTCATTGGCAGGGGGATCTCAATCAAGGAAAATTCTCTAAGGATCATGGCCAAATGACTAACAATCTAGCCCGTATGTTCATCAAGCTCTGTGAACGATATGCCACTCGTGGCAACGTGCGAGGCTATACCTACAATGATGAAATGAAAGGTCAAGCCATACTTCAACTAACTCAAATAGGACTACAATTCGATGAAAGTAAATCTGATAATCCTTTTGCCTATTATACTGCTGCTGTGACCAATTCATTCGTTAGAATTATCAACCTTGAGAAGCGTAATCAAAACATTCGAGACGACATTCTCGAAATGAATGGTATGAATCCATCATGGACACGACAAAACAGTGGTGGCAACGGGGGTGTCGCTCCTGTGGTAAATGTTAATACCAGCGATTGGGATTGACATTTGTTTATCGGCGTAATATAATAAAACTATGAATCTATTCAAGAAAGTGGCTTCCTTCACCGACATACATTTTGGTCTCAAGTCGGGCAGTAGAACGCACAACACTGACTGCGAAGAATTTGTCAATTGGTTCTGTGACACAGCCCAAAAACAAGGCTGTGAAACTGCAATATTCTTAGGAGACTGGCATCATAATCGTAGCACTACCGATGTCAGTACTATGAATTATACCGTGAGTAATTTAGAACGACTCAGTCAAAGTTTTGAACGAGTATACTTCATCTTAGGCAATCACGATCTGTTCTACAAAGACAAACGAGAAATCAACTCTGTGGAATTCATGAGATTGTTTCCTAATGTGATTCCAATCAAAGAAACACTCACAGAAGGCAATGTTACAATTATGCCCTGGTTAGTAGGCGAAGAGTGGCGTGATATTCCTAAACTCAAAAGCCGTTATATATTTGGCCATTTAGAATTACCGTTGTTCTACATGAATGCTATGGTACAGATGCCGGATCACGGACAATTACAAGCAGAACATTTTACTAATCAAGAATATGTATTCAGTGGGCACTTCCATAAACGGCAAACCAAAGGCAACGTTACCTATATAGGCAACGCATTTCCTCATAACTACGCCGATGCAGGCGATGACGATCGTGGCATGATGATATTAGAGTGGGGTAATAAACCTCAATATCTAACCTGGCCCGGTCAACCTGTATATCGCACATACAAACTCAGCGAGATTATCGATCGACCAGATCAGCTGCTGCGAGAAAAAATGCACTGCCGTGTGACCATCGATCTGCCTATTACCTTTGAAGAAGCTAACTTTATCAAAGAACAATTTGTTCCTCAGTATAAACTGCGTGAACTAATGTTAATTCCAGAGAAAGTGGATATAGAAACCAACGTTGCTCCTATCGATATCAATTTTGAATCTGTGGACACCATAGTAATGAATCAAATCAATGCCATTGACAGTGAAAACTATGACAAAACACTGCTGCTAAACATCTATCAACACCTATGACAATTAAGATAAAAAATCTAACCGTTCGCAATTTCATGAGCGTTGGAGCTCAAACACAGGCCATAGACTTTGATCGCGGACAGTTAACACTGGTGCTAGGTGAGAATCTAGATCTAGGCGGTGATGACTCGGGTGCTAGAAATGGCACTGGTAAAACCACTATCATCAACGGTCTCAGCTATGCCATCTACGGACAGGCATTGACTAATATCAAGCGTGACAATCTTATCAATAAGATCAACGGCAAAGGCATGTTAACCACTGTGACTTTTGACAAAGACGGTGTTGAATATCACATCGAACGTGGTCGTAAACCTAACATATTAAAGTTCTCTATCAACGGGCAAGAACAACAACTCACAGATCTTGACGAAAGTCAGGGAGACAGCAGAGAAACACAAAAAGCCATTGAAGAAATGATTTCAATGAAACACGAAATGTTCAAACATCTCGTGGCATTGAACACGTATACAGAACCGTTTCTCAGCATGAAGGCTGCAGAACAACGTGCTATCATTGAACAACTGTTAGGGATCACTCTGCTCAGTGAAAAAGCCGAAGCCCTCAAGGAACAGATTAAATTAACCAAAGAAGCAGTGGCTACAGAAAATACCAGGGTAGAAACTGTGAAAGCCAGCAATGAAAGAATACAGCAGAGTATAGAATCACTGATCCGCAAACAGCGTATGTGGGAAGAACAGAAAGAAACTGCTCTGACCAATCTACTAAAAAGCATAGACAGACTCAGCGATATAGATATCGATGTTGAGATCGCGAATCAACGTGCATTAGTTGAATGGAGCAAAAACAACAAAGATAAAAATTCTTTGGTATCGTTGATAGCCAAACAAACTTCTGCGGTTGAAAAAGAACAGCGAAATTTAGAAAAATTAGAAAACGAACTGATTTCGTTGGCCGAGCATAAATGTCATAGCTGTGGTCAAGAGGTGCATGACGAAAAATATGAAACCATGATGGCTACTAAAGTCAAACAGGTCAAAGAATCTAGAGACAATGTAACTGTACAAGAAAAAGAACTCAGCGATCTCAAAGAAGCGCTGGATATGTTAGACGTGTTAGGGGCGTGTCCTGAGGTTGTCTATGACAGTCTAGAACAGGCACTGAATCATAAAAACACACTGAGTAGTTTAGAACGTGATATTACTATCAAAACTGCTGAAGAAAATCCCTATGACGATCAAATCACTGATCTGAAGGAAACTGCTGTACAGGAAATAGACTGGATGAATCTTAATGAACTAGTTAGAGTCAAAGATCATCAAGAGTTCTTGTACAAACTGTTGACTAACAAAGATAGTTTTGTTCGCAAACGAATAATAGATCAGAATCTGGCATTTCTAAATCAACGACTCACTTATTATCTAGATAAAATCGGGTTGCCTCACACAGTAGAGTTTCAGAATGACTTGACTGTGATAATTACACAGCTGGGACAAGACTTAGATTTTGACAATCTAAGCCGGGGTGAACGCAATCGACTTATACTGAGCCTGAGTTGGGCTTTTAGGGATGTGTGGGAGAATCTCTATCACAGCATCAATCTTCTATTCATCGACGAATTAGTGGATTCTGGTATGGATGCATCTGGTGTGGAATCTAGTATTGCTGTATTGAAAAAGATGACACGTGAACGTGATAAGAATGTGTTCCTAATCAGTCATCGTGACGATCTAACCAGCAGAGTAAATCACGTACTAAAGGTGATCAAAGAAGGAGGGTTCACCTCATACGCAACAGATGTTGATGTTATTGAATAACTTGTAAAGGCATACCTTTGTATAAATAACTTGTAAAGGCAAAGGAGAACAAAATGTTCATGCAAAACGACCATACTGTAGAATATTTTAAAATTATTAATAGATATCAACAATGTCAACAACATATTACAAAAAAATCTCAACTATTAGGATATTATGAAAAACACCATATTATTCCTAAAAGTATGGGAGGGTCTAATTTCAAAGATAATATTGTATATCTTTCAGCAGAAGATCATTTAATGTGCCATAAACTATTGATAGAAATGACCGAGGATGCCGACAAAGGAAAAATGTGGAGTGGGTTATGGCGGATGATGAATAAACAAAGCAAGAATCAAGATAGAAATTTTACATTTACAGAAAATGAATATTTGCAAGCAAGGAAGAATCATGCCGAGGTTCATCGGAAAAGAATGTTGGAAAATAATCCTTTTAAAAATAAAAAACATACCTTAGCAACTAAAGAAAAAATGTCTAATGCTAAAAAAGGTAAATCTTGGGAAGAAATATATGGTTTAGAAGGAGCAAAATTAAAAAAGATCAAAACTAGTATTGCCGCAAGTAGACCGCACGGTCCTCAGATCATTGTTACTTGTGAGTATTGTGGAAAGTCTGGAGGCGTTGGTATTATGAAAAGATGGCATGGTGATCGGTGTAAACACAATCTACAAGAGTTAGCTCAATGAGCACAGACAGTCACGACCGAATGATTCATGCTTTTCAAGAATATTTCAAGTGGCAGGAACGATTTGAATACAAAGGTTCAGGCGAGGCAGGCATTAAGGCAAGGTATTGGCTATCAGAAATACGCACAGAGGCATCAAAAAGGCGAGTAGAAATACAGGAAAAACGTAAAATACGTAGAGCAGCCAGAAAAGGCATGAGAGGAAAACCACTCTCACTAACTAAATGAGTGCAATGGACGTATCAAAATCAACCCGTAAACGAAATATCAGAAGGCTATATTGGCTTTGTTTATATCATCACAAATAAAACCACCGGACAGAAGTACATAGGCAAGAAATTAGCACAATTTAAACGTACTAAACCCCCACTCAAAGGCAAACGACTTAAAAGAAGATCAGTAATAGAAAGCGATTGGCGCGAGTATTACGGCTCTTCAGACAGGTTAAACGCAGACGTCCAAGCATTAGGTCCGGAAAACTTCACAAGAGAAATACTTTACCTTTGCAAGTCTAAGGCAGAAATGTCATATCTAGAGGCACGAGAACAGTTTGAACGTAGGGTTTTAGAAACAGATGACTATTATAATGGCATTATAAACGTCAGAGTTGGCGGTTCAAATATACTTAGACAGCGTCTACTAGAACAATCTCAGGCAAAATAAAGCGGTTTATTGGCTAGCGCAGGCCTAATTTCGTGCGCTCTAAACCTGGTCTACGTGTACACAGGGATGGAAAACCTTGCCGCAAAGGTGCTTAACCACTACCCGAAAGGATGACGATCGCTACTAAGACCTGCGATTTGGTTATTTGAAAAGAATAAAAAGGCAAAAAGAGGGGAAATAAGCCCCACGTGTGTATGTCTGTTAGCGTAGATGTATATACCGCCGTCATATAAAGACGCAGCTAAAGGTACCGGATGACCGCCTTGGTAATGCTGTAACGCTAGAGTGTACTGTGCAACTCGCATAATGCTCTTATCTTTGCCCGGCCTGGGCAAAGTGTGACTGAACAATCTGCATAATACTTAAATTGCTTCGCAATTATAGTAATCTCAAATATAAAAAGAAGACAATCCGCGTTGAGCGATCAGCGAAAACGCAAACGAGCGCAAGCTCGTTATTATAATAAATAAACAATATTAGAAATTGATTATGAAATATCAACGACACAAAAACAATTATCTCTATGAAGGTCTAGATTATTCAACGTCTCACAGTATGATACAATATCTTGCCAAACAAATAGGAACTGCCTAATATGAGAATCACTGAAATATTAACTGAATCGCAGCTCGAACAGCTAGACGAAGGACCAATTCTAAATAAAATTGGAACTGGTGTGGCCAATGTTGTTGGAGGAGTTGCCAAAGGCGTAGGGGCAGTAGCTGGAGGCGTGGCAGGCCTAGGCAGTGCATTCAAAAAAGGCTTTGATCGGTCCAAAGGCATTGTAAGTCAAGGAGGCGATTATGTAGCTCCTCCTGATGCACCGGCTCCACCTAAAGCAGGAACTCCAGCACCACAACCACAAGATAGAATTGATCCTACAATGGATGAGCCGGCAGCGGCAGCACCTGAAGCGCCTGGAGCGGCAGCAGCGCCAGCAGCAGCATCCGGTGATGCAGGTTTGTCCACAACAACTCCTCCATCAGCTGCTGAAATTAATGCACAAGGTCCCAAAGGCACAGCTCCGGCTAAAGCACAAACTGGAGATGCTGGCAAAGCATTAGCAAAAAGCACAGCCGTAGTTGATAAGCAGCAGGCAGTATCACAACAAAAAGCCAATCAAACTGTGTATGCACAGATCAAAGCCAATGTAGACAAGCTAGACAAAAAAGGCAAGCAGGAAATTCTGCAACTGCTACAGAAATCTATGTCAGCAGCAGCACCAGCAAAACCAGGAGCAGCACCTGCTGCAGGCGCAGGAGCAATGGGTCAAATGGCTAACACACTAGCCGGTGGAAAACCCAACACTATGGCAAATGCTCCTGTGAGCAAAACAAATACTGCCAAGCCAGGCAATCCAAATGCGGCTCCAGCTGCAGATCCGGCAACAACAGCAGCACCAACGGCAACAAAAGCCAAAGGTGGTAAAGTAGCAGGTCAAGTTAGTCAAACACCCGGTGCTGTACGTAAACGCAATGCAAGAGCAACAGCTAAATCTGCTAATTCTGCAGGTGCAGCAGCAATGGGAGGTATGGCAAATCAACTAACTAAACAAAACGCCAGTAAAAACAATTACGGAAATGCATTGTCAGAAGCCTTGGCCCAACGTGTGGAAACGCACAAACAGAAAATGTTTGAAACTGGACTAGCACAAGGCACAATCAGCGTGTTTAGAAAATGAAAATACGTGATATCATAGAAGCCAACACACCTGCGCCTTCATTCGGTCTAAAGTCATTGCCCGTAGGAAGCCCTGATAATGCATATCAGAAAGGCAAAGATTTTGGTACAAAATTATTGAGTCCCTCGCAGTGGTTCCAAGGCGGCAGTGGTGGCAACCTTGATAAAGAAAAACAAGATAAAGATAACGAAAAACAAGGCACTACAGAACCCAGCAGCAAACAGTATCAAGACAGTTTAGAAAAAGCTCAGTTCGGCACTACATTGAATACTGTAGATGTACAAAATTTAAAAGTAATTTATGGCAAGGTGAAAACTGGAGAGATCGCCAGTGACAATACTGAAACAGACCTGGCAGCGTTAAAAGCTGCCTATGATGGTTACAATCTTGATCAACCGCAGCGTGACATTGTGAAAAATATCATCAACAAAGTCTAAAAGAAAGGCAGGCCGGTTTTCTTTGTGGTTTCGAGATTTTCTTTGATTATTTCACCTACAAGTTCTCTTTCTTCATAGCTGAGGTGCATTGCCTCTGAATATGAAAGACCCCGCATATACCAAGCTAGTTTCAAACAATCTTTTTTAATTGCTCTTGCCTGTTTGTCTAAATCGCTGGCTTCCTGTAAAATCTCCGGCAGAGTCATTTTCGAGATTTTACTGCGAAAAAATTTGATTGATCCATGGTGATCGGAACATTGTATTCATGATCACAGTTTGTGCATTTGAGATTTTGAGCAGCTAGGTCTACCTGTTCTTTGAGTGTTTTCAAATGATCACTGAGTGTTTGAAATACTTCTTTGTTGCAGTTATTGATAAATTCTTTGATAAGAGCCTTGTCGCTGGTAACACCGTCGGGTGTCTGTATTTTAGAAATACAGTCACTGATAATATCCACGGTGAACTGTGTGAGTTTGACAAAGCTCTTGCCAAACTGTTCTATTTTTTGTTCATCTTCCATTGTGTCATCATTGACAATATTAAAAATTTTCTGTTGTTCTATGGTTCTAATCTGTGTCTTTGACAATTCTTGATAGGTATATGGTCTTATAGTTATCACCAACGGATCTACTTCTATAGTATCAGTATACACATAGTTTTGAAACATAGATAACCAATCACTGAGATTGACATCATAATCATTTTCGTTTTCACAAGACGGACATTTGGTAGTAATCTCCATGCTGTCGCCATAAGTGGCAATACGTATAGCTATCAAAGCAAAGTCCACATCCAAGGCAGGCATCAGCCACGGGTCCTTGATAGCTGGAATACAGCTCTTTATAACTTCTACTGATGCCTGCCCAGTGATCAATGCATCAGGAGTTTTAAACATTAATTCATCTTTGGCTGTCATAGAATACACAGGATATTCTTCAGTGGTGCTGACATCCAATGTTCCATCGGGATAAAATCTACCCTTGCTAGGCAATTTCACATAGATTTTTGGTTGTCTAAACCAATTAGCCAATGGATTTTTTGGTGCAGCCTGTGGAATAGTGTTTTCGTTCATTTTTTATCTCCGATAAATAGTTATTACAAACAGTATTTATATACGCATTTAACCACCACAGAAACATATGGCAGAAAAAGTTACTATTGATATTCCAGGAATTGGCAAAGTAGAAGCAGAAAACGCTGCCTCTGAAGCCACGCTGAAAAAATTACTAGATGCAATAAACAAAAATCAAAAAGCCAATCCAGGAATTGGCAAAGTAGAAGCAGAAAACGCTGCCTCTGAAGCCATGCTGAAAAAATTACTAGATGCAATAAACAAAAATCAAAAAGCCAATGCTAAAGCCGGAGCATCTGGAGGTGCTAGAGCAGGCGACGGAACTGCTGGTGGCGCGGGAGGTGGCGGGGGTAGGGCAGGTGGTGGAGCAGGTCCTCAAGCCGCCGCAGCTTCAAAGAATGCTAAGGCACTGAATGCACTCGGAGCAGCTGGTGCTGGTGCTGGATATGCACTAGGCACAGCTGCTAAAGCAACTAAAGCTGCAGGTGGTGCTCTTGTTGGACTGGGAGAGAAAACTACACAACTAATTGGTAAATTTGCAGCAGTAGGTGATGACTTAACTAAAGCGGCTGATATTTTCAGCGGCATTCCTATAATAGGTTCTATGTTTTCTGCAGTGGCCAGTGCCGTAGAAAGTACTATATCTGTATATTCAGCAGCATCCGCTGGCGGCGCATCATTTGGTGGTAGTCTCAATGCTTTTTCTAACGCAGCCTCTAGCGCAGGTATGAGCATGCAGGAGTTTGGAAATCTCATAAGACAGAATGGACAAGGTCTGCTGGCATTCGGTGCTACCACAGAAGCAGGTGCACAGAATTTTGCCAAAGTGTCTAGACAACTGAGAGCTACTGGCAGCGACTTATACGCTTTGGGATTCAGTACTAAAGATATCAATGCGGGATTAGTCAGTTACGGTTCTTTATTAAGACTTCAAGGAGGACAGGGAAAGCAGTCTAATGAACAGATGATTAAAGGAGCTAAAACATATCTAAAAGAACTAGATCTTATGGCCAAAGTGACTGGCGAAGAACGTAGTACAAAAGAACAACAGATGAAAGCCTTGGCCATAGACGCACAATTTATAGGATCGATGGCAGGAAAAAGTCAAGAAGCTAGACAATCATTTTTAACAACTGTTGGTAAAATTCCAGGACCATTGCAGGGATTTGTTAAAGATTTTCTAGCTACTGGCACGTTGACCACTGATGAAACACAACGGATTGGCGCACTGATGGGCGGCGATGTAATGAAAGAACTGCAAAATATGAGAAATAAATTGCAGTCGGGCGCAACATTATCTGCGGAGGAGCAGGATCGGTTAGCATTAATAATGAAGAAGGCCGGCCAAAAAACATTATTGTCATCTGGAGCTGCTCTGGCCGGTTCCGCCGAAATGGCCACCGCCACAGTGGCGGTGGCATCTGCAGCACAGATAAATGAAAAAGCAATCACACAAGGCACGGCTGAACAAAAGAAAGCAGCCGAAGAAACCGACAAGCTGAACGAAGAAACCAACAAGGCAAAATCTAGTTTAGCAGAATTTAGTAATAAATTTTCAATGGTATTAGTTAACAGCGGTCTGCTGGGCACATTATTGGAAGCATTTAAATTTACTGCAAATTTTGTGCTGGCATATGTAGTACCGATGTTTCACGTGTTCGTGGCTTCTGTAAATGCCGTAGTTGGTTCATTTCTAACCAGTTTTCTTCCAGCTATTAATAGTGCAGGCGGATTTTTCAACGGGGTATTGATTCCGGCAATACGGGCATTCACTGATTTTTTAGTGGTCGACCTCATACCTGCAGTAGCTAAAAGTTTCCACGATCTGCGTCCTGTGTTGCAATTACTTGGCGGTGCTGTGATGACAGTAGCTAAGTTTATCACTGACAATCTCACCGCAGTATTGGTTACGGTCGGTATCGGCTTGTTGGCATATTATGCTATTTTAACGGTGCTCACTATAGCGAATTTTTTAGAAGCTGCATCTAAGGTTACATTGCTTGCGGCAACAGGCGGATTAATATTAGGAACTCTAGTAGTAGCAGCAAAATTTATTTTATTAGCACTCGGCGCAGTGGCAGTGGCTGCGGCATTTCTACTAATGATTTGGCCAATTACATTAACTGTGGCTGCAGTTGTTGCATTGATAGCGATATTTAGGAATCTATATAAAACAGGTTGGGATCTAACCACAATCTTCGAAGCGGTAAAAGATAACTTATACCGTGTTTTTGTTTTGGGTTTTAGAGAGATTATAATTGGCCTCAAATCATTTATGGGTCGGCTGATTGGGTACAGCGCAAATGTTGAAAAAAAAGATAGAGAAGCATTAGCAAAAGAAAAAGATAAACTGGACAAAGCTGAAATAGCCCGTGATAAGGCAAGAGCGGAAAAAACTGAATTACGAAAAACCGACGATGATCGAAAACAAGAAGCAGAAAAGAAACGCAAAGCAGAAGAGGAACGAAAACAGAAAGAACTAGAGAACCGAAAACCATCCACACCACCTTCTTTGCCCGACAGTAGCAAAGCGGCGGGAGCGGTCGGCGCAGTGAGTACTGCTGCAGTTAATACTGCTGCAGGCAATACTGCTGTTGCTAACTCGGTCCCTGGCATGGATTACAACATAGGCGGTGATGAACAACTGAAAAAGTTTGCTGAACGTGAAGGCAGTTCATTTGTGCCTGCTACACCGGTAACCCCAACAACACCTGCAGGTGCACAACAAGCTCAAGCAGGTGCAGCAGGCACAGTGCCTGCTACACCGGTAACCCCAACAACACCTGCA
>Ga0247832_1008199_pt1 | contig 10536 bp, 3 predicted proteins | sample LaCruzMarch2015__10_FD_192407 | JGI IMG/M metagenome (GOLD analysis project Ga0247832, IMG submission 192407) | Freshwater microbial communities from meromictic Lake La Cruz, Castile-La Mancha, Spain - LaCruzMarch2015_4m | ecosystem: Environmental > Aquatic > Freshwater > Lake | place: Spain...
GTACTCCTCTAAAGGAGTAATTTTGCGAAGAGACCAACTGACACAAGATTTACAAACTACCAAATAGTTAGTACCAGGGCTACGTAGGAATTCGTAGGGGAATTCTCAGGAGGAGCCACCGACAATGGTGGCCGTCACATACTAGCCCCGCCCTGGTAGGGGAGCTCGGGTGGACACGTCTCAGTGGCCAGAACATACACGAAGCACAGAGTATAACAACCGTGCGGCGGAACGAGAGAATTTGACCAAGTGCCGAGCAAGGACGATGTCTTTTAGCCGAGGAGACGATTTCCCGGAGTCGACACTGGTGGACGATGATAGAGCAGTCAACGGACGGCCGAATAAACATGCAGGTGGCAGGGGATACGGGAGGGTCTCCCAGCAACATAATATGAACCGGGGACTGCACAGGCCCCACACAGGGATGAGGCAGGATCACTGGGAACGCAGGCGACCAGCACATATGTCAACCAGGACGACACGCACGCCGGTGGATATCGATCGGGCACCGCTGGTGTCGTTAGGGAGAGCGATGTCAAATAAAGGACGGGGAAACCACAACCTGGGGAACGGGGGAGACAAAACGACGCAAAACGAGACCTCTGAGGGGGGGGGGCTCACCACCCACTGGCCACCCAGGGACATGGACCGCCCTCTGAGGGGGGGGGGTCTCAGAACCCAAGGGTGAACACACCGGAGAACTCGTCGCAGGGTGAGCAGTCTGGGAAACATGGGGCGGGAGCCGCTAGGAGTACTACCTTTACGAGATATGTTGAACCCACAGAAGCCCACCCCCAACAACTACGACCCACAGCATCGATGTTTAATTTGGCCACGGCTCTGTTCAAGAGGAACATAGAGGAATGGAAGGCTGAAGACGTATACACACCAAACTCATCGGACGGGACGTCGGTATTACTCTCAGCATTTGTCGACCTTGCAGCAACAACATTTCGACCGGATATGACTCAAGAGCAATGTTTGACATTGGCACAGCTATCGGCTGTAACTGCGCCACAGCAGCTCCTGGAAATGGTACAGGATCCAACGAAAGCGATGAGATTTATCAACTGGGCATTGGAGCCAGGCACCTCCCGGCCGCCTACTTACGAAGACCACCTATGCCCCATATTGACCCCAGGGCTGTTTACCGAGAAGGAAAACATGGATATGATTGAGGATTATCAGCTCCGGTCAGATCAGATCCACATCATCGAAACCTTTATCAGATGCTTCTACCCAAAAACAGTCACGATCGCTCGAACTCACCTGGATCCTTTGGAGGCACCAGAGTTATCGAAATACATCAAGACACCAGGGGAGATTAAAAAGGGCATGGGGCGAAGGAATCAGAAGATGGCGTTCTCCCCTCCCAAATGGTATCGACTCTCGATTCACCCGGACGCAATATTGAAACCAACCCCGCGGAAGCAGCGTACACGACAGGAGGAGTGGAGATCCATCCCTATCACACTGGCGGATATTCAGTCGAAACTAGGCACCCCTATAGAGGCACTGTTGGAGACCACGTTTGAGACACAGCGAGCGACGATACTGTTAATGGCACCCTTGGCTTTTGGCGACCAGATATCCCGGGAGGGTAGGCTTGAGACGATGCGTCTCCTCGACACTGCAACCCCTGAGGAATTGAGGACCTTCCTACTCGACGGCAAAGGGACCATGGCTCACACAGATGACCACTCGGCCCCGCTGAAACAACGACAACAATATCATCAATGCCTACGTTTTGAGCATACCGAACGGAAACGCGATGGAGAATGGACGGAGCCCCTGGGATCAATACTGTTAAAATGGGTGAATGCGGTACACCCAGTTTTGAGGGCGAATGACCTCACCTTGACATTGTCGATGTCACCATTTGCTAGAGTCCCACGTGACTTGGTGGTGACCGATATGCCATACACGGTGGAGACGATGGAGCAACACATTCAAGTCAAAGCAAAGCAAAACGCCCCCAAACCACACAGATTTGATGTCTGGATTAAATCGGCATGCGAGAGCTGGGGAGATATGACAGACAGTACTAGATCAGGGTACCTCGCGGACGCTTATGCGAAGGCGATGAGAGAGGCGCACGTACACATTGAAATTCTACACAGGTTGGAGGTGGGCATGGTACCAGTGATGTTACTGGGGGGTAGCATTGAGACGGAACCAAATCATATTGCACTGGAAGAGCTCAAGGACAGACTGGCAATGACAGGAACACGAATGGACGACTGCCCATCATTTCACCTCGCATACACAGCAGTGAGCACATCGACGGGGAAACCAAGTATAATGGCGAAATGTGTGATAGCACACAAAGACGACATGGGTACACTCCATCAAATGTTTGCCACGCTCACGGCTCCATCCCCGGCAAGGACGAGATATTTGGTTACAAGGGACTATTCCTTTCCACGAATCTACCATCCACCAGACGAGCGCACAGATCGAATATTGGGGGCAGCTATACAACGGCAGAGGGAGTTTATTGCGTCACTCACAAAAACGACCATACAAGGCCTTAAAGGGATTGATCCCTTCTTCGACGTCCCCAACAGTACAAGGGACTTTAGCACCGGGACGCTCGTTCCAAACAATAAGTCAGTGGCGCAGCTGATACTCACAGCGAAGACTATGGACCACATGGACTACCAGATTGACTCACCAGTCCTGAGAGTATCAACAAACCCAAAGGGGAATAAATTATACCTGACAGCACCAAAGAGCGAGGCAAGGGAACTGGTTCGTTTCTCGGGTGAGGTACTTCGGTTGCTAGAGGTCTGGTATGAGGGAAAATTTGTGGAGGCTACATGTGACTCGGCTGATGCACAAAGGATTGCCCACATGATGACACAACAGGACCAACCGCGGTCTTTTCGACAGGGGACAGTACGTCAGATACGAGAGGGAGGGGAAGTGGAAGAACCCGGCCGGGAGCAGAAGACGGCGGGACAGGCGGCACCATACAGTATTACGGACAGATTTACCAGCGGGGGCCACCAGCCCCCGGCGACCGAAAATAGGTACAATAAAGTTGACCCCGGGGCGTCGTCATATGAACAGGTAAACGACTTGCAAGAAAACACACTGGGGCACCTCCAAAATGAAATAGGGGAGCTACAGAAGACGGTCATGTATCAACAATCTATACTAACGGGGGTACATGATATGGTACAAGTGATTATGACAAGGGGGTCGTTGGAAAACACTTCGGCGAGGGAGATTGATAGCACCATCGCGACATCTATTGAGACAAACATTCAGTCATCGTTGACATCGACATCTCAACAAGCCCTCTCTGCGTGCGAAAGCTACTTCTCCGAACAGCGTAGCCTACTGAACACATTCATGACGGATAGCGACCTGAAGATCACAAAGGCTTGCATCACGGCATTCGAGAAGGCGGTGATCATGGATACCTTTGTAAATATCCTGGCAAGGAGCGAGGCGAATATGGAGAAGACACAAATGGCGGTCACAGAGATGCGGGACCAATATGCAGCTCTTTTGCACATGGTCGCCGATCAACACAGTAGGATGACTACCCATCCAGATACGATGCCGACTTCTGGCACTGACGGAGTCGAGGCAGCCACAGCAGACGAAGAAGGCGATAGGATGGGCACTACTGTGGCCGATGATGTCGACTCGGACTCGGGGCTTGATGAATACAACAAGGAGATACGACGACGGGCACGGGGAGTTTTGGACTTGATGAAATCAATGCCGATGCGGCCAATGCCGCACCTCGAGGGAAGGGAGGAAACAAACACTGTTATCGAGCCGACGATAAAATCCAGGGTGGCGACAACAACATGCTGTGAATGTAAACGGGATGATTTGGGGCTAATATTCTGTGATAGATGCCCAGAGGTAGAGAAGCTCTACCACCCAACCTGTCTCACCTTCTTACCAGAGTCGAAAGAGCGTTTATGTCAATATTGTCTCCATGCCATTCGGGAGGAGAGGAGTACCAGCTGCAAATTTCCACCCACGCCAACGGTGACAAAAACGGCGGATACTTCCACAATGTCAGAGATGCTACAGACATCGCCACGTAAAGAAATAAAATCACCATCCAAAGACGAACAACGTGATAGCTCGAGACGGAAGCAACCGTCTCCTCCTATATTGTCCTCATCCCCCCCCTCATCCTCGTCGTCATCGTCGTCCTCCTCAGGCGACTCATACAACCCAACGTACCAACATATTCCCAAGACCGGCAAAGCGAAAATGGGGAGAAAGTTACCAAACCTTGCGGGGTCAACTGCACCAACAAAACAGGATACTATGGTCAATACGACACACAGCACTACGACGCGTACCAGTGCACGTCTACTCAAATTAGCAGCAAAAAAAGAAAAGAAGCTACCAGACGATGCATATGATACACCCGACGACATCGGGAGTGATATGGACATAGGGGAAGAATGACAAGAGCCCCATTATACCAACGGCGATTAACGGAGGCTACCTATACGGGAGCAAACACAATACCAAACATACCAGCAACAGGGGATGTACTTTCACCGAAAGACCAGGACACGATACGTATTGCGTTTCAAAACATACATGGGACATCAGACCTACGGGGCTGGGAAGTCCCATCAGAGATTGAGGCCATAGAAGAACTCGACATCGACATCATGGGGATGGCGGAAACCAACAGGCCATGGACGCGGCAGCAGAAGGCACTGTACGATGCGTACATGCAGAAACGCTTCCGGGCATCACGGACGTTATACACAGCGGCACAAGGATATGACCACAGCACAAACTATCAACCCGGGGGAAATCTATTGACAGTGAACGGAGAGGTTACTGGCAGGATAGATGGCCGGGGGTCGGACAAATGGGGTCGATACTGCTGGTACACGTTTCAGGGGAGAAGAGACGAAGGAGTTTTAGTCATCGTGGCATACCGAGTTTGCCAAGAAAAGAGCAATGCGCCAGGGCCACTCACGGCTTATCGGCAACAGTACGTTGCCATTCGGGAAGAGGGTATCACAAATCCGAACCCACGGGCGCAGATACTTAATGATTTACATGACCTGATCACTGAGAAACGGACAAGAGGCTACAGACCCATGTTATTGATTGATGCCAATGGCGACTATACAAAAGGGAGGGACTCAGGGTTGCAGAACTTTGTCGCCAAGGCTCAACTGAGTGACCCCTTCCGCGACCGGTTTGGCCATACTCGCACGTACCTTCATGGGAAATCAAGACTGGACTACATCTTTATGGATGAGGCGCTTGTGCCATCAATAAAACATATTGGGTACCTAGGGACACATGATGGTGCGGTCTCGGATCACGTCATGGCATATGTGGACCTCGACTACAAACTACTGTTTGCGGGCACCATACATCGTCCACCAGCTTTTCACTCAAGAGAGATTCTCATCGAGCAGGAGGATAAGGTACAGGCCTTCCTACGGTCCCTGCATCCCTTACTTGAGTCACACACAATTGCGGAGAGAGTGTTTAAGCTGGCGGAATCTTTCGCCCGGCATAAGGCAACCACCGAGAATATCGCATTATACACCAAACTATATGGACAATTCTTAGAGCTAACTACCGGAGCGGCCAAACAGGCGGGCCGAAAGAAATTCGGATATCAACGATCACCAACTTTAGCAACGGCGGGCTCAAATGTTCTCTTGATGCGATATGCAGCTGACTGCGTACGGCGAGGCGCACCACCAACTCCTAAGCTTCTGCGGTTGGGAGAACGACTAGATATAGATGTCACAAACCTCTTGGCACTATCCGCGAGAGACATACGTCGGAAACTTCGTCAAGCACGCCAGCAGCTCTGGACAGCACAAAAACAGTGCGAATCGCTACGAATGGAGTGGCTGGCCAACGAAGCACGAGCAAATGCACTGGCAGCGGGGGATATGGATTTCGTTGGACGGCTGGAGAAGATGAAGACGAAGATATCGATCAGTGCAGTAAATCGGAAGCTCACACTGATTACTAAGGGCCCGAGGGGAACACTGAAATTAATCCAGGTCCCAGGCCATGACTGGTTTCACTCAGAGTCACAACGAGAGCTATACCACTATAATAGGGGTGTCTTCGAAGCGTACCCAGCAGCGTCAGAGTTCCTCTTCTTCTCTCACCACACCCGGAAGGTACTCCCGGCAGACGTACAGGCAGTGCGGGTTGAGAGGGATAACACTGATCATTACTGGAGTGTGTCCGAAATTTTACCGATGCCACAGCCCCTGTGGCGAGATATCACAACAGCAAAGGACATCGAGGCGGCACTCCTCCAACGAAACCAAATGCACCTGGAACAGACGGACAGAGAAGGGGGCATAAGCACCACCACAACATTGACGACGCTACGAAAAAATTACGGATACAATGCTATGTCGGACAAAGTCCTGAACGGAACACCCGTTACCGAATTCGCATTGACGACCGAAATGTCAGCATTTTTTGAGGCCCTGAAACGTACAGAAACTGAAAAGAAGCTACGCCCAGTCCTAGGGAGTATTACCTCTACCGAGTTCCAACAAATGTTCAAAAGGGCGAAAGAAAAGACTTCATCAGACTCGAGAACGTTAAATTACACGCTGTGGAAATGTCTCGCGAAGAGTGACAAGATCTCTGGATTTGCAAGTGTGCTACTGAGTCTCCCATTCGTATACGGCTTCGTAAACCCACACTGGACACAGATGACTGACTTTATGTTGGAAAAGAAGCCGGGGCTCAGACAAATTCATACGCTACGGATTATTGGTAAAGTGGCGGCAGAGTTCAATACGTGCTTGAAATACTTCATCGGGAAACAGGCGCGGGACAACTTTGAATCCTCAGGACCATGCGACGAACAGCACGGATTTCGCCCAAATCGATCTGCCCCAGACGCAATGATGTTGAAGCTCTTGACGTTCGAGAGCGCTCGCATGCAGAAGTGCACTATAGGCTCGTTACAACATGATATGACAGCACACTTTGACCGAATGTACCCCGAGATGACGTCAATCTACGCAACCAAATACGCGGTCTCAAAAAATGTAATGATGTCAATTGGTGCGACAATTGCGCGCCTGACACGGAATGTGGAAACGTCACAGGGGGTCTCGAAGGGGTCATACGGCCAGGCTCAAGGAGGTTACAATATGGGGGGCATGGTGCAGGGGAAGGCGGATGTACCACAACTCTCCACACAGCAGAGTGATGCAATGTTGAAGGCACATCGGGCACTAACATATGGAGTGAATATTGCAAGTCCTGGAATGCACCGGTCAATACAACATAACTCGGTCGCCTTCGCCGATGATACAGATGGACAGGTTTCGAGCGATACGACAGAGGACATGTTACTCACCAGAGTGGTGAGACGCCTTCAGCACAGTGGGCAAACATGGAACAACCTGACAAACATCTGCGGTGGGCTAATTGCACACCATAAATGCATGTGGCAATTACTGGCATGGACAGTGGTTTCTGGTCACCTCCAGCCAATACAACAACCAGAGGAAGTCTTAATTCTTCAAGATGGCAAAGGCGCACATGCAATAATTGATTATGTCCCACCGGATAAACCAAATGTGGGGTTGGGGTTCCGACTATGCCCGGACGGAAACCAGCTCCCTCATTTCGAGGCAACGCTAGCATCCATACACCGCCTTTGCCGTTCAGCGGCTTCAGCTCACATGACCGAGCTAGAAGCACGGCAACTACTATACCAACGATTACTCCCAAGGTTATCGTATGCACTCCATGGAACCTCTTTCTCACGAGCGCAATGTTATAAGATCAACACATGCATCCGACAGACAATACTCCCCAAAATGCGCCTCAACAGACATTACCCAAGTGCAGTATTATATGGACCGACAGAGTTCGGGGGGATGGAATTCCCGGAGACATACACACTACAGGATACAATACAACTGGAGTATTTGATCAAGCAGTTGCGATGGGACAGGACAGTGGCAAATAATTTCCTCGTGACACTAGACACGGTGCAGCTCTGCTCGGGCTTCATCTCACCCATCCTGGAGCACACAACTGAAAACATAGTCTACCTATCACAGAGTTACATAATTAATGTACGCCAGAGACTCGCAGAGATGGATGCGACCCTATGGATCGAGAAGAAATGGGCTCCAGCACTACAGAGAGTAGGAGATCGGTCACTGATGGAATGTTTTGTTAGGATCCCAGGGATTACCCGGGCAAGCCTAAGGAAGGCGAATGCAGTCCGCCTCTATTTGAGAGTTGTGACGATAGCGGATTTGGCAGATGTGGGAGGTACGTTTATTCCAGCCAATATGTTGGATGGGAGTTGGCAGGCAGGGTCGGACTTCAAATGGCCGTTCCAACCACTACCCCCCAATACATTCTGGATTACTTTTCGCCGCTGCATCAGACAAAGCTTTTGCGCGAACTGCTCACCACACTCAAGAGCTTCACACTCCATGGATCTGGACAGTCCTCTGGGACAGTGGTTCCCTGTGCCGCGCAACACGTGGTTCCCGGCTTACCGAACAAAGGAGTCCATTCTGTGGAGACGGTATAACGACTCTCGACTATTTGTGATGAAGAAACTGGGGATACCTGGCTTCTACAAACTCACGGACGAGACCCAGGGGGTCCCGATGGAGAGCCACCCCATACGCATACAACAGTCGGGGGAAGAGGTGTGGACTCACAAGCCCCTGCGTATCACTGCTCGCCAAGAGGACCGGACCCAAGCGGGGACTGTTCTAATGGATACAATCAGAGATACAACCCAAGATATCATTACACTGGGGAGTGACGGATCAGTACGTCTCCAGGACGGACTTGCAGCATGTGCATGGATTCTGCATCACACAGAGTCCCAACAGGTCAGGGCATGCTACCTTCTCGAGAAGATGACGTCACTGTCGTCGTATCGAAGTGAACTAGAGGGAATGTACCGTGGGCTACAACAGATACAGTTGTCCCGACTGAACCCTCTGGTGGTCCACCAGTGGTGTGATAATAAGGCGGCGGTGAACAAGAGCAACGAACAATTATTATGCCCAGGTGACATGATTGCTCCGGATGTGGATATCCTCATGGCTATCCACTCCATCAGGACAAAGTTGGAACGAGGAACAAAGATTCTATGCCGACACGTATACGGTCACCAGGATACGAGACAACACCCAACGGATGGGATGGACATCGTTGACTTCGAGGAGACGATGGCGTTAACCTTGGACAAGGTGCACTCACCCACGGGACAGAAACCACTCAGTCTGGCGGCGCGGGTGAACATCGACTGCGACAGGATTGCCACGACCACGATAGAGGCGGAAATGAATGGGCAGGGGGTGACACAAGATGGCTCAGTTATCACACTCCCGTACGAAGGCTCGCGAGCCCTCCTTCGTATCCAGGGAGTATGGATTACTTCTAAACACGCCCAATACATACGTAAAGCAAGATGGGGTACCACACTCAGGGCATATTGCATGCACAAGAATGGATGGACAGATGCGACCTTTGACTTGGTAAATTGGGCAGCGATACGTACAGTTCGATCGAACCTGACCAAGACACAATATATGCAGTCAAGCAAGACAATGCATGGATGGCTTCCAGTCATGCACATGCAAGCCCATACCACGGGATGCGCCCAATGCCCCTGCTGTTTCTGCACGGACGAGACATTGGATCACATGTATAAATGCACAAATGCGGAAGCGAGGAAGAGGCGGGAGGAGGTCCTAGTAGCGTTTAGGGCAAAGGGGATAGCACGGGGGATTCCCCGGGTGGTCATGGAGACAATAACAAAAATTCTATATGAGTATACAAATGGATTGGCCCCCACAACGCCAGCACACCCAGGCCTAGCAAATGCGGTGGAAGCACAGCGGAATATCGGTATTCACTTACTCCCCCGTGGATTCATTGCTACTAAGTGGACAGATGTGCTCGAGGAGTTCTCGATCGATAACCCGGATCGAAAGATCTCTTGCCTACTGAGGATGGTGTGGCTAGACTTCACCGAACAACTTTGGAAATGCAGGAACACGGTGGCACACAAACACAAAAACCTAAATCAACAGGCTGAAGAGGAGACATGGGCTGCTCGTCTGTTATGGTTTTTAGTCAACCCACATGTGCTCGCGGCGTCGGATCGTTTCCTACTCGATTACGAGGAGGCAGATATACAGGGTATGACAGGCTATACACGCAAACGGAGAGTACAACAATTGGAGAAGGTGATGAAAACGTATGCACATGAGCGGACTTTACGGGCAAAGGGACAGAGCGTCATAACACAGTTCTTTAAACGAAAGGGGAAAGGGGCCAATGAAGTAAATACCACGGAGATGGGGAATTAGGCGGCCTTTGGCCGCCTGATACATTCTTTAACATTATTGTTGGCGCCGATAGTTCAATCTGATGGCAGCAGACACCAGGGTTCCTACCTTGTGTCTAATGAGACCTTGTTCCATTAGATGCGGGGGGTGCAATCTTAGATCGCCGTTATGGCCCATAAGATGTACTTTAAAATTTCAGTTATCTATA
>Ga0247832_1008200_pt1 | contig 10535 bp, 7 predicted proteins | sample LaCruzMarch2015__10_FD_192407 | JGI IMG/M metagenome (GOLD analysis project Ga0247832, IMG submission 192407) | Freshwater microbial communities from meromictic Lake La Cruz, Castile-La Mancha, Spain - LaCruzMarch2015_4m | ecosystem: Environmental > Aquatic > Freshwater > Lake | place: Spain...
TTTTGCAGCAGGTCGCGGCGGAACACTTTGTAGCCGCATTCCATGTCGGTGAGGTTGAGGTCTGTCACCATGTTCGAGAGCAAGGTGAGAAAACGGTTGCCCAGCGAGTGCCAGAAATAAAGCACGCGGTGGCTTGATCCGCCGATGAAGCGCGAGCCGAAGACCGCGTCCGCCGCATCGCGCAGGACCGGCTCGAGCAGTCGCGGATAATCCCCGGGATCGTATTCCAAGTCGGCATCCTGGACGAGGACGATATCTCCCGTGGCTGCAGCGAATCCTGTTTTCAGCGCGGCCCCCTTTCCCCGATTGCCCTCATGACGCAGAGCCTTCACCCGTTCCGGGTTCGCCGCAGCCAGCCGTTGCAACTCCTCCCAAGTGCCATCCGACGACGCATCGTCGACCACGACCAATTCGCCCACTTCGGGGCGGGCGAGAACAACCTCCGCCACACGCGCCAGAGTCCCTGCCTCGTTGAAAACAGGCATGATGACCGATAACCGGGCCGTGGCTGGCAAAGGCGTACTCAAGAAAAGACCATATCTACCAAAACCGTCAGTGCCCGGCCATAACGGACTGGGAACCTTTTCCTTAATACCGGCGGGCGTTAGTTCTCCTGCGGCAGTGTCGCCTTGATGCGGTAAAAGATTTTGCTGCCGGACACCGGTTGGGTAACTGAGGCAGCTTGGTATCCGGCGGGGGCAACGTTGGTCAGGATCGAGATGCTCGCGCCATTGTTGGTGAATGCGTTGCCCAAATCGGTGCTGGAAAACACGGCGTAGGCCGGCGCCTGGTCGTTGGCCGTGCTGCGGCGGAAAAAGCCAACAGTCAGGTTGTTCGACACAACCGTGGCAGAAGAGAGCGCCGTATTCCCCAACGTCGGGTTGGTCCCAAAAGCATATTCATCGACATTTTTGAAGCCATCTCGGTCGTAGTCTCCCTCCTTGTCGGTCAAGTCGGCTCCCGGATATCCCTCCGCCCACGCGGTGTAATCGTCGGTCACAGGTGCTTCGTCGCTCCGCACGACGAAATTGACCTCTCCATCAGGGCTGATTGTGATGGTGCCCAAGTAGTAACCCTGGCCGGCGGAGACGCCCTGAATGTTATTGACGTTTTGCCATGCTGTGGCGCCACTCGTGCTTGGCGTTATGCGGTAGAGATCGAGACCAAGAGCCACGTTACCGACCGAACCATAGGTATAGGTGGCAGAACTAACCGGTCCGGTAAGCCCACCTTGGATTGCGCCGTAAGCGGTCGCAGGCGCGCCGGTCGGACCAAATGGATTTTGCTCTTTGAGGGATTGGAGACCCTCGTTGCCGCTGTCAGGCAGCGCGAAAGGGTTGGCTGAGACCAAGGTGGGATTGCCTGCGGGTGAGTTGGCGCCAGAAATTGCGGAGGAAGTGCCGGCCGAGTTGCCGGTGTTAAGATTAGCCGTCGAGGAGTTGGGCTGGCCGAGGGTGCCGGCACCGAGACGTGGCTTGGTGACGTAAACAGTTCGGGCAAAATCCCCGTTGGCAACCGCAGACGAGAGGCCAGAAGCCGACCCGTTGTTGCCGGCAGCACCCATGAAGAGTGAGGAAGACAGAGTTGCCCAGTTATCACCGTAAGTAGCCGTCATGACTTCGTTCATGTTCCCGAGATTGATCACCGTGCCGTAATTGGGGTCCGTTGGGGTTGCCGCGTTACGGAAAACCGACCAAGTGCTGCCGAGACTGAAGAAAGCGATTTGATCCGTGCCAGTGGTGCCGCTAGGGTTGAGAAAATAGAGCAATAAGTCGTTCTGCTGGTAGCCGGAATCTGGAGCAGACCTAGCTTTGTCGACCGCAAGAACACATATCGAGGCGGCAACTAAGGCTAGGGGCGTCAGTGATTTCATGGCGTTCATAATAAGGTTCAGATTAGCGGTGCGTCTGGGCGAAGCCAGCGGCCAATCGTGAACTTTTTGTCACAATCGGCGGCAGGTCGGGCCATGCCGTCAGGGCACCCCCCGCGCACAGATTGGTGACAGAATCGTCACAGCACATGTTCGAGGAATTTGCTAGTATGTCCCCATTCATGACCCACTGCAAACTGGTCCTCATCATAGCCGGCCTGTCGCTGCTTGGTCCCTGGCAAGGCCAAGCCGAAGAAGCTGAACAGATAGCAACACTGTCGGCCCGTGCAGCGCAGGGCGACGCGACCGCCCAATTTGAACTCGGCCGCGATTATTACCGAGGAGCAGGGCGACCAAAGGACGAAAAAGCAGCTTTCTCTTGGATCGAAAAATCCGCCGCCCAAGGGAACATAGATGCCATCACTAGTATGGGCTTTTTCCATGCCAAGGGAATTGGCGTGGCAAAAAACGAAACCGCTGCAATTGAATGGTTCCGTAAAGGATCAGAAAAAGGGTCCGCCACCTGCAAACTCAACCTTGGACTCCTGCTGCGGCAGGGCAAGACGATCCAGCCTTCAAGTGACGAGAGTCTGCGCTTGATGCACGAGGCAGCGGAGGCAGATTCGGTCGAGGCGCAGTCTTATCTTGGCCAGCTTTATTTCATGGGGGATCGCCACCTCAGGCCCGACTACCTCAAGGCCAAGCCCTTTCTGCTCAAGGCCGCGGAGGCTGGCGACCCGGCCGCGCAAAACATCATGGGCATTCTCACCAGGGACGGCATCGGACCCTCGGCGGAGGGTCAAGACCAGGCTCAAGCCGAGGCCTGGTTCCGCCATGCCGCCGAGCAAAATGAAGTCAAAGCCCAGGCCAACCTGGCTCACTTCATGGGCGTGGCCTCGCCAGGCAGTACAAACCGCGTGGAGGCGCTCAAGTGGCTCCTGCTGGCCAAAGATCGCGAGGAGCCCACGGCAGAGAAGACCTACGATGAAATCTCGCCGACCTTGCCGCCGGACATGGAGAGAGAAGCGCGGGCCTTGGTGGGCCGGTTCCATCTCAAGCAGGCCGCGCAAAGAAAGGCCAAGCGGGTGGAGACAGTCGCTCCATAACGGTGGCGGAAAGCGGGCGGGCGCATGCTCGCGGTACCGCACGCGGTGTCACGCGGAGGCGCATCCCGGCGGACAGAAAGCTTAAACGGTCCCGAAGATTTTCCCTCCTGGTCGGCCCTGCCTGGGCAGGGCAGCCCCTGGACCGAAGCAGCCACTCACTCGGATGAGCAAGAGGAGTGATGGGCCCATTATTAAGTGGGCGAACTGATTTCTCGTGCCTGGTTTTGGCGGCGCCGGTCAGGGTGCCGTTGTTGCGGCGGTAGAACGTTGCTCACGAACGGCCTCTCGCGCCGCCCGCAAGTGCAGGGCGTTGTAGGCAGCGTGCCCGTAGAGTTTGATATATTGCTGGTCGGCCGTCTCGCGAGCCGTTTCCCAAAGAACCCGATTTTGGCCCGCGGGGTCGACGGACACAGCATCCATAAAATCGTTGGCGATGCGGTCCAAAATTCGCCTTTGAGGTGGCGGCAAGGGCCTTTCATCAAGAAACAAAGCAGGCAGTCTTGCCCCGGCGGGAACAGCCTGAGGCGGACTGGCGGATAATACTTCGGCCGACGTGAGTGGGGGTGGTGACGGGGACAGGGAGTCGTCGGGAACGGGCGTGGCTGCCATCCCACGGCCCTGACTCGGCCGTTCCATATCACGATTTGCGGCGCTAGCAGGCTGCCCGACGGGTCGTCCGATCCGTGACAAATCGTTGCCGGAAAGCGGGCTTTCTTCCACTGGAAGAGCCGCGCCGCTCTGCTCGGCCGCTGCTCGTGTTGGTGATGGGAACCCTTTAGCGGTGGGTGGGACGCTGGGGCTGCCATAGTCGCCGTGCTGAGTGGTGGCATGGTGGGCGCTGCGAGTAATACCTTGGGCAATGGAGCCCGGGTCAACGCGGACTGAGCCAGCGCCATCTCGACTCAATAGCCATACAGCAGCGGCCAAGGCCAAACTGACCAAGACAAAGGCACTTGCTAACTTCATGCAGATTTCCCGCTAATTCGGTCCAAGCAAAATTGCCGGCGCCTTGCGGCGCCGGCAATGTGAGCGAGTCAAGCTGAGTTGCTTTGTTTACAGCGCACCAGGCACGATGGGGAAGCCATCATCCGGACGCGACACTTGCATGTCACCCAAACGCAGGCCGTTCGCGGTGACTTGGAGGCCCTGAGGAATCCAGGTGGTCTTCATCGCGTTGTACCAGAGGCCTTCGTTCGCGCTGAGCGAACCATGGTAGTAAAGATGCTGGTAGCTCCACGGGGAGTAGGCACCTTGGGCGATCTTGTTGAAGTCCGCTTCGCTGAAGCCGGAGTTGTTGTAGTTGGCCGGGTTGGTGGGAGCGAGCGGGGTGACCATTACGCCGTTGAAAGCGATGATACGGCCGCCAGCGGAAGCAGCGTTAGCGCTGTCCGAGGTGGAAAGCCAAGTCATAAGAGTGACAGGCTCGTTTGAAAGCACCGGCATGTTGTTCTCTCCGTCATAGACCGTCACGCTGGTGGAAGCCAAGCCCATCAGCGAGCGCAAAGCGGAGCTACTGCTGTAGCCGCCGTTGCCGACAGCGGTGTTGCCCCAAAGCGTGGAGGCGTCGCTGCTGCGGCCGGTGTTGAAGGGAACTGCGGGATTGGTGAGATTGCTGCCAATCGGAACCAAAGTCAGACCAGAAATGTTGTTACCGCTGGTACCCCCGTTGATGGCAACGTATTGGTTCACCGTGTTGGCCACACCATAGGTCCACTCGGTCAAATAGGCCGAACGGGTACCGGAACCGTCGTTGCGTCCGGTGGCGAGGACCATTGTGGTATCGTTGGCATCACCCGTGATCAGCGAGGCGGGGAGATTGCCTTGGGCCCAGAGGGCGCGGGTCTGTTGGATGGTCGCATTCGTCAGATTAGCTGGGGCGCCTTCGTTGACGATCATGGCAAAGGTGACAACACCGACAGCCGAGGTGCCGACCGGATTCAGCACTTCATTGTCGACCGGCGAGGTGCTTTGGTAGACGTCGGAAAAGCTGAACTTGGGACGCAGGGCTTCGGTGGGTGATGTCGTGCTGCCTTGGATGCTACCCGTGAGGAGCAGCGCCGCGGTTTGCAGGAACGTCGGATTGTTGTTACCCGCGATGGCATTCAAGCCCTCGGTGGATCCGTTGAACGAAGTGCGGATAACCGTGGTGCCGGTGATGCCGGGGAAGGTGCCCGAGAAGACCGCTTTGTTTGAGGCGATCAGCTGCGAGAGGTTGTTACCGTTGAAGTCGTGACACACGTTGAAGGCCGTGCCGAGGGCGCCAACGGAGGCGTAGGCGTTGTAGATGGCTTGCATGGTAGCCTGGCGGAAAGCCGTGGCTCCGGTGATCGTGATTTCTGTCGTCTGCGCCATGGCCGACGAGGTGATGCCGAGCGCCATAGCGCCGGCAAGGATGGTTTTCAGTTTCATGGTTTTAGGATTAGGTGTTTTTGGATGTTGGGTTTGGTGATGGAATTAAGCGTTGAATTGACGGCGACGGCGGCGAACAACGTGTACGCCGAGGCCGGCAGCAGCCAAGGCGAGCAAGGCGTAGGTGGACGGCTCAGGAACCGCGGAGAAATTGACGTCGCCATTGTCGCTCAGCGTGATCGCGCCGAGGAAATATCCTGCGCCGGCAGTAACGCCATCGATATTGTTGATATTCTGCCATGCCGAGCCACCGCTGGTGCTGGGTGTGATCCGGTAGAGATCAAGACCCAAGACCACGTCGCTGACCGAACCGTAGGTGTAGGTACTGGAACTGATAGCGCCGACAACACCACCTTGGATCGCGCCATAGGCAGTCGCCGGCGATCCGGTGGGTCCGAAGGGGTTCTGGTCATCAAGCGTCGTGTCCGAGCCCGGGAGTACCGCTGGGTTGGTCGTAACGAAGCTTGGGTTGCCAGCGATAGAATTTGCCCCAGAAATCGCCGAAGCCGTACCGGCCGAATTGCCAATATTCAAAGCCGCGGCGGACGAGTTGGCCTGGCCAACCGTGCCTGCGCCGTTGCGCGGCTTGGTCACGTACACCGTGCGGGCATAATCCCCGTTGGAGACCGCCGAGGAGAGGCCGGAGGTGGACCCGTTGTTGCCGGCCGCGCCGAAATACAGGGACGAAGACAGGCTCGTCCAGTTGGATCCGTAGGTGGACGTCAAAAGGGTGTTGATGTTGCCCAAGTTGAAGGTGCTCTGGAATGACGGATCGCTCGGCGTGGCCGCAGCACGGAAGACATTGTACGTACTGCCGAGACTAAAGAGAAAGACTTGGTCGTTGCCGGTAGTTCCAGTCGGGTTGAGGCCGAACAACATGAGGTCGTTTTGCTGGTAGGTGTCGTCAGTCGCGGCAGAGGCTCCTGTCGCCGTGACCGCGAGGGTTCCGGCGGCCAAGGCGAGGGCGCGCAATTTGCGAGGTAGGGTTTTCATGGATTTTTTTTGGTTGGTTGTTTGAGAAAAGAATGAAGGAATTCGCTTGGTTTTCGGTGGAAGTTGAAAGTTTCTTGCTTGGAACAGCAGCAATATGCGCGGCCGGACGGGGCGGCGGTAGCAAAAGATTGTGAATTTTTTGTCACTTTTCCGCGGGTGCTTTAGGGCCCGTCAAAATGCCTGCGCATCCTTTATTCATGCGGCTTGGCAGGCTTTTTGACCGAACCGGACCACACCCCGGCCATAGCCAATCCGGCGCATCAGTTGCCCGGCGACCCCTCTCGCGGACTCGGCTGTGGACTGTCATTCCCCGTCTTCAGTTCTGACCTCTTCCTGCTCCATGAGTTCGCCTCTTGCTGGGGTGGGGCTGACTTCATCGACACCAAGCCGGTGATAAAGCGACCAATGAGCGCCCGACACCGGGGCGGATCTATGGATGCTGACAAAGCGGTAACTTGACCCGTGCAGGAAGATTAATGGTTGGGGAGATGCTGGGGGATCATCCTGAGTGAGATAAACAATCCATTCCGCGGGCTGGTCTGGGGCTTGACGTTGCGGCACGAGGACCAAGGGACCCAGCTCGGGATGGGACTTTTTGCTGTGGGCAAGGACAAAGCCAACCTGCATTTCATTGTTGGCCACCATGGTTTTGACCGGCGAGGAGTTTTCGGCCACGACGCGCAGCGCGGTGACATAATCGCCCCGCCCCAAAGCAATCAATTGCGCCAAGCGGGGAGCTTGACCAAGAACCACGGTGGTAAGGGCCACTGCGCCCAGGACCCGCCAGCCGCGGGCCAGACCGGCAATCTGTGCCGCGAGGGGTGCACCAAGGAGATAAAAAAAAGGCAGGCTGACCAGAAAATAGCGGAAGTAAAGATAGGTCGTGTCGGTCGCCGCCAAGGACAGCGCGGGAAAAACCAAAACGGCCCCCACGAAAAACACGCGGGTCGCCAGGTCGGGAAAGCGCCCGAAAACCAGAGCAGCCGCGGTCAACAACAGGCCCCCCAAGGCAAGGACCAAGTGCCCCCCTCCCGCCCCGGGAAGACCGAGGGCGTATCCGAAGAAGTGGGCCAGGACCACCAACAGCGTGTATTCCGGCCCCCCGGCAATGATCATGGGCCGCAGATAAAAAAACCAGAAAGCCGCGGCGACAACCAGAGGCAACCCGAACCAGAGCGCGACGCCTCCGGTCAGCCGGGCCCAGTTCGCCCCTTGAGCGCGACGATCGACTAAGAAATAAAGGCCGAGCGCAGCGAGGATGACAAGCGAGGTTCCGTGGGCAAAAATTGCCCCGAGGCAGAGGAGCCAAAACAATGGAACGCGCCAAAGCAGTCCATTTTCCATCCGCGCGGACACGACCAGCCAAGCGCCGAGCAGACAGGCCAGTGCCGGGGCATAACCCCGTGCTTCGCTGGCATAAAGCACCAGCGGGAACGAGGTGGCCGCGAGGAGCAGAGGGACCCAGGCGAATCTCGCCGAAATTCGCCGCGCCGCCAGCCAGACCAAAACCAGCGCGCCGAGGCCGGCAACTATAGAAAGGAGTCGATAAACCATCGGGGGCCGGTCCTCACCGACCAGCATCAGCCAAAGCGTGTTGAGCGGGTGGTTGTTGTCGTGGCGATAAAACTCAAGAAGTTGCCAAGGATGCTGCGCTGAGCGCGCCCACTGGAGAGAGAGCAGCTCGTCAAACCAGAGAGTGCCACGTGCCGCGGCGACGATGAGAACGGCACCCAGCACGAGGAGACCGGCCGTGACCAGACGTCCGTTCACGGTGCGTCAACCCCAAGCTGACCGAGATAAGTCTGCACCCGTGGCTCACCGGGGCGGATAACCAGCGCCTGCTCGAATTGGGTGCGCGCTTTGTCTGGTTGACCGGATTCGAAGTGGTAGACACCTCGATGGAAGTGCGCCTCGAACTCGTTCTGCGAGGGAAGAAAGGCCACCACCCGCACTGACTGGGCGTCGATTCCGGTGGAAGTCGGAATGGGGTAAGCAAAGGGCCGCAGCCAAACCGGAAACTCTTCGGTTTTCAGCACGCTGTCTAAATAACTGGGGCCAGCCAAATCTTGACCTTGTGCTTTAGCCAGAAGTTTGGCGTAGGCCTCCCCGAAATTGCTCCACGAAGGAACTACGATATGGGTTACTCCTGCCTCGGCCAGTAACCGCTTGGTGTCCTCCTCCGTGGTGGCAGCGAACATGTCCGCCGCTTTTTTTAGACCCGGCATATTTTCCCAGTAAAGGGTACCGAGCACGCGCACGCCACCATGGTAGGCCATTTCGGTCGAGGTGTTGGGTCCGGTCAGAACGGTTGGGACCTGTCCCAAGCTGGCCTGCAGCAAGCGGTGGGTCACATCGCGGATCAACAGATTGCCTCCGACGTCCTCGCCCAGCGGGGCATCAAGACAGGTTCTTTCCGCCTTCGTCGCAAAAGCTGCGGCGGGTAGAGGTCCGAGAAGAAAGGCGAGCCAAGGGATGATGACCACCGCGGACAGCGCAATATTGCGCCACTCTCTTGCCAAATCCGATCGCAACAATGCCGCCATCGTAACCAACCCCCACAAGGCCCAGAGGGCGAAGGCAGCCGACGACCAGCGAACCTGCCAGAAAGCGAGCCCTTGCATGATGAGCGTCGCCGGGACCAAGAGCAAAAGCGCCCGGCGGAACAGTGCATCACCCTTTCCGGAAATCAACAAAGCCCAGGCCCCGGCAAAGATCACCCAGATCCAGAAGTAGAGAATGATCCAGACGAGAGCGCTTTGCTCCTGACCCTTCCAGCGCAGGATGCCCGCGATGCTTTGGAATTCAGAGATGTATTCCTTATGCAGGGCGAGGAGGAAGCTGTCGGAAACCCAGAAGACACGGTCTCCAGCCAGGGTGATCGCGGTGACCGGGGCGGCCAGCGCCAGGACACAAAGTGCCGCCTTGATCCAGTCTCCGGGTTTACCCAGCGGAAACTTTCCCTCGCGCCGCCCTTCAAGGAGGCGGCAGAGCAGCCACGAGCCACCAAGCCAGGCGAAGGCATAGAGCGGATGGTTGACCTCCAAGCGCCAACTCATGTGGCGGGGAAAATATTCTAGGAGATAAAAGCCGAGGCTCCCGAGGCACCCGGCCACGCCCCAAACAAACCAAAGATCAGGGCGGATGGGTGACGGCTCTTTGCTGCGAGCGAAAACCCAGCCGGTGAGAAAACCGCCGGCCCCAAGCCCGGCCAGAATGGGCAAGGCCGTCGAGGCACTGACCCAAAGTGCGGCAGAACCCGCCACACCGGAAGCCATGAACCAGTGCGAGGCGGCTTCATCTTGGCGCCGGGCAAAGCCTGCACCACCCGCGACCAGACAAAGAGCACAGGCCGAAGCAAACGCCAGGACGATTCCGTGGTGGTCCGCTTCGCCGAGTTCGAAGGTGCGTACCACACCCTGCGTGGTTAATAACGTCAGGAGGTAAAAAATGGCCGGCCGCCAACCCAAAACGCGTTGCGCCAAAATTCCGAGACCGCCCAAAAGAAAAACCATCAACAGCGGTCCGGCAGCCACAGCCGCGTCGGCCACAAACCACTCCGCAGGATCCCCCGTACCCCACGAGCGAAGCCAGGCCAAGACTGTCAAAACCCACATGAGAAACGAACTCCAATGGACTTCGCGCCCATCCGGCGCGTTGTCCAACATGGTCCCGCGTACCCGCCAAGAACCATCGCGCAGCATCTTTTTGGTATGGATGACCCACCAGCGGGCATCGACCGAGGAGTTGGGCAGCACGAGATATTCTTCGCGAGCACCGGAAGGTAACGGCACGGCGTGGGGAACCACCTCCGAGAAGCTGACCGCGGAAATTTTCCCGATGGTGGTCCATTTTGCGTAGGCGGCTACTCCCACCGCAGCCACCGTCGCGATCAAACAAACCAGCAGGGAGACTCCAACCCAGCGCGGGATAGGCTCACGGGAAGCCGGTCGCGGGGCGGAGTCAAGCATGGTGCCCATGAGGTGTTTTCCTATCCGAAAAAGAAGTCACCGTTAACGATAAAGGCTGACCCGGCATCCGCCGCGGCGGACGGAGACGGCGGGAGGCTTCATCCAAAGGCAAAGCTGAGTTGCAGTTTGCGGGGAAAGACAAGCCACCGATCGAAGAAAAGGGCAGAAGATAAGTTTCCCGCTGGGTCC
>Ga0247832_1008201_pt1 | contig 10535 bp, 10 predicted proteins | sample LaCruzMarch2015__10_FD_192407 | JGI IMG/M metagenome (GOLD analysis project Ga0247832, IMG submission 192407) | Freshwater microbial communities from meromictic Lake La Cruz, Castile-La Mancha, Spain - LaCruzMarch2015_4m | ecosystem: Environmental > Aquatic > Freshwater > Lake | place: Spain...
GCCCCCGCCGAGGCAAGGCCTCAACAGCTCCGGCCTCAATCAGTTGCTGCAAGGTTTGCGACACCGAGGGTTGCTTCACCTGCCACAGCTCCACTAGCTCCGCCTGGGTCTGGGCCGTAGCCGCATCCACCTGCGCCCAGGCCAGCAGGCGCTCCCAGGCGGTGTCGCCCAGCTGCTCCTGCAGTTCCACCTGGTTGCGTTGCCGAAGCGAGAGCAGCAGATCCTCCAGCCCTACCGGCGCCACGTCGGCTCCTGCGCTGGTGAGCCCCAGCAGAGCTGTGATCCCATCCTCCAGGGCCTTCAACATGCCGCGCAAATCGCCGCGGAATAGCTCGTACAGCCGCTGCACCACGGCACGCTCCACAGGAGATCGGCAGGGTCTGGCCGGATCCAGCTGCAAAGACCCATAGCGATTGGCCAACAACTGCTCCACATCCGCCAGCCCCAGTGGCTCCAGCACCAACGGATTGCTGAACACCGAGCGGGTGCCCACCACGATCAGATGCAAGCCCTCTTGCAGCAGGGCCTGATCGCGGATGCCCCGCAACAGATCCGCCGCCCGCGTCGCATCCGCCTCACTGAGGTTTTCGAGGTTGTTGAGGTGCAGCACGACGCCGCGGGCCCCCTGACCGATCGCATAGCCCATCAGATCGCGCAATACCCGCGGACCATCCAGCAGCAGCGCCTCTGGCGGTGTGGCCACGCTTTCGCTCTGACTTCCCCCAACCCCAAGCCCAAAGGCCGACACCGTGAGCCCGCCCCCACGCAGGCGGATGCCCCGCACCAGTTGCTGCGCGGCCTCCACTTCGGGTCCCGCCGCCGTCGGGCAGTTCGCCAGAACGGAGTCGTACACACCAGAAAGCAACTGCCCGAGCAGCTGTTCACTGGCGCCCTCGGCGCTGATCGGGATGATCTCGTCGGAACTCCAGTAGCCCTCCGCCTGGGCATCGGCCTTCACCGTCTGCACCAGGGTGGTTTTGCCGATTCCTGGACGCCCCGCCACCGCCTGGCGGGAGCTGGCGCTGCTGCCGATCGTGGTGAGCAGCAGCTGCCGCTCCCGCTGCCTCCCCACGAACAGGCGCAGCGGCGTGGCCTGCGAATCCGCCCGCAGGGTGGCCTGGAAGAAGGGCGAGGAGCGCAGGTTGTAGAGGCCCCAGAGGCTCGGCAGCGCCATGGCGCGAAGTATTGGCAAGGGGCCTCAGCCAGCCAATACTGGTCATGTATTGGCCATTTTGGCAATACAATTCTTTTCGCCAGCAGGAAAATCAATAAATGCCAATCACTAGGAATCCTATTAGTTTGCGTTTATTCAGATTCCGAGTGAGACATGGCCGCAGGCGAGCAGGTCACTGGCGGTGTGGATGAACGGCGAACGCGTCGGCACCTGGACCCTGCCGTTGCGGGGGCCACAGACCTTCACCTACGCCGAATCCTGGCTTCACTCAGGTCAGTTCCGGCCGTTATCGCTGTCACTGCCGGCTGGCCTCCTGCACCATTTGCACGAGGGTGGTTCTGCCAATCCCCGGCCGGTCCGGTGCGAAGTCTTGGCCGATCTGGCGAAACCTGGCCTGCGCCATGCAGGCATTGCTAGCATTGATTTCAATGCAATCGCGCCAGGCGTGCCGATGACATCGATCACCATCCGCAACCTCGACGACAAGCTCAAATCCCGCCTACGCCTGCAGGCCGCAGGCCATGGCCGCTCCATGGAAGAGGAGGTGCGCCAGATCCTTGCCGCAGCCTTGGCGCCTCCAGCGGCCCCTGCCTACAGCGAACCGGGACTGGGCAGCCGCATTCGCGCTCACTTCGCCCAGCTCGGCGGCATGGAGCTCGAACCGCCACGCCGCACCTCCACGCCTGAACCTGCAGCCCTGAGCTGAACCATGGCTCTGCTTCTGCTCGACACCAACGTGCTCTCCGAGCTGATGCGATCGGATCCTCAGCCTGCCGTGCTCGCTTGGGCCGACCAGCTCGACCCAGCAGCGGTGGGCATCACGGCCATGGATGAAGCCGAGATCTTGCATGGCCTGGCCCGCTTGCCGGTTGGTCGACGCCGCCAGGCCCTGGAGGCGCGCTGGGAGCAACTGGTGGCAGATCTATTTGCAGGCCGTGTCTTCTCCTTTGACCGCCCAGCGGCCCACTGGTATGCCGCCTTGCTCCAGCGGCGAGAACGCCTTGGCCAACCGATTTCAACGGCTGATGCCCTCATTGCGGCCATCGCCCTGGCCCTTGGAGCCACCCTTGCCACCCGCAATACCGTCGATTTTGAAGGGATTGGCCTGGCACTGATCAATCCCTGGCCGGCGCCCTGAGCAACCAGAACAGCCCTCCAGTCACTCGGATTGCCAATGAATGCCACTTAGTAGTAATCCTGTTATCCTGCGTTTGTTGAGATTCCAAGTAGGTCATGGCCGCAGGCGAGCAGGTGATCCGCGCCCCTGCCCAGCTGGGGGTCCTCCTCAAGGGTGTCCGGCGGCAGAAAGGCCTGAGCCAGCAAGAGCTAGCCCTCAAGGCCGGAGGCACCAGCCAGGCCAGGCTCTCCCAGCTCGAATTGCAACCGGGGCGCCTCACCGTGGAGCGTCTGCTGTTGATCCTGGCCGCCCTCGACCTCGAACTGGTGCTGCGGCCCCGAGAGATCAGCATCGAGCCGGCCGAGTGGTGATGGGCAGGCCAACGCGGGCGCGCTCCCTGGCGGTGTGGATGAACGGTGAACGGATCGGCACCTGGACCTTGCCGGCGCGGGGGCCACAGACCTTCACTTACGACGAAACCTGGCTGCATTCCAGCCAGTTCCGCCCGGTGTCGTTGTCATTGCCGGCGGGCATCGGGACCTCAACACTCAGCGGTGATGCCGTGGAGAGCTGGTTTGACAACCTCCTCCCGGACAGCGACGCCATCCGAGGCAGGGCCCAGACCCGGTTTCAGACCGCCAGCACCAATGCCTTCGATCTGCTGGCTGCGGTCGGCCGCGACTGTGCCGGAGCCGTGCAGCTGCTGCCGCCAGACCAGAAGCCCAGCGGCATCGATCGCATCGAGGCCCGGCCCCTGAGCAACCAGGAGATCGGCCGGCGCCTGCGCGCCGTCACGGCGGCGCCGGCTCCAGGATCCCTGGGCCCTGAATCCGATGCGCTGCGCCTCTCGGTGGCCGGTGCCCAGGAGAAGACCGCCTTCCTCTGGCACAACAACCAATGGTGTCTGCCGCTGGGCAGTACCCCCACCACCCACCTGTTCAAGCTGCCGATGGGGGTGATCGGTGAGGGCCAGATTGATTTCAGCACCTCGGTGGAGAACGAGTGGCTTTGCAGCAAGGTGCTCAAGGCCTATGGGTTGCCTGTGGCCTCCACGGAGATAGCCAGTTTTGACGGCGAGCGCTGCCTGATTGTTCAACGCTTCGATCGTCGCCTGCATGCCAGTGGCGCCTATTGGCTGCGCCTGCCCACAGAAGACTTTTGCCAGGCCACCTCCAAAGCAGCCGCCAACAAATACGAGAACAACGGCGGTCCAGGCATGGTGCCCATTGCCGAGCTGCTGGCTCAATCCTCCGAGCGCAGCGATCTGGCCACCTTTTTCAAGGCGCAGGTGTTGTTCTGGATGCTGCGCGCCATTGATGGCCACGCCAAAAACTTCAGCCTCTTTCTGAGCCCGGGCGGCCGCTTTCAGCTCACACCGCTCTACGACGTGCTCTCGGCCTGGCCGGTGATCGGCCGCGGCAGCGGCCAATGGCCCCAGCAAAAGCTCAAGATGGCGATGGCCTGGTTTGGTGAACAAGGCCATTCCACCAAGCCTCTGGAGATCACAGGTCGTCGCATGCTGCTCACCGCAAAACGGCTTGGGATTGCTGATGCTCAAGCCATCCTCGAAGCTCTGATCGCTAAGACTCCGGCTGTGATTGGTTCCGTGCGGGCCCAGTTGCCTGCTGGGTTTCCACACGCCGTCGCCGAACCCGTGCTGACAGGCCTGCAAGCCTCCGCCAGCCAGCTCGAATGCCAACTGTGATGCCTGCTTCCCCCGCCACGACTCGCATCCACGAAAGCCTCGACGCCGCGCTCTCCCGCAGGCGCGTGGTGCTCTGGTACGACGCCAACGGTGAATGGGCCTCGGAGTTCGATGGCTACCAACCCGCTGCGGCCGAGAAGCTGCGGGTAGAGGGCAACGAGTTCTCGGTGAAAGTGGCGATCAGCCGCGCCCCCCTCGCCCAACACTTCCTCCTCTACCTCCCCTCCGCCAAACCACCAGAGCCCCAGAACTGGCTCCTGGATCTGCTGCTGGCCGGCCATGAGTTCACCGCCGACCGCGCCTCACTCGACATCCAGGACGCCGGACTAACGCTGGAGTTCAAGGAGCTCGCCCAGCAGCACAAGGCCTTCTTCCGCTCACCGGTTCGCACCAGCAAGCTCAAGGAACTGCTGCGTCCCAACGACGACGAGGTGGCCGTGCGGCTCAAGATGCTGGCCGTGCTGGCCAAGCAGCCGCCCGACATCGACAAGCTGCTGCTGCACGCCTTCAGCCAGCTGGATCCCGCCAATCCAGACGCCGATGACCCCGTGGAGGCCCTCTACGGCAGCCATCAGCTGAGCCGCCACTTCTGGCAGGCCGTCGGCGAGAAGTTCGGCTACCGCTGCCCTGAGCCCAACCTGCGCGACTTCGCCGTTGCCCTGTTCAACAGTGTCAGCGGCATCGGCCCCTCAGGCGAGCTGCTGCCCCACGCCCGCGTCTTCCAGAGCATCTGGAAGGACAGCCTCAGTGCCCGGCCGTCCTTCGAAACATGGAGTGACCACCTTGCCGGCGTGCTGCGGGTGGAGGAGCAGCTCAACGATGCGCCCGACAGTTACGACCCGGACGACGACGACAGTTACGAGCTGATCGAGCGTTTTGTGCTCAGCCGCCTCCTGCAGCGCTTCGTGAGCAACGCCTCAGACGCCGACCTGCTGGAGGCGATCCGCAACCGCAGCAGTTCGTGTTGGTTCGAGAAGCACCAGCACGGCTATCGCGCCCTCGAGCAGGCCATCACCTTCCGCAGCCTGCTGGCGAAAGCCGATCTGCAGGTGCCCAGCTTCGAGGAGGGCCTGCAGCGCTACTGCAACGGCTGGTGGCGGCTGGATCAGGCCTACCGCCGCTGCATCCACCACGCCCGTGCCTATCAACAGCCCGGGCTGCTCAAGCCGCTGCGCGATTGGTTGGAGGCCCAGTACGTCAACAATGTGTTGCTGCCGCTCACCAATCGTTGGAGCGATCAGGTGGCCGGGCTCAGCAGCTGGGGGAGCGAGGTGCTGCCGCGGCAGAAGGAGTTCCACATGCGTTATGTGCATGCTCCCCTCGGCTCCCAGGGGCTCAAGCGCCTGTTTGTGGTGATCTCCGACGCCCTGCGCTACGAAGCGGCCCGCGACTTCGCCGATCGCCTCACCAGCCAGGCCGGCAAGGGCTGGAACGCCGAGGTGGACGCCCTTCTGGGGGCACTGCCCACCTTCACCCAGCTGGGGATGGCGGCCCTGCTGCCCGGGGCGCAACTGGGCCTCAACCCCGCCGATGCCACGGCCCTGGTGGATGGCCAGAGCGCCACCGGCACCGAGAACAGAAGCAAGATCCTCAAGTCCTACGCCAATGGCCGCGCCAGGGCGATCCTGGCGGAGGACTTCCTCAACCTCACCTCCTCCAAGGAAGGGGCCGAGCTCACCCGCGACCACGACCTGATCGTCATCTATCACAACCGCATCGACCGCATCGGCGACAAGCGCGAGAGCGAAGCCGACACCTGCCTGGCGGTGGAGCAGACCTTCGAGGATCTTGAGCTGATCCTGCGCAAGATCGCCAGCCTCAAGGGCAGCCAGGCGGTGATCACGGCCGATCACGGCTTCCTGTTCCAGCAGGAGCCCGTCGCCGCCAACGACCGCTCCCAGTTCCCCGCCGCCAAGGAGCTCACCTTCAAGAACCGACGCTTTGCCCTCGGCACCGGCATCCAGGCCAGTGCCGGCCAGAAGGTGTTCAGCGCCGCCGCACTGGGCCTGGGCGGAAGCTGGGAGGCCGTCTTCCCCCTCGGGCTCGATCGCTACCCCCGCTCGGGGTCGGGCTCACGCTTCGTGCATGGCGGCACCTCCCTCCAAGAGGTGGTGGTGCCGGTGATCCGGCTCAGGCGCGAGCGCAAGGTCGAGACCCGCGTGGTGGAGGCCGAGCTGCTGCGGGTGCCCGCCAAGGTCACCACCGGCAGGCTGTCCTTCGGCCTGTTCCAGCTGGAGCCGGTGGAGCCTCGCAAGCGGCTGCCGTTGAAGCTGCGCATCGGCCTCTACGCCAAGGCGGATGGCGCCCTGCTCTGCGCCCATCGCACCGTGCTGCTCGATTCAGCGGCCAGCGAGGCCCGCGAACGGGAGCAGCAGGTGATTCTGGAGCTCTCCAACGCCGCTGCCGACTACAACAACCAGGTGCTGGAGCTTCGCCTGGAGCAGCAGCTTGAGGGTGTCGCCACGCCCGTTCCCTACAAGACTGTCGAGATGAAGCTGCAGCGGCCCTTCGGCAGTGACTTCGACGATTTCTGATCCTCTCCATGACCCCCACCACGACCCCCGCAGCCCACAGCCCCCTGGATCAGAAGATTCTTGAGCACTTCCCTGGCCTGGTGGTGCGCAAGGACCTCACCACCGAGCTAAAGCAGAACGCCGTGGTACCCACCTACGTGCTCGAATATCTGCTCGGACAGCACTGCGCCACCGATGACCCCACCCTGATCGCCGAGGGGCTGGGTACGGTACGTCGCATCCTGGCCAAGCATTACGTGCACCGCAACCAGGCGGAGCTGGTGAAATCCACGATCAAGGACAAGGGCACCCATAAGGTGATCGACAAGCTCACCGTGACCTTCAACGACAAGGCAGGGTTCCACGAGGTGGAGTTCACCAACCTCGGCATCAAGAAGGTGCCGATCGACGATTCCTACGTGAAGCGGTATCCCAAACTGCTGGTGGGCGGCATCTGGGCGATCACCGATGTGGAGTACGAGCTCCCCGTTGACCCCAAGTCCAGCCCATGGCAGATCGCCGGTGTCAAACCGATTCAGGTGGCGGGTGTCGATCACGAGGCCTTCCTCGCCGCCCGCGCTCAATTCAGCACCGATGAATGGATGGATGTGCTCATGCAGAGCGTGGGCTTCAATCCAGAACACTTCAGCCGCCGCGCCAAGCTGCTCACCCTGATCCGGCTGATCCCCTACTGCGAGCGCAACTACAACCTGCTGGAGCTGGGCCCCAAAGGAACCGGTAAATCCCACATCTTTGCCGAGTTCTCCCCCCACGGCATGCTGATCTCCGGATCGGAGGTCACCGCCCCCAAGCTGTTCGTCAGCAATGCCAACGGCAAGATCGGCCTGGTGGGCTACTGGGATTGCATCTGCTTCGATGAGTTCGCCGGCAAAGACAAAAAAGTTGACAAGACGCTGGTGGATATCATGAAGAACTACATGGCCAACCGCACCTTTTCACGCGGTATCGAGCAGCTCACTGCGGAAGCCTCGATGGTGTTCATGGGCAACACCCAGAAATCCGTGGCCTACATGCTCAAGCACTCCCACTTCTACGAGCCCCTGCCCGATAAGTACATCGATTCAGCCTTCCTCGATCGCATCCACGCCTTCAACCCCGGCTGGGAGGTGGCACCGGTTCGGCACGAGCTGTTCTGCACCGGCTATGGCTTCGTGGTCGACTACATCGCCGAAGTGCTCAAGCACCTGCGCACCGAGGACTACACCGGCCTCTACAAGCCCTTCTTTGAGGTCACCTCAGAAGTTTCCACCCGCGACCAGACCGGCTTTGAGAAGACCTTCTCCGGGCTGATGAAGATCCTTCATCCCAACGGCAAGGCCACCCCGGAGGAGATCGGTGACTTACTGAACTTCGCCATGGAGTGTCGCCGCCGGGTGCGGGAGCAGATCCTGCGAATCGACGACACCTTCAAACCCAATGACTTCGCCTACAGAAATCAGCAATCCGGCACTGAGGTGCTGGTACTGACGCCGGAAGAGCAACAGTACCCCGCCTTCTCTGGACCCCGCCTTCAGCAGCCTGATGCCCCGGGCCCCGTTGAACAGGCCCCGCAGGAAACACCGGAACTTTCCACCTCTTCTCTCCAGGAGCACCATCTGGTCGTCCCTGAAAACTCCAGGGGTTGGAGCTACCGGCGCCTGTTTGGCGACTACCTGATCGGCGCCAGTGGCATCATCATTCGGGATCCCTACATCCGTGCCTTCCACCAGATCCGCAACCTGGTGGAGTTCCTGCGCATGGTGAACGAGATCACCCCCATCGGCGACGAGGTGAGCGTGCATCTGATCACCAGTTCCGACCAGGAATCCATGGAAAAGCAGGTGGAAAACCTCGGCCAGGTGCAGGACTCCTTTGCCGGCACCAGCACCCCCTTCACCTGGGAGATCGATGCCAGCCCCAACTTCCACGCCCGCAGCATCACCGCCAGCACAGGCTGGAAAATCACCCTGGATCGGGGGCTCGACCTCTTCCAATGGTTTGAGTTCAACGCCTTCAACGCCGCCGCCGTTGTTCAGGAGGCCCGGCTGGTGAAAGGCTGCGAGATCAACTTCATCGCGATGAAGCCCTGACGGCTGTCCCGAATCTTCAGCGACGGTGTTTCAAATTCGGCTTCCGCCACTTCCGTCAGCTCCACCGTGAAGCCCCGGGCGATCACGGCCTGATGCAGCAGCGGAGCAGCGCCCCTGGGGGGCTGCAGCACCCATCGCGTTGCGGGCGCGGCGGCCACCAGCTGCAGACGCAGCCGCCCCAGCGGCAGGGCCCGGAGGCCATCCCAGAGAGGCTCCTCACCGGGAGGCAGCGGCTGCGGGAGGCAGAACGCACTCACGATCGCCCCATCCAGCAGGCCGAGGCCTCCAGCGGCATCGGCCTGCTGGATGGGGCTGGCCACGCGGGACAGAGCGGTTGCGGAACGCAGCATCGCCGCCCCCATCGCTCGCCAGGGCAGCCTTCGTGCGAAAGAGGCGGACATCGCCACCGGTGCCGTGATCATCAAATGCGTCATCAAATGATGCTTAGACTGATGACCGCTCAGGACAGAGCATGCGAACCACCGTGACGCTCGACGATGACCTGCTCGCCAGGGCCGAGCAGCTGTGCGGAGATCTGGAACGCAGCGCCCTGCTCAAGGAAGCCCTTCGGGCCCTGGTGCAACGCGAAAGCGCGAAGCGGCTCGCAGCGCTGGGAGGCAGTGAAGCCGCACTGGAGCCGATCCCCCGTCGCCGCAGCCCGATGTGATCCTCGTCGACACCTCCGTGTGGGTGAACCACTTGCGCTGTGGCTTGCCGCGCCTCGCCACGCGCCTGCAGGATGGCGAGGTGCTGATCCATCCCTGGGTGATGGGCGAACTGGCCTGCGGGAATCTGCGCGATCGCGGGCAGGTGCTGAGTCTTCTGCAGGGTCTTCCGGCAGCCGTGGTAGCCAGCGACGAGGAAGTGCTGCTGCTGATCGAGCGCGACCAGCTGATGGGCCGAGGGGTCGGCTATGTCGATGTCCACCTGCTCGCCTCCGCCCGCTTGAGCGGCTGCCACCTGTGGACCCAGGATCGTCGCCTCGCCGCCGTGGCTATGGAGCAAGGGTTGGTAGAGCCGGAAGCAGGGCCCGAGGCACTTGCACGTGAGTAGGTCGGCAGCCCGATCGGATTGGGCAGGCCGAACTTGATCGCGCTACTCAGGCGACAGTCAGTTCGCTGAGACGCTTCTTCCGCTCAGCGGCGTAGCGCAGCACCGCCTGAATATGTTCTGGCCTGAGATCGGGGAAATCACTGAGGATCTTATCCTGGCTCATGCCACCGGCCAGATACTCGAGCACATCCGAAACCGTGATGCGCGTCGCTCGGGCAACCTGCAAGGCGTGTCCTTCATGCTGACAGCTCCAAAGGTTGGTTGACTGCCAAGCGAGGAGACCAGGGAGGTCACAATAAAGGTCATGAAGGAATCTTTGCTTACCATCTGGCTTGACGAAGGCCTTGAGCAGCAGCTGGAAGCCGCCTGCGGAGAATCCCGCCGCTCCCGCAGCGAGCGCCAGGCCCACGGCGACCTGCGCCGCAGCGCCGACTCCCACGTGCTCGATCCCGGCCCCGCCGGCAGCAGCCACCCCTACCCGGTGAAACTCGACCTGCCGAGCTGGAGAGTGGCCGCGAGACGATCGAGGCCAACGGCAGCGAGGAATCCCAGCCCGCCGGATTCAGCTTCCGAAGGCGCGCACGGCCCGACTGAACGTCAGGGGCCGATGGGGGGTCCCGGCCGTCCTCACATCTTCAACGTCACCAGGCTGAGGATGGTGCTGGCCCCGGTGGCGATGAACTGAACCCCGATCGCCAGGGTGAACAGCCCCATCACCTTGATCAGCACCGTCATGCCCACATGGCCGAGCATCTTGGTGAGGCGGGTGGCGAAGGTGAACATCAGGCCGATCAGGCTCGCCATCACCAAGATGGCCGCGAACAGTGCGATGCGGTGGCTGAGGGTGTGAGCACCTTCGGCGTACACCGTGATCGTCGACATC
>Ga0247832_1008202_pt1 | contig 10533 bp, 8 predicted proteins | sample LaCruzMarch2015__10_FD_192407 | JGI IMG/M metagenome (GOLD analysis project Ga0247832, IMG submission 192407) | Freshwater microbial communities from meromictic Lake La Cruz, Castile-La Mancha, Spain - LaCruzMarch2015_4m | ecosystem: Environmental > Aquatic > Freshwater > Lake | place: Spain...
CACGAACCGTTCGGATGGATCGAGCAGCAGAAGCGAGCCCTTCGGCAGCGGCACGCTGCAGCGGGATCAGCCCGGCAGAACGCAGTCGGGCGGGAAAAAATAACCGGAGTACGGAAACCCCAGGCATGCGTTCCGCCGGCAAGGGTTTCGGACGCAGGCGCGACATGCACCGCGCTCCAAACGGTCATCCCGCGGGCATGCCGAGCACCTGCGCCAGGGTCCGTAGCCCTGCCGCATGCTTCGCTGGGTTTCCCGACCGCAGCTTCTGGATGTTGAGCAGTTTCCAACGCGGGGCCGGGAGCCGGTCCGCCCCCGTCACCGGAAACAGCGACCAGTCGGGATCGCCCGCCTTGAAGCTGAGGAGAAAGCTACGATCCGCGTCAGTCAGCGACGCCTGCACCAGACCGGTCAGTTCAACGAAGGTGGCTTCATGGGCTGCATAGTCGAAGGGCAGCAGCGTCATGCCTGAAAACTCGCCCTCGAAGGTCTTCCGCTGATCCTTGGCCTCCGGCGCCAAGAGTTCCGCGATCGGCCGGCGGTGGCCGATGAGGTTCACGAGCAAGCCGGCTCGGACGTCGCCGTCAAATCCCTCTGCGTCGAGCAGGTGCCGAACGTCGAACAAGTCCCGGGGGTGCTGTCGGTCCAGGGCCGCCGACACCTTGCCGCCAAAGAGTTCGGCATGCGACACGACCGGCATCTCGACGAACGACTCAAACGCCTCCTGAACAGCATCGGTGCAGGCCAGCTGTCGGACGGGCCATAGCAAGCCCCGCTGCAGCGGATTGACCTCGATCTTCACCCGTGCCCTGCCCCGCTGGCAGTGCACCTTGACCTCCATGTCGTCGCCCTGGGGCACGAGGGTCACGCGCGCCCCCGGCAGCCGGTCCTCGGCCCGGGCTTTGATTCGTGTCAGGCCCTCGGAAATGCTGGCCAACGAAGCAGCGCGATCGTCCACCGGCAGGTAGGTTAGGTCGATGTCGACCGACAGCCTGGGCATGTCGCGGACGAAGAAATTGATCGCCGTGCCGCCTTTCAGCGCAAACGCCGTCTCTTCGGCAACCAGCGGGAGCAGGTCCAACATCAGACGCACCTGGGCCCGATACGCCTCGTTCATTCTTGCACCAGTGATCGGGGCACGACGATCTCGTACTTCGCCACGTAGGCGCCTTTGGGGACGATGCTCCGGGCGCCTTTGCCAAGGTCGATCCGGTTTCGCGCAAGCTTGGTCACCACCGGAAGCCCAGCCCGCTCGGCTAAGAACATGAAGAGCCTCTTCACCTTGACCGAGGAGCATGCCTCCAGGAGCGACTGCATCACCTGGGGCCGCAGCGTCCGCAGATTCTCGAGCAGGCCGTAGGTCTCCACGAGATCCATCCGCTCGGGTGCCAAGAGCAGGCATTCGAGGATCGCCCGTTCCGGCGCGGAAGCTACGAGTGAGAAGCCGCCGAAATCGCGAGCGCGGACGGCGGCGCCGGCCGGCAGGAATTTTGAAGTCACATGCGTCACCTTTTCAGGCCAGCGATGACGCCGAAACCAGAGTGGCGGTCGAACGCCAGTCGCCGAGAACAGCCACACCTGCTCGCGCCCAAGCCGCACAAACTGGCCGGCGCCCTCGGCGGCAAGGGCGGTGAGACCGGCGACCTGGACGGCTAGTCCGTTCTGTGCCTGAAGCGCGTAGAGCCCACCTTGCCAGGTCGGGGAATCACCGGCCCGCTTGAACACGCCGACCCCGACCGACTCGAGCCAGCCGCTGGCCACGTACTTTTGGGTGTGCTGCGGAGTCACCCCCAGGGCGGCCAGCGCAGACCGGGTAACCACCCCATGCCGCGGCAGTGAATGGACGAGGGACTTCAGTTTGGATTCGCTGGATATACCCACGGTATATTTCTAGCACGCAAATCAAAGTGCGTGCAAGAAACTGCTGCCGCTGTGGTAGCCCCTCACCGCGGCTTCTGAACTCGTTCCGGTAGTTACTCAGCCCAGGTGGCGCGCGCGGATTTTGATCCGGCTACCCTCCATGACTGGCCTGACCTGCTCCCCGCAATGGAAGAGCGTGCGAGTTCATGGGAGGCCGAGGGCGTCCCGAACCAGGCGTTGGAGCAGACTCGCGATAGCGTCATCCGGTATGGTGAGTCTGTTGGCCGCGAGCTGCTCAACTTTTTCGTTATGCGGAAGAACTGAAACGACTGCGGCGGGAGTAGGCGTCGAGCCTGCTAATGGCCCCGACAGAGTAGCCTGAACCCTGTGCTGAACCCTCGCATAAAAAAACAACCCCGCTTCCCGGTTTTTGCCGGGAAACGGGGCTGAAGCCACAATTGTGAGTACCCCCACGGGGAGTCGAACCCCGGTTTTCGGGCTGAGAACCCGACGTCCTGGGCCTCTAGACGATGGGGGCGGCTACAGGCCAATACAAACTCTGGTTCTAGCAGTGTCGGAAAGGCTGTCAAGCAGACTTGAGCCGACGCTTTTGGGCCGGAATCGCCGGCATTTCACCGGCACATCTCACGAACGTGGCCGGAAGAGTTCTGACCTGCGAGGCCGACCCCTACCAATCGCGAATCCAACCGCGAGAGCCGCCACGGCCACCCCAGCCAGAAGCCAGCCCCGCCGCGACCGCTCCCGCTGAATAGCCTCCCGCTCGTTCCGCTCCCGATCCACCGACTCCTGCAGATGACGCGTCGCTTCCCGCAGCCTCGCTGTCTGCGACTGCGACTGCGACCGGGCGGCCAGCGTGGGGGAGAGGGCACGTGGCGGCATGGTCGCGAGTGATCCCGCCGCAGCCCAGTCAGCCGCGTCCCCCTTCCAGGCGAGTGGCAACGGCCCGTGCCGGGAGCCCGCCGCGATTGCCATCTCCACCGCCTCGACGGCCTGCAACAGTTCGGTCGGCGACTCGCACCGCTCCTCCGGATGCTTCGCCAGCAACTGTTCCACGATCCGTCCGAGTCCCGCCGGTAGTTCCGGCCGAAACGCGGCCAGCGGCATCAGCTGTTCACGTTGATGGGCCAGCGCCACAGCCACCGTGGTCGGTCCGAGAAATGGCGGCCGGCCGGCGAGCAAGTGATAGACCGTGGCGCCGAGCGAATAGAGATCGCTCCGCACGTCGACGGGCTTTCCCGCCGCCTGCTCGGGGCTCATGTAGAGTGGCGTGCCGAGCGCCATGCCCTGCTGCGTCAGTTCCAGGTCGTCCTCGAGCACCCGTGCCAGACCGAAGTCGGCGACCTTCACCTCACCGGCAGGCGTCACCAAAAGATTTTCAGGTTTGATGTCGCGATGCACGATCCCGGCCTGTGCCGACTTCACGAGTGCCGAGCCGACCTGTGACAACACGCTCAAGGCCTGAGTCGCATCGAGCGGGCCACGAGCCAGCAGCCAGGCCTTGAGCGACGGTCCGGCGACATATTCCTCGGCGAGGAAGTGAATCTGATCGACGCAGGCGACCTCATGAATCTGGACGATGTTGCCATGGACGAGCGCCGCCGCCGCCCGCGCCTCCTGAGAGAATCGCTCCACGGCACCCGGATGCCGCAGGGTCTCACCGCGGAGAACCTTCACCGCCACCTGCCGCCCCAGTGAGTGCTGCTCGGCCAGATAGACATCTGCCATCGCGCCGCTGCCCAGACGGCGCAGCAGCCGATATCCCCCGAAGCTTCGTCCGGAAAGGTCGTTGTGATCGGCAGCGATAGGGTCGGACTGCGTCATAGACCTTGAGTATCGACGCCGCCCGGCCAACCGGCAAACCCCTTTGCGACACCACAGATGTGAGATCACCGGAGAGTCGGTCGGCCGTCGGTCGCCGTGGCCACGCTATTCATCCCGCGGTGCGGCGGCCCGCCGACGGCCACCGAAAAGCGTCCTCATGCCGAGGATCGCCAAGGCTGCCCCTCCCACGGCCGACAACATCGCCCGACCGTTGGTCGTGACGTCGAAGATGGCGGCAAGCTCGGCCGAAGTGGGCAGGCTGACCGTCCATGGTGCGGGGGTTGGCCGGCCTTCCGGCGATGGCTCCAGTACAGCGTTGAAGCCTTCCGCGGCGAAGCTGTGTCCGGCAGGCGACTGCCCAGCCGGCCCGTCGATCGTTGCCGCCGCCATCCGCATTCGGTTCGTAGAATCGGTACCGTTCTGACCAGTACTGCCCTGCCCGCCACCTTCCTGCCTGGGATCGCCCGGACCGGCACTGCCCGTCCGCGGGTCTCCGAATGCCGCAACGGCCGCGGGACTGAAGCCGTTTGAGCCGACGCTGGCCAGAAACGTCCGCAGCCGCGTCGAGCAACTGCCGATCGTGTGACCGTTATTCTGTCCGAAGAGCACGCCGGCCAGCTCGCCGCGTTCGTTGAGGATCGGGCCGCCGGAGTCGCCCTGCCTGGCTCCGGCCGCGAGTTCCACGAACTCCTTCGGATAGCCCGTGCCCGGTGAGAGATATTCAGTGCAGCGTCCGGTCTGGGCGCGATAAGGGCCCCGACCGTAGCCGGCGATCGTGAGCAGGTCACCTGGCGAGGGAGGGATTGCCGCGAGAGGAACGGGCGTCGCCGGTGGTTTCCAGATGACGAGCGCCGCGAGATCCCACGCCTCGTCCCAGCGGACAACCGTGCCGGCCGTCTGGAAGCCATCGGGAAACTGGACGAGCACGGCCGACCTACTGTCGCGGACGACGTGCCAGTTGGTGAGCACGATTGCCTGTTCGCGGTTGGCATCGACCAACACGCCAGACCCAAGCGAGGCCCCGGCCTTTTCCGCCGCCACGATCCGCACCACCGCCGGGTGCGGCGTTTGTCCGCTCAACAGGTAGTCGGAGAATGCCTCCGGCTCCCAGGTGGAGTTGGCCTGCGGTAGTGGGCCCGAGCCCCCGGGCAGTTGGGCCTCCACCTGGATACTCGCCCCGGCGAGCAGGCACGCTGCCGCCAGCCGTAGAACGATGCGACAGGAGACAACTCCGCCGGCACTCGGTTTCTGTCTTGTGCGCAAGCTCATTGCCCGGCGTACCCAGCTGTGGTGGCAGGCACCTTTTCTATTGCGGCGTTTCTAGCGCGGCGTTTCTATCGTGCGGCGCCGCGTGTTGCCTGCCGGCGAGTCTCCCTGTTGACGATCCGCTTGAGGAGTTCGCGGCGGAGTCGCTCGCGCTCGCGGAGGGCTTCCAACTCCGGAGTGGCCGCGGTTGCCGAGGTGGAGAGGAGGCCGTTCTGGTGGCTGATCATGGACAAAGCTCCTGACTGCTGGGCGGCGACCGGCCTTCGCCGCATCGCTGCTTATCGCCTCAAGGCTCCGGCGTCCGTCAGGAAAAAAAGGTTGGCATGCTGCGGTCGTCATAACCGGCAGAGTCTGCCGGGAGGCGTCTGCCCGCTAAGGCCCGCATCAGTGCCGCTCGGGGCCGCCGCCGGGTGACGTGGACGGCACCACGGCAAACCCCGCGGTGCGGAGGTGCTTGTGGAGCCTCTGCACATGGTCACGGTCGGAGGTTTCGACCGTTACTTCAACGCTCGTCACAAAGACATCGGGGCCGGAAAAGGCCCGGTCGTGCACGATCTCCTGCACGCTGGCGCCCGCCTCCGCGATGGCCGCGGTCAGCTTGGCAATGCCGCCAGGGCGGTCGGTCACCTGCGTCGTAAACCGCCAGAGACGGCCGTCGGCGGTCAGGCCATGCTTGATAACGCGGTCGAGGATGGTGAGATCGATGTTGCCGCCGCAGAGCAGGAGCACCACCCTGCGGCCGGCGAATTCCTTCCCTAAGTCGCCCATGACCGCGGCGAGCGCCGCCGCCCCGGCCCCTTCCACGACGGTCTTCTCCAGTTCGAGCAGGCGGAGCACCGCCAGCGAGATCGCCTGCTCGTCCACGGTGACCACTCGATCGACGAGCGGCGCCGCGATCGCGAACGGCAGGGCGCCGACCTTGCCCACGGCCAGACCGTCGGCGAGTGTCGGCCGAGTCGGCACCTGCACCGGGCTGCCGGCCGCCAGGGACGAAGTCAGGCTGCCGGCGGCTGTCGGTTCGACGGCGATGATCTTGATATCGGGCCTGAGGGTCTTGGCCACGGTGGCCACGCCGGCCAGAAGCCCGGCCCCCCCGGTGGGCACGACGATCACTTCCGCATCGGGAACGTCTTCGAGAATTTCGAGTGCCATGGTCCCCTGCCCTGCGATCACGCGGGCGTCATCGAAGCCATGCACGAGATTGAGGCCATCGCGATCGGCCATCTCGAGGGCCAGTTGGCGGGCATCGTCGAACGAGTCGCCCTGAAGCACAACTCTGGCGCCGAGCTTTCTGCAGGTGGCCACCTTTACCAGCGGCGCAAACCTCGGCATGACCACGGTGACCGGGATGCCGAGCAGACTTCCGTGATAGGCCAGTCCGAGGGCATGGTTGCCGGCTGATGCGGCCACCACGCCGCGGGCACGCTGGGCGGGATCGAGCAGCAGCAGGGCGTTGCGGGCACCGCGTTCCTTAAAGCTGCCGGTTCGCTGGAGCAGGTCCAGCTTGCACCAGATCTTGCAGCCGGTCAGGTCGGAGAGGGGAATGCTGGGCGGGCATGGGGAGCGATAGATGCCGGACCGGATGCGGTCGTGGGCCTGCTGGATATCGGCCAGCGTGACGGTTGCTCGTGTCATGAGGTGAGCCGCTCGGGCGTGTGAAAGGCGCGGACATCGATCCATTCCATGCCGGCCCGCCGCGCCGCCTCGATGCCGAGGTCACTGTCCTCCCAGACGACGCACCGTTCCGGCCGGGCGCCGAGCCGGCGGGCGGCTTCGAGAAACGGATCGGGGTCGGGCTTGTGTCGCGATGTGTCTTCGCTGGCGACGATCGTGTCGAAGGCGTCGGCGATGCCGACATGATCGAGTATCTGCCGACAGACCCGCTGGAAGCCGCCGGTGACGACGGCCATGGGGATCCGCCCCCGCGACCGGAGCACGACCTCCACGACCGGATCGATGGCGAGCACGTGGGCGAGTTGGGCCAGAAAGGCCTGCTCTTTGGCATGCACCGCGTGTTCGAGATCGATGGCGATCCCCTTCTCCGCGGCCAGCGTGGCCACGATGTCGCGGGTGGGTCGGCCGCCGAGGGCATAGAAGCGGTCTTCGTCGAAGGCGATGCCGTGGGGTTCGGTGACGGCCAGCCAGCCGCGGTAGTGGGCGGGCATGGTGTCGGCCAGCGTGCCGTCGCAGTCAAACAGGAGGGCGTCGTGGTTTTGGAATTGCCACATGGGGAGTTGGGATTTTCGTGCTGGTGAGTCCGGTGTTGGAGGTTTGGGTGTTTTAGCGTGCGGTGGAGGCGACGCGGAGGGGCGGCGGTATCGATCGCCCCACTGAGTGCCCGTTGTATCTCAGTGCCTGTTGTATCGGATTGCAGCGGTTGCAGGCCGATTCCGGGCGGCTGCTCGCTCGCTGCTGTTATGCCACCTCGTTCGCTCAGGGGGGCGGAAAAGGGGGGCGGGGCAGTCTGGGTAGCTTTCGGTGTCGCTGCCGATCCCGTTCCCCCTGCTGGAAATGCTCATGGATTGGGTTGCGGTGGGTCGATCACTTCCGACAACCATGCCGGTTTTTCCGCGTAGGGACTCCCCTGCACGGATCGCTGGCGACCGCGACGGAAATGACAGCGATGGAAAAAGCCGCCAAACGGTCCGGAAAACGTGCTGCCGCCCGCAGGAGAGCCTTCTGCCGCAAGGCCGCAGCCTGGCAACGCCGGTTGCGACGAGCGGTCGCGATCGCATTGATCGCCGCGTCGATCGCTGAATCACCGACGCGGCTGGCCCATGCCCAGATTGGGCAGCTCGCAGGCGCTGGTGGCATGGCGAGCGGTGCGGGCGTCGGCCAGAGCGCAATGGGTTCGGCCGCTGGCCTTGTGAATGGCGCCATGGCGCGGCTTGGCGACCTCGAAGAGAATGGCCCGGGCTGGCTGTATTACGGCGTCAACGCAGCTGACCGCGGCCTCGGCTACCGGGGCAGCTACTACACGATGGGCGGCTTCATCCCCTATGCCGAAGACGATCTCGGCGGTGTCTGGTCTGCCGACCTCCGCGGGCACTTGAGCAACTTTGGCGGCTTCTTCTCCAATGTCGGCGCCGTGCGGAAGCAGTTCTGGGGCGGCACGATCTTCGGCCTCGGCGTCTTCTGGGATTACGACGGCGACCAGAACCAATACTCCGACACGACGATCAGCGATTCCAGTGGCAACTACGTCTTCAGCGGCGGTGAGACCTACCAGCAGGTGGGCATTTCGGCCGAGTGGCTGACCGACTATGGCAACCTCCGCAGCAACGGCTACATCCCCGTGGGCAACACCGCCACGACGATGGGGCCGTTCGTCGGCAACTCGCTTCTCTGCCAGAACGGCATCAATGCGGGGCTCGCTGGAGCCGACCTTGAAGTGGGGGCCTACATTCCAGGCCTCGCCGACTGGGCCGGCATGGTGAGCGTGGGTGGCTATGCGTTTGGAAACGCCCGCTACAACAACGTCAACGGCACGGATCTGGTCCCATACTTTGGCGGTGTGTACACCCGCATGGATCTGACGCTGATCCGCAACTGGGATTTGTCCCTGCAGGCCAACAACGACAGCTTTTTCGACTGGACGGGCTTCGCGAGACTCACCTATCGGATGGGCGGCTCGCGGCGTCGTAATGTACCCGACCAGATGGAGCAGCCGATGATGCGCAACGAGCACGTCGTGCGGGCGCATCAGGCACCGGTGCAGGCAATTAACGAGAAGACCGGCACACCGTTCGAGATCTTCCACGTCAACAACTCGGCATCCAATCTGCCGGCAGGCACTGGCACATGGGAGGATCCATTTACAACGCTTGAGCAGGCTCAAGCCGCCGCCGACGAGGCGTACAACATCGTGTTTGTTTCAGTTGGGCAAAGCGGAAACAGTCCCTACGAAACTCCGGTAGATGGCTATCAGTTCCAGGCAGACAACCAGTATCTGGTCGGCGAGGGCACGTCGCTACGGTTAAATACCGCCAACTGCGGCGAGGTGGCGTTGTGGGCCAACTCGGCGTCCACGATCTATCCGGTGATCACGAATCCGGTCGGCCCGGCTGTCGTGCTGACCAACGCCGCCGGCACCGTAACCGGAGCGAAGGTCGATCACCTCCAGATCACCGGCGCGCAAATCGGCATCACCGACGGGCCGGGTCTGCCGACGGATGGTATCGCCACGGTCAACGACGTGCGGATCATCGGGAATGGTCCAGGACAGACGGGCGTCGTGATTTCAGACGCGGCGGGCTCGGGAGGCACCTTCAACTTCACCAACATGAGGCTTCAAAATCTCACCGCGGACGGCTTCGTGATCGACGGCCAGAACACCGGAAACCCGTTCGTAGACATCTCAAATTCCACGATCAAAGACACATCGGGGTCGGCCATCGTCGTCAACGGTATCGTGGATAGCGGCCGCCTGCGGTTGGCCAAGAGCACGATCGACGGTGCGACGGGTGCGGGGGTGACGGTGTCGGGCGCCAATGCGATCATCGAGACCTCCACAATCAGAAACGTCGGGAATTATGGCGTGTCTGTCGTAGGGGCACCAGTCATTGCCGGTACGTCGCTGACTACGGGAGGGACATCGACCGTGCAGGTCGCCCTCTCGACCATCGACTCCGCCGTGGCGGTCCAGGCATCCTCGCCCAACACGAATGATCTTGTGAATATCACGGTCAACGGCAACACCCTGCTGTCGCCGGCCGGCGGCAACGGTGTGAACCTTGCGGTGGTGGATGGCTTGATCAACGCCAATGTGAACTCCAACCGAATTACGGCCAGGGCAACGACCGCGGCGACGACGACCGGCACCACCACCAGCGGCACCACTGGGTTTCAAACCGCGAACATTCTGCTGACGACCGGTGGCTCGTCGCTCACCAACCTGACAATCAAGGCTGCGAATCAGACGAACTTGCAGGCCATCAACAAAGATGCGACCGTAGCGCAGCAGCCAGTCCTTACGAGCACCACGCCCCCACCCCCGCCCAACTACAATCCCGCGGTGCTGGTGCCGCTGCCGACGCCCTAATCCGTGGCCGCTATCCCGTCGATTAGCGACGGGGACGCCATGGAGTGGGGGTTCGAACGGGTGGTCGGGCCACGGGCTTACCTGGGGTGACTTTCGGCGGAGTGGCAACGACAGTCAGGTAGAGGTTCTCCTTCGAATCGACACCCGTCTTGGCATTGGGCACATAGCCGAAGGCCACAGGAGCGACCACACCGCCCACACCCACGTTGCCTTGACGGTTGGCCCCCGCGGCTCCGATCAAATTTCCGACAACGACCTGACTTCTGGCCGTGGCGGCATCCCTGAAAGAGACTCCAAATCCGCCATTGCCAAATATTTCATTCGCGTAGCTGTCTCTGGGCTGTGGTCGGGCGATCCTACCGATAGCATGTGCTCCGCCATTGATGCGGATACCGTCAGCGACATTGCCGCTCACCTGAGTGTTGATCATCGTGACCGCGCCGGTAGCCAAAACCATGCCGGTGCCGTTGTTGTTGATGAAGTTCTTTGCAAACGCGGCACTTCCTATCGTATTTCGGCCCGACGAC
>Ga0247832_1008203_pt1 | contig 10531 bp, 22 predicted proteins | sample LaCruzMarch2015__10_FD_192407 | JGI IMG/M metagenome (GOLD analysis project Ga0247832, IMG submission 192407) | Freshwater microbial communities from meromictic Lake La Cruz, Castile-La Mancha, Spain - LaCruzMarch2015_4m | ecosystem: Environmental > Aquatic > Freshwater > Lake | place: Spain...
TTTACAGGCTGGTCTAACGGTGCTGCCAGTATTTATCCACTTTGATCCCATGATGACGCCACGGTGATCTAGCAGCGACTCTAGACTATATCTAACCGTAAGCATACAATAGGCCCCGCTGCTGTATAGTGAGTATCGTGCGTGTACTATGCATATATACGTATATACGTTAAATAGTGTATCTAGGAGCGAGCCTTGACCAGTAACCGTGTTGAATCAATAGCAGAGCATATCAGATACACTGTGGCTGTGTTGAATCACCACGATGATCCTAGACACAATCGCCTGTATCAAGAAGGTTTCGTGCTGGGACATCTAGCATCAATCTTTGAACATGATGCTATACTATATAGAGAGTTCCTAGAGCACTGTGAATATCTTGCCAAACAGCAGAACAAAAAGATTGACACCCGCCGTAGATAGTGCTATAATAGTGTATGCTTAAAAAGCGTAGATTATCATTATACAGAGCGGGAATCATGACACTACCAGACGAAAGATATCGTGCAGTTGTATATACCCGGCAGTTTCTGCTGCGACTGCTGACCACACCTAGGATCCCCAAAGCCGTCAAGGCAGAGGCACGCAGCTGTCTACGGCACTATCCCTCAGACTGGGACCTGCAGCGAGCAGCAGAAGGTTCGCCTGACATATTCCAGCAGCGCATGGAGGATCTACACAGGTTCGTAGCTGCGGGTCGTGCAGCAGCAGAGCAAGAGGATGACAAAGATGCGGAACTCTTGAGAGGATAAAGAGAGTTGTAACACATTCGGGCCCCTAGCTCATGTTGGTTAGAGCAGCGGACTCATAATCCGTTGGTGCCGTGTTCGACTCACGGGGGGCCCACCAAGTTAAGCAGCGTACAGCAGCAGTCCTTAGCTCAGTTGGATAGAGCAACAGCCTTCTAAGCTGTAGGTCACTGGTTCGAATCCAGTAGGGCTGGCCATATAACAGCAGCAGAGCGCAGCGTACACGAGCCCGGATGGTGAAATAGGAAGACACAAGAGACTTAAAATCTCTCGCTGGAAACAGCGTGCCGGTTCGATTCCGGCTCCGGGCACCATCAACAGCAGCAGCTACAGCAGCAACTTGATCACCGTGCGCAGCCCGCAGCAGCTGAGTTATCCACAAGTTGTTAACACTGTTGGCATTCACAGTTGTGGATAACCTGTGGACAAGTCAGCAGCGAACTTTCGCGAACGAGAAACCCTTGACTGTGCAGGGTCATAATCAGTTTGGTTGACACTGTTGCCAAAAGGCCGTATAATAACAGCATGGACACAAAAAACACTCCCCGTAAAAAGCGCACAGACCGCAATCATATCATATATGAGTTGCGTGTTGCTGGCGGCAACTACATAGGCGTCACAGCTAAGACTGAGACCACTATTAATAAGTCAGTGCTGGCTCGTGCAGCCAAGCACTTCTATCGTGCCAAACGGGAAGCTAAGGATTGGGCTCTGTGCCATGCACTGCGGTCTTTAAACGACAAGAGCGAGATAGAAGTACTAGTACACGAAGTCATCCGTGGCAAAGCGGCTGCTCACAAGCGGGAAGTTGAACTACGTAGACAGTTGTGCCCTACACTTAACACAGACACAAGAGGAGATTGATATGTATACAGTTGAAGTCTATAAGAAGGATGCTCGTACCAAGGTGGGCGAGCGCTTGGTCAAGAAGGTGGATCATTCCACAGCTGATCGTGGCGCCCTGGAACACGTGTACAAGCACACCTACTTTCCCAGCCATGGTTACCGCTTTGAAATCCACGAGACCTATGTTACCCGTAACAACATGATGGGTGGAGCAGAGTACCAGGAACGCTATGATACACCTAGACACTGTTCACCTAGCTCAGAAGCCTACTGGAGCATGTAGGGGTTGACACAGCAGCAGTTTGATCGTATAATAGAGACTTACACACACTAGGAGCGAGAAATGGGAACACGAAGCACAATTGCGTTAGAGTACGCAGACGGTACCGTTGAGCAGGTATACTGCCACTGGGACGGCTATTTGGAACACAACGGCAAGATCTTGCAGGAGCACTATTCAAACCCGTTCAAACTGCGTGACTTGATGGATTTGGGCGACCTTAGCTCACTGGGTCGCAACTTGGGCAACGGACATCCTTTCTCAAAGTTCGGGCTGAAAGAAGAAGATCCAGACTTTGATCAAATGATCGCTTTGTGCAAACAAGCTGAAGAAGAAGGCTGGACTACCTTCTACGGACGCGATCGTGGCGAGACAGGCACAAGTGCCAAGAAGTTCGCTAGCTATGAGGACTATCTGTTGAATCACCAGTACGAGGAATACGAGTACATCCTACGCTCAGTAGGTGGTGAAGCTGTTTGGTATGTAGCAGACCACAGCGACAATTATGTGCTTTTGGCTGACGCACTTGCAGAGCATCTGCGTGAAAGTGCTGAAGCAAAAACCCTAGAGGCATAAGGGTTATGATTGATAGGGGTTGACAACAGCCCCTATCTGTCATATAATAGAGACTTACACACACAGAAGGAGCGAGAGATGGCTACAATTGTTGAGATTTTGGAGGGTTCCTACGGTGCCCGCAAGAACATGATCTATCCTGGCATGCGCCTAGAGATGGTGAAAGACTTTGACGGTGAGGCTATCACTTGCCTTGCTGGTGAAGAGATTGATAACGGACGCAACCCTAACAAGAAGATTCGTGTTAAGGTAGAAGGCCTTTCAGCTTATCGTGTGGTCAGCCACATTGACAGCGAACCCGTAGGAGAGAACAGTTTGGTACAACTTAAGGTAGCCGATTCGGCTGTAGCACATATCAGCGATGAGGATCTCATTGAGAAGACTCGTGCTCGCTTCCAAGTACTTACGGACATGACTAAGGCTGTGAAAGCTGGTGATGTTCGTGCAATGATTGTGACAGGCCCTCCGGGTGTTGGCAAATCGTTTGGTGTTGAAGAAGTACTCACCAAGGACGACTTGTTCAATGCATTAGGCGAGCGTAAGCCACGCTACGAGATTGTGAAAGGTGCTATGAGTGCCATTGGCTTGTATGCTAAACTCTACGAGTTCTCTGCGGAAAAGAATGTCATCGTGTTTGATGACTGCGACTCAGTGTTGCTGGACGACTTGAGCTTGAACATCTTGAAGGCGGCTTTGGACAGTAGCAAGAAGCGTACTATCAGCTGGAACACAGACTCACGCCTGTTGCGTTCAGAAGGTATTCCAGATCGCTTTGAGTTCAAGGCAGGTGCTATCTTTATCACCAACATCAAGTTTGAGAATGTACGAAGCAAGAAGCTACAGGATCACTTGGGTGCCTTAGAGTCACGCTGTCACTACATTGATCTGCAGATGGACACAGACCGTGAGAAGGTCCTGCGTATCAAGCAGATCGTTGCAGACGGCATGTTGGATCACTACGAGCTAGCAGACATTGCCAAGGACGAGGTTGTGGACTTTGTGCAGACAAACAGATCCAAATTGCGTGAGCTCAGCTTGCGTACGGTGCTCAAGGTTGCAGACTTGCGCAAGAGCTTTCCAGCTAACTGGATGAGCATGGCAGAAGTAACTGTTATGAAGAGAGGTTAACATGAAAGACACCCTCATAGCAGGGTGCCAGTACATTGGCCCCGAGCAGAAAGAGTACCCGTTCAAGATGTGTGGTTGCAAACCCTTCCCGGGTCGTGTATACTGTGAAGAACATATCTGGACAGTGTACAAGAAAGGTACCAGTTCAGGTAACAAACGAAAGATCTCGGCCATCGAGAAAGAGCTGGCCGAGATCAAACTGATTGAAGAAGTCGAGGAGATACTTAATGATTAAGATTGCATTGGCTGTAGTGGCTATCATATTCCTATTGGCCATAGGACCGTTACTGGTTCTGTGGTCGTGGAATGTGTTGTTCGGGGCAGCTCTCATGATCCCCTACAACTTGGAGACATGGTGTGCTACTGTTTTGATTGGTGCTTTCCTTCGGGCGAATGTAACTGTAAAACGGCGAGATTGAGGTTGCATTGTGTCTACAGCTTCTATATACTAGTAGAACGCTGTGAGACACAGCTATACAGAGGAAACTTAAAATGAAGAGAATTAATCTAGAAACCAAAACAGGCAAGATCTTTGCCGCCCTACAAAAGGGTGAGAAGTTGACAGCCAGCGACGCCGCACATCGTTTCGGCGTTAAGAACTTGTCAGCAGAAGCTTCACGCATCCGCCAAGCAGGTTATGCCGTGTATGCCAACAGCCGCAAAGCTGGTAATGGTGTTCAGGTAACTGAGTACGAATTGGGTCGCCCAAGCCGTGAGATTGTTGCACTTGGCTACATGGCTAAGAGCTTGGGTCTTACCTTGACAGCCTAAGTAGGTTATCAAACAGGCAAGCCGATTCGCTCCCGGGGCGCTAGTTTGGGGTGTTGTAGAAATACAACACCTTTTCTCTTTTCTGGCACTCCAATCATTTCGGTTGACAGCATCCACGATCGGCTATATAATAACGACATAGACAACAAAACGGAGCGAGCGATGTTTACATCAGATCAAGTTTGGGGTTTGGCAGTGGCCGCAGATCGTATCAACGGTGGCTACTTCAAGGAAGATGTTTATGTCTACGAGGGCGAATGCCGCAAGCGCACCACCCAGGCCAACAAGATGATGCTCAAAGAGTGGCTTCGTACAGGCGCCCTTACTGAAGCCACAGCAAAGGACATTGAAAAGGGCCGTGAGATCCGTAGCTACTTCAACGGCTTCTTGCTGAAACAGATCTCGGGAAAGATCAACGAGTTCGAGCAACAGGCTCTCCGTATTGCACAAATGGATGAGTTCACTGGCAGGAACATGTTGGAGTTCGCCATCGTGAGCTGCTTGCCTAGCGTGATGATCCGTGATCAAAGCCGCAATGAGTTGGCTCGTGAAGTGCGTGGCAGCACTCAACTCACAGGCGCTGTGGGTGACAAGATCCAGGGCGAGATCGAAGTGGTCAAGTGCTACTACAGCAAAGACTATGACAAGTATAGGGTTACTGCTAAACTGGTTGACAGTTTTGTAGATTTCTGGTATAATAGTAACTTGGAAGCAGGGCAGAAGTTAAGCATCAAAGCAAAGATTAAAAGTGTTCGTGGCGATAATACAACACAATTAAACTTCGTAAAAAGAGCTTGACAACTGAGCTGATTGGTGTTATACTATTAACACTGAGAAAGCAATTTTAACTGAGAACAGAAAGAGGTCTTAACATGGCAAAAAGCAACGACATTTCCATCCGCCAAGTCGGTCCAAAAGCCGCGAAGCGTTCTATCCGTAAGGCGATTCAAACTCGTCGTCCTACATTCCTTTGGGGCCCTCCAGGTATTGGTAAATCCGATATCGTCAAGCAGATTGGCGTAGACGCTGGTCGCGAGGTAGTTGATGTGCGCCTTGCATTGTGGGAACCCACAGACATTAAAGGTATCCCCTACTACAATGCTGATCAGGGCAAGATGGTTTGGGCACCCCCAGCAGAACTGCCTACTGATGCAGACTCTAAAGCAATCATCTTCTTGGATGAGTTGAACTCTGCTCCTCCGGCTGTCCAGGCCGCGGCTTACCAGCTGATCCTGAATCGTCGTGTTGGTACTTACGAACTGCCTAAGGGTGTTGATGTGGTTGCCGCTGGTAACCGCGAAGGCGATCGCGGTGTTACTTACAGAATGCCTGCTCCGTTGGCTAACCGTTTCATTCACTTGGAAATGAAGATTGACTTCGATGACTTCCAGGAATGGGCTGTGATGAACTCCGTGCATCCAGAGGTTGTTGGTTATGTAGGCTTCGCCAAGCAGGACTTGTACGACTTTGATCCTAAGAGCCCAAGCAAGGCCTTTGCTACTCCACGCTCGTGGGTCTTTGTGTCAGACTTGTTGAAAGACGACGACTGCGACATTGACACCTTGCACAACCTGATCGCTGGTGCGGTTGGTGACGGCTTGGCTGTGAAGTTTATGGCTCACCGTAAGATTGCAGGTCGCTTGCCTAAGGCGGAAGACATCCTTAAAGGCAAGGTCAAGGACTTGCAGATTAAGGAAGTGAGTGCCATGTATTCTTTGACCGTTAGCCTGTGCTACGAGTTGAAGGATCAAGCAGAGAAGAAGGCCAAGGACTTTGATGCCCAGGCTGACTGCTTCTTCCGCTACATGATGGACAATTTCCCAACTGAGTTGGTGGTGATGGGTGCAAAGACAGGCTTGACAAACTACAACCTGCCCTTTGACGCAACGAAGATGAAGAGCTTCGACGAGTTCCACAAGCGGTTTGGCAAGTATGTTTTGAGTGCTATGGAGAATTAAGACCTCGCCGTAGCAAGGGCGAGGGGCTTCTCAGGGCTTGCTCGCCCACCTTTAGGGTGCCGGGGTGTTGTTTAAATACAACATCCCGGTCGGTTGACAACTGCCTAGATTGGTGCTATAATATATACATACTAAGGAGAGCGAGTAATGGCAAAGACAGATCCAGCAATCATCGACAAACTGACAACAGCCCGTGTAGGCCTGTTGCTCAAAGCACCTTTCTTCGGCAACATGGCAACTCGTATGCAACTGATTGAAGCAGACGAATGGTGCCCGACTGCGGCGACTAACGGTCGCAATTTCTACTACAATACCAAGTTCGTGCAGAAGCTCAGCGTCAAGAAGCTGGAGTTCCTCTTTGGACACGAGATTTGCCATTGCGTGTTTGATCACTTTGGTCGTGTAGGTTCACGCGATCGCCAGCTGAGCAACATTGCACAAGACTACGCGGTGAACCAGATCCTTGTAGACGAACGCATTGGTGAGAAGATCACCGAAGTTAAGATCTGCTATGATCCAAAGTATCGCGGCATGGCTTGGGAAGAGATCTACGATCAATTGTACGAGAAGGCTGAGAAGATTTCAATGCCAGACTTGCTCAAGCAATTGGGCGACTTGTTGGACGAGCACATCAACGAAGATGGTTCAGGTCCTGGCAAAGAGGGTGAAGGCGACAAGCAGGGCAAGGGTATGCCCGGCATGACCAAGGAAGAAGCCCAACAGATCCGTGATGAGATCAAAGAGGCCATGATCCAGAGTGCCGCGGCGGCAGGTGCTGGTAAGGTGCCCGCAGGTATCCAGCGTATGATCAAGGACATGACTGAGCCTAAGATTAGCTGGCGTGACCTTGTGCGTCAAGAGATCCAAAGCATCATCCGCAACGACTATTCCTTTACTCGTCCTAACCGTAAGAGTATGCACTCAGGTGCAATCCTGCCTGGCATGAAAGAGGCTACTACAATTGACATTGGCATTAGCATTGACATGAGCGGTTCAATTGGACAAGAGGATGCAACTGTATTCCTGTCAGAGGTCAAGGGCATTGTTGATCAGTACGAGGACTTCAAGATCAACCTGTGGTGCTTTGATACTGCAATTTACAATCACCAGGAGTTCACACAAGACAATTCGGAAGACTTGTTTGAGTATGAGCCAGAAGGTGGTGGTGGTACAGACTTTGAAGCCAATTGGGAGTTCATGAAGGAACAGGGCATCCAGCCCAAGAAGTTCATCATGTTCACAGACGGCTACCCCTGCGGTGGTTGGGGCGACGAGGACTACTGCGACACAATCTTTATCGTTAAAGGTAACACAGAAGCAGAAGCACCCTTTGGTCAGACTGTGATCTACGAGAAAGAAGCGGCATAGGCAGAGTGCCGGCGACTGTGGCTTTTTAGCAACAGGCCCCGCTGCTTACGTGCGTACATGGTAACCCTACTTGTCCTAGGGTTACTTTTTTTTGGTTGACACTTTGTCCGATCTGTTGTATAATAGACACATACTAAGGAGCAATGATGATCACAGCAGAACAACTCACAACGCTTACTACCTTTACAGCGGCAGCATTGACTAGGGCTGTGGACAATGAGGACTATCAGTTCTCGGGCACCAAGTTCTTGGGCATCACGAACGGAGGCGAGTTCTGCTATCTGTGTACCTTCCCTGTAAAGGGCGGCACCGACAGCACCAAGGTGTTCCTTAAGTATAACCATGCTGCTGGTAGTGTTAATGCCACAGTAGGTTGACAGTTTGGCGACAGGCTGTTATAATACACGTACACTAACACAAATAGGAGCGGAAATGATGGAACTAATCTTAGCATTCGTAGCAGGTATGATTGTAATGGATTTTATGTATGCTTGGCGCATGGGCATCCCTCAGATGCTTTGGTATCGTTTTAAAAATCGTAACAACCCCCAACCTAACTTTGATCAGGAGTAAATCATGAGTCATCTTGTAGCATTCTTTCTTGGGATCTTTGTAGCAACTGTTGGCATCACAGGTGTTGCCAGCGTGGCAGACAAAGGTGTTAATCAAGTTCAACAGGTAATGAAAGAGGCAGCGAAATAGCATGATGAAAAAGTTCACCTTTTGGCGTAATGCTATCGTCTGTGAATACCATGAAGTTGAAGCCGAGACCGAAGAGGAAGCACGTGATATGATGCGTGACACAGGGGATCCTGTTCGCACTGAGTGGATGGACTGGGCCACTAGAGACTTTGAACTTGAGCACGAAGAGATTATAGATCCCTTATACCTAATGATTAAACAACACACACCAAAGGAAACACAATGAGCAAAATGGCAGAACTATCATACGACATCGAGCAACTGTACATCGAAGGCCACAGCGCCAAGGTGATCGCAGTCATGCTGGAGTGCCCCATCGAGTTGGTGCTAGGCGCACTAGAGGAAATGGGTGTGGCAGATGCGCCACAAGAGTACGATCCGTTTAATACCCTGAACAGCTAAAGGGTCTTTTGCCATTTGGTTGACCTTTTGGCAGTTTGGGGTTATAATAACATATCAACAACGCAAACAGGAGCTGAACATGAATGCAATCGCAACGGTGATCACAGAGCAGGTGGTACAAGACGCAACCAACGAAGCAGGCATCCAAGCCCGCACAGCCGCTAAGGTTTACCTTGCAGCCCACGGTGATCGTGATGCTTGTGGCTTTGCTTGGGTGGATGTCTACGGTGTCCGTAGCAACTCCAAGCTGGGCAAGTGGTTGCAGGCCGCTGGCTTCCGCAAATCCTACACAGGCAGTCTCCAGCTGTGGAATCCAAGTCAAGCAGGTGTGCAGAGTGTCAGCGTTCTGGAAGCAGGTGCTGAGGCCTACGCGGCTGTGATCAAGCAGAAACTGGGACTGGACCGGGTCTACGCAGGAAGCAGGTTGGATTAACCCAGAGCCCGAAAGGGCTTTTGGTTGACGGTTTGGACATTTGGTGTTATACTATAGACATAGTGAATAACAAGGAGCGAAGATGTATATACATTTAATGACAGAAGACGAACAAAAGGCCGTGGTCAGAGCTTTGCGTGATTGGCAGTTCCAACGCAAGCACGGTAGCCTGTATGATCGTGGCAGTGCCGATAGCCACTATGGCCGAATGCCTAATCCACACTATGGTGGCGTGGGTGGCGACAGTGGTGACCGTGTAGCGGTCTACGATGAATCCTCGGTGGCCGAATACCTTGCAGGTTACGAATACAACGAACGTTACGGTGACAAGAAGGACTACCGTTAATGGAAGCCCTCCGTGAAACAACCGGGGGGCAGTTCCCCCCTCACATATATCTACTAGATGGAAACAATCTAGTATCGTATATAAAGAGTGGAGAAACTGAACCATTCTATTTCAAGAATCCTATTAAAGGGTTTGACAAGAGGGGTAGAAAGTTTGCAACTGTAACGCCTAACCCATTTAAAGTAAAGACACAGAGTAACCTAATCAAGATAAAAGGAAGTAAAGGAAATGAATACACCGTCGACCCAGAAGCAAAAACCTGTACCTGTCCAGGATTTACATTCCGTGGTGCCTGCAAACACGTGGGCCAACATGGTTGAACGAATGATATCGGGGAAGTAAAATGTCTGGATGGGTAGTCTACGAAGAGAAGTCGGGTCATATGCAGAAGTATTATAAGTTGGCTTCAACGGCCAAACGGATCTGCACTCAGCACAATACTGAGCGGGACTATGACTTCTATCGCTACCGTCCAGATCGAACATGGGCCTACTGTTCCTACAGAGACTACGAAGGAATCCTAATGGGCCTGCGTGGAGAGCAGTTCAAGATGTGGCAGTTTTGCAACACACAAATTGGTTGACACTTTGGACGATCGGTGCTATACTATAGTCATAGTAAGCAATAAGGAGAGCGAAATGACTGTATTGGCCAAGTTGAACGATCAGGTTGTAGAGATTGTAAAGGTGCAGAGAGATGTGGCATTTTCGCCACAGAAGAACTGGATCTTGATCTGTGCAGAACCTGCAAAGAAGTCCAGTGTCGCGGTTCGTTGGGTTCCGGCAACCACCCGCTTTGAGTGGGTAAGAGAATTCAAATTTGGGTTTGAATTTGGTTGACAGATTGATCGTTTGGTTGTATAATACGTACATACAGACAACAAGGAGCGTGAGATGGGATACAGAATTGTAAACGATGTGTTGGCAGGCTACGGTGCTCGTAAGGGGCTAGAGGGTCCGTTCAACATCGGCG
>Ga0247832_1008205_pt1 | contig 10526 bp, 14 predicted proteins | sample LaCruzMarch2015__10_FD_192407 | JGI IMG/M metagenome (GOLD analysis project Ga0247832, IMG submission 192407) | Freshwater microbial communities from meromictic Lake La Cruz, Castile-La Mancha, Spain - LaCruzMarch2015_4m | ecosystem: Environmental > Aquatic > Freshwater > Lake | place: Spain...
GTGGTGTTTTGGTGGGGTCGGGGTCTATTGCGATGGCGTTTACGGTTGCGATGGCGTCGACGTCGTCTACCACGACCCTGACCCTCACTGTGCTGTTCACCCTCTGGGGTGGTGACCACTGCCACGCCTGGGGGCGGAGCGGTCTGCTCTTCTGAATTCATTGTGAACAGTACTTATGCTGTGTGGGAGTTAAATACACACATTATGACAGGTAGATTGATCATCGTGGGAGACAGTTTCTGTGTGGCACCCGGACCCAAGGACCCTTTTCGCAACTGGTGTCAGCAGGCAGCTGCACAACTCCGTCTGCCTCTGATGATGGCAGCTGGTTGTGGGGTCAGTCAGGATTGGCAGTGGGATCAGCTGCAAACGATTTTTGACAGCATCACTCCCGAAGATCGCATGGTGGTGGTGCCCACACACTGTGAGCGACAATGGTTTGTGGCAGATCGTCCCGAATTCACTCATGTGAACACTGCCAACCTACCTGAAGAGTTGGGCGAATCTGTGGCCCAGGCCATACAGCACTACTGTGTGCATCTGCAGAGACCCGAGTTGGATCTGCAGCATCAAGCACATCGTTTGGGGTGGCTGCACGCTCAGGTGGATCGCACTCACAGTCATCCTGTGTGGGTGCTGCCTGCATTCAGCCTGCACTGGATACTCACCGGACTCACCACCAGCACTCTGGACTATTGGCAACATTTCCGACTGAATGAGTTGCACAATCTCATACTGGGAGAACACAATCTTTATGATCACATTCAACAGAGAGAAATGCAACTGGGCGAGAGCACCAACACAGTGTTTCAAGGAGTGGATGTGAGATACAATCACCTACTGAGACACAATCACGAGATCCTGGCCCACTGTGTGGTGCGAGGCATTGAGCAAAATGCACCCATTGATCTGCAAGATCCCAGATGGATGACACAAAAACTGCACCCCCACATATGGCAGGACACCACATTCTGTGAATCACAGATGGACACCCATCAGTTTGCACGCCGTGAAGACATACTGAAAAGATTCAACGGCACCTTGATAGACAAGACCTGGTACAAAAATTGGTTACGCAAATGAAACCCCAGCATCGCATACCCACCCACTATCACAGCAATTGGGATGACAGGGAAGACAGTTTCTCCTGGCAAGAGTTGTCACTGCTGGCATTGATACTGATGCTCATATGGAGTGTGTATTGGCTGTGCATACACTGGTTGGATCATTGGGTGGGTGACTGGTTGGCGTGGTATGTGGAGTTGTTGAGCCCCCTGATGGCTTTGCCCGTCCTATGGGTGGTCAACCGTTATGGCCGTAATCCCCTGCACTGGTGGCCCATGTTGTGGGGGCACAGAGTGAGACTGGATACACTGAATGCGGATTTGGTGTTGATGGATTCTGCAGCAGTGGTGCAGGTCATGGGCGGTCCCATGCGAGTGTGGTGTGATGTGCAGGATCAGGGAGAGGTGTACCTCAAGTTTAGACGCCGACGAGATGCTGTGTGGTTTGGATTGTTTCCTTATTTCAGATCACGTAAAAAACGCAAAAATTAATCAGCGAAAATCTGTTCAAATATTTCTTTTAATCTTAGAGAAAAAAGTGATTTGGTTTGGTCGCGGAAATGATGCCAATTGTGTTGCAGTTTAGGTTGCACCATGGCAAATTTTTGATCTTTTTCTTTTTTGGTCAATCTACAAAAAGCCACCACCTGTTGCACCACGGCCTTGACTCTAGCCCCACCTTCTGGCAAATCATCATATGATTCATCAAAAAATTCTGGAAATGTTTGATACCCCAATCTGCGTAATTGCATCAAAGAATGCCTAGCACCCAGCACAATCAAAGGATGACCATGTGCCAACGGTTTAAAAGTTTTTTCTGTGATATGCAATGACCCGCCTTCACACAGTCCTGTTTCAGTGACCAAACTGAAATAAGTGGATGCATAATGCTGAGGATTAAAATGCACCTCAACGCCAGTGGGTTTATCAAAGTGTTGATGATCATGCCAATCAAGATAAATGGGTTTCATGTTTTTTGCATAGTGATGCATGTGATCCAACAGTGTGTTAAAATATTCTTTGTCCTCCACTGACAGTTCACTGTGAATAGAATTCACATCCTGATGCATTTCACGCAGCATGTCGTAGTAATCTGCAGGCAGATGTTTGATGAATGAATTTTGTGTGATGGCCATGTTCCAACTGATCAAACTATTTTTTACCAAATCTAATCTGTGTAATTCACTGATCAACATCAAACGATGCATGGCCAATTTATAATTGTAACAAAGAAAATTTTTAGTTTTCATAGGCACTTGGTTTAAATAATCAGCATACTGACCCACATAGCCTTTGCTCAAGTTGCTGTAATAAAGATAATCGTTGTAACTGAATCCAAACACACGGGAGAATTGATGCTGAGGTAAAATCTTGTTTTGATTTATGAATCTTTGATAGTTTTGCGGCAAAAGACAATCTCCTGTCACAAGATATTTTTTTACAGAATCAAAACCATATTCACTGGCACATCGATGTAGATTGAAACACCAATGTTGTAGGTCAATGGAATTACCCATCACGCCCAAATCCAAACCAGCATCTGGAAAATAAAACATCAATTTTAATTTTTTCGTTGTCATCAACTGTTGAAATTCTGCGCTGATGTTTTGAAAAATATAGTCAGGTTGGGCATATTTGTGCCTCACCAATTCGATCACATACAAATTTAGATTTTGATCATCATTAATTTTATGATTTTTGTCCATGATCACATTAAATTTAATGTCTGCTTCGGCAAGATTGGATTCAAAATTCATCAGAGGTTCTGTGTCATTTTTGTAACCTGTGGGGAAACCATTATAGTTTTGACCATCAATTTTTTGGTCATAAAAAAGATTCACGATCATCTGATGTCAGCCACCAAGTTGCCACTGATAGAAATACGATAATCTTTGCTGGTGTAGAACGGATATACACAGTGTGTCATGCGAGCCGGAAACATCAGCATTTGGCCTTCCCATGTGCGATCAGCTGGAAACACAGCGGTAGCCAAATCACCTATGGTGTTGTTGTAGATCAATTCAAAACATCCTGCGTTGTTCTTGTTGCTGAGTCTGCCAGGAGATTTATTTTGTTCTTCTTCAATCAGATAAGGTACCTGCACCCAAATCACAAAACTCAACAGTCCTGTGTGAGTATGGTTGGGATTGAATTCAGTGGCTTTTTGAAAATTGCACCACACACTGTCCAAACGCAACTGTGTGGGTTGAGTGGTATCCTGTGTTCTCACCGGGTGACGCTGTTGAAACATATCTGTCACGGCCATGATGAATGGATCCAATTGAGATCGGCTTTGACTGATCTGATACTCTCGTTCCATATTGCCAGCCAAATTGTGATTCACTGCCACAGCACTGTCAAAATCTGTTTGTATTTGATCCACTTCGGTCTTGATAGCTGTCATTACCATTTGGGGCACTTTCACATGCAATACTCCCACATTGGTCAGTTCCACTGATCGGTATTCTATATTCATTGCATTCATATTGGGTACTTATATTGACAAAATATCCCAACCAGCACAAACAGGACGATGTGTGACCATACCCACACAGCATAAATATTGGCATGAGATTTAGTGAATTCAAACTGTGGGAATTTAAAATAGAAAAAACCGAAAATTACATGGGGTGGCGCATAGAAGTGATTCGCAGCGACCGCATCAAACCGCCCTATGTGGCCACTGCTAAAGACACACTGGGTCGTGTGAAAGATGTGGAAATACGTGCAGGCAGCGAGGTGAGTGCGGATGATGCCATAGACAACGTGAAAAAAGAAATACAAAAAAAATATCCAGAAAAAGGTGACACTCACAGCAGACAAACCACACTGTTTTTCAATGTGCAGAGCAATGATATAATAGAACCCTACATCAAAGTGGATCAAGTGGCAGATCAGTTGAGTTTGATTGTGGGCAATGGTGGCAAACAAAGTGAAGCCGACTATGCACAAGCCGGATTCAGACCTGTGGTTGATCGCAGATCCGACAAAGCCAAAGCAGATCCAGACTCTCGTTTTCAACCCACCATCAACATGCCCAAAGATGAACTCAACAGACTCAAACTCAAACTCAACGGTATCTATGAGATAGGTGATCGCAGCAGTCAAGACGAAATGGGCAACGACATCCATCCCTTGAATTACATGGGTCAAACCATTGCCACTACCAGACTGATTCAAAACAAACCAGTGTTCACAGTGGGCACCGAGAGGGCAGTATGAGATTCAAAGAGTTTAAAAATATCACAGAAGCAAGTCTAATCAGTAGAGGCACTTACAGTCATGGTCATCAAGTTGTGATAGCCACTCAAAATCAAAAAGTAGGCCAACTAGCAGTAGACATAGCCAAAAAAAATGTTCCTAATTTTGATCCTTCTGAAGTTCTTACGTGGGTAAAAAATCCAGGTAAAAATAATGTGGATATTAATATAGGTAAAGGATTAGACAAAATACATTTGCAAAGACCCAATTCAGATCAAACTATAACGTTGGTGGGTTCATATTCACAGCTAGAAAAAGCACTGAACCACGCAACCACAACAGGAAAAAAAGTAGCAGGTATCACAGGAGATTTTTTCGAAGCTACACTTGGTGCTGCCATCACAGCGAAATTAATAAAAAGACAATCTGACAAAATTGGTTCAATAACAGTAGAAGATATACAAAATATTCTTAGAGACATTAATAAAACTTCAGAAAATGAAATGACCATTACAAAAACTGACTTTAATACTAAAAATATTGCAGATCAAATCAATTTAAAAATAAAATTAAAAGGCCCTACGCTAACAGTAATCAAAGATGAATCGCAATGGAAAAATTATCAAAATCTTTTTATTAGTGCTATGAATTATGCCAATAATCCAGATGCAGAAAGATACAGTAATTATTTTTACAAAAATGGCAAAGTGGATGAAGTTAATATTATTAGTGATGGAGTAAGCTCACAAAAAACAAGAAAAACAGATGTTATAGCCACTGTAAAAGATCCTAAAACCGGAGAAGTAAGAACTCTTAAAAATATAGAAGCATCACTTAAGGCAGGCAGTAAAATTTATGGACAAATAGGCACCGGAGGAGCAAAAGGCAATATTGACAAATGGACAGTATCAGTTAAAAGACTGTTTGATCCTTTAGGTGTAGAACTAGATGATTTTCTTCTAAAAATAAAAGATTTAGATTTTTATAATTTTTGGATAAAAATATACCAAGAAGCTGCTACAAGATTAAAAAACAATTTAACTAATCAAAATGCAGAATTAGCATTAACTGGAAAATTAGTTGACGCTATAATTAATCAAGCAACATCAGGAAATCCAGATGTTAAAATTATTCATGCTGACAAAGGAGAAGCCACCATTCATAGTTTTAAAATTTTAAAAAATAGAATGATAGAAAGAGAAGTAGATTTAGATGCTAGATATGATATCGGAAAACGTTCTGGAAAACCTTCTATTTTTATATTTGATAAAAATCAAACCAAATACAAAAAAGTCAGTGATAGTTTGCTCACAGCAATTAGATTTTTTTCAACTAAGAATGAAGACAGGTCTACTCACTATTTTGAATCTGGGCCTTTATTACACGACTTAACAAAACTAAACAAAACAAAAAACAAATAATTTATATCAATTGAACTTCCACAGCCTCAGCACCACGATGATACCAACTCCAGGTGTTTGAATCAATCTGTTTGGGCGTGCCCCGCCATTCAGTGATGAATTCTGTTTCAGCAGTGGTGATTCTCACCCAATATCTATCGCCCTGTGTGCGTTGAGGCACTGTGAAGTCCACATGGCCACACACTGTGTCTTCGGGTCCAATGGGCCACATTTGAATAAATTTTTTCTTCATATTGGTGGAGGCGATCAGGATCGAACTGACTACCTCTTGACTGCCAGCCAAGCGCTCTACCAAGTGAGCTACGCCCCCGTGTGTACATTATATGACAATTTAATGTCCAAGTCAACGATGAAGTCAACACTCTTTACTCATAAATATAACATTAATCGTAAAGGAAAAAACAATATGTGTCCAGTATGTTTTTTTTATGGAATACTTGCACTCCTGACAGCAGGGTTTATCACAGTAACATCAAGTATATATTTTTATATTATAGGTTCTTGTGTAATAGGTTATTGTGTGTATAAGATTTATAAAATGAATAGGTAAATCTTTATGGAAATTTTATTAGCTGCAATAGCAGTTTCATTGTGGATGATCATTTTATATGTCAACCGTGATTTGTAAAATTAATTAATATTCACATGATCCTACAGCCCAGATATAGATTCTTCAATGAGAGATTGGTGCTATTAAAACTTTCAGACATCTATGACCGTCATCCTGTGAATGCAGTTCACATGGACAAGGTTAGAAAAAGCATACACAAAGTGGGACTGCTGTTGCCCATGGTGGTGGATCATAAGAAACACATCATGAGTGGCAGTCATCGCCTCAAAGTGATACGTGAGCTGGGTCAGCACAGACAAAGTTTATTCTATGTGGCACGCACCACAGAAGAGATTAAATTTTTTGATGCACTTTGCAAAGCAGTGTATCAGCAGCACAAACTGGGCACAGTGGATCACACACTGCAGTTCATGTTTGAAGGAGAATGTCTGCGCCACACTCGAGCAGTGCAGCATCTGTTCCAAGCACCCCGTACCAAATAATTAAAATTTACAACTCAACTGACCACCAGGTCTGATCTGTTCTCGCAGTTCTTGCACGTTGGGTATGACGGACTTGTTTTCTGTGACGTCTTTGGGTTTGGCACCAATTGTTGTATCACGTTCCACTGTGGGGTTAACGGCACAGTCCTGAATCACACATGAACCCAACCATATAAAAACTACAAGATATCTCATACATACTGCACAGTACACCACACCATGCCAAAGTAAATCACAAAGTGGATGATCTGATCTGTGGTTTGTAAAAACCAATAGCCTCTAGGATTTGTGGCTTCCGTCCAACCCAAACGTCTAGCAATACAAGTCTTGGCCCAGTCTATGTGCCAATGAGTCACATAGTCTACCACCAACATCACCACAGCCAACCACCACCAACCCCAACACAGCAAAAACACCACAGCACTCAAAATGGCGTGATGCAGAGCATGATGGTGAGCTTTTGGATCCAAGTAGATCCATTTGCGACTGGGTTTGATATAGAGTGCCTGCAGATACAGATCCCCTATGAAGTGTTTGACGCACAGCAATAAAAAAGTGATGGTGAGCATATTCCAAGTTAGTTATGTTTGATTTTGATCAGTGTCAATAAATTGTGCAAAAAATATATTTCGGTGCTGCAACCATTGATCAGTGAATCTCACAATGCCTGCTGTGTCTCTGTAGGCTGATCCTGTGAGTTTGAGATACAATAGATCGCATGATCCAGTCATTTTACTATGGCCCAATTCTAAAACCCGTTGTTCTAAATCTTTTTTGTATTTTCCATAGTTTGGATAATCCACAGTGTCTGCCAAATCATCTGCGGCCACACTGCCTGAAATGATCATTGCTCCCACTCGATGGTGCAGTCTGTTGAGAAATTTTAATTGTAGTTCTTTGCAGTAAGCATTGTTGATAAACAGTTCACATCCGTCTGCAGCCTCAACCACCTGTTCAAAATGTTCGTTAAGATTCCAACCATCATTGTTGATCTGACCAAAACCCAACACTTCCAAACCCATCACTTCCATGTATTTGAAATGCTCATACCAAGCCTGTCCCAAGCCTCTGCCATGACCAGTGATAACATACCTTTTTTTCATACAATAACGTCTTTATACGGGTGAATATTCAAGAATACTTATACAGCACACCCAGTGCCAAAACTATTTGAAATCGGGGCCGGATATCCATGCCACCACCGAATGTCTGATGCCCAATTCCAGTGGTTCCACTCCATGCATGATGTGACTGGGGAATACCAAAACCTTGCCGGCCTGTGTGGTGATGTATTGGCGATGATGCAGATCCTGTTGAAAATAAAATCGACCGCCCTCATAGTCATCATTCAGCATCAAGATCACTGTGAGTTTGCGTACCAAATTGTCTGCCAGTCTGGCTGTGTCCACATGGGCATCATAGCGGTCACCACCCTCCACATATTTCAACAGTTCCAACTGAGTGGGTCCACCCAATTGATACTGCCAACACTGTTGATTGGCATGATGTGCCAATGCATGCATCTGCAGACTGATGGGATGATATTCACTCATGGGTTTGGTATGCACCTGACGCACATTGTGAGCCAGTTCTTTTTTGTCACCTATGGTGCCTTCACGTGTGGGCCATGTGGCACTGTCCTGCATCAATTGCTGTATGTGATCCTGTGGGATCTGTTGGGGAAATTCCCAAAATAAGTAATCTTCTTTCATAGTCCTAACCAAATTGCCAACAATTGCATTTCAAACCACCATTCCAATAGGCTCAGCAGCATCACCAACAGCAGAGCATATATGCACCAATCTGAAAATTTCATATTGTATATGTAATTACCACAGTTTGTGATGATTGTCAAGATTTTTGATAACCTGTTGGAACCACCATAAATATTTGCATGTTAAAACAATATGTGGTAATCATAATATTCTCAGCTGTGCTGTTGGCAGTGGCCTTGATTGCTCTGAGCCTTATCTAAAGATTTTTCCTAGAATCTCATAAATAATTTTTGAAGGAGATTTTGCATGGAAGTGATCATAGCCTTTGGTATTATTACAATAATCTTGGGATCGCTGATTGTGTTCTATTTCCTCATACGCCAAAACCCTAAAAAATTTGTGCCCGCAGCTCGCCGACGTCGTAAATCCCGTAAAAAAAAATAATTGGAGCACCCACCAGGAGTCGAACCTGGACCGGAAGTTTCGAAGACTTCTGTGATATCCGTTTCACCATGGGTGCTTGTGGCGGTCTCTCCAAGAGTCGAACTTGGACTTGAAGTTTCGTAGACTTCCGTGATATCCATTTCACTAAGAGACCCAGTGGTGGGTGTGGAAAGGATCGAACTTTCGGCCCCGTGGATGTCGACCACGTGCTCTACCACTGAGCTACACACCCTTATGGTCGGGATGACTGGATTCGAACCAGCGACCTCCTGGACCCCATCCAGGCGCCCTACCAGGCTGGGCCACACCCCGTTGATATACATTATATGTGATTTTGGTTGAGAAATCAACCTGTTAGATGTCAGTGAACACAGGTGATCGGAATTGAGGAGTGTGGGGACAAGAGTTGCTGGGACGATTGTGCCAGCCTATGGTGATGATGGCAATCAGTATTATGATCAGTGTGAAGAAAATGATGTCTGTGCGATCCATGTGAATATTTATGGTTTGGTGCGGTCAGAGAGACTCGAACTCTCACGGATTGCTCCACACGCCCCTCAAGCGTGCTTGTCTACCAATTCCAACATGACCGCATGCATTTGGAGCGGGTGAAGGGAATTGAACCCACGACCTAATCGTTGGCAACGATTCGCTCTACCACTGAGCTACACCCGCTTGACTTGGCGCTCCCACAGAGAATCGAACTCTGCTTTACGAGATGAAAACCCGTTGTCCTAACCGATAGACGATGGGAGCATTGGTGCCCTGAGAGGGATTTGAACCCCCACACCCTTGCAGGCAAAAGATTTTGAGTCTTTCATGTCTACCGTTCCATCATCAGGGCCTCTATGATCCGTAGCCGGGATTCTGTTCTATGCCGTCATTTGTCTCTGCGTCCTACCCACAGTGTGCCTGGTCATTCACTGCATATTTGGACTCGCACTCACCAGGAGTGTCCCGAACTTCCTCAGCATCACTGCCGCGACGGCTCGATCATGTGATTATTATAACAAATTATTTTGCAAAGAGCAATTGGAAATTATTGCTATCTGATTAAATACACGCAGATGAACCAAAAATACAGATCCATATTCATCAGCGACGTGCATCTGGGCACCCGGGAGTGCAAGGCCGACTACCTGTGCGAATTTCTCAAGAAGAATGACTGCGAGCGGCTGTACCTGGTAGGTGACATCGTGGACGCATGGCAGATTGCCAAGAAGATCTATTGGCCACAGAGCCACAGCAACGTAATACGCAGGATACTGACCAAGGCCAAGCGGGGCACCAGAGTTTACTACATCCTAGGCAACCATGACGAGATACTGCGCAACTGGTTGGGGTTCGGGCTCAAGTTCGGACGCATCAAAATCATAAACGAGCATGTGCATGAGACTGTGGATGGTCGACTGCTGCTGGTCACACACGGAGACCTGTTTGACGGCATCACAGTGATGGCACCATGGCTGGCATGGCTGGGAGACTCTGCCTACCAATTGGCTCTGTGGATCAACAACATTTTCAATCACACCAGGAAGTTGCTGGGCATGGACTATTGGAGCATGAGCAAGTTCCTCAAACACAACGTCAAACGTGCGGTGAGCTTCATATTCGAATTTGAAAAAAAC
>Ga0247832_1008207_pt1 | contig 10524 bp, 10 predicted proteins | sample LaCruzMarch2015__10_FD_192407 | JGI IMG/M metagenome (GOLD analysis project Ga0247832, IMG submission 192407) | Freshwater microbial communities from meromictic Lake La Cruz, Castile-La Mancha, Spain - LaCruzMarch2015_4m | ecosystem: Environmental > Aquatic > Freshwater > Lake | place: Spain...
TCTTATGTCTATTTGCGAGACAAGAAAAATCGTTGTCAAGAACTACCTAGATACTTGCTACGAACGAACGAACGACGACGCTCGACTCACGGGTCTGCTCTACTCTCACGTGGCGGGCCGACACCACATAAGCATAAATCCCTCAACTCCATTATTTACTTTATCTAGAGGTAGTGTAGTAACTGCCCTATTACCGGTGTTAATAGAGGTGTATACGCGTACCCGAAACATCTACCTAGATATTTTGTGTGTCTTACGCGAGTCCACCTATTCCAGCCGTGACCGTGCTCACTCACCTGACCCATGGTAGCATCATCATCGTTGCCTCTGCAACAACAACTAGATGATGATGATGACGAGGTAGCAACAGCCGAAGCAGCCATCCCAGCAGCCGAACCAGTCGAGCGAGGGCGATTGTTAGTAGGGGAGGAGGAGGACGATGGCGGAGATGATGACTCCGAAGAACAAACATCGAACAATACTCCCAACGGCATCGTTTCTCCGACGACTACTACTACAAGACAACAATTGCCACAGCAGCAGCAGCAGCAAGAGGAATACCTCTTCGATGGCTGCGATGATGCACCGGCATCTCCAGATTCATTCAATGCCGATGAATTATTCGAGAATATTCTCATTGGCGACGGTAATGATGACAATACTCGCAGTTATAGGATTACCGATCAAGATTTAGAAAAATATTTACTACCCTCGAGACGAACAGTACGTACTACTTTAGAAACGTCAACAGAGGAGGATGATGATGATGATGATGATGATGATAGCAGTAGTGACAGAAATGACAATGACAACAATGATAATGTTCATAATAATGATCAACCAAGGAACAAGAAGAGGAGGTATCGAAAGAAAAGAAACAAATGTCACTGCTGTCCAAGTAATACAATTATGCCATGTTCTTCCTCCAATTATTCGTACGTGGGGAATATGATTATTGTATTACCCAAATGTTACAATAATAGTAGATTACGATTTGGTATTATTGGTCCACACTGGTACGTATCGTATATAGTACGATGATTCATGATTTCTTTTGTTGTTGTTGATAGATCGATTGATTTTTTCTTCATCGTTATTGTTGAGGTCATCGTCGTCGTTGTACACACTGATTGTCTCTCTCACTCAATATCCCGTACTACTATTATTTATCTGTGCAAAATCATCATCTAAAAACTACTTGTTTTTTCACTCGTTCGTATAATAATGTATACATCAAATTCTTGTCTGTATGCACACTACACCTAGGTTTGGTCCAATCTGCACTGCAACTCTGTTAATTAGTGCAACAATATATTATGTACCAAGAGCATTCAACAATATTGGACCCATCTCGTCAACTATCTGTTTACTATTTTATGCTATTGCATTGGCATCACTATTGGTCGTATCATGTACAGATCCAGGGATTGTACGTGCGGGTGGTGGACTTGATAATGCAGCAGGTGGGGGGGGAAGGAATCATTCCTATTCAGGTCTACCAACGTCAGATATGACTGCGGCACGACGTGGAGGATGGAGATATTGTGATTTGTGCAGCGTCTACCAACCACCCAATGCCGTACATTGTCCTGAATGTAATGTCTGTATTATGGGGTATGATCATCATTGTCCATGGATGGGAATGTGTATTGGTGAACGGAATTATAGAGCCTTTATGGTATTTAATATATCATGGCTATTGTATTTACTGTATGTTCTTGTTTGGGTGGTCCTTTGTGGTCCACGGTTTTGGAGTTTGGTAGAGTAGGAGCAATTCACATTTTGGACTGATGTCTACAATGTTGGTTTATTAGTACATTATTCTATCTGTCGTTAGGTATTGATAATCATGCACTTATCAATACATAATTCCCCCCCCTATGTTGTATTCATTCCAGTCATTCCACTCCAATTCAAGGTTTTTTTTTACGGCAAGAGAGGATCAGCTGCATCGTCATCTGTCTCAAAAATAATCTGATCCAATGTATCACTTTGTCGTCTACTTGATCTACCAATGAATGGGAATATGGAATGTAACAATACCTTACATCCATGCCGTCGTGTATTGGCAATTAAATTCCCCATGTAGAAGAATATGGATGTTCGATAGTATGTTATAGTCCACGTGGAAACAAATGTTATACCCACCCAAAGGAATAGATAACCAATATATATTGTATCCTTTTCAATCTTCTTCACCTCATCATCATTGCCAGTATCATCATCTGGTGGTGCTATATACTTTTTGGATGGTGAGTGCGTAGGTGTGGGGAAATGAGTTACAACAGTCACGGCCTTTGTTGGAGAATTTGTAACTGTGTTTGTCGAATTAGTAGTAATCGAATTAGTACTACCAATCGGCACGTCATTCGTCGATAGGATGTTGATTATTATTGGAAGACTGTCGTCATTCGTAGGATCTTTACTCAATCTCAACAATGAATAGTTGGCATTGGCTCCTCCGGAAGATTGAACCAAGCAACGACGATCGTAATTGAGCAGCAGTAATATAGTTGAGTAGATGCTGATTCGTACCATTACCACTACAGCTTTTGTGCGAACAAAGCGATGCAACCGGACTCGACACACTATGCAACTCGAGTTTGATAATAGACGGGTAGAGTTTATGGATTTGAAAACCCGCCAGAGGAATATGCCCAGGAGGAACGTATCTTTCACCAAATCCTCTTACTTTCCAATCATCCATCCCCACATACATATAGGTATATTGATTGAGAGTAGTACAACTGCAATAAATGTTTGCTTATATTGGAGTATGTCGCAACAGTAATGAACAGTAAGTGTGAAAGCTAAATATATGGTGTGAAAAAATGAATCTATCATGGAAGTGACAAAAATAAAATACATTCAACTAATCTGAACCCTAATCTTCACAAACTGTACAAAATATTTTCATTTCAATCAATCAATCTACATTCTAATGTTAATATTCCTTGCTAGCTGTTGCTGTCGATGATGCTCTCGTTCTTGTTCTCGCAAAAGATGTATTACTTGATAGGCTGTTGGACGTAATTCCAATCCAATCATCCCACGTCGTGGTCGTTGTTGTTCTTCTTGATTCGGTTGTTCTTGTAACTCTAGCGGTGGTGGCTGACCACCTTGCTGTTCTTGTCTATGCAAGTAAAGCCGTTGCTGTAACATGAAAGACCTATGACGATTCGTCGTTGCTCTACCGGTGGCAAGATCAATAAATTTATCATATATTCTACGTCTGAGTCGGAATATCAGATTTTCTGATGGTATTTGAGGCTCACTATTAATATTGGCGATGCCATCATTATCGTTCGTTTCTTGAAAAGTTCGTATTTCCTTGGCAATCTCTAAACTCTGACACAATGGACATGAGTTCTATTATCACAAGATGAAGGGTGTGTAGCGATTGTACGAAAGTGTTAGTTGAATGATGAATAAAAGATATAATATCATGCTTAGCCAGGTACTCACTTTCTTTAATATCCATTCTCCCAAGCAGTCAGCATGGTACAAATGTCCACAGCTCAAGTCCGCGACACGATCACCGACCTCCAATTCAAGTAGACATATTGTGCACATACTATCATACCCCTGTGATTGACACGTTTGTATTGTGTCTTCATTATTTGCAACAGTCTGATCAACAGTCGTAGGTGTAGAATTATTTGCATTACAATATTCTGCATCAATTTCTTCATTAGTTACATCTGCAGCAGCAGCAGCAGCTGTATCATCAATTCCTCCCCTTGAATAAATCTTAGTTTTAATCGAATATGCCGATATCCATCCCTCCGTACGACGTTGTACACGCAATGCCTCATCATATTCATTTCTAATTTGATTCCGTGATGATATTTCTGCCCGTAATAAATGTTCTGTCACCCAAAGATTAAATTTCGAAAAGCATCGTGATATTGGATACCGTATTGCATGATGTCCCGCGGGAGTACAACAGAAGAGTACGGCAAATAATAATGCCACCCAACATATATAATACCACGTACTGCGTACAAATAATACCTTCCATCCCTGATAGTACGAACATGTGATGGATACATTTCGATCGTAGGGTGATTGTATGACAGTACAATAGTTCGTGGGTACTGGGCAATAAAACTCGTCATCTATTAATAGTTGATGATAATTTATTACACACAGTCGAGGATCGCAGAGACGTGATTCGATCATTTGCAGGTTTACCCCGGCGGATAATTCTCTGTCCAAATAACTGCTGCTGCTGCTATTATTACTACTGTGTGTCCGTCGTTGATTCGCAGTACGTGCACCATGAGACGTTAGTGCGATTGCACTCATTACTGGACCACGAAGAAGCAGCCGTCGACGACGATTGTTCGCCTCGTCTCCATTACCATAATTGTATGGTAGTGTAATGTTCTCCATGGGAACTGATTGCAAGTTGCAAATGCCGTAAAAGGCATCAACAAAACATTGGATATGGTGTTGATGCCATATTATCAGAAAAAGCAGCACTGGCTTCATCATTCCCCGTCAACGGTGTCTATTAAAGAGGGATAGACGCCGTCTTGCTGTATTGTTAGCATAGTAAACTCCTTCTGGACCGCTTCGTCGCCGCTACGCTGACGGAGATCCTCGGAATTGTCGGGGGTTTCGCTCTCTCAGAAAAAAACGAGAAGGAGAAATCAAATCAGTGAATTATCTGGAGTTAATCTTAGTTGAACAATGCACAATGCCAATGTGATTAAAATTCACCAATTCTGTGCTGAACAAAGACCTACATTATTCATCCGCAGGACGATGGAGACTTCTTCCAATCGTCAAGCATGGTAGCTTTCTTCTTTGTCGTCTTCTTCTTCGACGTCGCCGATGATGATCGTGTTGATGTCATTGCAGACGTTAAAGTCGTACGTCGTTTCAACTCCTCCTCATCTTCCTCCAATATACGTTTCGCTAATTCCTCATCCTCTCTTGATCTCTGCTCCAACAGTCTCCGTCTCTCCTCTTCTTCATCGTTTAGTAGACGCTTTGCTAATTCCTCATCCTCACGTGATCGTGCTGCTGATGCTCTTCGTCGTTCCTCCTCCTCTTCTTCTAATAGACGCTTAACACACTCTTCATCCTCCCTTTCCTGTCTATACAGCGGGTCCTTTGCTAGTAGTTCCTTCATAAGTTCGCCTGATTTAAGCTCCACGCGTTTTGGACCTCCTCTTGTTGTTGAATGCGACGTGGAAACTCCATCATCACAATAATCGTCATCATTCTCCGAGTCAGCCGAAGAAGAGATAGTGTAACATTCATCACTTGAACAATTATCATCACCCCCAGTGAATGAACCGTGCATGTCATTCCAAAAACTGTCATTGTAGCTATTGTTATTGTTGCTACTGCTGCTGCTGCACCTTCTTCTTCTTCTGCTCAATCGTTCATCTCGTCGCATTCCACGTTTAGCCCAACCAATCAAACGTATTGTAGCATCCACTCCATCCTTCCAGTTATCGGCATCACTACTACTACTACTACTCTTTTTCAATTTCTTCTTTTTCTGCTCAACGTCATGATCATTGCTGTTGTTGTTGTTGTTGTTGTTGTTGTTGTTGTTATTATTTAACAATCGTTCGAGTGATCGGACCGAGAATTTGCGTTTGCACTGCACACAACATAATTCAACAGTGAAACGTACATCTTGCTGTCCATTGACAACATGTCCCATTCGATAATCATGTACGGTAACCTCCTGTGATGCCGCAATGCGTTTTGTGAGACAGGGCCGACAGATTGGTAAATTGGGAAAAGATACAATTTGTATCCTTGATAGGAAGTCATTATTGTTTAATCCATTGAATGAAGAAGTTTTGTTGTAGTCGAATTCGAATGGAAGAGGAGGTTGGACAAGTCGAGTGGTGCAATCACATCTTGGCATTTGTAGTAAATCGAGATGGGAGGGACGACTTCGACTGTTACTTCTCTTGGTCGAAGGTTTCATCGTTCCCTTGTCCACCTTATTATTGATGCCATCATCATCATTTAATATCTGATACCACTCAGTCTTGCAGCATGAGCATCTAGGGAAGGAGAGATTTAGCACACCCTCGATGTTGCTATCTGCACTCGTTTTTGTCTTTGTTTTCGTTTTCATGATATGTTTGTTGTCATTTCTTCATAGATTATTTTCCTTGACGATGCGATTATAATAGCGGGCTCGCATCCAGCGTCATTCACACACCGTCTATCTGCACACCACCCACAGCCACCCACCCACGCCAGCAACCACACCTAACCTCCCTTCTCTCGGCGGGTGCGTGTGCGTGCGTTCTGATGATGATGAAATTATTTCTGTTTGCGGGAAGCATTCCAGTTTTGACGACATGGAGACTACGGCGACGGAACCACCATGTCCCCTCGGCCCATTACACAACCTACCCCTCCCCCATCCCAATGAAACAACCGTCATACTTGGGATTGAAGGTTCGGCGAATAAGGTGGGGGTAGGGATACTGAAATATTGTCCCAATACACGCACGTACCGTACATTGTCAAATCCACGCAAAACATACATCAGTCCAATGGGGTGTGGCTTTTTGCCACGCGAAACTAGTTGGCATCATCAGGTATATATTATACCATTAATACGTGCTGCATTAAATGAGGCTTATCCTAATGAAATACAGCCATATAAACGAATAAGTGGAATTGCATTCACACTTGGACCGGGAATGGGTGGCCCATTACGTTCCTGTGCCATCGCTGCACGATCATTATCAGTGTTGTGGGGCATACCGCTAATTGCGGTAAATCATTGTATTGGTCATATAGAAATGGGACGTGTGGCCACTTCGGCATCGGATCCGGTAGTACTGTATGTAAGCGGAGGGAATACACAGGTCATTGCCTACAGTGATGGAAGGTACAGAATATTTGGTGAAACTATTGATATTGCCGTGGGGAATTGTTTGGACCGATTTGCACGCATTGTTGGATTAAGTAATGATCCAAGTCCTGGGTATAATGTTGAATTAGAGGCACGTAGGTGTTTAGAAGAAGAAAGAGAAGGTGGGAGATCATCACTGTCATCAGCAGTACCAAGGATCATTGAGTTGCCATATGTCGTCAAGGGGATGGACGTTTCCTTCTCAGGATTACTTACCTACGTTGAAGAATTAACAAAGAAGAAAAATCTATTCGTTGGACGTGGAACAAAGTTGAGCGATGATCAATTTACAATCTCTGATCTGTGTTACTCACTCCAAGAGACTATATTCGCAATGCTAATTGAGATTACTGAACGTACAATGGCACATTGTGGACAAAACTCAGTCCTTATCGTGGGTGGTGTGGGATGTAATGTGCGACTGCAAGAAATGATGGCAGATATGGTCGCAGATAGAGGCGGGACACTCTGTGCCATGGATCATCGATATTGCATTGATAATGGTGCCATGATTGCACAGGCTGGTATGTTTGGGTTGCAATACAACAGTAAGGATATGTTGGTAAAGATTGAGGATACTGAATGCCGGCAGCGATTCAGGACAGATCAGGTTGAGATCGTATGGAGACCAAAGACCAGGGGAAAGCATTCATAATAGTTAATGAGATGATCAACAACATTAGCTTTTCTCTTTTGTCTTTTCTGATTGTTCAGTTTTAGTTGCGAGTCAACGACTTGACCGAGGTTTGGTTGAACTAAACACCCTGGCCTGATGATACAAAGAAGACGGATTGCATCTGGACCTTGTGAATTGAATTGTGCACAACTTGGGGGCTCCGCCTCGCTCATTTCCATTTCCTCCACATTATTTCACCATCTTTCATGCTCAGGAGATGTTGTCGTCCGCCGCTTCGCAATCTCCACGATTCAGATACTGGTTGACGTTCTTCCTTGCGTCAGTAATTACTTTATGTGCATTGATCGAGGCTGTAAGTGAAACATGATTGCATAAATTTGTTGATTCATTTATTTTTACGCCGTATTAAAACCAGGGCACCGATAAGACGATTGGTGAATGGGCGATGTATTATTTTGTTGCCCCATATCTTGTAAATGCATGCGGCTACATTCAAAAATCTTTCAACTAGAAATATATCTCGTATCTTTGAAACGAGCATATCTCTTTTTTTTCCTTCCGACCCCATAATTCGCGAGTTCTATTCAATGCTTTCATTAGCTACTTTTCATTGATAGAAATTGTGCTGGATAAGAGGACGGATACATTGAACATATTTTCATTGTTTACTTAGACTCATCTCATTTATACATTTCTTCTTTTCACACTGTTCAAACATACAATGGAAAAGAGAGCACGTACTGAGCGACTTTCCCTCGCAGCACGGGCAAATCAAGACTATGCCGTCGCTTGCTGTACTATATTATTCCTATTATCATTGATAGTTGTCTTCTTCCATACACGACCACTACTAATAGGTCTAATAATGGGCACACGAGTCGAAGGGATTATAATATTAATTCTTATAACTTTCTGGTCGGCATTGGTTGGGATTGTATCTGATACACGACATGGTCTTGTCACCGATTCGAGTGGGAGTATATCTAATGGAAACTTGTATTACTTTTCATGGGCTGGGTTGGCAAATGGAGTTACACTTATGATTAGCTACGTATCATCAGTATATGGGATCGATTTGACTGCCGAATTGCGCAATCGTGCCAAGAGGTTGCAATATTGGGCGTGGTTGGCTGTCATTGGGTCAATTCAGATGGGGAGCAGTGCACGATTATTTGACAATCACTGTGGACGAAGTAGCTTCGGACTGGGTGAGGAGGAGATGGGATCAATCAAATTTTGCAGACATTGCCAACTTGGTATTGTCATTGGGATATTGAGCGCAATTGTTTCAATGTCGTTAATGGGAATGAAGCTGGGTGTGACAAGCAATGGCAGTTTACCTTGGCTATATACAACAGAGCTGATCTTAAGCAGCGCGCTAGTAGTGTTTCAAGCCGTGGGGGTTGCGCTATTGACAAGTCAGGAGGGACCGGGAGCACCAGTTGGTAATTTGTTCTATTCCTCTTGGGGGTCGTTGGTCGTTGGATTGATCTTGACGGCCAGCTGCGTAGAAGATTGGAGTGATGCAAGCTGGAAAACGAAAGCTGGTGCAGATAGTTCCCTTGGCGAGGAAGGAGAGAGTTTCAGACAAAGCAGTAATGGAACCTCAGGATATACGACTCAATTATCATCAGGTGTTAAATCTAGTGTATTATCATAATAATGTCTTTTTTATATTGTTATGAATCTTATTTTATTCCCCACCTTAAAACTGGTCGAACTAATAACCAAATGACGAAACTCGTCACCAATTCAGGAATATATGCTGTTATCTCAGGGATTACTGTCATCATGAAAAAGTTTGTAATTAACTGCAATGATGTCACGTATGCCCGAGCAAATCCACCAAGGGAGGCCAGTGTTGACCTCTTTCGCCCAAGTGGGCCTGTTCGTGACTCATAATGACTCGTCGAAGTAATAATGTCGCAATCATCGTCGCTACTTCCATCCTCGCAGTTCAATCTTCGACGTAGTCCAGCACTTGCCAACTTAGAAAGGCCCAATACCTTGAGATGGTCGTCATTTCTTTGAGGAGTTGGAGGTAAATTGTGTTGTAAGGAAGGAGGTGGCGCCACTAATGGAGCAAGTATTCTTGTAGACAGTATACTTCGCATGAGTTGAGTGTTGAAACCGACTGGCAATATTCGTAGCGATTTATTGGTTGAATCCATTGCATATACGGGAATATCCACTCTATTAATTCTACTATATCGTCGTTCGAGGTATTCGATGTATTCATCCATTTCGAATTGCTTCTTGTTGGTATCGGTTAATTGCCGGTGCGATGAGAAGACATATAATGACTTCAACGGGAACAGAGACGTAAGTCTAACACTGATTAATGATGCCGTTGTGTCCAATGGCCTGTCACTATTACTGTGTTGTGATACATCGATAATATCATTGTTGTTGGTGACATGAATAATATTTACAGGCTGGTTGTCGTCGCGGACTCGGTATTGCAATTGCGATGAACCGCTATGTCGGACGGTCAATCGCGGTCCACCGAATGCGAAACATGACGAAGAAGATAACATGCATAGCACCGCCACTGATCTTCCAACCGACATCCACCGACTGGCTGCACTGCTGTTGTTAAAGGTCTTCATCATCATCTCTAAGAAGTGGATATTACGGCAAAGCGCAACTCGTTTTGTGCCTCTCCGCGTTCACGAGCGAGAAAGCAATTTCACTACGAGATACTCATTCTTAATCGTAATTGGGAATCTTTACCATTTTACCTAATCTCGTAGTTTAATATTTCGAACTATTTACGTAGTAGACAAAATCCTACTTTTGGGAATGGCGGGCGGCGCGGAAAGATATTTCACATCATTTTCACGGAACAAAAAATCGCTCTGTAAGTCGTCAAAGCATCGTCGCACCACCATGAATGCTCTTACCCGCATGGCGATAACTTCCCTCCCAAGGTGAGTAGGTGGATGTTGTGTTGTTTGTTGATTTACAGGCGGGGCTGGAGTTCGGT
>Ga0247832_1008208_pt1 | contig 10522 bp, 12 predicted proteins | sample LaCruzMarch2015__10_FD_192407 | JGI IMG/M metagenome (GOLD analysis project Ga0247832, IMG submission 192407) | Freshwater microbial communities from meromictic Lake La Cruz, Castile-La Mancha, Spain - LaCruzMarch2015_4m | ecosystem: Environmental > Aquatic > Freshwater > Lake | place: Spain...
CCCGCATGGCGATGAATGATGAAGAGACCGTGGCACTTACAGCAGGTGGCCACACAGTCGGCAAGGCACATGGAAATGGAAAGGCTTCAAACCTTGGTCCTGCTCCAGAAGGTGCCGACATTGTTGAAGGTGGCTTGGGATGGATGAATCACTCAACTCGCTCGGTAGGTCGCGACACTGTTACTAGCGGTATCGAAGGTGCCTGGACAACAAATCCAACTCAGTGGGATAACGGTTACTTTGATCTTCTACTCAAGTACGAATGGGAACTTACAAAGTCTCCAGCCGGTGCAAATCAATGGGAACCAATGAATATTGCTGAAGAAGATAAGCCTGTCGATGTAGAAGATTCATCTATTCGTTACAACCCGATGATGACTGATGCCGATATGGCGATGAAGATGGATCCGATCTATCGCGAAATCTCTGAGAAGTTCTATGCCAACCCAGCATACTTCGATGATGTCTTTGCACGTGCGTGGTTTAAATTAACGCACCGCGATATGGGTCCAAAGGTTCGCTACATCGGACCGGATGTTCCTGCTGAAGATTTGATCTGGCAGGATCCAATTCCTGCAGGCAATAAGAGCTACAACGTTGCAGATGTGAAGGCAAAGATTGAAGCTCTCGACCTATCTGTGGCAGATCTTGTTGCAACTGCCTGGGATAGCGCTCGCACCTATCGCGGATCAGATATGCGCGGAGGAGCAAACGGTGCTCGTATTCGTCTTGCACCACAGAAGGATTGGGAAGGCAATGAGCCAGCTCGCCTGGCTCGCGTCCTTGCAGCCCTCGAACCATTTGCAATTGCAACTGGAGCCAGCCTTGCCGACGTTATTGTCCTGGCAGGAAATGTTGGTGTTGAACGCGCAGCAAAGGCAGCAGGCGTAGCCGCAACAGTTCCATTCGCTCCAGGTCGCGGGGATGCAACGCAAGAGCAGACAGATGTTGAATCATTTGCTGTTCTTGAACCAACACATGATGCATTCCGTAACTGGCTGAAGAAAGATTATGTCGTTACTGCAGAAGAGCTCATGCTTGATCGTGCGCAGTTGATGGGTCTAACGGCACACGAGATGACTGCACTCCTTGGTGGATTGCGCGTCATTGGTGCAAACCACGCAAGTTCAAAGAACGGTGTGTTTACCGACAAAGTAGGCGCACTCACTACTGACTTCTTCGTCAACCTAACGGATATGGCTTATATCTGGGAGCCAGCGGGCGAGAACTTGTACAACCTACGTAATCGCACCACAGGTCAGGTTGCATTTACTGCAACACGTGTAGATCTCGTCTTTGGTTCAAATTCAATCTTGCGTGCATACGCTGAGGTTTATGCTCAAGATGATGCACGTGAAAAGTTTGTTGCAGACTTTATCGCTGCATGGACAAAGGTTATGAACGCCGATCGTTTTGATGCGAAGGCTTAATCGCCAACCATCTCTTTCGTTCGCTCTCGGGCAGTTTTTCGATGGAATATCGAAGGGCTGTCCGAGGCATTTGCGGGGCATTTTCTTTCAAGAATGATCGCAGTAGGTATGGATCGCGCTTACCCATTTCGCGCAACATCCAGCCAACAGCCTTATGAATCAAATCATGGTCATCTTCTAAAAGGTTCTCCGCAATTACAACCGTTGGTCCAGTTATTCCTTTACGTAAAAATGCAAAGGTGAAGATCATCGCTGTGCGACGTTGCCAAAGATTTTTGCTTCGAGATAACTTCTCCAACAGCTCTAAATGCTTGGGATCTGCGATGAGAAAATCACCAATAATCGGAGCGCTCACATCAACCAGGTCCCAGTTATTCACATGTCCTGCTCGGAGCATCTTCATATAGAAGGTGAAGATCTTCTTCCGAGATTGTTCATCTTTATCCCTCTTGTAGCGAAGCGTCAGAATAATCAGCCCACAGAGGCGTTCTTCGTGGATAGGGGAGGAGATGATCTTTTCAAGTTCAGGAAACGAGAGATCAATATGTTTCTTAGCGACCGAGCGGGTATCTGGAACAACGACGCCAATGAAAATATCGCCCTCACCGTACCCACCTGGGGCAGTCTTAAAAAAGTGAGCAAGATCTGAAGCTCGCCCCTTACGTGCTAGCGCATGGAGATCTCTAACCAAGCTCAAATCGAGACTATCCAGCGCTTAAATTCACCTGCGCTAAATTCATAGATCCGTACGGGACCGCGTTTGTAGATTGCAGTGAAATCTTTTCCACGTCGATATCGCATAGTTCCCACAAGGATCACATAAGGGATCGCAGTTCCAGGTGCGCGAACACCTCGAAGGACTTCCTTTGACCATGGATTTGCTGACTCGATGGTTGAGACAAGATCGGTTGCCTTGGCAGTTGGATTTCCATGGAGAGCAAAGATCTTTTCACGCAACGAAAGTTGGAGAATTAATTCACCATTTACTTCAACAATTTTAGCCATACTAAATCTTACTCCTGCGTGACCTCAGGAAGAAAGCCCAAGCGGCGATTGCCACTGCAACCCCAACACCATAAAGAATGTGCGTCCTATGGTGGAGTAAGAAACTATGTTCAGGATTGGTTGAATCTTCTTCGCTGGTATCAAGCGGGGTCTGTGCAATTACTCCAGCCGAGATTGTGGTCTCTTGAGAGGTTGTAAAGGAGATAAAACCAGAGACCGGATGGCCATCTTTTGAGATTACGCGGAAATAGACTTTATAGAGACCGGCTGCATATTGGCCATCTGCAAAGGGTGCTGATATTGAATCTTCATCGACTACTAAATCTCCAAGAGAGACAAGTTCAATGACAGGATTTCGAATAGTCACCGAATTGACTTGTTCTTCACCGAATTCGATCAGAGGATCGGTGAATGTAAGCACTACAGATTCAGGAAGCGTTTCTACGATGCTCCCATTTTCAGGGAGTGAAAGAGTAAGAGAGGTGTGAGCCTGCGCACCTGGGGCGCTGAGAATCACCGAGAAAGTTGCCAGAACTGTAAAGGTGAGCGAGGTCAGGACTATTCTTGCCTTATGAAGAGTGTCAGGCTGCTTATTGCAACGGTCAGCCTTTTTCTCTGCGGCGGCATTGGCCACTGGGTTGGTGGAGCTCATATTGCATCCTCTATCTCTCAACTTACTTTTCTTGCGGTGACTATCGCCTTCGTCGCATTCTTGATGAAGAATGAACTCGGCGGGCCGAGCCTTGCAACTGCAATTTTACTCTCTCAACTTTCAACGCACATTCTGCTAGGAAGTAGCGCTGGATCTGATCTGCAAATGCTTAGTTCACATACGATCTTTGGATTTGCCAGCTATCTAATGGCAACTCGCATTGAGAGAACTTTAGCCAGTTTCATCAGAACAATCGAATACCTCGTTGCGATATTCCTCCCTCAGTTCGAAGGTATCAGATTAAATGTCGAAGAAGTCTCTCTCCGCATTCAAGAGAGAAAATATGTCTTCAATTCTTTAGATGCTAAGCAGGGTTTGCAACTTAGAGCCCCTCCGTTGTACTAGATCCTCAAACACTTTCTAGTTCACACACAACACACTAAAAGGAGTATTAATGTTTTCAGCACGGAAAAAAACAGTAGCCGTTGCTTCAATGTTTATAGCCATGGGACTTGTGCTCACTGGCTGTGGATCTGATGAGGCATCAATCAAAATCGACAATCCAGTGGCACGTTCTATTGATTCAGCATCATATAAGTCAGAAGTATCTGGCAAATATATGACCGGATCATTTATGACAATCAACAATTCAGGTGATTCAGACGTCACTCTCGTTGGTGGCTCAAGCCCTGATGCTGGCCGTATTGAAATCCATGAAGTAATCGATGGAGCAATGCAGCCGATGGCAGGAGGACTTGTCATCCCCGCAGGTGGATCAGTCATGCTTCGCATGGGTGGATATCACGTCATGTTGATGGATCTCAATAATGAGATTAAAGCTGGAGATGAAGTCACTGTGACTCTGGAGTTCAGTGATGGTCAATCTGTTGAATACACAGCGCCAGTAAAGGACATTGCTATGGATGATGAAATCTATGGCGTTGAAATGTCTGGCGATATGGGTATGAACGACTAAGTGAGAAGTACTCGATGAAACTGGGGATGGTAGAGATGAAGTCTAAGAATATAGAACTAATTTTAATCGGCGTTGTCTTTGCCATCCTCAGCTCACTCATCACTGTTGGAGTTGCAAATAACTCAGATAGCAGTGATCTTGGAAAGGCTACGGCGCCATTCTTTGGTATTCACCAAGCAGGTATCGAGACTGCACAGCAAGCGCAAGTTACCCTCTTAACCTTTGATCTCAAAGATGGCGTAGACAATGAAGCCCTTGGGCGCCTCCTTCGCGTCTGGACGACAGATACCGAACAAGCAACTCAAGGCGCTGAATCAATCGGTGATCCAAATCCAGGTATGGAGGTAAATCCTGCGCGACTTACAGCAACCTTCGGATTCGGATATTCACTTTTCAAGAATTTAGGAATTTTGGATCGTTGGCCAATTAAGGAATCAACAATTCCCCCTTTTGCCAGTGACGCACTTGATTCTCGCTGGAGTGATGGTGACATAGCTGTTCAGATTGCAGGCGATGATCCGATGGCAATCTTCCATCTAGCTCACCTTCTCAAACGAGATGCTGCACCTTTTGCGGTAGTTCGCTATCAGCAGCGTGGATTTCTCAACGCCGCTGGAGTCAATACAGGTGTCATTGGTCGAAATCTATTGGGACAGGTTGATGGAACGGCCAATCCTGTAGTTGGAACTGAACACTTTTCAAAAACAGCCTGGATTGAAGATGGAACGTTGGCGGGTGGCACCACGATGGTGGTTCGCAGAATTCGATTTGCTCTAGAGAATTGGGACAAGCTCTCAGTAAACAACAAATCTTTAGCAACTGGTCGTTCAATCACCAGCGGTGAGCGAGTCAAAGCGCCCGAATCTCACGTCTCTCTGGCGAAGAAAGCTGCTCAATCCAAATTAATACGTCGAGGCTTTAATTACGATGATGGATATCTTGAAGATGGCACTCGAGATGCCGGCCTCATTTTCATTAGTTTTCAACGAGAGGTTGAGAGTTTCAATGTTATTCAGCGAGCTTTGGCAGAGAATGACTCGCTCAATATTTGGGCAAAGCACATCGGCTCTTCACTCTTTGTGATTCCGGGCGGTATTGAGAAAGGCCAGTGGATCGGTCAGAATCTCTTTGGAAAAGCCAGTTAATGTACGAGTTGGCGCGCACCTGAACCCAGGAGCATTGGTTGGCCATCAAGAGCCAATGTCTCTGCATCATCGAAGAGTCTTGAGCGGATGATAAATCGCAGACCTTCAGGGGTTTCTAATGAGAAGCCACCACCGCGACCTGGAACAACGTCGATGGTGATGTGCGTGTGGCTCCAGTATTCAAATTGTTCAAGAGATATCCATACCTTGATTGAACGCTCTAATCCTTCAATCACTAATTCACCTAAGAGGACATCAGCGCCGCCAACGCGAAATTCTCCATCGAGATAACACATCGGTGCAGAGCCATCGCAGCACCCGCCACTTTGATGAAACATGAGTGGGCCGTGGATGGAGGTTAGTTTTCTCAGGAGATCATCGGCAGCCGGCGTAGTTGCTACACGCTGCGGAAGGTTTTCGTAGGCCGAAGTCATGTTTTTAGATTACTCCTTTACTCAAGACTTTTTCTTACTAATTTCTTACTAGAAGGGTGCGGACCCATGTCGAGTCCGCACCCTTCTAGTTACGCCTGAAGAGGTTTCTCTTAGAAGAAGCCCAACTTGCTCTCTGAGTAGCTGACAAGAAGGTTCTTTGTCTGCTGGTAGTGATCGAGCATCATCTTGTGATTCTCGCGACCGATTCCAGATGACTTGTAACCACCGAATGCAGCATGAGCTGGATATGCGTGATAGCAGTTGGTCCATACGCGACCAGCTTGGATTTCACGACCAGCACGGTAAGCAGTGTTCATCTTGCGAGTCCAGACACCTGATCCAAGTCCGTAGAGAGTGTCATTAGCAATCTCCATCGCTTGTTCAAAACCATCGAACTTAGCTACAGAAAGAACTGGCCCGAAGATCTCTTCCTGGAAGATACGCATGTTATTTGTACCTTCAAAGATTGTTGGCTCAATATAGAAGCCACCTGAAAGGTCTCCGCCTAGATCTGCGCGGTTTCCACCCATAAGTAGCTTTGCGCCTTCCTGCTTACCAATCTCGATGTAGCTCAAGATCTTCTCAAGCTGATCATTTGATGCCTGAGCACCAATCATCGTGTTTGTATCGAGTGGATTGCCCTGTGTGATTGCTTTGGTACGAACCATGGCATCTGCAAGGAACTTGTCGTAGATAGGTGCATCAATGAGTGCACGTGAAGGACATGTACAAACCTCGCCCTGGTTGAGAGCAAACATGTTAAATCCTTCGATGCACTTGTCATAGAACGCATCATTCTCATCTGCGATATCGCGGAAGAAGATATTTGGTGACTTTCCACCGAGTTCGAGTGTTACAGGGATGATGTTCTCTGATGCATATTGCATAATCAAACGACCAGTTGTGGTTTCACCAGTGAAGGCGATCTTGGCAATACGGCGAGATGATGCAAGTGGCTTGCCTGCTTCAACACCGAATCCATTAACAATATTGACAACACCGGCAGGCAAGAGATCTGCAATCAAATCCATGAGGAAGAGGATTGATACAGGTGTCTGCTCTGCTGGCTTAAGAACCACACAGTTACCTGCAGCAAGTGCTGGAGCGAGTTTCCACACTGCCATAAGAATTGGGAAGTTCCAAGGAATAATCTGGCCTACAACGCCGAGTGGCTCATGGAAGTGATATGCCACAGTGTCATGGTCGAGCTCTCCGATTGAACCTTCCTGGGCACGAATTGCGCCGGCAAAGTAACGGAAGTGATCGATAGCAAGTGGAATATCTGCAGCCATCGTTTCGCGAACTGGCTTTCCATTCTCCCAAGTTTCTGCAACAGCAATCTTTTCTAGATTTGCTTCCATGCGATCCGCAATTTTGTTGAGAATAATTGCGCGCTCTGTAGGTGAAGTTTTAGTCCATGTCTTGGCTGCAAGGTGAGCGGCATCTAGCGCCTTCTCAATATCTGCAGCGTTTCCACGAGCTACTTCGCAAAATACTTTTCCTGTTACTGGTGTGACATTCTCAAAGTATTGCCCCGAATCTGGAGCAACATACTTTCCACCAATCCAGTGGTCATAGCGAGACTTGAATTCTGCAACAGCCCCGGCCTGACCTGGTTGTGCGTATACGGCCATAGTGATCTCCTCTAATGGTGAGCAACTTTGCTCAACTTTTGATTCAACGTACTCTCGAACTATCCGAATAGATATGGCCTACACGGGGATCTAGCCGTAAACGCATCCATTGGCTAGGAGGTACCTAGCCAAATGGCTAGGTGGGCGAGTACGATAAAAAAATGGAGATTGATGCACGGACTGACGTCCCACTCGGGCGACGTTCACCCATGGCTAAGACCCGTGTGGTGGTGGCAGATCGCAATGTGATCTCCCGTGTAGGGGTCCGTTCCATCCTGGAAAGAAATCTCGGTGTTGCAGTCGTTGCTGAAACGACAACGTATGACGGAGTAATTGATGCCGTTGATGAACATGGCCCCGATGTATTAATTATCGATCTTGATTTAGGCGATGACACAACGCGGGGCCTGAAAGTCTGCGAAGAAATCACAGATAGATATCCCAATACAAAAATCATGGTACTTGCACAGACTCTGTCGGAGTTAATTGTTGTAGAAGCGCTGCGCCGTGGAGTGACTGGCTATCTCTGCAAGGATGAAGTAAAGGCAGATGAATTAAGCAAGGGAGTGAAGTCTGTTCAAGAAGGCGAAACTGTTCTCGGAAAAGGCGTTGGCTCAATGGTGGCGCGCGGACTTGGATCCACCAGAGGTCATGGCAAGCACTTATCTGATCGAGAATTGGAAGTCATCAAACTAGTTGCCAATGGATTGAGCAATAAACAAATTGCTCATGAGTTATTCGTCTCTGAGAGCACCATCAAATTCCACCTTCAGAATGCTTGTCGAAAACTTGATGTTCACTCTCGCACCGAAATCGTACACCGAGCGACGGCCGCCGGACTTTTATAGTTATTTCTGACCAAGCTCAATACTGGCTTGGACATACTGACCCACCTCTAGATTTTCACCAAAGCGCACAACATTCTTAATAGGCAGAAGATAGATGCCATCTTTCGGAATGAGTGATGTTGTGAATTCAGTCTGGCCGATAACTCCAGTCACGGGAATCACGCCCCAGCCATAAGTTAGTTGCGCTGCACGTTCTTTAATCTTCGCACTTTGGGCGGCAGGGATTTCGATGAAGTAGAACGGTGAAGGCCCCCGCCATTCGAAGATGGCACCGCTAAATGAAATCTCCGCCATGGTGTTATGCCGAAATTCTCTTTACTCTGAAAGACCAGACTCCCAACACGATGACGGGCAGTGATGCGAAATAACAGAGCCAGCCGTAATTAAGTAAGCCGATAATTACTCCGGCGAGAGCTCCTCCGACAGCTCCCATCAGATTCATAATGAGATCACTTGTTCCTTGCGAGGATGGTCGCATCTCATCATCAACGGATGCTGACAGAAGGGTTGAGCCCGCGATCAAGGTAAATGACCAGCCCAGACCCAAGAAGAAGAGACCGATGCCTAGTTGAATCGCATTGTCGGCAGCTGCTGTTCCAGAAACCACGGCAGAGAGAAGAAGAAGAAGGACGCCAAGTTGAATTACTCGAATCGCTCCAAGTCGGTCTGTGAGAGAGCCGACGACTGGAGAGAAGGCGTACATTCCAAGAACGTGAATACTGATAACAAATCCAATTACTTGCAGAGTGACGTCAACATGTTTCATATGCACTGGAGTCATCACCATGACAGCAACCATTACTAAGTGACCTATAGCGATTGAAGAAATTGCAAAGAGGGCCGCAGGATGACTCTTGATATGTGCAAAAGTAACCTTGAAAGATTTCTTGATAACGGTGCCAGCGGCATGAGCATCTTTATGTGCAGTCAGATAAGGATCTGGTCGAAGAAATAGGTAGATGACAATGACTGCTAATCCGAGCGTTGTAGCGCTCACGATGTAAGGGCCAACTAGACGAGGCAATCCAAAGCTTTCAGCAATACGTCCTGATGGTTCCATCAGATTCGGCCCCGTGACTGCGCCAATCGTTGAACCCCAAACAACAAGAGACAGCTGTTTTGCTCTGTTATCAGGAGTTGCTAGATCGATGGCTGCAAATCGCGCCTGGTAGCCAGATGCTGATGCTGCACCCACCAGAAAGGTTCCGATCAACATCAGATAAATGTTTTCTGTTGAACCACCGGTGATGGCAAATAGTGAACCGATCAAACCGGTTAACAAACCAACAGAGAGAGCGAGTCTGCGTCCACCACGATTTGTTAAGCGGGCCAATGGCAACGCCATGGCTGCAGCACCAAGAACCGAAAACGTCTGCGCTAATCCTGCAAGAGTCTCTGAATCAGTAATTGATGCAACTAGGAGAGAACCGGCTGCCACCGTACCAGCGACACCAACCCCGTTAAGAACTTGAGTTGTGATTAAGGTCTTAACAACTCGGGATTGGTGTCGATGGTTATCTTGCGAGGTGCTCATATTTCAGAGTCTATTGCAGAGATTACGCAATTAGCGTGAGAACGCCGCTAAGTGCTTCTGTGATCCAGAGAGTAGAGAATTCAATACCGATTTGATGTCTGCTTGGGTAAAGCCCTTGAGCATCTTCTCGATATCTGCGATATCTGTCTTTTCAATCAATACACCTGCTGCAATTGCATCTGCACTCGATTTGGTTGCAGTGGACATAATTTTGGCGTAGAGAGCTGTAAGGGTCTTATCTTTATAGACACCTGCCTTCAATCCCGTTGTTGGATTAGCGATCCCATAGGTCTTGAGAATTCCTGCGAGGAGATCCATGTGGGTCTGCTCTGAAGGTGTGATATTTCCAAACTTTTGGGAGTAGCCCTTGGCAGCCAATGCTGCATAGACATCACGTGCCAACTTCTCTTCTTGGATGATGTAGATCAACTGAGCCTTTTGAGTCGCAGTCACCTTAGGTGTTACTGCCTGCGAAATAGGGGCCAGCCACAGTGATGCCAGCACTGCTGTAGATAGGGAGAGAACTGCGATTTTCATTGATTTTCTTCTCATGGTGCCACCTCACTTGTCATAACCAGAAGATCTGGTATATTTTCAGTATACCCCCCGGGGTATAAAGAATCCTGTGAATCAATGGTGCTCTAGGGCACAGAAAGTGAGTTAAAACTATGTGTTCACGCGTTACATGTGATCGTTGCAAGAAGGCTACTTGGGCAGGCTGCGGAGGCCACATTGAGGAAGCCCTCGCTGGCGTTCCTGAGCAAGATCGCTGCACCTGCTAATCAACTGGAGAGATGAAGATGCCAACTAAGAAGCAATCGCACGTACTTGAAGATCAAGAGCAGTTAGAGGCCATCATCAAGC
>Ga0247832_1008215_pt1 | contig 10510 bp, 17 predicted proteins | sample LaCruzMarch2015__10_FD_192407 | JGI IMG/M metagenome (GOLD analysis project Ga0247832, IMG submission 192407) | Freshwater microbial communities from meromictic Lake La Cruz, Castile-La Mancha, Spain - LaCruzMarch2015_4m | ecosystem: Environmental > Aquatic > Freshwater > Lake | place: Spain...
AAACAATAACGGCAGCCGTGGGCAGAGAGTTACTAGATGACACAACCTTGACGGATGTAACCGTGGATATCTGAGTTGATTCTTTGTATTCAGCAACAGTCCCAGTCACCTCAACTAAGTCACCAAGATTGACATCGGTCATCATAGTAGAACCTTCATAGATGAAAATTCCCTCCGAGGTAGAGTCATCATTATCCGAATCTGAGTCTTCCTCTTGGAGATAGAAGCCACCCATTTCACGAGAGTTGTCGGCATCACCAGTCTGAAAATCGCCAACCACGATTGCCGAGACGGTCACTACTGAACCTGTCATTGGGCTCGTAGCGGAAGAGCCTTGAATTGCACTGATGAGAGTCTTAGGAGCCGTCGATAGGTTCAAGCCCAACAGCACAGGAGAATGGTCAGAGCAACGAGCGGGAGATTGTCCATTAAAGTAGGCAGGGTTACGACCGTAGTCAAGATTATAGTCTGATAAACAGTCAATAGTGAGTGGAGATATCTATGTGAGAAGCTCAATTTAATTTTATACTTCATTATTGACAACTCACCAAGGACATCAGGCTCATCTTCGTTAGAGTGCCACACTCCAGCTTTAATCAATTTACTGGCGAGGCTTGGATTAACAAAAATGTAGTCCAGTGTACCCATCAAACCATCATAGACATAGCTGTAGGCGGATGTGTCCTCAACGCTGACATATCCAGCGTCCTTGATGAAAGTAATTGGGTCTTCCATTGCATCTGTCAGCAGAGAAAACAGGATAAGGTCAGCAGAGATGTAGTTGGATTTTGTCAAGTAGCACACTAATACGTACACGAGTTCAAATCACCCAAAAGCAGCTTGTTGCTGCAATCGTATCCAGTGGGGGCACCATCCATCCACAACACAACTGCTTTTGCCGCATCGGTTCGCTTTTTATTCCAGGCCCCAGCTCCATCAAGAATGTCAGTGTCTCCTTCACCTGTGTCTCCACTTCGTTTGGATTTGAAATGATTCGCAGCAACTGTAATGCATTCACTGCCGTGCGTGAATGAAACAGCCAAAGATGCACGAGAACCTACAACATGGTTGAAAGAGAGTCAGGTCTGATAACAAATGTCACAAAATACAGTCAATCCTATTCACTTACCATCAAATACAGGTGCTGGAGGTGCTCCATCAGGAAGATTAGCGTCAGTCAGAATACCTGGGCTTCCGACCATTGTAAAAACTGCTGGCTTGTACATCATTCCAACAGAGATGACATCGCTTGGATCAACATAGCGGCCACCAGGCCAAACATAAGCGTAAGTGTCTGCACCAACTCTCGCGTTCACTGCATCAACAAGAGTCTTCAGGGTGCAATCGTCTCCCTCCGCTGCTCCAAAATCATTTTCCAATTCTAGCATTCCAAGCAAATCTGCATTAATTGCGGCGATAGCTGTCACCAACTTCTCCAATTGACGACTGAAAAAAAGCAAATGATGAGTGAAAAAAATGCATACATAATACATCATAAAGATAACCATAAGCTTGGTGCCTAAGACTTACTCAAACTCCTCCTGAGAATTGGCACCCCGAGGCTCAAGCCCGGGAGGAGGTCCAGCAGTTGCACCATCTTCGCTTAGGGTGTTGAAAAAGTTGAGAACATTCAAACTTGCAATCTTGACAGCGCCATCAACCCCTTCCAGTACATCAGGTGGTGACTCAGTCCGAGTATTCACCTTTGACACATTGTTTTGTCCATCAAAGGTTGAATGAATCCTCCACTTATCGAATGAGTACTCAAGAATTCCTGCCAATCCTGTCATTACGTCACCCATACGAGGAGCCGTGGCTGTAGAAAATGAAGGGCCGAATCCATCAAGAAGTGAAACATCATTATTCTGTGTTGACAAACCATCATCGTAAGTGATCTTGTTCTTGGCAATCTCATCTAGATACTCAGCGTATCCTGCTGGGTTGCCAGGGGGGTTCTGCTGAGTGTAAGAGTATCCACGTGTCTTGGAAAGGCTAATCTCACCGTATCGGGCCAAGTTGTACATATCAGTGATGATCATGTCTCCATCAATTGCTACACGCATTGCTTCGTATGCTTCAAGCTCGACAACACTCATGGGGAAAACAATAACGGCAGCCGTGGGCAGAGAGTTACTAGATGACACAACCTTGACGGATGTAACCGTGGATATCTGAGTTGATTCTTTGTATTCAGCAACAGTCCCAGTCACCTCAACTAAGTCACCAAGCTTGACATCGGTCTTCATAGTAGAACCTTCATAGACGAAAATTCCCTCCGAGGTTGAGGCATCGCCATCCGAATCTGAGTCTTCCTCTTGGAGATAGAAGCCACCCCTTTTACGAGAGTTGTCGGCATCACCAGTCTGAAAATCGCCGACCACGATTGCCGAGACGGTCACTACTGAACCTGTCATTGGGCTCGTAGCGGAAGAGCCTTGAATGGCACTGATGAGAGTTACAGTTGGAGAAGTGCTGGTTGGTGCATTCGTTGCTTGAGAACCACTGGTTGGTGCACTTGTTGGTGTGCCTAATTTGCTACAATCATAGCCTAGACCGTCACCAAGAGATACCTGAGGTTGACCATAATAAATTGTTGCTAGCTCTGGAAAATCAATGAACGGATTCCGATTTCCCTGCCAGACTAAAGATGAACATGAAATTCATGAGTTCTGAACTGTGGGAAACATGTGGTATCTCATTGATAGTTCCACCTTCACTCACCTGAACATACTCTACCATTTCTCTTGACCTCATCAGCATCAGGTGGGTCGTCAATATGCCACTGCAACAACTGCGACAAGTATCCCATCCTGATAGTAGAGAAATAATGATAGTTAGTTATTCAAGCTTGCTAAATATCTAAAGACAGGGAATTGAAAACACAATAATCTCACTCATTTGGCGCTCCGCTTTTGGGGCAGTCAGTAAGGATCAAGTCAAGTGTTGCTACTTCATCTCCTCCATATCTTAACTCCATGTACATAAGTGCTCGGGCAATATCACCTCTGCTACGTGATGGAGGCTGAAAAGCAACTTTATCCCTTCCTGTGTCAGCTGATGCTTCAGGATGGGCCGGTGCAAGCCATTCTGAAGCAGGAGCTGCAATTCCGAAATTGGCAAACAGAAGGTTGCCTCGAGCCGAATTGACATTACAATCTTCAGGTCGCATGTGATGGATATCAGAGTAGTCGGGACCGCTGTCACCCACACCTAACGATTTTGGCCATCTATGATGAACAAACAACAAAAGCCACACAAGTCAGAAAATGAATGATCACAACACATACGTTTGTGCACAGCTATTATTCAACTCACAGATGTTCACGATTCCAATACTGACAGTTTCCTTGGTCGTATGGTTCTGCCGCTGTCTCCGTATCGGTGTAAATGAGCCTGATTTTCTTGTCACCATTGCTATCATAACCATCAACATCAATCAAAGCATCCCATAGATCTGGGTCATTAGATGTGTATGGAACGGTATTACGATGTGTATCCTTGATGAGGTCACGCATTTCGCTCTTACTTGCAGATGTTGGGGATCCAATTAGAGAGTAGTAATCGGTAATGCCGCAGTTGAGAAACATGGAGTTCTGGCCTGCCACCAAGATCGGAAGACTGGCTGCTGCCGAGATCATCGTGATCAGGATACTCATCATGATGTTGCTTGCTACAACTGGCTGCCTTCGGCTGTGGGCTGTGTCTCTGTGGAGGCTGTCTCTGTGGAGGCTGTGTCTCTGTGGAGGTATTATCAGTAAGTATCAAAAGAAAGGATAAGACGTATGATGTTAGACTTTGCGGATGAAAGGATTACAAATTCAGTGGATAAGGGTAAGCGCGTGAAAGATTGCTGTAATCTCGTCTCCTCGACGACCGCAGAGGCATCATGGAAAACAAGAAAGAGGTGGATACAGAACATATCAAGGAATCGCTCTCCTACAGTAATAGACAGATATGAGCAAGGATCAACCCTCGGCATTCCGCTCGATTCCCTTCTATTCAAACGTTGCATGTACCTTGGCTTCGAAATATTTATGAGCATCTATCACTTGGTTGGGGGGGAAACAAGATCCAAGATCCATAAAACCTACTAAAAGAACCAAAGAGAATAGATTCGAGAACCAAAGAGAGTCTCTTTCGAGATTCGCGAGTCCACTCCGATTAAAGCGAAGCCCCTGTCGCCCAAGATCCTCCAAATCCTCACTACACTCTCGTCACATAAGGACATACTCGAGATACGGAATACCTCGGAGGTAAGAGGCAAGCTGCTCGCTAAGAGGAACTCGTTTGATGCTCGTGAATCATTTGGCTCTCACTCATGATAGAGTAGCGATGTGCATCATGATCTTTTCGATAGTCATCCATCCTCGCCTCTTTTTCTTTGTCATGCATATCTTCAGTAAACGAGCAAACATACGCAATCTTTTACGCGATTACCCTCATCAGCTGATTTTGTTATCATTTGATTCGGAAAGTCTAACGTCATACGCTTCCTCTTTTTCTTTCCACACTTCTTACAGAACAGCTTACTACACCTACACAGATCCAGGTAGCACAGTTCAGCAGCTTCATCATAATGAACATCATGATCATGAAGTTCTTAGCAGCTGCCATTCTTCCGACCTTGGTAACAGGTCAGAGTTCCTTCACGCTCAGGGTTCTCCACATGAACGATCATCACGCGCATCTTGGTGAAGACACTCTCTCAATCAAAACTCAGACTCTACCTCCTGAAATTACTGTCAACATCAACAAAACTGCGGTTCCTGAAGTCAAACTTACAATTGGCGGTTTCCCTCGTCTAATGACGTTGCTTAATGATATGGAACAAAAATCGACAGCCGATGCCATCCTGAAAGTTCATGCTGGCGATGTTTTCTCCGGAACGCTCTTTTACACCCTATTTGGTGGATATGCTGACATGCAGCTGATGACGCCAATGTGCTTTGATGTGATGACTCTGGGAAATCATGACTTTGATGATGGTAATTCGAATCTGGAAACTTTTCTCACAAACTTGACCAAAGCAACGACTGATGTTTGCGGTAGTGCAACCCAAGTTGTGTCTACGAATGTCATACCTCCAGCTGATACAGTGTTGGCGTCCCTTCTCCTTCCATACGTCATAAAGGATTATGATGGTCAGGAGGTGGCCATTATTGGTCTTACCACAAAAGACACAGCCGATGTGGCCTCACCTGATGAAGGTACCCAGTTTCTCGATGAGATCACTGCATTAAGTGCAACTGTCACTGAGTTGGAAGGGAAGGGCATCAATAAGATCATTGCCATGACCCATGTTGGATATGATGTTGATATGAAGGCTATATCGTCTGTTAAGGGCGTAGACGTTATCATTGGTGCTCACAGTCACACACTGCTTGACAAGAACCTTACCGACTTCATTATAGAAAACTCATATGTTCCTCTCAATTATCATGAACTTGGTGAGCTTCTATCTGTTGCTGGCCCCTATCCTACTATGTCGAACAACGTTTGTATTGTCACCGCTTGGTGCTATGCCCATGTAAGTATACAGTGAAAAAATACGAGACATACTTTGTATGGACTTATATGACTCAATCTTGCATTTCATTTTTGCTTTGATGTCCAGGGCCTCGGCGAGCTTGACATTAAATTTGATGAAAATGGCGTTGTGGAATCGTGCAAAGGAACGATCAAGATTCCATACGATGAAACTGTATACCAACCCAAAGAATCTCTTGATGATACTTTCATCAATGGCTTCAATTACTATCTTGATGGGATTGAGGCGTTGGTTCCCATGATTCCCGATAGCGACAGCGCTACACTTCTTGCTGTCTTTCAGGCTGAGGTTGATAAGTTTGGCAGCTCTGTAATCGCCACTGTTCCCAAGGGTATGTGCCACGTGCGTATCCCAGGTGACAGCCGTTCAACAATTTGCACACCTGAAGAGACCAAGGATCAAGGAGGAGGAGTGTGCAACCTAGTTGCCAAGGCCTATCTCCACGAGATTCCTAATGCAGATGTTGTCATTTTGAATTCAGGAGGTTGTCGTGTTGAAATTCAGTCAGGCGACTACACTGTCAATGATGCAGTAACGCTTCTCCCCTTTTCGGATTCTCTTTGGGCGTTACAGGTGACAGGTGCAGAAATTGTCCAAGTCTTGAACGAGGCCACGAAGAATGCCCTATTTGGTGATTCTACTGGGGCATACCCATACGCTGCGGGTTTACGATACCTTGTCGATGCAAATAATAAGGACACACCTGTGTAAGTTTCTTTTTAGTCTTTCCGTTTCTCTCTTCTACTATCTGCCTTATTGATTGATTCTCAACATTCCACGCACTTTCATTTTCTTTTTTTCTTAGATCTTGTGTTGAGATTAACATTCGATTGGAGAATGAATGGATTGCAATTGATGTTGGTAAGACGTACACAGTTTCCACTGGAACCTTTATTGCTGGTGGCAAAGACGGTTATATTACATTTGGGACCATTCCCGCTGATAAGAAGACAGATTTGGGGGTAATCGATGCTCCAACCTTTGTTCTGTATGCGCAGCAAGTAGGTACATTGGTGGATCCACCCAAAGATGAGTTTTCTACTACTAAGTTTACTGCAGCAGGTAACTCTGACTTTGGCACGTGTGCATCAGCCACCACTGAGGCTCCCACTTCCACTCCTACCATGGCTCCCACCAGCAAACCCATTGCATCGACATCAACCAAGGCTCCCACCAACAAACCCATTGCATCGACATCAACCAAGAAACCAGTGCAGGCAAAAGCAACGAAGAAGCCTGAGTCAAAAGCAACAAAGGAGCCACATGCGAAAGCAACAAAGGCGCCAGAGGCAAAGGCAGCAAAGAAGAATGTTTAACTGAGGTGGTAAAGTTGTTTAGAGAAACTGTGATTGAGAATGTTGTGTGCAGTGTCTAGTGTCTATAAAAGCACTATCATTCTTCATTTTTTAGAAAGTATTTGTCGGCGAATGTTCTCCATTGTTTAAATTGGAACCAGAAGTAGCCGTGTCTAGTAGTTGCATTGTGGACACAAGGATATTGTGCATTGTTGGTGTTAACAAGACCATAGTTGTTTAGGTAGATATGATCTATGATAGTATTGTAAAGAGAGATTTTAAAGAGAGTGTTTTCAATAGAATGATGAGTTGCTTTAGTCAAATCAAATCTATTTTACTCATGCAGTTTGATCTGATAACTTAGTCCCATAAAATGGGCCAACATTAACAACACGCGAGAAATACACAGTATCACGAAATAATATAAAGTGTTAGTTAAAGAAGTTGGAAGTCAGTGAAACTCATTTTTTACTTGTGAAATCAGTTGACAAGTCCATCATCGCTTTCGCTATCACTGTCAGCATTATCTCTATTGATTGTATCCACATTGTTGTCCATGCCACGTCTTCTACCATCAGCAGCATCTCTGATACTACGAGTCGGGTAACAACTTGTTTTTTTCTCTCCTAGCGACTTCCTAGCGACTTCCTAGCAACTTCTGAGCAGTACTGCCCTTGAGAAAACAGTTTAGTTGGGCTTGATTGAATCCCGGTATTGAATGATAAGATCCCGGGAATAATGGAATTAATACCGGAACTGCGAAGTCGCTGGGAAGTCGCTAGGAAGTCGCTAGGAGAGAAAAAACAAGTTGTTACCCGACTCGTAGTATTGCTATTTCATCATCAATAATGAAACTACTGTTCGCCGCCCCACACCTCTCCGGAGGGCCAGGTCCAGGAGGACTTGATGGTGCCTCTCTGAAAGACTGGCTCTTGTGCCGTGGGACACGGTCTGCTCGACTTCGAGAGACCATGACAATATTTGTCAAAATGCTTGCAAATGGTTTGCTGGAATTTGCCATGTTCCGTGCAGCCAACATTACTCGTTGATAGTGTTGGACAAGGACAAGGAACCAGGTGTTAGGCCTGTTGGCATAGGTGAGATCTGGATGCGCCTCTGGGCACACTGCGTCCATGATGTAACCAAGAAGGAAGCCACATGTGTATGCGCAGATATACAATGTAGGCCTCTGCTTGGGAATCAAAGGCATACTTCATTCTGTCCGAAAGGTCTTTCCCCAGAGTAATGGCTGGACGAAGGACTAAGGTGATGAGGAGGAATGCCCATAAGAGTATAAGAGCGGGGGATGTTGTGCCCATTATCTCTGCCATTCAACCCCAACGCCAACGTTGACCCAGATAGGGGAGCAGCGCCCGATCAAACCCACTCCCGTTACGAACCCAACACAGGCTTTGGCTGTTTCCTCTTTGACGCCAGTAATGGCTTCAATAGGCTCAATAGGTATCAAATACTGTGGACAGTACTGCACCTCTGGAGCCCTTCTAACTAGCCGATTTGTATTCAATGTACATTGTCACCTTAGCAGGGAATGTCTTCATCTGTCGTGTCTTCCCAAGCCTTCATTTGCAGACATGGCGTGTCGTGTCAGCGACATGTCTTCATTCATGTCGCCGACACGGCGATTGGTGTAGAAGGTGGAGTCTCTGTGGGTACTTATGATTGAGACCCCGCACACAGTTCAAACTCATAGGAGGTCTACTTTATATATATATATAAAGTGTTTGAGCACCTTCAACAGTGGCTACGGGTCATAAGTTCGTAGCTCCAGCCATATTATATGCTCTCATGGACCGTTGTGCATGGATTCGCACTTGGACTTGGAACCTCTGTTAGTACTTATGATTGAGACACCCCATCCAGTTCATACTCATAGCAGGTCTTCTTTATATATACATAAAGTGTTTAAGCACCTTCAACAGTGGCTATGGGTCATAAGGGCGTAGCTCCAGCCATATTATATAGCGTCTAAGACGACATGTCGGGGATCGGGGATTCCTTGTTGTTTGAGCTCAAACTTACAAAATCTATGGTAGCTATGGTACTCAGCATATAATATGGCTGAAGCTACACCCTTATGACCCATAGCCACTGTTGAAGGTGCTCAAACACTTTATATATATATAAAGAAGACCTGCTATGAGTATGAACTGGATGGGGTGTCTCAATCATAAGTACTAACAGAGGTTCCAAGTGCGAATCCATGCACAACGGTCCATGAGAGAATATAATATGGCTGGAGCTACGCCCTTATGACCCATAGCCACTGTTGAAGGTGCTTAAACACTTTATATATATATAAAGAAGACCTGCTATGAGTATGAACTGGATGGGGTGTCTCAATCATAAGTACTAACAGAGGTTCCAAGTGCGAATCCATCACAACGGTCCATGAGAGCATATAATATGGCTATAGCTACGCCCTTATGACCCGTAGCCACTGTTGAAGGTGCTCAAACACTTTATATATATATAAAGTAGACCTCCTATGAGTTTGAACTGTGTGCGGGGTCTCAATCATAAGTACCCACAGAGACTCCACCTTCTACACCAAGGAGATCCACTCTCAGGTCCCATAGGAGCAGGTATTAGGCTGGGATTGCATCCATATGACCCGTAGCCACTGTTGAAGGTGCTCAAACACTTTATATATATATAAAGAAGACCTGCTATGAGTATGAATTGGATGGGGTGTCTCAATCATAAGTACTAACAGAGGTTCCAAGTGCGAATCCATGCACGTGCGAATCCAGAATCCATGCACAACGGTCCATGAGAGCATATAATATGGCTGGAGCTACGCCCTTATGACCGGTAGCCACTGTTGAAGGTGCTCAAACACTTTATATATATATAAAGCAGACCTTCTATGAGTTTGAACTGTGTGCGGGGTCGGATGTCCATGTTCACGGATGACATGGTCCGTTGACCGCCTGTGGAAAAAAGAGCTTATGGTGACCTCTCAAATGGGATACTACTTCCTCGTACCCTAGTGACGGAGGGGGGGAACACCTGTCAATGTTGATGCTGCTGCTGCTGATGATATGGATGAACCTCCGTCATGTCCACGTTTCTGCAGGAGGCTACTGGCAGCCGAAAGTTGCGTTGACTACACACTTAAATCAATCTTGTGTGTGGTCTGTTTACCAGACTCGATACGATTTGAATGATATCCACTCAAAGCTGTATACCGAGCAAGGTACCGAGGGGGGATTAATGCCTTGCAAGCAATAATACCCTCCTTTTTAATCTTCAACACATGCTTCAATGCCCTGGTAGCGTGAAGAGGAGTGAAGAACTTACCGCACCACCGCACCACCCACACTCCCACCCATCCTTATCGTTCATATTCTTTCGTTTGATGTGACCACAATCGAACACACTGGTAAGAGCTGCCAGCATTGCCCCGTCAACTCCAGCATCTTCTTCTACACCCTCATTTTCAACACCTAACATATCACCACCACCTGAAAAGGTAATATCATCTGGTAAATCAACTTAGCTCCACATGTCGCCGACGTGTCGCCGACATGTCGGCGACATCGCCAAATGTCGCCAAATCTTGGCCGACATTGCGTGTCGTTGCGACACAGAAGAGTCCCCGACACACCCAATTTTCCTCAATTACAGCCGACAAGTACAAGTCAGT
>Ga0247832_1008217_pt1 | contig 10509 bp, 9 predicted proteins | sample LaCruzMarch2015__10_FD_192407 | JGI IMG/M metagenome (GOLD analysis project Ga0247832, IMG submission 192407) | Freshwater microbial communities from meromictic Lake La Cruz, Castile-La Mancha, Spain - LaCruzMarch2015_4m | ecosystem: Environmental > Aquatic > Freshwater > Lake | place: Spain...
GTGGAGAGCCGGCAAGTTTTTCCAGTGTCTCCCGGGCCGCCGTCACGAAACCCTCGGCCGATCGCACCACCGCTGCACGGGTGGCGCCGGCGAAGAGTGGCACCGTGGCCGCCTCGTCGAACACGTCGCGGGGATCGAGGGTGTCGTCGCCGGAGAACTCCCGCCAGGCCCATGCCCGGTCGGCCTCGTCGGGGCAGAGCTGGTCGCGGAGCAGCGCGAGCATGTGGCCGGCGAGAAACGGCTCGTCACCGACCAGTGCGATCAGCGACGGCGTGCCAGCCGACCAGCCCGCGGGCTGCTGGAGAATCTCGAGGGCATTGACCGGATTGGGCACGAACATGGCTCTCCATAGGGGAGCCGTCAGTGTAGCGGGTCGCGGGCCGAGGTCATGCCTCTGGCACTACGGCGCGGCGGGGAGCGTCCGGACGCCACCGAGTCGGCCGATGACACGGGTGGTCGATACCGTCACGGGCTCTGGGCTCGTGACCGCTCCGACGTTGCCCGCGGCGTCCGCGACCTCGATCCTGAGATAGACACGGGCCGGTGTCACCCGATCCGGCTGCCAGCGGTAGTCACCCTGATTGTCCACCTCGGTGGCAATCGTGGCCCAAGGACCCTCGGCGTTCGGTGAGAAGAGGAGCCGGGCAGTTTTCGGCGCGGGCAGTTGATCCCGCGATGTGTAGCGGATCACGATGCCGCTGTTCTCGACCTCTGACAGCCGGGCGGCGCCGAGGAGTTCGACGTGCGGCGGATCTTCGTCGATGCCAATCCAGCTCTCTGCCGCATCGCCCGGCATCGGGCCCGAAGTGCCATCCGGCAGGTCAGGCATAATCTCCAGCCTGAATCCGTAGAGACCCGCCGCCGGCAACACGACGTTGATCGGGCTTTGAGCATCGTCGTCGACGGCAGTCTTCTGCCAGGAGAGCCCTCCATCGCGAGTGCTCCAGAGTTCGACACGCAGGCGGGTCGCGTTCGGCCTTTCGGCCGGCAGTTCGTAATCCCAGGCAAAGCGGCGCGACCGCGAGAGTTGCAGGGGCCGGCCGCGGTATTCCAGCGGCTGGGGCCCGCCGGGCGGTTGGGCTGTCAGGGGGAGAGCGTGTCCCCCTAGAGTGTGTCCCCCTGATGCTGAGGTCGATGCCAACAGGCTGCGGCCGCCCGTGGGATCTCCGGCCGCATCAGCGTCTGACGAGACGGCAGCAGGGCCGGCCGTCCGCCTGACCAACACGCTCTGTGGTTCGCTGCCGCGACCTGTCTGGCCGCCTGCGGCCGCGGCCCGCGGCTGCTCAGCCGACCAGGCAGCGGCTGTCTCCGCCGTCCAGCCACCCGAAGGCCGGCCTCCGTCGGTCGCCGAATAGGCTTGCGTCACTGGCTGGGACGCCGTCGATTCCGCGGGTATTTCCTGTGTGGGAAGGCTGGGCGCGCCGAGTTCCTGTGCCAGCGCGGTCTGGTCGATGTTGGGATCGGTGGCCTCCATCGTAAACTGCCGCACGGTCTGGTTGCCCGCCGAGTCTGCGACGGTGATCCGCGCTGTCAAGGCCTCAACCTTTTCGCCCGCCCACCAGATCTCCTCGCCAACCAGATGGGCGGGAGATTCGCGTGAGAGAACGCCCTCCGCGGCAACGGTCTTCCAGCCCTGGGCATCTGCGGTGCGATATTCGAGCCTGAGGCTGTCCATCCGGATCGAGTCGTCGATGGCGGCGTAGCGGCAGAGGATCTCGCCATCGGCGCCCTTCCAGACCCGGGCCGCCAGCCGCGGGCCGGCCGCGTCCAGAAGGACCCGCATGTCGGGCCCTTCGCCGCCGCGGGCGCGACCCTTCCGGTCGATGGCCCGCAGCCGAAACCAATACTCCCCATCGGATCCGGCCTGATAGGTGAAGGTACCTACGGCCGGGGCAACTTCACCTGCGGCCTCCCACGAGCCTCCCAGATCCTTTGAGACGCTCATGATGACACGCTGCGGCGCCGCGTCGGCGTCCTGCGCGGCGGGCAGGCGGAAGGGAATTGAAAACGTGCGATGTTTGGTCCGTACCAGCTCCGGAAGGCCAACCTGCCCGGCGGAGCCCTCGGCTGCGGACAGTTCACGGCCTGCAGGCAGGCTTCCCACGGTGGCCGCCCAGACGATGGCGATCGCGGTGCCGCGCAGCAGGGTCCACCCCCGCTGGCAGGAGTGTGAAGGGACGCTCAGACAATTGGGTCGGGAGGCTCGGCACATGACGCATGGGATCGGCTATCCTGCGCGGAAAGTCGCGTTTTTCCGCTACAAGCGGGAAAATTGCCACACTTCGAGGCTGCCGGCTTTGCCATTGCCACAGCCTGTGGGGCCTGCGAAAAGTGGGGGGCCTTTCTGGACCCAATCGAGGGTCAGCGTCCATAATGGACGGGTCCGGGCAGGCCCGTTTTGGTGTTTCATACACAGCCCCAACGTGTGGGCCATCGTCTTTCGCAGTGAGGCCGTCTCCGGTGCAAGCGTTTCTGATCAGTGCCGTGTCGCTCGGGCTGCTCGTGGGCTTCGGGATCGCTGCGATCGTTGCAGTCCGATCATGGTGGCTCGATCCCGAGGCCGATCATGGCGATTGGGAAAGCTCGCTGGTCGGCTATAAAAATCTCCGCGACAAGGGTGTGCTGAGCGAGGAAGAATACCGAAAAATATCTACGCTCGTTGAGCCGTATGTGCGGCCCGACACAAAGGCCCCCGAATGCCAGCAGCGGTCGGTGGGCACAAAAGGGCTCTAAAGGCAATCAGTCTGTTCGCAACAGGCAGGGATCGACTTCTCGAGGAACTGAAGCATGCCATCTGGGAAAGACGTCGGCGGACTGGGACGCCGTGGTGCCGGCGGGACGACCAAGAAGAACGCCTTCTGTTCGTTCTGTCGCAAGAGCTACCGCGACGTGGGGCCGCTGGTCGAGGGACCGGGCGACGTCTACATCTGCGGCGAGTGCATAGACCTCTGCCAGTCGATCCTCGACCAGGAGAAGCGGCGCCGCGGCACGAGCAAGCAACTCTTCACGACCATTCCTTCGCCGCGTGAGATCGTCGGCCATCTCGACCAATACGTCATCGGCCAGCAGCATGCCAAACGCGTGCTCGCGGTCGCCGTCCACAGCCATTACAAGCGGCTCAATCTTGGAAACGAGGGGGGCGATGTCGAGGTCGACAAGTCCAACATCCTGATGCTCGGCCCCACCGGATCGGGCAAGACATTGCTGGCCCGCACGCTGGCCAAGATTCTGGACGTGCCGTTCGCGATCGGCGACGCCACCACGCTCACCGAGGCAGGCTACGTCGGCGAAGACGTGGAAAACCTGCTCCTCAAACTGCTCAACGCCGCGGACTTCGACATCGAGGCGGCCCAGCGGGGTGTGCTCTACATCGACGAGATCGACAAGATTGGCAAGACAAGCCAGAACGTCTCGATCACCCGTGACGTCTCCGGCGAGGGTGTGCAGCAGGCGCTGCTCAAGATGCTCGAAGGCACCGTGGCCAACGTGCCGCCTCAGGGCGGCCGCAAGCATCCGGAACAGCAGTACATCCAGATCGACACGTCGAACATCCTCTTCATCTGCGGCGGCACGTTCGTCGGCATCGACAAGATCATCGCCCGGCGGCTCGGCAAACGGACGATCGGCTTCGGTCAGCCCAGCGGCTACCGCGGCGATGCGGATCTCGCGGAACTCCTGCCGCAGGTGGATTCCGATGACATCCTCGAGTTTGGCCTCATTCCCGAACTCGTCGGCCGCCTGCCTGTGATCTCCTCGCTCCAGCCACTCGATGAGCAGGCCTTGGTCAAGGTGCTCAACGATCCCAAGAACGCCCTTGTGAAGCAGTATCAAAGACTGTTCGGCGTTGAGAACTGCAAGCTGGAGTTCACCGACGAGGCGCTCGTGGCGATCGCCCGCAGGGCGATGAGAAAAGAGACCGGGGCCCGCGGCCTGCGGTCGATCATGGAGGACGTGATGCTCGACATCATGTTCGACCTGCCAGAGAACACCGGCAGCACGTACGTGATCAACGAACGGAACGTCGCCGGTACTGAGCCGGTGGTGCCGATCCGCGAGGCGGCCCGGCACAAGAGCGCGTAGCAGCACCAGCCGACGGAGTCGTCCAAGCGAAAATGGCAGGATGCCATGTTTCGCGTGAAGTCAGAAAATACCGAGCTGGTCGCGGGCGGCGTCGGTCATGCGGTCGGGCGTCCAAGGCGGTTCCATCACGATCCGCACCTCAACCGCCGCGATGCAGTCGCGACTGCTCACAGCCCGCTTCGTGTCGGCGATCAACTGCGGCCCGGCCGGGCAGGCGGGGCTCGTCATCGTCATGTCGATCGCCACATGGTGCTTGTCGGGAACGTCTGCCGAAGCTGAGAGCGTCACGCCGTAGATCAGCCCCAGATCGACGATGTTGACGAAGAGCTCTGGGTCCTTGACCTCTTTGAGCCACTCTCTGACAGCATCCTCGCTCGGAGCGCCGGCGGAAGCGGAAGCGGCGGAAGGCTGGGCAGTTTCGCCCGTTGTGGTGTTGTCGGGTGCGGCGGCGGCGACTGCCCTCGCGGCCGCAGGATCGTTGCCTGGGTCGCTGCTCCCAGCGGCTGCCGGAGTGGCCGACGCGGCGGCAGATGTGTTCGTCGGAACATAGCTGCGGAAGTCGGCGGCCTGGTTGTTCGGGCCTGAGACGCCGTGCGGGCCGGATTCAAGGGCGACCCACACCCCACCATCCTCGACCTTGACGGCATGGGATCGGGTCGGCCGCACGGCGGGCATCGAGAGCGCCGCTCCGGTGCGGATGTCGAACTTCGCCCCGTGCCTCGGACAGGCGATCTTGTGATCCACAAGTTCGCCGTCGACCAGCGGCCCGCCATCGTGGGTGCAGACATCGTCGATGGCATAGAAACGGCCCTCCACGTGGAAGAGCGCCACCACCTCCCCGTCCACTTCAACCAGCAAAGTACCCGGATCAGGCACTTCCGAGACATCGGCCACGCGGGTGTATGTGAGCATGGTATCCCTTCAAGAAACGCGGCGGATGCGGCTGCCGATGGCGCGGGCCAATGCTTCGCGGACCGGCAGAATGGAGATCCTGTCGAAGACCTGCTGGAAGAAACCGGCGACGACAAGACGGGCCGCTTCGTCGGCCGACAGGCCCCGGGCCTGGGCATAGAAGATCTGTTCCTCGTCGACGCGACCACTCGTCGCACCGTGTGTGCAGCGAACATCGTCAGCCTCGATTTCAAGGCCGGGGATCGAGTCGGCCCGTGCCTCTCGAGAGAGCATCAGGTTGTCGTTTCGCTGGTAGCCGTCAGTTTTCTGAGCGGCCTTGTCCACCTTGATCATGCCCCGCCAGACGATCCGCGAGCGATCCTGCAGCCCGCCCTTGTAAAGCAGATCGCTTCGGCAGCCCGGAGCCTCGTGGTGCTGGAGTGTGTTGTAGACGAGCTGCTGGCGGTCTTCGGTGAACATCACGCCGTTGACCTGTGCCGAGGCGTTTCGGCCCACAAGTGCGACATCCTGGGCAACCTGCGAGAGCCGGCTGCCGAGGGCTCCGAGCGTCCACTGCAGTCGGCCGTTCTCGTGCACCACGGCTCTCTGTCTCGCGAAGTGCCAGACCCCCGTGCCCCAGTTCTGCAGATTGACCATCCGCAGAGAGGCATTGCGGCCCACGACGATCTCGGTGCCACCACAGTGAAGACCGGAGCCCGCCGCGCCGGCGACACCGCCTCCCGCGGTCTCTGTGAGCACCGTGGCCTCTGCCCCATCCCCAAGCACGACGAGCACGTGGGCCGTATCGACACCCCCCGACGTGAGTCCGGAGAGAACGTGCAGGGGCTCCGCGATCCGCACCCCGGGGGGCACGTAGAGCACGGTGCTGGCCATGTGAAAGGCCGCATGCAACGCCGCAAACCAGTCGCACCGGGAATCGATCACGGAAAACCAGTGCTGCTCGAACACGTCGCCATGCTCCGCGAGCAGCCGGTCGGCAGAGCCGAAGAGCACGCCCTTGGCTGCGAGAGAGGGATCGAGTTCTTCGAGGAGCACATGGCCATCGAGAGAGAGTAGACGGCCGGCAAGTTGCGTGCTGCGGGGAGCGGCGGCTGCGGGCTCATCGAAAAATGTCTCACCATTCGCGGTCCCGCCGGCCAGGAAGTCGGCAAGCAGTCCTGTCGGAATGGTGGCGTCTGCGGCCGGCCGCGGCCTTGGCCCCCAGGCCTTTGGCCTGAAGAGGCGAATGTCGGTCCGCATCCAGTTCTCGTCCCGACGGTCGGGAAGGGCGAGTGATTCGAGGCGGTCGAGTGCCGCCCTGCGTCGGTCGTTCGCCCACGAAGGCAACGTGTCCGAGATCAGGGCTTCGAGTGCTTCGCGATCGAATGCGGCAGAGAGGGCGGGGGATGCGGGTATGGGCATGGTGGTCATGGGGATGGGGGGCGACGGCATGGGGGGGCATGGGATCCGGCTCAGCCCACCGAGCCCTCCATCTGCAGTTCGATAAGTCGATTCATCTCTACGGCGTATTCCATCGGGAGCTCTTTCACAAGCGGTTCGATGAAGCCGCTCACGATCATCGTGCTGGCCTCGGCCTCGGTGAGTCCGCGGCTGGTGAGATAGAAGAGCTGCTCTTCGCCGATCTTCGAGACGCTGGCCTCATGGCCGATGGAAACGTCCTGCTCCTCGATCTCGATGTAGGGGTAGGTGTCGCTGCGGCTCTTATCGTCGAGGATAAGCGCGTCGCAGACAACGCTCGATCTGCTCTTCCGGGCGCCCGGCTCGACACGGACAAGTCCGCGATAGCTCGCCCGGCCGCCGTTCTTCGAAATACTCTTGGAAACGATCCGGCCGGAGGTGTTGGGCGCGGCGTGCACGAGTTTGGCGCCGGCGTCCTGATGCTGGCCGGCCGAGGCGAACGCAATCGAGAGGATCTCGCCACGAGCCCCGGGTTCCATCATGTAGACGGCCGGATACTTCATCGTCAGATGGCTGCCGAGGTTGCCGTCGATCCACTCCATCATCGCGGCTTCGTAGGCCATCGCCCGCTTGGTCACGAGATTGTAGATGTTGTTGGCCCAGTTCTGGATCGTCGTGTAGCGGCAACGGCCGTGCTTCTTGACGACGATCTCGACCACCGCGGAGTGGAGGCTCTCGGTGGAGTACATCGGTGCTGTGCAGCCCTCGACGTAATGCACCTGCGCGCCCTCATCGACGATGATGAGCGTCCGCTCGAACTGCCCCATATTCTCGGCGTTGATGCGGAAGTAGGCCTGCAGCGGAAATTCGATCTTCACCCCCTTGGGCACATAGATGAATGAGCCACCCGACCAGACGGCCGAATTGAGTGCGGCAAACTTGTTGTCGGTGGGCGGGATGATCCGCCCGAAATACTCCCGGAGCAGATCGGGATGCTCGCGAAGAGCCGTGTCGGTGTCGGTGAAGATCACCCCCTGCTTGGCCAGATCCTCCTGCAGCGAGCCGTAGACCACTTCGCTCTCGAACTGCGCCTTCACGCCGGAGAGGAACTTCCGCTCCGCCTCCGGAATCCCGAGACGGTCGAACGTCTTCTTGATGGCGTCGGGCACCTCTTCCCAGGTCTTGCCCTGCTGCTCGGTGGGCTTGAGATAGTAGAAAATATCCTGGAAGTTGATCCCGATGTCGCCACCCCAGTGGGGCATGGGCTTCGAGTTGAAAATTTCCAGCGACTTGAGCCGGAAGTCACGCATCCAGACCGGTTCCCGCTTCATTTCCGAGATCTGTGAGACGATGTCGGCATCGATGCCGCGGCGGGCCTTGAAGACCGCGGGGGAATCGGTGCGGAAGTCGTACTTGTTGATTTCGCCGATCGCGTCACCGGTGCCGATGGCCAGCGTGCTGGACTCGACCGCGGATGGATTGAGGACGGTTGCCATGGTGTGTTCCTTCTCGGGACGATCGATGGTGTCGGGGCGGGTGTTGGAGTCAGGCGGTAACGGGTTGGGAAGCACGGGCAGGCGTGGCTGTGCCGATCGAATCCTGCATCGAGCGTTCCGCGGCAGCGGCGTCTGGATAGGCGGTTCGGATCCGTTCGTAGCCCTTCTTGTGGAGTTCGGCGGCCAGTTCAGGACCACCCGACTCGACGATCCGTCCCCCAAGCATCACGTGCGTGCGGAGCGGAATGTTGTGCTCGAGAAGCTGCTCGTGGTGCGTGATGATGAGAATTCCCATCTCCGCCCCGCCGATGCGGGCGATGCTCTCGCTGGCAAGCCGGACCGCGTCGGCGTCGAGGCCGCTGTCTGTCTCGTCGAGGACCGCGAACTTCGGGCGGAGCATGGCGAGTTGGAGAATCTCGGCCCGCTTCATCTCGCCGCCGGAAAACCCGTCGTTGACGTACCGCCTGGCAAACTCGGTATCGATCGAGAGGTCGGCCATCTTGGCCTTCAGTTCGGTGCGGAAGTCCCGCATCGGCATCAGTTCCTGGCCCTCCTTGCGATCAGGATTTCGCACGTTGGTGACCGCGTGCCGGAGAAAATCCGCGAGACGGACGCCGGGGATCGACATCGGCCGCTGAAAGGCGAGGAACACGCCGGCCCGAGCCCGCTGATCGGGCTCCATCGCCAGCAGGTCATGACGGGTGCCGTCAGCCTCCACCAGTTCGATGGAACCTGCCGTCACCTCGTACGAAGGATGGCCCATGATGCAATAGCCCAGCGTGCTCTTGCCGGAGCCGTTCGGGCCCATCAAGGCATGGATTTCACCACGGCCGATTTCGAGGTCGACACCCTTGAGAATTTCCTGACCGTCGACTGCTGCATGCAGGCCGGTAATGACGAGTTTTTCCTGCGGATGGGCGGTCATCAGGTTTCCTTTTTCGTTTGCTTCACGGTGGCTGTCGTTCAGGACTGCAGTTTCTGATGATCGAACACCAGGCTGCCGTCGGCAACCGGCGACACGACGTAGCCGGAGTGATGTGGCACTGGAAGTTCGTCGTCGACCTTGCCGACGCTGCCGGTTCGTTTGGCGATCCGTTGACCCTGAATCTTGTCCTGAATCCGCATCAGACCCTCGAGCAGGCTTTCAGGACGGGGCGGACAGCCCGGCACGTAGACGTCCACGGGCACGACCAGATCAACACCCTTGACCACGTGGTAGCCCCATTTGAAGTAGGGACCGCCTCCGGTCGTGCAGGCCCCCATGGCGATCACGTATTTTGGATCGGGCATGAGGTTGTAGAGCCGACGCACGCGGCTTGCCATTTTGTAGGTGACTGTGCCGGCCACGATCATCAGGTCTGCCTGACGGGGCGTGGCCCGGAAGGCACCCGCGCCGAATCGATCGAGGTCGTACCGGCTCGCTCCCGCCGCCATCATTTCGATGGCACAGCAGGCCAGCCCGAATGTCATCGGCCAGATGCTCGACTGCCGGGCCCAGTTAATGGCCTGCTCGACCGTAGTGAGGACCATGTTCTCCTCGAACCGTCCCTCGATCCAAGGGGTCGGATTGACCAGGGGTTGTGTCATGAGGGGCTCCTTTTTTGGTGTGCTGGACTGGTATGGCGGTTTTGGGCTGGCGGGTTTGGGTGATGGCTCCTGCAACCATTCGGCATTCAATGCTTCAGCCGGGTTTGTTGCAAGTGCCGGAGGTCGCAGAAGCGGCCTCCGTGGGATCGGCGACCGTAAATCGGCAGCAGGGAGCACCATCCAGGCGACAGTCTGAAAGGTGCACAGTGGAACCCACCAGGTTTTGAAGCATGAACCGCTCGGCAACGCAGATGCCCCGATCCTGCTCCGCGAGTTCGGGATAGGGACAGGTATAGCTGGTGAGCACGGCCAGCCCCCTATTGGTCGGATCGGTGGTCGGGTCGGCGGCCGGCTCAACGCCGCAGGAAATATTACGTTCCTGCAGTAATTGTGCCGTGCTTTCCAGACGCTCCCGGGGCGTGTCGCCTGACACTTCGTCGCGGTACATGCCCGCCATGGCGGAGCCGATCCGCGAGATCAAGCCCTGGCGAACCACCGGTTCACGGACACTCCGGAGTTCCCGCCAGAGCACGATCGCCAGGTCGCGGAAATTATCGCCGCCAGTGCGCTGGCCCTTTTCCGTCAGGCTGTAGACATGGGAAGGCCGGCCCCGCAGTCGGGCCGACCGTTTGCCGTCGGTAACACCGGTGGACTGAACGTCATGGGGGACTTCGCCCGCCACATTTCCCGCAAGCGTGGTGCGGCCGATCAGGCCGGCTCGCATGAGTCGGTCGAGTCGCTGGCGGACAGCGGTCGCAGTGACCCCCATGCGTGACGCCATATCGCCAATTCCCAGCGTATTTTCCACACGCAGCAGCTCGATCAGAGCGGCGTCGGAGGACCGATATTCGGAGGAGGGAAGGCCTTCAGTCATGCCTCTACTGTAGAGGTTGCCTGATTATTGACAAGTCCGCCTGCGAATAATCGCTGGCAGGGCGAAATTCCAACGCTCGTCGAGCTTCAGCCGATCCCGGCTCCCGCCGTCCCTCCTCGTGGCGGCAAGTTTTCAACGTGTCCGAGCGTTGACGACGCCCTC
>Ga0247832_1008219_pt1 | contig 10506 bp, 12 predicted proteins | sample LaCruzMarch2015__10_FD_192407 | JGI IMG/M metagenome (GOLD analysis project Ga0247832, IMG submission 192407) | Freshwater microbial communities from meromictic Lake La Cruz, Castile-La Mancha, Spain - LaCruzMarch2015_4m | ecosystem: Environmental > Aquatic > Freshwater > Lake | place: Spain...
ATTACCCATTACCTGCGTGATAAAGGCTTTTTGATCACAGTGCCAGGTCGTTGGCGTGAATTACATGTAAGGGGCCAAAAGCTGATTAGAGCAGGAACACGAGCGGAAAAAATACCTGAACTGCTTGGCATTACACCCATTCGTTGGGCTGAAATCGTAGAAGCATGTGCTGTAAGAGTTGTTGCAATGAACCACATGGCAGATGGGGATGAGTTATAGGTGTATTTGGAGGAAGTGATGATAGAAAGTTTCGACTCAAATATAAAAACTATAAATTTGCAGTATTAATAATTATCGCTAGTTGTAACACACGGGTTGTTCGATAAAAGAAGAATTACTTGCTGATACATGAAGAGTTTGTAAGCAGTCATTAAATTGCTCCATTAAGCCCCCAAGGATTCAATTAACAGGGGTGACAACTTTGCTGGCAGAGGGGGGGTCTTTTCATTTTGATGTGCGGTTCAAGCTAATATTTGTAAATGGATAAGTCCGCCAAATAGGCAGGATGTGCCTCAAATTTCTAAGAAGTTATTTATTTGGTTAGTCCAGAAGGTACATGCCAAAGATAACAGATTCCTCTTACAAGATGAGGTACATCAGAACATGCTTTATTCACGGTGGGGCCAGCGAGCGACATCAAATGAATAGTCAACAGAAACCAAGGTACGACGATTAAAAAAATTTTGTCTGCATAGTTTATAGAATTTTGGTTTGGTCTTGACACTTGAGGCTCAGCAGGTTGAGCTGCGGGTTGCTTGGCCTGAGCCGGCTCGCGTGCAGAAGCTGCCTCTGCCTTGGGTTTCGCAGAAGATGCAGCCTTAGCACCTTGATGAAGAGCTTTCAATTGCTTCCGGGTGCCAGCGTCGAGGCTTACTCCCACAAGACCGCAATCAACCAATCGAGCATGAACTTCAGCAAAGTGGCTGATTAGACAGTTGCTATCCCACGACATCTGCCAGCCCTGGTGTTCATCCCACCTCCGATGCCCCCTCTGCCAACAAAGTTGTCACCCCTGTTAATTGAATTCTTGGGGGCTTAATGGACACTCGCCACGACCTGGATTCATATTGCGGCGCGAGAAAGTTGGCAATACTATCTGGTGGACTGTTGAACGGCAAAGCGAAACGGTGAGCAATGTTCATTCATTTGCATCAAGCAGACCTAACTCACTTGGCGGGCGTTCTGTTGGGTTTAGTTCATACCTAACAGTGGAAGCAGTTGCATTGCCTTTTTTCTGATTCCTATAGATTCCTGTAATATTCAGGAAGACCGAACTTTGTTATTCCATTAGGTGTATTGAATATAATTCTATCTCCTGTTCTTTTGCAAGTGGCTACAAAAGGTTTTTCCAATAATCCAGCACCTAATAATCCAACTTCACCTACACCAACTTTATAACGTCCGCAATCGTAATAGACCTTCGCTCCACCAGGCCAAACTAGATACATTGACCCATCAGTATCTTCAGTATAGGAACATCTCTCGATTGAATTATTGAATGAACAGTCGACTGTCTTAGGCGGTCTAGAAGGGCGCGCTGATAAGCTTAGTGAAAAAGTACTACATAAGGAAAATCCTAAAGCAATAAACGCTAAAGATGTAATGCTTTTTTTTGAAAAAAGTGACATATTAAAGTAGTTTAGGTCATATTATCATAGGGCGCTTCGATAGATTTGGTTGCATACGCGGATCACTATATGAGACTAATGAGCCGACTCCGCAGACCATGCCGATCCCGCGTTGTTTGTGTCAAGACTCGAAGCAGCAGACAGGTAAGAATTGTTGGTTATTAACTAGTGCAAAAAGTTAGGTTCTTTTAGTCTTATCGGCCACGGGTACTTTGCGCCCTGCTAATTTCTAGCGTTAGAGCTAAAAAGTGTGCAACTGGCTGGGGATAGCAAGGCTGCCCCTTACCCAATTTAGTTACCCATACCAGCCAGCAAAACCTGAGCTAAACCCTAGGAAATCATGTTATCGTAATTAAGTAATTTAATGATTTTTGTTATGAACTTGACCAGTTGTTTTATTTTGATTAGTGTTGCGGCTTGTACTCTGACGCCAAGTGCAGTGATGGCTCAAACAACATACAAGGCTAATTGTGAGACACATGGTGAAAGTACTATTTTAAGTTCAACTGGAGCGGAGATATTTGAGCACAAAATAGTAAGTTTTACTCCGCTTAAGTTTAGGGATGGAAACCATATAGGAATTTGTATAATAAAAAATGACCCTCCTGGCTATAACTGGGTGAGTTGTAGCAAAAGAAATGGGGGCTACTTAACCAACTCTGATGGATTCAATCGTCCAATAATACCTATAAAAGCAATCGAAAACCCAGCAAATATGAGCGGGAGATTTAGCGGATCATGCCTCGTTAAGTTATAAGATATACAAATCGCATATTAGGCTGGTTGCTATCAATAGTCGACTGAGTAGCAACTCTAAAAAACCTAGCTAAACTTGGGCAACTGCTATCAGGCATTGATTTAAAAGCAACGCACCGCAATTGGGCATTTGCTACTTACCGAATTGCAATTAGAAGGCGCCAGAGAACTCGCATTAGCTCGTTTTGCTGTTGATGATGATTTTCCCAGGTGATTTAAATAAAAAGACGTCATCTTTACTGGCACGGGGGGGCCGTAATGAGCTGAGTTGCTCGCTCCTTGCCATCGTTCAACGCATGGTTTGTTCGCCAGTCGTTCCAGCCACGAATTCATGCAACGAAGTGCCGAGGGTGTCCTCAAGCGGCAGTTCAACGACAGCCAGAGAAGACTTGCGAGACTTTTTCGCCGTCAGGGATCTGTTCAAGTTGGGTATGTGAATCGAATACATATCTAACTTTGAAGCTCCCGGAGGGCATTGCAGAGAGAGACTGGATGTCGGAGGACCGAAGCTGCCAGTCCCGCCTCAGAGTGTATTGTTGGCCAGTGTATTCTGGACAGTCTTTATACTGATTTTTACCACACTGGGTGTAAGTAAAGTTGGATCTCTTAAAAATAGCTGGCTGCCCTGAAGCTTCAAGGCTAACGACTTCCTGGCCAGCCCCAATCTGCAATTTCCTAATGTTAAGGAATGAGTTGGCAGTCTCGTCACTACCGTCTCCGAAGAATCTTTTCTGTAGAACCGTATATAACGCACAGTTTCCCTGGCGATTCAGCCAAAGATTGGTGACCACTCTCCCCCTCCCACCAGTCGAATCATCAGATTTATTTCCACCGCCAAATAGAGACCCAATAATAGCAAATGGCGAAAACAGCAGATCCCCAGTCAAGGAAACCAGACTTTGACTTTTTTCGGAATATCCAGATCGCGTTACGTAAATCTTGCCAACGGGAGCATCGATCAACGGAGATTTGATAATCAAGACTTTATTAATTGGTAAATTTCTCAATCCGTATGGCAACTCCCTAAGGTTCAAATCATCCTCCAGGACAGTGTCAGTCGCCTTAGCGGCAGATAGAGACCAAAGACCCGATATAGCAAGCGTCATACAAGCAAGTCGCTTCATGGCCCCTATTGCGGAATACATACCTTTGTTAGCACACGACGCCCGGGCATTGCTTGCTCCCTCCACCGGGAAACGAGGAGGGAATCCTGAACTCAAAGCGGACTGGTGCGTTAATGCCGTTAAGGAGCTTCACAGATAGCCCCATCGCTGCAACTTTCACTCCTGATTGACCGAGGGTCTCCCCTCTCCCATGGATGCCCATGAGAAAACCCTTGGCAGAGAACACACCACCACCACTCATGCCAGGCATGGTTGCTGCTTCGTAGGTGAGGGAATAGCCATCACGCTGCTCGGTTTGGCTGACGATAGGGCCAGCCATTATCCTGAACGATGCAGTATCTACCTCTGGACTGAGGTTAGCCGAGAAGCCGCTGACAAAAATCTGATCGCCGATCATCAGATCATTGGGATTCCCCAGTGTGGCAACGTTGACAACCGGACAACGCTCAGCCAGGTTGATCGAGGCCAGATCTGTAGTGCCCACTTTGGATACATTGGACTGGGAGAACGGCAACCGACTGCCATTGCGGAACCAGACTTCACCACCTTCGGCACTAGAAAGCTGTTTGCTCACGTGATAAGCCGTAAGGATCTGACAGCTCCCCTCGCTATTGCGGATGACCACTCCGGTTCCCGGGCTACCCGGCGTATCGATCCTCACGGTGGCATCCCGAGCAACTTGGACCACGGCTCCTGGAATTCGACTTTCCTGGGCAATGGTGGGGCTGTCAACTACCAGAAGAATCAACGCCAGGGAGGCGGAGCATGCAACCCGGAGAGAAAGGCAAGCAATGCAGAAGAGTGCTAGATCGTCACTGCGCAAGAAATGCCCACAAGCTTTTAAAACCTCTGTGCTCCGGCGTCCTTGTGTAGCCACCCTCTGGCTCAGCCAAAGAAACCTGAGATTCAGCCTGCTTACGGGGAGTATCACTGATTAGCAATCACACTGAAGCTTCGTTTGACCACCTGATAACTCAGGTCCGCAGCCATCTCTTGTGCTTCGGCTCTATCAGATTCATTCTCGTGAGCGCGCGCTGAAGAGATAAGAGGAGACGTGCCGATCGGGCCTGTAAGGATCGACGTGGCGAGACGATTCAAAACAAGCCATTGCATTATCGTAAAATTACCATGAACTTAGAGTCAACATCGCTCAATTCGACATTGGCCTCGGTAATGTTTCTTGGTGGTTTCTTTGCTAAGGGCGGTTTTCTTTGCTGATCCAAAAGGAGTAGTAGTCATATATGCATCTAATATGACGTTCTGATCAGACTTTGGCTTCCAAATCACCTGAATAGCACGGGGTGAACAATCTATTGGGAATCTTGTTGCGCCATTTGTACCGAAATTTTTGTTGCCATCTACGGACTTACTGGATTGCATTTCAAAAGATACAGGCTATTTAACCTCTCAGCACTGGGGACAACAGCAGCATTGAGTTCTACTTTGATCGCTGCTGCTGAGATCCCTAGCGAAACAAGCTCCAACTTGTTGTTGAGCTGCTCATTCACCGCCTTGCCGTCTTGATCCCGCCATTGGCCTGGCCATAACGGGTTGGCGTGAGTGCCATTAATGCCGATCAACTCGCCGCCGATGAATACCCCGCCGCCGCTCATTCCCTTTTGTACCCCTGAGGTGTAAGCCAAATCAAAGCCACCCTCTAATGGGTTCTTCAGTAGAGGCAGCAGCAGTCCTTCGTTTTCGGAGTACGGCGGACCGTCAGGGTTGGTTTTTAGGGGCGTGGGGTAGCCGGTGCTGTGCACAATCGGCAATAGCCTGGTATTAACCGGTTGCGACGCCAGCGGCGCCAGCTTGAATGGCTCTTTGCTTGTGCATGGCAGAAACACCAAAGCGAGATCAAGGTCCTTCGAAAATTTGCCCTTTCTAGCGGGGAGAACCAAACCCGCAATGGCCTTTTTGTCTGCGCCCACTACACATAGCTGCTGCTGCTGCTGCACTACATGGCGGTTTGTCACTATCCAGTAGCCGCCAATGTCACTTCCCACCAGCACTCCTGATCCCAGTTGGGTACCGGTTGCCTCGCGCAGAAAAACAGTTACCGATTGCCTCTGCGCCGAAGCAGTGATTTCAGGCTTGCTGGGCTGTTGCTGTATTGCATGGGCGCAACCAAAAGTAAGCACAACCGTTGAAGCGCTGAGGGCTTGGATAAAGGTTTTCACCAAAGGCCGGTGTTCGGTTGTGCACGTGTAATTCCTTGAGCAGGAGCTATGCCTTCAACAGCATTTGCCTGGGCAGTGCTGAGCAGCTCATCAAGGCTCACGTACAGGCGTTCAGATGTTTCATTTAGAGGACCACGGGCCTTCACACGTATATCCAATAATTTTTTCAAGGTGGCTGTAGCGTCCTGGCCAGATTTGAGGGTGTAGAGCAGCCCATTACAGCCGCCACCAATATTCGTAGCAGTGCAGATCACAGGCAATCCGTTAATACGCCCTGTTGTGATGTACTTCAGTTGACCTTGCTTGTGGTAACTATCAAATCGCGCAGAAACTTCTTCACACCGGCGCTGCTGACTCCAGCCCGCTTCATTAAAGGTACTGCTAGTCCAGCGGATCACTGGCACTTGCTTGCCAGTTGATGTAACAGCATTAGTGGCCGGGGCGCCGGATGCGGTGCCGCAAATGAAGCCTCGAGCGACAGTTGAAGCCTTAACTGCACTCGTTAACAGTGCGGAGCATATTCCACAAGCCACTGAAGCAGCCAAATACCTAGTAGCTAAGGAAATTTACTTATAGATCATAAATTTTCAAGCAATTAGTTGTTTAAGTCTAAACCATTTCAGCACCTGCTAGCCCAATCCGTCTGTTGACATTGCATTAAACAAAAGGTTGTCAAAACAGGGGTTGATCGCGATACGGGATTTGATCAGTAGCCGGAGGCGAGGGAGGCAGGGGTGCAGGCATGACGGCTCCTGGCTCAGGGCGGTTTCCAGGAGGAGAAGGCACTGTTTCGGAAGTTGCTTGTTCCAGTTGATTCAGTTGTTGCCTTAATCGACTCGCCTCTGCGCCGGCAAAGCTGCGCGGTGGAATCACGGCCAGCTCTCGACGGGCCACTGCGAGTTGGTTGACGCGGCCATCCCCGCTTTGTTGCCTGGCCGTTTGCAACGCGCTCGCTGCATTCTCCACTGGTTGCTGATCAGTCTTTTCAGCAGTCAAGACCGTTTGGGCCTGCTTAGAAATAGCCGACAACTCATCTCGCTGCATTTGTTGCTGCTCATCCAGTGGCATATCGCTGAGTTTTAATAATTGACCATCCAATTGCTGTAGCGCCAATGTGTAATCCTCCAGAGTGGTGGAACGTCGCAACGCTTGATCAGCACGGCGAGCAGATAACAAAACCTGTTCTACATTTTTTAAATCCTTGGATACGATGCAGAGGCCTACATAGCCACACATAGGCAGGTAACGCAGTCCTGCTCCGGCACCTGCAAAAAAGGCCGCCACTAACAGGATCACAGGCCATTGAAATCCCCTTCGTTTTCTTGGTGCAAGAGGGGGCGCACCAGCTTTTGCTACGGCTGGGGCTGGTAAACTAGAAGGTGAGTATGCGCTATTTTCACGAAAGGCTTCTGGAGCTTGCTCTTGATTGGGTGACGGTGGAGTTGAGGGAATATTAAGAAAGCCATTTAGCAGCTGAGTCAAGGCATCCAGCACCTGGGCAGAGAACAGTGGTCGCAATTCATTGAGCAGCGCGTCTCGCTGCAGCGCCCCACCACCTGAATCGGCTTTGGCGATCAGCCCCTGAAAGTGGGGGCGAGTCACCAGATCCCTCATTGGAAGCAGTAATTCAGGATGATCAGCTGCCAGATCAGCAATCATTCCCTGCATGGCTGCCACCGAGGGCACAACACTGCACTGTTTGAGGTGGCTTGCCAAAACCCTGCCTATCTGCCGGTAGTCCATGGGCGTTGCGTTTAAGACTCCTGAATCTGGAGACAGATAAACTTAATAATAGCATCCAATTTAACTGTTATTTACATGCGCAAGAAATTGCGACAGTTATTTGTATTTATGCAACTAAACCTTCCTGCAAAAGGTTGTTTTGCCGAAGATAAATAGCATAACATCCAAATCAACTAAATCAAATCCTTATCTAAATCAATTTTTGGAATGTCTATAAATCGGTATTTGTTCCCCTGATTGATAGCGTGAAACTTAATTGCAACAGGTCACATCGAAAAATTAATGTAGCTCTAGATAGAGGTTCATCAATATTTCGAGGTACCCATAAGTTATGATAAATAATTGCAAATTTCTGAGGATTTTAAATGCGACTTACATCGACTTTTTTCTTTGCCTTATATGCAGTTACCTGCATCACAGGATGCGCACAAAAAACTAGCTTGCATATTCCGCTAGCAATAGAATCAAAGACAAAAATGAACTTAAATAATAAATATAAGTTTGATAACAATATACAAATTCTTTTCAAGGAGATTTCAAGTGGTGATAAATTAAACACTATTTATAGTCAGGGCGCTAATTATGAGGACTCAAATATGAATAAGATTGCTGATGACTTAGATACTGGTTTTTTTAATCCTGCGTCAACAATAAAAGTTGCGATTGCCTTGGTAACCTTGGAAAAATTGGCAACAGAAAAATTAAACCTGTCAACACAATATAAGGATTTACAGTCTAATGAATGGCGTAAAGTTAAAGAAGATATGATAAAAATGCTAGTAATTTCAGATAATGATGCTACAAATAGGCTAATTCTTTGGATTGGCTTTACTGAATTAAATAATGGTATAAAAAAACTAAATATCAAAGGAATGGAAATTAATCGTTTAATGTTAGACAAAGGAACATTGGTAAACAGCCCTATCCATATGGTAAAAAATGCAAATAAGATTATATATCAAAAATCACAAATTGCAAATATTAATCCCTCTTGTTATGAAATAAACAAAAAAGTTGGAAATTGTGCAACAGCTGAAAGCCTTATTCTGAGCATGAGTCTAGCTGCAGGAGGGTCGCGCAATTCATTTCAAAAAACAGATTCCAATAAATTGTATGTTGAAAATCAAATCTGGCTTTCTAATATTTTAAGTAAAAAACCTAAAGAATTAGGATATAATTATGAAAGCAATTATTGCCGATTTATTGATGGATTTGTACTTCCCAGCACTTTTCAAACTATTGATTTAATACTAAGTAAATGCGGTGTTGCATTATTTTCAAATACTTTTTCTGATTTAAGTTTTTTTAAAATGAATAATGGAAGAAAATATTTATTATTAATTGTCAAGAAATACAGTATAATTCCAAGTGGTAAATCTATAGTTAAAGATTTTAGGGCAATTGCGGGCCAGCTACTTCAAAACGTAGATAAATAAAATTTTTTATTACCAAGGTATGACTGTTTTATTACCCCTCGAGCTGTTTATTATTAAATTTCTTCCATCTCGATACCAAGAACCGCGAGTCGGTCTGCCATTATCCTCTGTAATCATTACATTGTTAGATGTAGAAAAAGCATAAAAACTTTGTTTGCCATCTGAAAGCCAAGTAACAGCTAAGTTATGTACGTTTCCACCAAGCCCCGGAGACGGATTTACTGTGCAAGTTTCGCTGCGACCATTGAAACTGCAATTAGTCTTGTTTGTTTGAGCAATTGCTGCAATTGAAAGTGTACTAGATGAAAATATTAAAAATGTAATTAAAGCTTTCCTGAATTTGTACATAAAAAACAAATTTTCTTTAAAATAACGCATAATTTGTAGCGAAAAAGGATTCTTGTGTAATTGTAGTACAAATTAATGATCTTTATATTTATTGTCGTTGGTATTCCTGGAGTAATTGAATTTGTATGAAAATTATCCATAAGGTTTTACCCATTTTCAGGGCATTTCCCGAAGGCATTTTTAATAATCTTGTAAGATATGCTTGATAATTTTTCCATATGCGTGTATTCATCGTTGCACTTTCCCTTGTAAAACCCAGCTCTGTGTATTCTATATGAGCTGACAATAAGATTACCTCTGATTTTTAAAAATATATAATAACCACAACTCTCATATTTGCAAACAGAAACGAATATGTAATTTTTGTAATATACTAATTTTTCATTAAACACTCGCTGCGGATAATTAACATTTGATGGGCAATTCTTTATGTAATCATTGCGCCTTTTTGCCTCCATGTTTTTTGCTGCCAAAACACTGTCTCTACATAAAGTAGATGCTATATTTTTTAAAAGTTTTGGATCGCGATCATACCCATCGTCACCTGCAATAACTGTAATTACAGAAGACGAAGAAATTACTAACAGCAATAAAAAATTTAACGAGAATTTATGCATGATGCTCGAAGCTTGTTTTGTATTAAGTGTTTTTTCTAATCCAAGCAATATGAATTATTGCTTGGATTCTTTAAATTGCTTCATGATTTTGCACGTATATTGTAAAGGATAAACTTTATTTTTGCAGTAAGCACCAGATCTCCATTGTTAAGTATCTAATGGCATACTTTTACCCATTTATTCACCATTACTGATCATATTAATAATGCTAATTAACTAATTTGTGGAATATTTCGAGGGGGATGTAAGTACTAGTATATCCAGTCTAGTAATTGCGGATATCAGAATTATATTATAAGCAATATAATTTTAGCCGCGCAGTTTATGTCAATTTATTTACATACAAAATAATAAGCCAATTTCTATGTAATCTTAGTTCATAGAAGATGTAATTATATTTGAGAAAATATGTGCAATTGATTTTGCGAGTTTTGCGCATGCCTGATATTAAGATTAGTAACAACTATTTTCGAGAACTTCTTCAAAGCCAACGCCAATGGCTGGTTATGCAATATTTAACATTGCGCTAATAATTAAGGCTTAATATAGCATTGGCTGAACGCTCTTTGGAATTAGTACTTTCTTGTCCTGCTGATTTAATAAAGCAACTAAAATTATTATTAACTTTAATATTAAAATATTGAATAATTCAGTTCTCATAGACATAATCCACCGGC